>WBZL01002143.1_pt1 | contig 19496 bp, 21 predicted proteins | sample 5204291 | NCBI WGS metagenome assembly WBZL01 (sample SAMN12344345, study PRJNA552823) | activated sludge metagenome | biome: Activated sludge suspended growth; feature: Nitrification reactor; material: Wastewater; isolation source: activated sludge from nitrification reactor of wastewater...
ACCAACACCGTGCGCTCCGCCAACCCCGTCGGGATGGAGAAATCGAGCGAGGCACTGACCACCGCGAGGGCCGGGTAGGGAGGAAGCCCACGCGTGGCTCGCCATTCCGCCAAATCCGCAAAACGCGGGTCATCGTACACCGTCAAAATTTCCTGTGCCCGCCCTTCCGCATAATCCCGCAAATATCGCCCGCTTGTGATCAGGACATCGGCCTGGACGGCAAGTTCCTGAAACAGCCGCCAATCCCGGTCATTGGTAATCGCTTTGGGGACGGTCATCCCCGATTTTTCAGGATGGGGGATGGCAATGCGCCCGTCAAGACTGGTGATGTAATCGGTGTAAACGAAGGGACGCCCGGTTTGTTCGGCGTATTGGCGGAGATCGAGGGCGAGGTAGAGGCCAGGGTGCGGGAGGCTTCGAGAGGGGAGGGGGTAGAGTTGAAAAATGTCGCCCATTTTGCGTGTAGCCACATAGACTTAAAGGGAAGAAATAGAATGGGGAACTTATCGAGGGGAAAGAGCGGGCGAAGGGCGGGATAGCCAGGTGTCAAGGACGCGCTTGTATTCGTCGGGTTGATCCATATAGAGCATGTGCCCGGCGTTTTTGATGATGATCAGTTCGGAATTGGGGATATGTTGGGCAATGTGGGAAGCCTCGCTGGGGGATACGATGGCGTCTTTATCGCCAGTGATGACGAGTGCCGGGGCATGGATTTGAGCGAGCAGAGGCGTGATATCCACATCTGGAAATTCGCGGAAGAAGTAGCGCATGGCTTGCATATCTACCTGTTGAACGTAAGGATACATGTTGTCCACGAGGGTTTCAAAAGGGGGATAGGTTTTGAAGGAACGGTAGCTCACGACGCCTGGGAGAAAAGCCAATTTGAAAAGCGTTCGATGACTTAAATTGAGTTTGGCGAGGACCGGCAAAAGAAACCCAAAAGGACTCCGTGCCAAATCTTGATAAAACCCGTACAACTTGATCCAGCGCCCCCGCGCAAACCCCGCCAACGAAATCACTTCGCTCACCAGTTCAGGGTACAGCGCCGCCAAAGCCAGCGCGGAAAACCCGCCGGTCGAATGCCCCGCTAACCGAACCGGTTGCCCGCCCGCGATTTGCCGAATGGCTCCGGCCAGGGGGGCGACCATCTTCTGCGCGGTGAGTGGGGTTTGAAAAAATTCAGAGGGCGCGACGGCGGGGTAATGGGCTGGGAGACTGAGGGCGTAACAAGGGCCGCTCTCGCGAAATACTTCGTCGGTGCTCCACGCTTGAATGGAGTGGGTGATCCCGTGAATGAGGACAATGGGGACCCCCTCTGTTTGTTCGTTAAGTTTCAGAAAGGCTAATTTGTGGTGATCTACGGTGAGTTCCTGGTGTGCGTTCATATTTTATAGCCAATCATACCGGAAATACTAAAAAAAACCGCCAGACTTTTGATCTGGCGGTTGAAGAGGCTGTAAAGATGAAACTGAACGTTTACGGAATCTCCCCCGCTAATTCCTTATCAATCACCTGTTGGAAGGTTTCAAAAGGCTGTGCGCCAACCAGCGCAATGCCATTGATAAAGAAGGTGGGCGTGGAGCGGACCCCTAACTGTGCGGCAAATTCAAAATCTGCCTGAATTTCGTCTTTGTACTTTTCGGTATCCAGACAACTGTTAAAGGTTTCCATATTGACCCCAAGTTGTTCCGCATACTGTTTGTAGGCATCTGTGCCCAGACCGAGTTGCATACTGAAGAGTTGTTCGTGGTACGGCCAATACACACCCTGTTCCCCTGCACAGTTAGCGGCTTCCGCGGCCCCAAAAGCATTTGGGTGGATGCTGGTGAGGGGAAAGTCACGATACACAAACTTGATCTGACCGGGATAGGTATCGAGCAGACGCTGGAAGACCTCGGCGTGCCACTTGCGGCAGTAGGGGCATTCAAAATCGCTGAACTCGATGATCGTAATCGCGGCATTTTCCGGCCCATAGTAGGGATCGTCATCAATAGGAACATCATAACGAACGATTTCTTGATCCTGCGCGGCCGCGGCAGGGGTGGTCTGTGCCGCGGTATTCGCTTGATTTCCACTGGGATTGGTCACCGCGGCGGCTTCCATTGCCGGGATGTTCGTCGCAGAAGTGGCGGGTGTGGCACGTCCCCAAAAAAGGTAACCCACGCTCAACCCCACAATAAAGGTCAGCGGGAGGAGTAAAGCATATACATGAGACCGCCGGAAGGTGAGCGAATCATCGGCACGGGGGGTGGATTGAATGCTTTCTTGAACAGAAGGTTGGATGCGACCGTTTGATGCTTCAGGTTGGGAGGGGTCAATATCCCAAGAAGTTTGGGAGGGGATTTCAGTTTCACTCATGCGGCACATTATATCGTATAAAAGACGTGGGGATTCTTAGCGCGAGATTAAGTAAATGAAGATTTAACTGATGTTAGAATACCTCCCCATGTTACCGTTCCAAGCCTCCACCCACTCCCCCATTTGGAATGCCGCAGGCACCCTCGGGTTTACGCCCCCTCGCCGCGGCCCCTTAAGCGCCGCCCTCGGCGCGTTTATCACCAACCCGATCAGTTGGGGGGCGCGGACTCCTGCTCAATTCCCACGGCTTCTGGAATATCCGGGCGGTGTCCTGCTTCACACAGGTCTGCCCAACCCTGGCTTCCGACAAGTTCTGCGTGAATACGCCAGACAGTGGGCACGCGCGGTGAACCCGGTGATCGTCCACCTGCTTGCGGAAAATCCAGACATCCTCCGCCGGATGGTGCGCCAATTGGAGGAAGTGGACGGGGTCGCGGGTCTCGAACTGGGTTTACCCCCAGACGCTGATCCCGCATTCATCCAGGAGTTGATCGAAGCCGCGCGGGGGGAACTGCCCCTGATCGTACGTCTGCCCTACGACGCTGTTTGGCCGACGCCTTTGCCCGAGATCATCAGCCTGTCCTCGCCGCGGGGCACCTTGTCCGGGCCGGGAACGGGATTCGTACAGGGACGCCTGCTCGGGCCGGGGGTATTCCCTCAGGCCTTGCAGGCTGTCCGGGAGTGGCAACCGACCGAAGTGCCGTTGGTGGCGGGGGGCGGGGTTTATCATCCTGCCCAGGCGGAGGCGATGCTGGCGGCTGGAGCTTCTGCCGTTCAATTAGATTTACGTTTGTGGCGTGATCCCTGGCCGGATGCCGGGTGGGAGAAGTGGTTGGGGGAATACAGACAAGCGTAGCGTCTCATTTACGACTGACGATTTCAATGCTCCATCCAGATCGTCATCGGCCCATCGTTGGTGAGTTTTACCTGCATGTGTGCGCCAAATTGCCCGGTTTGGGTGGGGATGCCCTGGGCGCGGAGCAGGTCGGCGAACCGATCCACCAGCGGGCTGGCGAGCTCGGGCGGGGCGGCGTCGGTGAACGAGGGGCGGCGACCCCGGCGGGTATCGGCGTACAACGTGAATTGCGAGACGACGATCGCTTCCCCCCGAACGTCCAGGATAGATCGGTTCGTTTTCCCCTGATCATCCTCAAAAATACGCAGGTTGGCGATTTTTTCCGTGAGGTACGCGGCCTGTTCTTCTCCATCCGCTGGCCCAATGCCCAACAAAATCACCAGCCCCGCCCCGATGGTGGCGATGGTCTTGCCTTCCACGATCACAAACCCTTCTTGAACACGTTGAATGACGGCACGCATGAATACCTCACGAATTTTGAATCAGTGTACAGACTCACCGATCATACAGAGAATCTCCGAAAAAAGAGGAACGATTTGTTCCCTTCGGGGCGAGTATATCATGGGCTTAACCGCCTAAAAGGACTTATTGTACAGCCCTGTTATTAATCTTTCCCGAAGCGGTAACTTGCGCGTTATGGCAAGTGGCTTATAATTCCCTTCGATTAAGGAGATAAATATGCCGCTGAATGTGATTAATTACACCCCACTTGTGGAAGCTGATGGAGCCGTCAGCGCAGTCAATCGAATCTTGGGCACGGTACGGTTTGGGCAATCCTGGTACAAAGAGATACAAGCTCAGGAAACGGTCATCTCTCTGCTGAGAAAACTTCTTTCCGACCGGTTCACCCTCGTGCGTAACTTCACCCTACCCGATGAGGAAATCCCCATTCCCATCCTTTTAATCAGTGGGAGCGGGATTTGGATGTTAGCGGTGACAGATACGCCAGGAATTTTCAAAACGAACGGCAAAGAATTGCTGGAAATGGACAGTAAAACGCATGAGTTTGCCCCCGCCAAAAATAATTTGGTCATGCGGACCTTACTGCTCAGTCGGGCGTTTGAAGATTTTCTCCAGAAGAATAACGTCACCATCCCCCCCGTGGAACCCGTCCTGATCTTTACCAACCCCGGTGTTGATGTAACCACCGGTGATGCCAGTATTCGGGTTTTGCTGATTGACGCCCTCAACCGGTTTGTCACCAGTTTAACCACCACGCCCATTCGCATGGAAGTCGGGACCTCCAAACGGATCATCGAATTGATCAAAGCCGCCCACGAAAAATCTCTCGCACAGGCGAATAAAAAATCGGAAGGCGTCAAATTAAAATTCACCGCTAACCAGAAAATCATTCTGGGGGGGATGCTCCTTTTCCTGTTTTTTAGCTGTATCCTGTTGATCTTCCTTTTGATCAACATCTAATCCTCTCAACAGGAAAATCCCTTGCAGGCCCCCATCCTTCTCAGCCTGATCATCCCGGCCTATAACGAGGAGCACCGACTTCCAAAAACGCTGGAAAAGGTGCTCCATTTTATTCAACAGCAAGCCTACCCGGCAGAAATCCTCGTCGTTGAAAACGGCAGTACGGATCGCACCGCCGAAATTGTCCGCACGTTTGCCCGACACTGCCCGAATCTTTTTCTCCTCTCGGAGGCCGCCCCCGGCAAAGGGAACGCGGTCCGACGTGGGATGCTCGCCGCGCAGGGGGAATTTCGTTTTATGGCCGATGCTGACCTCTCGATGCCCATCGAAGAAGTCAACCGTTTTCTCCCCCCTCAATTGACCGATTTCGATATCGCGATTGCCTCCCGTGAAGCCCCCGGGGCCATCCGTTACGACGAACCTGCTTTTCGGCACTACGGCGGGCGCGTCATCAATACCTTGATTCGTCTCATGGCCTTACCCGGCTTGAACGATACCCAATGCGGCTTCAAATGTTTTCGTGCCGACGTCGCCGAAGACCTTTTTCGCCACCAAACCCTCACGGGCTGGTCCTTTGACATCGAACTCCTCTACATTGCCCGGACGCGCGGCTACCGTATCGTGGAACTGCCCATCCCCTGGTACTACCGTGCCGAAAGCAAAGTCAACCCCCTCCAGGATGCCCTCCGCATGGCAAAGGACATCCTCGTCATCCGAAAAAATGCCCGTTTAGGCAAATATGCCTCGAAAGTTTAACCTGGCTGATCTGCCCGCTTCTCCCGATTTAGCCTTTGAAACGGCTCTATGGGAACGTGGATACTGCGCGGTCGCGGGGATTGACGAAGCCGGACGGGGTGCCCTCGCCGGACCGGTGTACGCCGCCGCGATCATCCTCCCGTCCGCCCGCGCCGATTTGCTCCCCACCCTCACAGGGGTGAATGATTCCAAACAGTTGACCCGTCTCCAGCGCGAACACTGGGCCGCCCACCTCCCTCACATTGCCGTTTCCTACGCCGTCGCCAGCGCCAGCCCCGAAGAAATTGACCGGATCGGGATCCACCCCGCGACCCGTCTCGCCGCCCAACGCGCCGTTCAATCCCTGACCGTCCCCCCCGATCATCTACTCCTCGATTATTTGCATTTGCCCGCAAACCCTCTCCCCCAAACCTCCCTGGTCAAAGGGGATGCCCGTAGCTTGAGCATTGCCGCCGCCTCCATCCTCGCCAAAACCGCGCGGGATGCCCAACTGCGTTTGTTGGAGAGTGAATATCCGGGATACGGTTTCGCCGCGCACAAAGGGTACGGCACACAAGCCCATCTGACCGCGCTGGAAAAACTTGGCCCCTCGCCCATTCATCGTCGGAGTTTTGCCCCCCTTCGGCCCCGATTATTATGAACAAATCCCTTCCCCTCGGCACTTTATTCGGTTTGAAATTAAGCACTTTGCCCAACGCCATTTTGGCGACGGGCATTCTTTGGGTCGTTTTGGCGGGGGTGGGTTTTGGTCTCTTGCACCTCACCCCGTTTGAAGCGGTGGTTGGCGGACTATTGGCCGCGTTGCTTCATTGGATCGGGGAAATTTGGCATCAGTTGGGCCATGCGTGGGCGGCGCGGCGGGTGGGGTATCCGATGCAGGGGGTTGAACTGTGGTGGATCTTCGGGCGGTCGCTGTATCCTTCCGACGAGCCGCGGCTCCCCGCGCGGGTGCATATCCGCCGCGCGCTGGGTGGTGCCCCCGCGAGCCTTGTACTGACGTTAATCGGGTGGGCGATCCTGTTGGGGGTGCGGGACATGCACGGGGTCGCATATGGATTGGCGCTATTTTTCTTTTGGGAAAATTTGCTGGTGTTTGCATTGGGGGCGTTTTTGCCGCTGGGATTTACCGATGGCAGTACGCTGTTGCGGTATTGGGGCAAAGACTGAGGGACGCGTCCCCTGTTCCTGGCTTATTCTCGCATGGTATAATTTGAAAACTTTATATAATTTCAGTGAGGAGTCCCTTTATGTCTGGACATTCTAAGTGGTCAACTATTAAACGCAAAAAAGGTGCCGCCGACGCAAAACGCGGTGCAGTCTTTACCCGGATTACGCGCGAGCTTGTTTTGGCGGCGCGGGAAGGGGGCGGGGATATTAATGCGAATTTTCGTCTCCGTTTGGCAGTGGACAAAGCCCGGGCGGAAAATATGCCCAAGGACAATATTGATCGTGCCATCAAACGCGGTACGGGCGATAACAAGGATGGCGTAGAATTTGAAGAAATCACCTACGAAGGCTATGGCCCCAGTGGCGTTGCTTTCATTATTGATTGCGTCACCGATAACCGAAACCGGATCGTGGCGGACTTGCGGCATCTGCTGAGTAAAAGCGGGGGCAGTATGGCCCAAGGGGGCGCGGTGGCCTGGCAGTTTACCCGGAATGCCTATTTCTCGATCCCCTCCGAAAATTTGAATTTCGATGAAATCTTTATGTTAGCGGTCGAAGCGGGGGCAGATGATGTGACGGAGGATGGCGGGTATATTGAAATCCGCGCCCCGGTTGAAACGTTCAAAGAACTGAGCAATTTACTGGAAGGGGCGGGTGTAAAGCCCGAGGAAGCCGGGTTACGCATGTTCCCGAATATGGAAGTGGAACTAAACGCCGAAAGCACGCTCAAAGTCATGCGGCTCGTGGAAGCGCTCGAAGAATTGGATGACGTGCAAAATGTCTATTCCAACCTCAGCATCTCCGATGAGGCGTTGGCTGAACTGGAAGCGGCGTAACGTTGCTCGTTATCGGCATTGATCCAGGGACTGCGACAACCGGCTATGGTTTGGTGCGGGAAGAACGTGATGGAACGTTGACGGCCATCGCCTACGGGGTGGTTTCCACGCCCGCAGGGGTCGAAATGCCCAAACGTTTGGTTCAACTGCACGCTGAACTGACACAAATTATTGCTCTCCACCGTCCTGAAAGCGGGGCGGTGGAGAAGTTGTTTTTTCAGAAGAATGTAAAAACTGCGATCACGGTGGCCCAGGGGCGCGGCGTTGCCCTGCTCGCGCTGGCTCAGGCCGGAATTGCCGTGGGGGAATATACCCCACTAGAGGTGAAATCCTCGGTGGTGGGGTACGGCAATGCCGACAAAGGGCAGGTTCAGCAGATGGTGCGTGCTCTGCTGGCTTTAGAGAAAATTCCCAAACCCGATGACGCCGCAGATGCCCTCGCTATTGCGATTTGCCATTTGCACAATGTGAAAGCGCAATCCTGGTATAACTTGGAAACTTAACTTCCAAAAAAGGGATGTGTAGGGGGTGTACACCCCCTACACATCCCTTTTTTGGGGAAAACACAAACTTATGATCGCTACCCTGCACGGAAAAGTTGTTTATAAAGAAAAAGAAAGCCTGGTCGTCGAATTCGGCGGGATTGGGTTGGAAGTCCACGTTCCTGCCCCACTTCGGGACCGCACCGCACCCGGAGATACCGTCACCCTGTACACGTACCTGGTGGTGCGGGAAACGGAACTGACCCTGTATGGGTTTGAATCCCGCGAGGAGAAGGAGTATTTTGAACTGCTTCTCGGCGTGTCCGGGGTGGGGCCGAAAACCGCCCTGTCCGCGTTGTCCACCCTCAACCCCGATTCCATCCGCCGGGCGATCTTCCACGAACAGCCGGAGATTTTCTCCCGTGTGCCCGGGATGGGGAAAAAGACCGCCCAAAAGGTCATGCTTCACTTGCAAGACCGCATCAAGGCAGTGGACTCCCTCAGCCCCATTTCCATGATGACCGATGCCGATACCGAAGTGTTGGAAGCGCTCACCACGCTTGGGTACAGCGTCGTCGAAGCTCAAGCGGCTTTGCAATCCATTCCTCGCGAAACCCCCCACGATGTTGAAATAAGACTGCGCCTGGCGTTGCAGTATTTTTCGTGAAAGGGAAATAAGGTAGACAAAGTACACAAGGTAAATAAAGTACATACAGTATAGAGGTGTCCCTTATCTACTCTGTTTACCCTATCTCCCATATTTACCCTATTTACCTTATCTACCTTATCTACTCTATTTACCTCATCCCCCCTATGTTTACTAATAAAAAAATCGCCTTTATCGGTCCCGGAGCCATGGCAGGGGCCATGATTGCCGGGGTTATCCGGGAAAATGTTGCGCCTGTCGAATCCATTATTGCCTCCGGCCCCAATCAAGATCGGATGGAACACCTGGCGCAACGGTATGGAATTCAATGGACAACCCATAACGTGGAAGCCGTAGCAAATGCGGATGTGATTGTTTTTTCAATCAAACCGCAAACCCTTGAAAAAGTGATGGCCGAATTGAAAGGGAACCTCCGCCCGGACGCGCTGGTGCTCTCGATCATCGCGGGGGCACCGATCAAGAAGATCGCCAAAGGGTTGCATCATGAACATATCGTCCGTTCAATGCCGAACACGCCCGCCCGGATCGGGATGGGCATCACCGTCTGGACGGCCTCGGAAACGGTGAACGACGAACAAAAGGAAATGGCACGGCTGATTCTGAGCGCGTTGGGCAGTGAAGTGTTCATGGAGGAGGAAAAATACCTGGACATGGCGACCGCCCTCTCTGGCACAGGGCCAGCGTACGTGTTCATGTTCATGGAAGCGATGATGGATGCGGGCGTACATTTGGGTTTCCCGCGCCGGGTGGCGGAGCAACTGGTTATCGAAACGATTCAGGGTTCCGTGGAATATTACCTGGAACGCCAAAAGGACCGTCCCCTGCACGTCGCCGGGATGCGGAACGAAGTCACTTCCCCCGGTGGGACAACGGCGGCGGCAGTATATTTTCTGGAGAAAGCGGGATTCCGTACCGCGATTTCTCGCGCGGTGTGGGCGGCCTATGAGCGGTCGCTGGAGTTGGGGAAGGATCCACGGGCGCACGCGCCGGAGTCGGGGTAAATTTTGAAAAGATAACAGTATGTAAAATCAGACAGCTCAGGTTTTATGAGAGTTCAAAGAGGTGAGTTAATTCAAGCCATATCATCTGGACCCTATTCGCCTTGTTGGTTGATAGACGGTAGGCTTCTTAATCTGATAGAGGCTTATGAGGGTATCTATAATGCAGGTAAATAACTCTTTACGCTTTGAGTAATATAAAACATGATTAAAAAAATAAAAATCCTTCTTTTCCTTGTGTTCTGTTTGTCTGGGTGCATACCAGTTGGCTGGACACAACCTGATTGGGGTGAAGCTCTTACAACGCATAACCTTGTCTTGAAAAACAACTCACGCCTGGAACTCCTATGGGTGCAAACCGTTTTTACTCATAAATTTGATGGCAGGCAACTGGTTGCGACCGATGGCAAGGTGTTTTTTATTGGTAGTCTGTCTCAAACTGGTGAGGGCGGATTAATTGCGCTTGATGGCGAAAATGGAAATGAACTTTGGCAAGTGCCAGCAAGCTCCACAGTAGAGATGCGGCCGGAAATGGTTTATGTGAGTAACCAGTCATCCGTTATTGCATATACACTTGATGGAGAAAAGCTCTGGCAAACTAAACTTCCCGCACGATATGTAACTTATATCCATGCGATTAATGACAAACTGTTTGTTGAAACAGGGTCATTTCACCTTCTGGATGCGATTTCAGGTGACTTGCTTGCTAGTTCAAGTGAACAAGATATATTTGAAACAGACCTTAATTCCAGCCATTTCTGGGGTTTGCCATATACACCAACTTTCGTTGGGAAGCGAGTTTTCTATCGGGACGAATATCGCGGGCGCTTTTTCAGCGAAGTATTTGCATTTGATTTGGATAGTGGAAATTTTCTTTGGGAAACGTCTAAAAATGTAATTAGCAATGTCGCTGCGACTGAAAACCTGGCCTTTGTCATCACGCATGAAGATAAGTTGCAGATCCTGAATGCAGGCACTGGAAAAATCTTGGAAACAAATCAGATCGAGCCTTCATTAGATTTTTTTAATGAGGATCTTGATTCCGAACGCCGTATTTATCAACTTGCGGTGGATCAGACCCATCAAATTCTTTATGTGCTTTTGGGAGATAGTAACCAGTTGTTTGCCTTCAAAATAAACAATTAACAGCAAAAAGAGCTTTCCCCACTGCCTTGAACCCGACCCTTTCCACAGTAACCAAGAGACGTAAATGACCACTTACGCCTCTTGGTTACTTTTTACTTATCACTTCTCACCCCCTTGTCCCCACTTTGTGAATTACTGGACAAATCAACTTCTTTCAGGTATCATGTGCGCGCTAATCCCCCAATGGTACAATCAATTTAAATGGATCAAACTCTAGAACTTCTCAAAGAACTCACCGAAGCGCACGGCATTTCGGGCTACGAAGCCCCTGTCCGCGCCATCGTACGGAAACACCTGGAAGGGCTGGGAAGCCTGTCGCAGGACAAAGTCGGGAGTGTCATATGCCAGAAAGACGGCAATGGCGGCCCCCGGGTGATGCTCGACGGACATATGGACGAGATTGGCTTCATGGTGAAACACATCACCAACGAAGGCTATCTCAAATTCCTGCCGTTGGGCGGGTGGTTCGATCAGGTTCTGCTCGGCCAGCGCGTGATCATCAAGACCCACAAAGGGGATGTGGTCGGCGTCATTGGCGCGAAACCCCCGCATTTACTCCCCGCAGAAGAACGTGCCAAAGTGGTCAGCAAAGACGATATGTACATTGACATCGGCGCGACCAGCAAAGCGGATGTGGACGAAGCTGGCATTCGCCCCGGCGACCCGGTCATCCCCCGTGCAGATTTCGTCGAGATGGCGAACGGCAAAACCTACCTGTCGAAAGCGTTCGATGATCGGGTGGGCACGGCGCTCGTGATCTCCACCCTGCAAGCGCTCCAAACCCAGGAGCATCCCAATTCCGTGTTCGGGGCTATCACCGTGCAAGAAGAAGTCGGCATTCGCGGGGCCAAAACCAGCGCGTGGGCGATTGACCCCGACGTGGCGATTGTGCTCGAATCGGACATCGCAGGCGATGTGCCCGGCATCAAACCGGAAGTCTCCTCCGTCAAACTGGGGGGTGGCCCGACCGTGTTGTTATACGACCGCACGATGATCCCTAACCTGAAACTGCGCGATTTTGTCATCGATACCGCCAAAGAAATCGGTGTTCCCCTGCAAATGTCCTACGTGGAAGCGGGCGGGACCGATGGCGGCAACATTCACCTGCACAAAACGGGCGTGCCTACCGTGGTCCTTGGCGTCGCCGCCCGACACATTCATTCCCACAGTTCGATCATTCACCGCGAAGATTATGACAACGCGGTAAAATTGCTCGTTGCCCTCGTTCAACGTTTGGACGCGGCCACTGTAGCAAGCTTTACAGATTAAAACTTCAAGAAAGTTGCAGACTAGCAACTTTCTTTTATGTAGTACTACTTCACAAAAAATCCGGCGTGGAGGCACAATGACTGATTTTATTTCTCAAATTACTTTAGACCTGCAAAAGCAAATTGACGCTTTTCAGCCAGCTTGGGATGTTACGGAAGTTGGAACTGTGGTGGATGCGGGCGATGGGATCGCTCATGCTCACGGTTTAGCCAACGTGCGTGCCCAGGAATTGGTGCAATTTGCCAATGGGGTCATGGGCATCGCGTTCAACCTGGAGCAAGAAGCCGTCGGGATCATCATTATGGGTGACTATTCCGGCATTACCGAAGGGATGGTTGTGCGCTCGACCGGGCGCATCGCTTCAGTTCCTGTTGGGGACGGGGTGATTGGTCGGGTGGTGAATGCTTTGGGACAGCCGATTGACGGCAAAGGACCGGTGCAATCCACCGGCTTCCGCCCCGTTGAACGTATCGCCCCGGGCGTGATCGCCCGCCAGGACGTGGATACCCCTGTCCAAACCGGGATCAAAGCCATCGACTCCATGATCCCCATTGGGCGTGGTCAGCGCGAATTGATCATCGGCGACCGCCAGACAGGGAAAACCGCCCTCGCGATTGACACCATTATCAATCAAAAAGGCAAAGACCTGGTTTGTATTTATGTGGCCATCGGCCAAAAGAAAGCGGCTATTGCCCGGATGGTGGGTCTGCTCGAAAAAGCAGGTGCGATGGATTACACCGTTGTAGTGGTCGCGGCGGCAGATGAACCTGCCGCGTTGCAATACATCGTTCCATATGCAGGCTGTGCCATTGGTGAAGAGTTTATGGAAACCGGGCGAGATGCCCTTGTCATTTACGACGATCTGTCCAAACATGCATGGGCATACCGACAAGTTTCCTTGCTTCTCCGTCGTCCTCCCGGACGTGAAGCGTATCCGGGCGACGTATTTTATCTGCACTCCCGCTTGTTAGAACGTGCCGCCCGCCTTGCGAACAAATATGTGGTCGTCAAGAAAGATTTTGCCGCAAATGAAGCCGCTGAAGGGGATGCCGTCAATGGCGCGGTCTATACTGGCCCGTTGTCTTTGCACAATGCCGAACAAGCCCTCAAAGGGATGGCGGATGCGGATAATCACAAAATCCTGAAAGTAGCAGGCACAGGGGGATCATTGACTGCTCTCCCTATTATTGAAACCCTACTCGGTGACGTTTCTGCTTATGTGCCTACGAACGTCATTTCGATTACGGATGGGCAAATCTACCTGGAAAGCAACCTCTTCAACGGCGGTATTCGCCCTGCGGTAAACGTGGGTATCTCCGTCTCCCGCGTGGGTGGGGCGGCTCAAACACGGGCGATGCGCCAGGTTGCAGGCCGTTTGCGCCTCGATATGGCCGCCTTCCGTGAGTTGGCCGCGTTTGCTCAGTTCGGCTCCGACCTGGACAAATCCACACAAGCCCAACTCAATCGGGGTCGTCGGATGCAGGAAATTCTCAAACAACCGCAATACGAACCGGTTTCCCTGGAACATCAGATTGCTGTCATCTTCGCAGGCACCAACGGTTTTGCGGATGAAGTTCCCGTCGAAAATATGCGCCAATGGGAAATGGATCTGGTGAAGTATCTCGATACGTCTTACCCGGAAATCGGAAAAGACGTTGTGAAAACGAACCGGATCACCCCCGAAACCGAACAGAAATTACGGGATGCGCTGTCAACATTCAAAGCGACTTGGAGTGCATAACCATTGTTGAACGGTTCAGGTTGAAGGTAGAATGTTAACCTTCAATCTTCAACTTTCAACTTTCAACTGAGAAAATCATGGCATCAGCAAGAGAAATGCGGCTCCGCATTCGGAGCGTCAAAAATATCTCGCAGGTCACACGCGCACTTCAGGCCGTCAGTGCCAGCAAAGTGCGAAAGGCGATTGGCGCACTGATGGGCACCCGGCCTTATGCAACCAAAGCGTGGCAGGTGTTGTCCCATGTCGCTGGTCAGCCCGGACGTGAAAGTTTACATCCTTTACTCACGGCTCGGACCAGTGTGAAAAATACACTGGTCGTTGTCGTCACCGGGGATCGGGGATTGGCAGGGGCATACAATACCAACCTGATCCGGTTTGTGTTTCGGAAGTTCGATCACTATGCCAATCCGATTCGGTATATCGCCGTGGGACGAAAAGGCCGTGATTTGCTGATTCGCCGCCGGATGAACGTGATCGCGGAGTTCAGCAATTTACCTGCCGCGCCCACGTTTGGCGATGTGTCCGCCATCGGGCGGTTAGCTGTGGATGAATATCTGAATGGTCAGGTAGACGAAGTTTATCTGGTGTATACGGATTTTCACACAATGGCTCGCCAGGAACCCACTGTCAAAAAACTGCTTCCCCTGGAAGTCGGTGCAGGACAGGGACGGGTCGAATCTTACGAAAACATCCGCCAGACAAACGCCGCGTATATCTATGAACCGGGCGAACGTGAGTTGTTGGATGAAATCATCCCTCGCTTCACCGCCCTTCAGGTTTACCAGGCGGTTTTGGAATCTCTGGCCTCGGAACACGCCGCACGGATGATTGCCATGCGGAATGCTACCGACAACGCAAACGAACTCGTGGGCGCTTTGCAACTGCAATACAACAAAGTGCGTCAACAATTGGTCACAAATGACATTTTAGATATCGCGGGCGGCGCAGAAGCGTTAGCCCAAGCACAATCCATTGGAGGCGAGAATGGCTAATGCAACCGGCCGTGTCGTTCAAATTTTAGGCGGTGTCGTCGACGTCGCTTTTCCCGAGGGTGAATTGCCTGAAATCTTTGAGGCAATCGAAGTCACCCGTCCCAACCAAAAACCTCTGATTCTTGAGGTTCAAAAGCACCTGGGCAGTAACTGGGTTCGCACAGTCGCGATGGATGCCACTGACGGACTCCAGCGCGGGCGAGAAGCCACCGCTACCGGTGCGCCTATCCTGGTTCCTGTGGGTCTGGCCACGCTCGGACGTATCTTTAACGTTTTGGGTGAACCTGTAGACGAAGGCGGAGAATTGGAAGCGGCGGATCGATATCCGATTCATCGTGCCGCCCCGACGTTTGAAGAACAATCTACGGGCGTCCAGGTTTTCGAAACCGGCATCAAAGTGATTGATCTGATTGCCCCCTTCACGAAAGGTGGTAAAACCGGGATTTTCGGCGGCGCAGGCACCGGGAAAACCGTCATCATCACCGAACTGATCTCCTCCATCGCCCGTGTCCACAAAGGCAACTCCGTATTCGCAGGGGTGGGCGAACGCACTCGTGAAGGGACCTCGCTCTTTCGTGAAATGATTGAATCCGGTGTTATGAAAGATACCGTGATGGTCTTTGGACAGATGAATGAGCCAGCTGGTGTCCGTCTACGGGTGGCTTTGTCTGCCCTGGCCATGGCTGAATATTTCCGAGATCAAGGCCGCGATGTGTTGTTATTCATTGACAACATCTTCCGCTTCACGATGTCCGGTTCGGAAGTGTCGGCGTTGCTCGGACGTATGCCCTCCGCCGTAGGTTACCAACCCACCCTCGCCACCGAAATGGGCGAACTTCAAGAGCGCATTACCTCCACCCGCACAGGGTCCATCACCTCGATGCAGGCGGTGTACGTGCCCGCAGACGACTACTCCGACCCCGCGCCGGTCGCCACCTTCACCCATCTCGATGCGACCATCGCACTCGAACGCTCCATCGTGGAAAAAGGCATTTACCCCGCCGTTGATCCGTTGACTTCTACCAGCCGTATTCTTGACCCCAACATCGTTGGCCTCGAACACTACAACACCGCTCGCGAAGTTCAACGAATTCTCCAGCGCTATAAGGACTTGCAAGACATCATCGCCATCCTCGGCGTGGATGAACTCTCCGAAGATGACAAACTGCTTGTCAGCCGCGCCCGCAAGATGGAACGTTTCTTCAGCCAACCGTTTACCACCGCCCAGCAGTTTACCGGGATCGAAGGCGAATACGTTCCTCTCAAAGAAACCGTCCGTTCCTTCCGCGAAATTCTGGATGGCAAATGCGACGACCTGCCCGAACAGGCCTTTATGATGGTCGGGACGATTGAAAATGTCCGCGCGAAAGCGGAGAAATTGGCGAACCAGTAATTCGTATTCAGTAACCAGTATTCAGTGATCAGTAAGCGGTTCATTTGAACTGAATACTGATTACTGAATACTGACCACTGGAGATAAACATGCCTATTCGTTGTGAAATTGTTTCTCAAGACCGCATGGTATGGGAAGGGGATGCGGACATGGTGACCCTCCCCGGTTCCGATGGGGAGATGGGGATTTTGCCGCACCATGCCCCTCTGCTCTCCACCCTTCGTTTTGGGGTGATCAAAGTCCGCGCCCACGGACGGGAAGAAGTCTTTACCGTCGCGGGCGGGGTCGCTGAGGTTCAACCCGATATTGTGACTGTTCTCGCCGATGCCGCCGAAAGCATTGGCGAAATTGACATCGCACGTGCCCAGGCCGCCCGCGATCGTGCGGAAGAAATGCTGAAATCTGGCCCTCCCGCCGATACCGATGCGTATCTGGCGATTGAAGCGGCTTTGCGCCGTTCTAACCTACGTCTGGAAGCGGTTCGACGTTACCGTCCAACCCGCCACGACTTCAGCGGCGGCGAAAAATAGTGCCCTCGCAAAGCGAGACCTAATGCCCCTATTTTCAAAAGATTTGGGCATCGACCTGGGTACGATCCAGACAAGAATCGCGGAAGGGGGAGTCGTGATTTTGGAAGAACCCACGGTCGTTGCCATTGCTGTTGAAGAACAAATGATTATCGAAGTGGGGAAGGCGGCTCAAGATATGTATGGGCGTGTGTCCGATACATTGGAAGTCGTGCACCCCTTACAAAACGGGGTGGTTGCCCGGTACGAAATCACCGAAAAGCTCATTCGTTATCTCATTAAAAAAGTCAGTGGTCCGTTAGCATTTTTCCGCCCTCGGATCATGATTACGGTTCCATACGGGATTACCAGTGTGGAAACGCGTGCCGTTCACGAAGCGGCCCTGGGCGCAGGCAGTCGGGAAGCGTATCTGATACATCAACCGCTCGCCGCCGCACTCGGCGCTGATTTGCCCGTGGGAACGCCTTCTGGCAATATGGTGGTTTCTCTGGGCGGGGGTTGCAGTCAGGCCGCGGTCATCGCGATGAACAGCATCGTCGCGGCAGATACTTTGCGGGCTGGGGGACGTGAATTGGACGAAGCTATCGTTTCCTATGTGCGGAAAAAATACGGGCTGATTATTGGTCAGCCCACCGCCGAACAGGTGAAAATCAAAATTGGCGCGGCGGTTCCTCAAGACGAGGAAAAAAGTGTGGAAATTCAGGGGCAGGATCAAGTGACGGCGTTGCCCCGCCCTTTGGTTCTCACGACTGGCGAAGTGGTGGATGCCGTGCGAGATGTTCTCAAAGACATTATCGAAACCGTTCGTCGCGTGCTGGAAAAAACGCCGCCCGAACTGGTCTCTGATACGATTGATCGGGGGATTGCCTTGTGTGGCGGAGGGGCCTTGTTACCGGGGATAGAAAAATTGATGACGAAGGAATTGGGTATTCCCACTTATTTAGTCGATAATCCAACCACTTGTATCGCGGAGGGCGCGTCGCGGGCGCTGGAGATCTATCCAACGCTTCGCCGCAACCTACCTCCGGTGAATTGATTTGGGTGTGTTCCATTTCAGTTGAACTCTCCGAGAAAAAGGGGGGAAAGGGTGATCTACATCTCCCTTTCCCCCCTTTTTCTCAGGCAAATCCCTCTACCTTGGCTGAGTAGTTAAGATTTAAAAAATGGTCCTACCCGGAATACTGTGAAAGAAACCGAAATTTTGAAGGTGGTGGGGGATGGACATCCCCCACCACCTTCAAAATTTCGAACACTTCACACCAAAAACCGTAGAGCCAAAAAATCTAGGAGTAACCCCATGACCCCTTCGGAAACCCTTGCCGCGATGAAACCTGATTGGAAAAAGCTCATCGCCAATTATTCAAAACCAGATTTAAGAAAAAGTATCCGTGAATTGATTGTCACTTTTGGACCGTTATTGATCCTAACGATCCTGATGTATTTGAGTTTACGGGTATCCGTTTGGTTAACCCTGGCTTTGTCTTTTCCCACCGCCGGTTTTTTGATCCGCACCTTTATCATTTTGCATGATTGCGGGCATGGTTCGTTTTTTAAGTCGATGAAAGCGAACGATTGGGTGGGGTTGATCTGTGGGATCGTCACCTTCACCCCCTATTATCAATGGCGTCACAGCCACGCGATTCATCATGCCTCTTCCGGCGATCTCGATCGGCGTGGCATCGGCGATGTGATGACGTTGACCGTGCGGGAGTACCTTGCCCTCCCTTGGTATCGTAAGATTAGTTACCGGATTTATCGTAGCCCCATTGTGTTGTTCGGCATCGCCCCGCTCCTGCTCTTTTTGGTCATGCACCGTGTCCCGTTTGGGCCGGGTGGAAAGCGCGAGCGTTGGAGTGTACATTTTACGAATGTGGCGTTGCTCGCGTTGTTTCTGACTCTGGGCTATTTCCTTGGCTTTTGGAACGTGATTCTCGTGCATTTACCGGCGTTTGCGATGGCTTCGATTGCGGGCGTGTGGCTGTTTTACGTCCAACACCAATTTGAAGACACCTATTGGGAGCATCACCCCGAATGGGAATATCTGGCGGCCTCGCTTCAGGGTAGTTCTTATTACAAACTCCCGAAAATCTTTCAGTGGTTCACCGGCAATATTGGGTTCCATCACATCCATCATTTGTCCCCCAAGATTCCGAATTACAACCTCCCCAAAGCTTTCAAAGAAAACCCGGTTTTTCATCATGTCACCGTGGTAACGTTTTGGGAAAGCTTAAGAACCATCTCCCTCAAACTTTGGGACGAGGAAAAACGGGTCATGGTCGGTTGGAAATATTTGAAGACCGCCAAAATGACCGCTTGAACTGGCAAATATAAGGCTCTACCGGAATTAACGAGATGGTAACCCGAATTTTGAAGGTGTTGGTGGATGTACATCCACCAACACCTTCAAAATTCGGAGTAATTCCCGCCCAAAACGGAAGAGCCAATTATAAAAACGCCCCTCGATTCCCGAGGGGCGTTTTGTGTTAAAGATATACACAGAAAAGTTCCGAAAAAGGATGGATGGGGAGATGTACATCTCCCCATCCATCCTTTTTCGGGGATTTCTAAAAACTCTGTAAGGGATTAAGCTTCAACGAAAGTCCCCCCCATGACCTTTTTCTCAAGCAATTTGCGATTTTCATCGAACGTCAATTCCAGTTCCACCCGTTGGAAACACCGTTCTGTTCCCATCAACACCTTTCGGCAAAAGTATGTGGGTCGGTTCCCGCTTTCGTAATCGAGACTCAACTCACTTAATAAACTCGACTGTTGTGTTTTGACAAAATAGTCAAAGGATGCTAACTTACTGAGTAACACGTTTCGCCAAGGACTGGTAAAAGAAAATGCAATTACCGATTGTAGCACCCGCGCCCCTGGTCAGCCAAC
>WBZL01002144.1_pt1 | contig 19491 bp, 16 predicted proteins | sample 5204291 | NCBI WGS metagenome assembly WBZL01 (sample SAMN12344345, study PRJNA552823) | activated sludge metagenome | biome: Activated sludge suspended growth; feature: Nitrification reactor; material: Wastewater; isolation source: activated sludge from nitrification reactor of wastewater...
GCGCACTCGAACTGTTGCCGGAATCGCTGTCGACGATGGCGATCATCCCGCTGCAGATGAAACTGGTCTATCGCATCGGCAAATCCCATGGTTTCGAACTCGATCGCGGCCATATCAAGGATTTTCTCGCCACGCTCGGTGTCGGGCTGACCTCGCAATATCTCGAACAGGCCGGCCGCAAACTGCTCGGCGGTCTGCTCGGCAAGGTTGGCGGCGGCCTGTTGCGCGGTCTTGGCAAACAGGCGGTCAGTTCAGGAATGAGTTTCGCCAGCACCTATGCGCTCGGGCACGTCGCCAAACGCTACTATGCCGGTGGTCGCAGCTTCTCGGCGCCGATGCTGCGCACCGCTTTCGACGACATGCTCGGCGAAGCCAAAGGGCTGCAAGGTCGTTACCTGCCCGAGATGCAGGCCAAGGCACGGACGCTCGATACTGCCCAGATCATCGAACTGGTCAGGCAGGGCTGATTTCCTGATACGTTCACGCGCTTCGCACGGCGCAGCGATGCCGCCGGCTCGTCACCGATCTTCTGAAACGATCCCCCCATGCTCACCTTCGATAATCGTTTTCTGCGCGAACTGCCGGGTGACCCCGAGCGAAGCAATGTGTCGCGGCAGGTCTTCGGTGCCTGCTGGTCGCCGGTCGATCCGACGCCCGTCACCGCGCCGAGACTGCTCGCACATTCGCGCGAGGTGGCGGCGGCGCTCGATCTCGACGAACAGGCGATGGCTGCACCGGAATTGCTCGCCGCGCTGGCTGGTAATGGACGGCTGCCCGGCATGGCGACCTATGCCAGTTGCTATGGTGGCCACCAGTTCGGGCAGTGGGCCGGCCAGCTCGGCGACGGCCGTGCGATCCTGCTCGGCGAAGTGATCAACCATCAGGGGCAGCGCTTTGAACTGCAGCTCAAGGGGGCCGGCCCGACGCCCTACTCGCGCCGCGCCGACGGCCGCGCGGTGCTGCGCTCGTCGATTCGCGAGTTCCTGTGCAGCGAGGCGATGCACCACCTCGGCGTGCCGACGACACGCGCACTGAGTCTCGTCGGAACCGGTGAAACGGTCATTCGCGACATGTTCTACGATGGTCATCCGGTTGCCGAGCCGGGCGCGGTGGTCTGTCGGGTTGCGCCCTCGTTCACCCGTTTCGGCCATTTCGAGCTGCTGGCAGCGCGCGGCGATCGTGCTTTGCTGCAGCGCCTGGTCGAGTTCACCCTGGCACGCGACTTTCCCGAACGGGTCGCCGCTGGCCCTGCGAACGACCTGGCTGCCTGGTTCAGGGAAATCTGCGAACGCACCGCGCGCCTGATGGTGCACTGGATGCGCGTCGGCTTCGTACATGGGGTCATGAATACCGACAACATGTCGATTCTCGGTCTGACCATCGATTACGGCCCCTACGGCTGGGTCGACAATTTCGACCCCGGCTGGACGCCGAACACCACCGACGCATCGACCCGGCGCTACTGCTTTGCCCGGCAACCGGCGATCGCGCTCTGGAATCTCGAAAGGCTGGCCGAAGCGCTGGCGATGCTGATGCCCGAACCCGGCGAACTGGCCGACGCCCTCGAACATTACGGGGAAGTGTATGCCCACGAATTCCGCGCTGCCTACGCCGCCAAATTGGGCCTCGAACGCTGGCAGGACGACGATGTCGATCTGCTCGAGGACCTCTACGGGCTGATGCATCGGGCGGAAATCGACATGACCGAGTTTTTCCGCAGCCTGGCCAGCCTGGACATCGGGCAGCCGAGCGTCGAGGTCGTGCAGGAATCGTTCTACCGTCCGGATCTCCGACAGCGCTTTGCCGGCGATCTGCTGCAGTGGCTGCAGCGCTACGCTGCCCGCCTGCGACAGGAAGGGCTACCGGCAGATCGACGGGCGGCGCGGATGAACGCCGCCAACCCGCGCTACGTGCTGCGCAACTACCTCGCGCAGCAGGCGATCGACCTTGCCGAACAGGGTGACCTGCGGCGGGTCGATGACCTGCTCGAGATCTTGCGCCGGCCTTATGATGAGCAGCCGGGACGGGAAGCGTTCAGTACCAAGCGACCCGATTGGGCGAGACATCGGGCGGGGTGTTCGATGCTCTCCTGCAGTTCGTGAGAAAGGTCGCAAAAAAAGGAGCCAAATCATGAAAGTCGTCAAAGCGCTGGTTTTGCTGGCCCTGTTCTGCGCTGGACAGGTCGCTGCTGCCCAGGCTCTGCTGATCAACGAGCCGCCGCCGAGGGGGGTCCCGCCCATCCTCCTGCGCACGCCGGAAGCGGTACAGCCGATCCGGCTGACCCGCGTCAACGTCGATGTGCTGGTGCTTGGCCGCCTGGCGAAGAGCACGGTCGAAATGACCTTCCACAATCCCAATGCCCGCGTACTCGAAGGAGAACTGCAATTCCCCCTGCTCGACGGTCAGGAGGTCAGTGGTTTAGCGCTCGATTTCGACGGCAAGTGGCGGCCGGCAGTACCTGTTGACAAGGCTCGCGGTCAGGAGGTCTTCGAGGAGGTGACGCGGACCCGGGTCGACCCGGCCCTGTTGGAAGCCACCCAGGGCAACAACTACAAGTTGCGCATCTACCCGATTCCGGCGCAAGGCGACCGCAAGGTATCGCTGACGATCAGCGAACATCTGCCGGGAAGACGTGATGGGACGGCGCTGCTGCGCCTGCCTTTGGCATTCGGAGAACGGCTGGGGAATTTCGATCTGCGGATTCAGGCGCCCGGCCTCAAGGCCGATGCGGCCAGGGTTGTGCGCGGCCTGAGCGGTGCCCGCTGGGAGAACCGCGAAGGCGGTGCGACGCTGACATGGCATCGCCGCGATGATCAGCCGGAACCTCTCGCCGAAGTGAGCCTCTCGCCACCGACCAGCCCACTGATGACCGTGGAGGAGTTCGGCGGCAAACGGTACTTCTACGCCGAACTACCGGGGCCGGGGATATCTCCTGCCGCACGACCGAAACCAGGGCAGTTGGCCCTGGTCTGGGACGCTTCGGGTTCCGGTGCCCAGCGCCAGCACGGGCGCGAATTTGCCCTGCTCGACGCCTATTTCAAGGCTCTCGGCAATGGCCAGGTGCGGCTGATACTGGCCCGCGACAGCGCCGAGGACGGCGGCAATTTTGTCGTCAAGGGAGGCGACTGGTCGGCCCTGCGCGCGCGCCTGGAACAGGTGATCTATGACGGTGCCACCAACATGGCGGCTTTTCGCCCACCCGCCGCGGCGGACGCCATGCTGCTCTTCTCCGATGGTCTGGGCAATTTTTCTGCCCAGACCATGCCCGATTTCGACCTGCCGCTGTTTGCCGTCAGCGCCGCAGCGGCGGCCGATGGCGAGCGCTTGCGCCAGGCCGCGACAAAAAGCGGTGGCGTCTTTGTCGATCTGCTCGCAACTTCGCCGATGGCGGCGGCAGCGGCACTGCGCAGCATCGGCCCAGGCCTCGCCAACCTACGTTCCAACGGCGCGCAAGAACTGGTAGCAGCGCCGCTCGATCCGGAATCGGGGCGCCTGGCGGTGGCCGGCGTCCTGACCGAGCCGACGGCGGTGCTCGATCTGGAATGGCGCAAGCCCGGCGGCGGGATCCAACGTCAGCAAGTCCGGGTCGGCAGCACGAACGCGCTGCCGGCCAGTTTTGCGGCGCAGGCCTGGGCACGCCTGCGGCTGCAGCAGTTGTTGCCGGAGCGGAGCCTCCATCGGACGGCCATTGCCCGTCTCGGCAAGTCCTTTGGCCTGGTCACACCGGGCACCTCACTGATCGTTCTGGATCGCGTCGAAGACTATGTGCGCCATGAAATCCCGCCCCCCGCCGAGCTGCGTGACGACTACGAGCGGCTTGCGGCAAGCCGTCGGCAACAGGTCGAACGCGACCGCGCCAGTCACATCGAAGACATCGCGCGTCGCTTCAAGGAAAAACAAGCCTGGTGGGAACGCGACTTCCCCAAGGGAGATCGCCCGCCAGTGAGGCAGGAAGCCAAAGTGGCAGCGGCCGCAGGAGCCGCACCCGGCATGATGATGGAACGAAGCCAGCGCGCTTCGGCAGCACCACCGGCGCCTGCCCCGGCCACCGCTGCACCGATGCCGAGGATGGACGCAGCCGCCCCGGCGAGCAAGGCGAAGCTTGCCGATGCCGAAGCACCCGTCGCCCGGATCCAGCTCAAGAAATGGCTTCCCGACGCGCCTTATGCGGAACGCCTGCGCAAGACCGAAGCCGACCAGCTTTATCGCGTCTATCTCGACGAGCGACCCGCCTACCTGAACAGTACGGCCTTCTTTCTCGACGTGGCCGACATTTTCTTCGAGCGTGGCCGCCCGGAACTGGCGCTGCGCATCCTCTCCAACCTGGCCGAGATGGATCTCGAAAACCGTCACATCCTGCGCATTCTGGGCTACCGCCTGCTGCAGGCGAAACGCGCCGACCTTGCCGTGCCGGTGCTGCAACGCGTCCTCGATCTGGCGCCCAACGAACCGCAGTCCTGGCGTGACCTCGGGCTGGCACAGGCAGAAACCGGCGACCGGCAGCAGGCCGTGGCGTCGCTCTACCAGGTGGTGACGCGCCCCTGGCACAACCGCTTCCCGGATATCGAACTGGTGGCCCTGGCGGAAATGAACGCGCTGATCGCCACCTCGCCATCAGGAATCGACACCTCGGCGATCGACCCGCGTTTTCTGCGCAATCTGCCGCTCGATTTGCGCGTGCTCCTGGCCTGGGATGCCGACAATACCGACATCGACCTCTGGGTCACCGACCCCAATGGGGAAAAGGCCTACTATGGCAACCGCCTGACCTATCAGGGCGGCGCCATGTCACGCGATTTCACCGGGGGTTACGGACCCGAGGAGTTTTCCCTGAAAAAGGCCAAGCCCGGCCGCTACCTCGTGCAGGCGCAGTTCTACGGACACCGCCAGCAAGTGGTCGCGGGCGCGACGACACTCAGCCTGCGCCTGTATACTGCTTTCGGCAGCGCCGCCCAGAAGGAAGAGTGGCTGACCCTGCGGCTCAAGGGGCAGCGCGAGGTGGTGACGGTAGGGGAATTCGTGGTCGGCCAATAATGCCGATGTTATTGGGCAGGTTGCCCGACGTTGCCCCCGTTCCAGGTGTGGTGGACACCGTCGTCCTTGCCCTGATACCTGAAAGGGAAGTCGTCGCCGTAGGTCAACACTGCCCCTGCCTGCACCGGCAAGGTCAGCACATCGAGTACGGTGGCAAAGGGCAGCAGAAAAAGGCCGGTCAGTTTCCGATCCTGGGTCTCTGCCGGAACGTTCACGCCCAGGTAGTTGCGGTCCACGGTTTGCGACAGGATGCACCCGGTATTGAGAAGGACGGTGCCGACGACCAAAGTCACGACCCGTATCAGACGGTTAGGCATTTTCTCTCCTTCAGGCGACGATCAGGCCAGGGGGATCTGATCGGCTACCCGGTGAATAATCATTGAACAAACTCGGCGTTGCCGCCGCCAATCAGGATCCGCTAGGGCCTTGATGACTATACCACTATTCATTGCCCATCCACATGCCCACCCCTAACCGGAATACACGACCGTCGCCGCTTCACCGGCCGCCCTGGGTTTGATCGCCCCGATGACCACCGCCGCTTCACCGGCCGCATGCAGGATCTGCAAGGCCTGTTGCACGTCCTCGCGAGCGACGACGACGACCATGCCGATCCCGCAGTTGAAGACGCGGTGCATTTCGCTGTCGGCAACGCCGCCTTCTCGCTGCAGCCAGTCAAAGAGCTTCGGGCGAGACCACGCCGCCTGCGCGATCTCGGCCTTGACTGCGGGCGGCAGGATGCGCGGCACGTTGCCAGTAAGGCCACCGCCGGTGATGTGCGCCAGGCCCTTGACCGGCAGCGCCTGCATCAGCGCCCGCAAGGCTTGCACGTAAATCCTCGTGGGCGCCAGGATGGCCTCGGCGAACGTCGTTTCGCCGTCGAAGGCCTGTGTCAGGTCGGGCTGCGCGCGACTGATGATTTTCCTCAGCAGCGAATAGCCGTTGGAATGCGCACCCGATGACGGCAGACCGAGCAGCACGTCCCCCGGAATGATCGTCGAGCCGTCGATGATCGCCGCTTTCTCGACGACGCCGACGGCGAAACCGGCGAGATCATATTCGCCTGCCGGGTACATGCCCGGCATTTCGGCTGTTTCACCGCCGATCAGCGCGCAGCCGGCAAGTTCGCAGCCTTTGGCGATGCCCTTGACGACATCGGTAGCGGTCTCGACGTCGAGCTTGCCACAAGCGAAATAATCGAGAAAAAAAAGCGGCTCGGCGCCCTGGACGAGGATGTCGTTGACGCTCATCGCCACCAGATCGATGCCGATGGTGTCGTGCCGCTGCAGTTCGAAGGCGAGCTTGAGCTTGGTACCGACGCCATCGGTGCCGGACACCAGTACCGGCTCGCGGTAGCGTCTGGGAACTTCGAAAAGCGCACCAAAACCGCCGATGCCGCCGAGTACGCCCTCGCGCAGGGTTTTTCCGGCGAGGGGTTTGATCCGTTCGACGAGTTGATCGCCGGCGTCGATGTCGACACCGGCATCGCGATAGGAGAGAGATTCTATAGTCATGAATGAGAGGATCCCGAGCAAGGCTGGCAGGTGCAGTGCAGTGGTAGAATGTGCCATTTTCGAACGTCTGAAACCCAATCTTATCCGAAATGGCCCTTCCGCGTGCCGATCGCAGTGCCTCCGCCTCCGCTTGAACCCCGTCCGATGCGCCAGTTGATTCTTGAACTGCTGCCTGACGCCCCCCCCAGCTTCGACAATTTTGTCGCCGGCAGCAATGCCGAAGCGTTGACCGGCTTGGCCGCCTGGCTGGCGCCGGCCAACCGCGAATCGGTTTTCCTTTTCTGGGGAGAAGCCGGCGCCGGCAAATCACATCTGCTGCAGGCCTGCCAGGCTGCGTACAGCGACGCGCGCGTGGACCCGGATCTGTCCCGAATTGCCCCCACCGGCGAGTTCTACGCCGTCGACCACGTCGAGGCGCTCGGCGAGACTGGCCAGATCGTCCTCTTCAACCTGATCAATCGCCTGCGCGCCAGCGGCGGCCGTCTGCTTGCCGCCGCCGATGTGCCACCGCTGCGCCTGACCCTGCGCGAAGACCTGCGTACACGGCTCGGTAGCGGCCTGCTCTATCGCCTGAGGCCGTTGAGCGACGCCGAGAAACTGGCGGCGCTTGCCGAACAGGCCAGAATGCGGGGGCTGGTGCTGCCGCCCGAGGCGTTCAGCTACCTGTTTGCGCGGGCGCCGCGCGACATGCGCAGCCTGGCAGCCTTGCTGGTGGCAATCGACCGTTATTCGCTCGAACAGAAGCGCCCCATCACCCTGCCATTGTTGCGTGAGGTCATGCAGACCTTGGTAACTGGCTGACCCGCCCGAAAGCAAAGCATGGATCTTGCCCTCTTCGACCTCGACAATACCCTGATTGCCGGTGACAGCGACTTTGAATGGGCGCAGTTCCTGATCGGCAAGGGGATTCTCGACCGTGCCTTGTATGAAGCCAAGAACATCGAATTCTACGAGCAGTACAAGGCCGGGACCCTCGACATCGACATTTTTCTCGATTTCCAGCTCCGGCCGTTGGCGGCCCATCCCCGCGCCTTGCTCGAATCCTGGCAGCGCGAGTTCCTTTCCCGACAGATCCTGCCATTGGTCAGCGAACAGGCGCGGCGGCTGGTTCGCGGGCATCTCGACAGTGGCGCCCTGTGCGCCATCGTCACTGCTACCAACAGCTTTGTCACCGGTCCGATCGTCCGCGAGTTCGGAATCGCGCATCTGATCGCCACCATTCCGGCACAGGAGAACGGCCAGTTCACCGGTCGGCCGCGCGGCCTGCCATCGTTCCGGGAAGGCAAGGTCGTCCGCGTCGAGGCCTGGCTCGAAGCGCTCGGACTGTGGTGGAGCAGCTTCGACCGGAGCTGGTTCTACAGCGACTCGCAAAACGATCTGCCCTTGCTTTCCAAGGTCAGCAACCCGGTGGTGGTCGACCCCGATGCGACGCTACGCGCACACGCCGAAGCTGCGGCCTGGCCGATCATGAGCCTTCTCGGGTGAGCACATCGGGAAAACGCCGGCCGCCGACCGTGGCCATATCCGTTATCATGCGCTGCGCCATAGCAGCGAGCAGAAACCATCCTCAATGATCCGCAAGTTCATCTCCCGCGTCTTCGGACGCCATCACCCCGGCAAGCACAGCGAACCGGCCATCCTCGCCGCCGCCCAGCATGGGCTGCAGCGTGAGGACATCAGTCGTGGCTGCCGGCGCACCATCGAAACCCTGCAGGAAAATGGCTACCAGGCGTACATCGTCGGTGGCGCCGTGCGCGATCTGCTGGCCGGCCTGACGCCGAAGGACTTCGATGTCGCCACCAATGCGACGCCGGAACAGGTTCGCCACTGCTTTCGCCGTTCGCGCATCATCGGCCGCCGTTTCCAGATCGTGCATGTCAGCATGGGCACGGAAATCATCGAGGTAACCACTTTCCGCGGCCACCACGGGGAAGAGAGCGGCAACAAGGCGCTGACCGATGAACAGGGTCGAGTGCTGCGCGACAATGTCTTCGGTAGCCAGCTGGAAGACGCCGCGCGCCGGGATTTCACGGTCAACGCGCTGTATTACGACCCGACCTCCGAAACCATCGTCGATTACCACCACGGCGTTGCCGACCTGCGCCAGAAAACCCTGCGCATGATCGGCGACCCGAAAACCCGCTACCGCGAAGATCCGGTGCGCATGCTGCGCGCCGTCCGCCTGGCGGCAAAGCTGAGCCTGTCGATCGATCCCGAAGCGCGCCGGCCGATCCGCGAGATGGGCAGCCTGATCGAGAACGTTCCGCCCTCACGCCTGTTCGACGAGATGCTCAAGCTGCTCACCTCGGGGCACGCCGTCCGCTCCGTCAGGGAACTCCGCGAAGAGGGACTGCACCACGGGCTGCTGCCGCTGCTCGACGTGATTCTAGACCAGTCGCTCGGCGAACGATTCGTCATGCTGGCACTGGAAAGCACCGACCGTCGCGTTCGCGAAGGCAAACCGATCTCACCCGGCTTCCTTTTTGCCACCCTGCTCTGGCACGAGGTGCTGGCCAAGTGGGAACCGCTCAAGGCACGCGGTGAACCGGCCATCCCGTCCCTCTTTCTAACGATGGACGAAGTCCTCGATGTGCAGGCCGAAAAGCTCGCGATCACCCGCCGGATTGCCGGCGACATCAAGGAGATCTGGGCTTTGCAGCCCCGCTTCGAGCAACGCTCCGGCAAACGCCCCTACGGCGTCCTGCAGCAGCCGCGCTTCAAGGCAGGCTACGATTTCCTGCTGCTGCGGGTCGAGTCGGGCGAAGTCGATCAAGCCGTCGGCGAATGGTGGACAGCTTTTCTCGCTGCCAGCGACGAGGGACGCGCCGCCATGCTGCTGCCAGCAGCGTCTGGAGAAACCAGAAAACGTCGCCGGCGGCGTCGCCCGCCGGCCGACAACGGGCAGGATGCCACGCTCCCGGAATAAAGCGCCGCGCACCGGCGAAGTCTCCCTGGCCGACGCCACCACAATGGGAGAAGAGTTCTTCACGGACAGCCCGTACGCTGATCCGGGATCGCCGGAGGGAGGCAGGCGGCCGCCAAATGTACCTGGCGTCTCGCACCTGGCCTTCGTCGCGCTCGGCGCCAATCTCGCCGATCCACAAGCCCAGTTGCGTGCAGCCGCAGCGGCGCTGGCCGACCTGCCCGAATCGCGACTGTTGCAGGTCTCTTCGCTCTATCGCACGGCACCGGTGGGTATCCGTGGCCAGCCCGATTTCATCAACGCCGTAGCGGCCATCAGGACCGACCTTGACCCGCAGCAGTTGCTCGACGCGCTGTTCGTCGTCGAGCGCCGCTTCGGTCGCCGCCGCGAGTTCCACCATGCCCCGCGCACCCTCGACCTCGACCTGCTGCTCTACGATCAACGGGTGGTCGATAGCCCACGACTCAGCGTGCCGCACCCGCGCATGCACCTGCGCGCTTTCGTGCTGGCCCCTTTGCTGGAGATTGCGCCGCTCTGCCGCATTCCCGGCCGCGGTACCGCCGCCGCCTGGCTGCCGGCAGTCAGCAGACAGACCATCGAGAGGCTTGAATGATCGCTGAGTGCGCGACCAACCTGACGCCTTGTTCTCTGGCCACCCAGGATCGTAGGCAGATCAAGGGGTGAGGGCATGATGGGCTTGGCGAAGAGGCCTCGCGGGTGGTGTATGTTGTTGACTGTTCCTGGCCACGGGCGGATTTGAGCCCCCTGCCGCAGCGGTGCTCCGTGCGCCCGCTCTGCCGATGATAGTGGTGAATCCGGGGCAGAAAAGGGGTGGCTTCAGGGGCGCCTTCAGGGGCGCCTTAAACCGCCAAAAATTTTACTACAATTATATGGTTACGGGGAATTCGGCAATATGCCATCAGAGTTCGAGGGCCATGTCCCTGCCCCCGACCCCTCGCCCGACCCCTCGCCCGCCAGTGGAAAGGGGAGATTCGTGAGTCGCTGACGCGACTTTCAAACAAAATCTCGATAAGGACTCATCAAATGGCGAACTTGAGCTTCTCAACGACCAACTGGGCGGCGTGGTTTGCAACACCCAACCAACTTGCACAGCAGCTCTCGCAGTCGATGACGCGGGCAATCGTCCTCCTTGAGGATTTAGAAATCAATTCCGAGAGCCTGACTCCAACCACCTATGCGGCGCAGTTTGACAACCAGGGAACGCTCAACATGAGTGGCCAAGGGTTCGACACTGACGTCTGGGTCATCGACGAGATCAGATACTCGGAGCCGGACCCCTCTGGCAACACGTTCACCTTTGCCGGCAATCTGCACTTCGAGAACGACGGTGAAAGCATTTTTGGAACCCTCTCGAACCTGAGCTTCAGGTTCTTTGACCTTGAAATGTCGGCTGCGGGAAGCCTCGGCTTCGATACCAGCGGCAAGGGTTCCGGCAGCTATAACCGCATCATGTACAGGCAATCCGGCTGGACATTCGAGTCGGCTGGCAACGTGAGCTATCAGGGGTTTCAGGCGAGCGGAACACTTGACTATCTGACCGTCACTTCCCCCCAGGGGGATCGGTTTTCGGTGAGCAACTCGGCCAAACTCACAGCCCCGATTCTCAACGGCATCCAGAGCACGGGCAAGGGCATGGGATTCTTTCTCTCGGAGAGTTTCCTCGACGGCAACGACACCCTTACCGCAAGTGAGCGCAACGACGGGTTCAGCGGCTATGCCGGCAACGATGTCTTGCTTGGTGGCGATGGTCATGACACTCTCACCGGTGGCGCGGGCAATGATACGCTCGACGGCGGCAGTGGTGTCGACAGCGCAATGTTCAGCGGCAAGATCTCCCAGTATAGCTGGACCACAACCGGTGACGTCCTCCGGGTCCAGGCGAATGCCGGTAGCGATGGCATGGACACCCTCAGCGGGATCGAGCGGCTCGGCTTTGCCGACCAGAGCCTCGCGTTCGATGTGGCCGCCGGCAACGCCGGCACCACCGCCAGAATCCTGGGCGTGGTCTTCGGACCGTCATTCGTCACCAACAAGACCTACGCAGGCATTGCGCTCTCCTTGCTCGACGGCGGCATGAGCTCCGACGATCTCATCGCGCTGGCGCTGCGGGTGAAGCTTGGCGAACATTATTCCAATGCGGCAGAAGTGGAAGCCCTTTATCAGAACCTCTTTGGCCATGCACCGACCACCGCCGAAGTGACTTTCTGGTCGACTGCCATCAATACAGGCCAATTCTCCCAGGTTTCCCTTGCCAAGGCTGCCGCCAATCTCGACATCAATGCTGTCAACATCGACCTTGTTGGCCTGATGCAGACCGGGCTGGGCTACTTGCCATTCACTTGAAATCAGGACGGACCAACAGTACGGAATGGCATTGTTCGTGACGCGGATCTCACCCTTGAACGGTTTCTGCAACTTCTGCAGCGGTACCCGCCCAACCCTGCGCGCAAGCGTGGGGGCATGCCGGATCGTCTGCAAAGACAATGGACAGGTGATTGCCGCCGACATGACCGTACTGATGCGTCCGGTCTTTCCAAGCGGAAGAACCAGCAGGATCATTGAGGAGCTTGAACTCGATACTTGAGGTGCTTGAACTCGATACAATTGTATTGTCGGAATGTTCACCAGACGTGGTAGCGACCGAGTAGTTGCTGCGTATTGCGGGCGTTGCCGGACAGCCGGGATTCAGACGAACAGACTGATCCAATACAATACTCCTGGGGAATCCCGATTCGGCGCAAGCATTGCGGCGACGCCGGGAACGACCGCCGGAAGCGGAAAACCGATCGTCGTCGGCGCAAGATCGTGACGCCCGGTCCGTGCCAACCGTCCCCAGCAAACAGGGAGAGATCGATCATGCAGGGAAAAGCTTATGTCGCCGGTGTCGGCTTGGTGCCGTTCGGCAAACCGGGTACGACCGAGCCCTACGACCAGATGGCGGCCGCAGCCGTGCGCCACGCGCTCGATGACGCGGGGCTGAGCTATGAAGCCGTCCAGCAGGCGTTCGCGGGCTATGTCTATGGCGATTCGACGTCCGGACAGCGCGCCCTCTACGGCGTCGGCATGACCGGCATCCCGATCGTCAATGTCAACAACAACTGCTCGACCGGGTCGACGGCGCTCTTCCTGGCTCGCCAGCTGATCGAGGCCGGAGTGCTCGACTGCGTGCTGGCCGTCGGCTTCGAGCAGATGCTGCCGGGCGCGCTGAGCGAACACTGGACCGACCGTCCGTCGCCATTCGCGCGCTTCGACCGCCTCTGCGAGGAGATCAACCCCTGGCAGGTGCCGCTCGCGCTCCGCTATTTCGGTGGTGCCGGCAAGGAATACATGGAGCGGTACGACGTCACGCCGAGGCTGTTCGCCAGAGTGCGGGCCAAGGCCAGTCGGCACGGTGCCAACAACCCGGGCGCGCTGCTGCGCAAGGTGCTCAGCGAGGACGATGTGATGGCGGCGCCGCTGGTCTTTCCCGAAGCCGGCATGACGCGGCTGATGGCTTGTCCGCCAACCTGTGGCGCGGCGGCCGCGATCCTCGTCTCGCAGCGCTTCGCAGAGAGGATGAACCTGGATCGCCGCATCGTCATCGTCGCGCAGGCGATGACCACGGATCGCCCCGGAACGTTCGAGAAACGCAGCATGATGGCACTCGTCGGCGCGGACATGACCCGCGCCGCCGCCGATCTGGTCTACCAACAGGCCGGTATCGGCCCCGAGGATCTCGACGTGGTCGAATTGCACGACTGCTTCGCACAGAACGAGGTTCTCACCTACGAGGCCCTACGACTGTGCCCGGAAGGGGGTGCCGACAAGTTCACCGCCGAGGGCGACAACACCTACGGTGGCCGTATCGTCACCAATCCGTCGGGCGGCCTGCTGTCCAAGGGACACCCGCTCGGTGCCACGGGCCTCGCCCAGTGTGCCGAGCTCGTCGAGCAGTTGCGCGGCGAGGCCGGCGCGCGTCAGGTAGCGGACGCCAGGCTCGCCTTGCAGCACAACCTCGGCCTGGGCGGGGCCTGCGTCGTCACGCTCTATCAGCGCGCCGACTGAGAGGCTGTGAATAATTTGCGCGCGTTTCGGCCCCAGCATGACGGGACCGGCGAACCCGACGAGCCAGAGTGGCGCGAAGGGATCTTCACCGAAACCCGGCGAGTGTTCTGATGCCCAACATGTGCTGCTGGCGGCTTTGACCTTGCCGGGCGCCTCGCTGCTGATGCTGGCGGCCGGCTCCGCCTTGGGGCCGCTCGCCGGCACGCTGAGCTGCCTGACGGCGTGCACCATCGGTGCGACGCTGACGATGTTGGCGGTTCGCCATCTGCTACGACCGTGGGTGACGCGCAAATGGCTTGTCGCCTGGCCGATATCGAGGCACGTTTCTCCTGCGACGGTCCTGCCTGCCTGTTCAGCCTGTGCCTGTTGCCGACCGTCCCTTTCGCGCTGGTCAACGCCGCCACCGGCCTGTCCTGCATGACGACCTGGACGTTCTTCTGGATCATGCTCGCCTGCCAGCACAAGTTGCACGCTCGGCAGGTGCTGCAGGCGGTGGCGCCGGAAGCAAACACGCACAGCGGGCTGCTGCCGGCGCGCTACGGCGAACCGATACCCGACGGCATCGATTACCCGGTGTTCGTCAAGCCGGTGAGTGCCGCCTCATCGATCCTCGCGCGCCAGGTGGACAGTCCCGGCGAGCCGAGGATGATGACGCGCTTCGGCGCCTGGGAACGGTAGGTGATCCGCCATCTGGTCAAACCCTTTGCACGGATGGCCGCCAAGCGTATGCCGCAAGCCGGCAGTGCGCATCGGCCGATGCTCGAAGCGCCGATCCGCGGAAAGCAATATCTGCGCGTCGATGGGGTCGACCCGCATCACCTGTGCGTTCGCTGCGAGAAGGACAGCCGCTTGCTCGACTGGCTGGTTCCCTACGCGGATACGCACGCCGAACCGGCCAGCCAGCGCGGCGCTTGCCCGTGCTGTCGCTAAAGAACAGCCGATGAGACTCCTGCAGGCCGCGCCGGAAGCACCGGAAAACGCAGTGTCGATCCGCGCCGAGCTGCTCTCCAGCCTGAGTGCATCGCCAGCAACGATCGCGCCGAAGTACTTCTACGACGCACTCGGCTCGCGGCTTTTTGCGGCGATCACCGAACTGCCCGAATACTACTTGACGCGCACCGAAGCCGAGATCTTCGCAGAACACCAGAACGCCATGGCAGCCGCGCTCGGCCTGGCGGCAACGCTGGTCGACCTCGGCGCAGGCAACTGTGAGAAGGCTGCCCGCCTCTTTTCGGTGCTGCACGTGCGCCGCTACGTGGCAGTCGACATCTCGCTGCACTATCTTCGCGAGTCGCTTGAAAACCTGCAGCAGAAGCATCCGGCCATCGAAATGCTGGGAGTCGGTCTCGATTTTTCACGGTCGCTGCACCTGCCAGCCGAGGTCGGAACGGAACCTCGCACCTTGTTCTATCCCGGTTCGAGCATCGGCAATTTCACGCCCGATGAGGCGCTGGCTTTCCTGCGCCAGGCAAACGCCGAATGTTGCGGTGGCTCGCTGCTGATTGGCGTCGATCTCGTCAAACCGGTCAATGTCCTCGAAGCGGCCTACGACGACCCTCTGGGCATCACCGCGGCGTTCAACCGCAACCTGCTCCGGCACCTGAACCGGCTCGCCGGCACCGATTTCGACATCGCCGACTGGCGCCATGTCGCCTTCTTCAACGGTGGCGAATCGCGCATCGAAATGCATCTGCAGGCACTGCGCGACACGACGGTGAGCTGGGCAGCCGGTGAACGGCGCTTCGCGGCCGCCGAACGTATCCACACCGAACATTCGTACAAGTGGCGTAGCGAGGATTTCGCGGCGCTGCTCGAAACCGCCGGCTTTTCACGGCCTCGCCATTGGTGCGATGCGCGCGGCTGGTTCGCGGTTTTCGCCGCACAGGCGTGAGCCGATGGCCAGGCTACAGCAGGCGGCTGGACGGTCAGATGGCGCAACTGCGAAAGCCGTTGTGCAGGTCGTTGCGCTCGGGCGTGAAATAGTTGCGATAGCAAGGATGCGCCAGGCGCGGCGAGGTCGCCCGGCTGGCACCGCGCAGCACGTAGCGGTCGCCAAACCAGGGCGCAGAATAGTCGCGATAGGGGTGGGCGGAGAAGCCGGGGTAGGCCAGAAAGCGGCTGGCCGTCCATTCCCAGACCTGACCCCAGCGGAAATCCGGCCGGCTCCGGGCCGCCATTTCCCACTCCGCTTCGCTGGGCAGGCGGCGGCCCGCCCAGCGGCACCACGCTTCGGCTTCTTTCCAGGAAAGATGCGTTGCTGCCGTATCGATCGCCAGATCCTGCCACTGTCCGAAGACGCGCTGCTGCCAATGGCCGGCGTGCCGGCGCAGGTAACGCGGCGTTGCGGCGCCGGTTTCCTCGACGAAGGGAAGGTAACGGCGCCAACTGACGACTTCGCTGTCGATGGCGAACGTCGGCATGGCCACCGCATGCGGAGCGAGTTCGTTGTCGAAGGCGAATCCGTTGCCGCTCCAGCCGAGCGTCCACTGCCCGGCGGGAACGACGAGCAGACGGGTTTCCGGCAAAGGGATGGCCGCTGCCAGCAGCGCATCGGACAGCGGAATGTCCAGCGCCTGCGCCATGTAGATGCCGGCTTCGCCGTGCATGTCCTCGTGGAACAGCGCCAGACGGAAGAAGTACAGCGCCGCGTCGGTTTCCGGCGTGGTCGCAAGCAGCGACAGTGTTTCCTCCAGGCCCTCGGCGAGATAGGCACGCGTCGCAGCGAGGTCGGGCAAGTGGAGTTGCCAGCGCGTCGAGTGCGCGACGCTGCTCGAGTTGTACAGCGCATCGGCTTGCGGCAAGCGCCCGACGGGACGTTCATGCTCCGGGTTGCAGGCGGTTCCGTTCGCGCGCTGCTGGTTACGGGCAATCCAGTAGTCCTGGAACCAGCCGACGTGCCCTGCTTCCCAGCGCGGTGGATTGATCTGCGGCGAACAGGGCACGGTCAGCGAATCGCCGAGCGTGGCAGCATAGGCGTCGAGCAGCGCCAGCGTGCGTGCACGGCTGGCAGGCAGCGCCATGGCGAGAAATTCGCGACCACCCCGGCGGGCGGTTTCGGCAATGCCGGTGGTCATATCGGTGTTCATCGGCGGGGTGCAGGCAATGACCAAAATTGTAACCGTTGTGGACGGAATGCGCCTTGCAATGGCGGGAAACGGTCATGACTTTCATGATCGTAGGTGCCTGGAAAAGTCATGACCGTTAGCATGCCGCAACTGGTCATCGTCAGCCCGGCGCTGCGCGACGCCAACAACGGCAACTGGCAGACGGCCCACCGCTGGCAGCGGCATCTGACCGGCACGTACCGCGTGCGCATCGTCCGGGACTGGCCGGATGCGCTGGCTGCCGATGACGCGGTGATGATCGCGCTGCATGCACGCCGCTCGGCGGCGGCGATCGCACTCTGGAGCTCCGTGCATCCGCAGCACGGGCTGGCGGTGGTCCTTACCGGCACCGACCTTTATCATGACATTCTGACCGATTCACAGGCACGGCGCTCGCTGGCACTGGCGCAGGCGCTGATCGTGCTGCAGGAACGTGCGCCGCAGGCGCTGCCGGAAGCGGTACGGGACAAGGCGCGGGTGATCTTTCAATCGACCACCGAACGCCGGACGCTGGCCAAATCGCGGCGGTATCTGCGCGCGGTCATGGTCGGACACCTACGCGACGAGAAGTCTCCGCAGACGCTGTTCGCCGCCGCCCGCCTGCTCGCCGACCGTCCCGGCATCTTCATCGATCACATCGGCGAGCCGCTCGACCCGGCACTCGGAGAGGAAGCGCGGGCGACGATGACGAGCGTTGCCAGCTATCACTGGTTCGGCGGCCTGCCACACGAGACAGTGCGCCGGCATATCCAGCGCGCGCACCTGCTGATCCACGCCAGCCGCATGGAAGGCGGCGCGCACGTGATCATGGAAGCAGCGGCAAGCGGCACACCGGTGCTGGCATCAGCCGTCGCCGGCAACATTGGCATGCTCGGCACCGATTACGCCGGCTACTTTCCGTGCGATGATGCGGAGGCGCTGGCGGCACTGCTGCTGCGCTGCCACGAAGCCGTCGGCGCAGCGGGCACCGATCAGGCACCCGGCGGGAATTTCCTGCAGCAATTGGGAGCGCAGTGCCGGGAGCGAGCACGGCTGTTCACGCCGACTCGCGAACGCGCCGAGCTGCGCCGGCTGGTCGATGAATTGCTGGCCGGCGATCCTGGTGGAACCCACTGATCGGATCAGCCAAGCAGTTGCCCCGCCTGGTGAAGCAGGCGCTTGCTGCGAATGAGTTCGCTACGGGGAAAACGGCAAGCAAGCAGGCTGACCACCGGGGCACTCCTCACCACCACTTTCGGAAGCACGATCTCGGCCGCGGCCTCGCCGGATCCTTCGGGCATGAGCACGTTCATCTGGTCGAGCCGCAACTTCGTCCTGTCGATCCTGATGTAATCGGGGCCGTGCGTCAGCACCTCCCGCACACGCCCGATGAGCTCTTCGAGAGTCTCGCCAGTACCCGGAAATGTCGCGAGCGCGCGCTCGTTCTCGGAGAGTTTCCGCTCCACGTCTTCGATCTTCTGGCGCCCGCCGGCGCCCTCTTCCAGCATTTCTTCAAGCCCGACACGCTGGCCCTTCAGGATCATCAGCCGCGCCTGCAACATCGATCGCTGCGCCTTGAGATCCTGGCGCTGCATATCCACCGATGTGATCTGTTGCAGCACTTCGGCAAGCAGGAACTTGAAGGCACGGCGCCGGATTTCGAGGCGTGCATCGTGCTCGCAGCCACTCGGCAATACCGCTTTCTTGTCGGTAAACGAAACGCAGGTCCGCACCACTTCGTGCTTGATCGCTCCCCCTTCAGCTGCCACTCCAAAACCTGTCGCCTCGTGACAGTGGAAGCGCAGCGTTGCCCACACCTGCCCGGCCCCTGGAGTGGCCTCGAAGAACTCCTGCACCGCCCGGCTGCGGCTGAAGACCTCGGGGATGTCCCGCGCGGTGGCGAACAGGGCGCGCAATGTCGGATTCTCCGCCCAGACCGTCGCACTGGCTTCGATGGCGGGAGGAATTTGTGCTTCGATCTCGCGGCAGTAGAGCACCGCCTGCTCGACCGCTGGCACGAGCTTGCGGCGGTAGCCGGGAACGAGCTTCAAGCGCGGATTGATGATGCGTACGATCTGTTCGATACGCTGCTCGATGACCGCAGGGGGGACCGTGGAACCGGTCGCCTCGTCGTTACCGCCGAAAAGCCAGTCAAGAATTCCCATCCGCACTCCCTGCGGTTCACGTGCCGGCAAAGCTGGCAAACGTTCCAGTCAACGGTCATCAGGCGGGTTGTCACAGGCCAGAGTATCGGATTTGAATGGCGTGCCCGGAAGATTCTTGACCTGATCGCCCCGGAAACGCCCTTTTCGCCGATTTCTGGCAAGTCAGTGACGACGATACGGCAAGGGCGTTTCAGGAAACTCGCGACCGATGGGCACGGCCGCGAGTGGTTACAGAATGGCTACAGACTTCTTCAGCCGCCGCGCTCGCGCATCCAGCTCGCCACCTTCGGAGCGAGGACCTTTTGCGCCAGGCCACCGGTGTAGATCCCGATGTGGCCGGTAGCGATGGCAAACTCGGTGTAGTCCTTGCTGCCGACATGCTTGCCGAGAGCAACGGTGCACGGCGGTGGCACGATGTGGTCCTTTTCGGCAAAGATGTTGAGGATCGGCATCGTGAGATCCTTGAGATCCACCTTGCGACCACCGACCTCAAGGGTTCCCTTGACGAGTTTGTTCCCTTTCAGGTAGTCACGGATGAACTCCTTGAACATCTGGCCGACAGCGTCGGGGCCTCCAAAAAGCCACTTTTCCATGCGCAGGAAGTTCTGTAACGCCAGACGGTCATCGAGAATATCGACCACGTCGGCGTACTTGCCGTAGTTCAGGATGAACGGCGAAGCCATCATGAACGACTCGTTCAGTACGGT
>WBZL01002145.1_pt1 | contig 19490 bp, 3 predicted proteins | sample 5204291 | NCBI WGS metagenome assembly WBZL01 (sample SAMN12344345, study PRJNA552823) | activated sludge metagenome | biome: Activated sludge suspended growth; feature: Nitrification reactor; material: Wastewater; isolation source: activated sludge from nitrification reactor of wastewater treatment...
CGGTGGTTGGCGCGCGGGGCCGCGCAGCTCCTGCCAGTCGGCTCCTTCCCCCGCCGTGCCCTCGATCGGATGTCCTACCGCGGCTTCGACCTCTACCATCATGCGGTGGGCTTCGCGCCCGAGTACCTGTCGCTCCTCACCCCCGAGACGCGCGCGGCCCTGGGGCCGGCAGCGGCGCAGCCGGCCAAGGCCGACTTCGAGCGCCACCCGGGCCTCAGCTTCCTGGAGCGCTGCCGGGCGATGGACATCGAGCGCTACCTGCCGGACCAGATCCTGGTCAAGGCGGACCGGGCCTCGATGCAGCACTCCCTGGAGGTGCGCAGCCCGCTGCTCGATCAGGAGGTGATCGAGCTCGCCGGTCGGGTGCCCGTCGGCTGGCAGCTCGCCGGCCGCCGGCAGAAGCTGCTGCTGCGCGAGCTCGCCTACCGGCATGTGCCGAAGGCGCTCCTCGATCGGCCCAAGCAGGGCTTCGCTGTACCTCTGCGGCGCTGGTTCCGCGGTGAGCTCAGGCCGTGGATGGAGCGCGCCCTGGCCGACACCACGAGCCTGACCTGGACCTACTTCCGGCGCGACGTGGCCGGCCGCCGCTTCGCGAGCCATCTCGCCGGCCGCGCCAACGCCGAGACAGCGCTCTGGCGGCTGCTCTTTTTCTACGCCTGGGCCGAGGAGGGCGCGTGGCGGGCCTGAAGCCGGCACCGCCGGCCGTCGCCGGGGCGCCGCCCGTGGCCGCCCTAGTGCTGAGCTACAACGGCCGCGAGGTGACCCTCGAGGCCCTGGCGAGCCTGACTCGCCTGGCCTACGCGAGCTATCGGGTGGTGGTGGTCGACAACGGTTCGACGGACGGCACGGCCGAGGCCGTGAGGGCCGCCTTTCCGAGCGTCGAGGTGCTGCGGGTGGAGCTCAACCGCGGCCCGGCCGCCGGTGCCGCGGCCGGGATGCAGGCGGCCATGGAGGCCGGCTACGAGTACCTGCTGGTGCTCAACAACGACATCGAGGTCGATCCGGCGCTCCTCGCCGAGATGGTGACGGTGGCTGAGCGCGAGGCGACCATCGGCATCGTGGGGCCGAAGAGCTACTACTTCTGGCAGCGGGAGACCATCTGGTCGGCCGGCGGCTGGCTGCGCTTCGCCGAGGCGATCACCCGCGAGCGGGGCGAGGGCGAGGTCGACCGCGGCCAGTACGATCGCGACGAGGAGGTGCCGTACGTCAACGGCTGCGCCATGCTGATCAAGCGCCGGGTGGTCGAGGCGGTGGGCCTCTGGGACCCCCTCTTCCAGCTCTGCTTCGAGGACGCCGACTTCTGCCTGCGCGCTCGCGGCGCTGGCTTTCGCTGCTACTACGCGCACCAGGCCCGCCTCTGGCACAAGGTCTCCTCATCGACGGGCGGTTACAATCCGGGCAAGACCTTCCACTCTGCCCGCAGCACGGCCCTCGTCATCCGCCGGCATGCCCGGCCCTGGCAGTGGGCCCGGGCGCTCCTTACCATCGCGCTCGCGATGCCCGTCGCCTACCTGCGCGAGCTCGCCAAGGGGAATCAGGCGGCGGTGGCGGCCAAAGTCCGCGGCTACTGGCAGGGTTTCCGGGCGCCGCTCGGCCCGCCGCCCGCGTGGAGGCGCTGAGGATGTTCGCCAACCTGCGCCGTGACGTCGGCCGCCTGGCGGCGGCCCGCGGCTGCTCGGCCTTCCGGGCCGGGGTCGAGGCCATGCTCTTCGACAACGGCTTCCAGGCCGTGCTCTGCTACCGGCTCGCACGCTGGTTCCGCGTCCATGGTGTCCCCGTCCTGGGGCCGGCGATCTCCCGTCTCGGCCTCTTCTTGACGGGCGTCGAGCTCAGCCCGGCCGCCGAGATCGGCCCCGGCCTGCGGATCACCCACGGCGTCGGCACGGTGGTGGGGGGGTACGCGCGAATCGGTGCGGACGCCCAGCTCCTGCACCAGGTCACACTAGGCTCGCCGGCCGAGGCCCGGCTCGACGCCATGCCGGTGGTGGGGGACCGCTGTTTCCTCGCTGCGGGGGCCAAGCTGATCGGCGCCATCCGGGTGGGCGACGACGTTTTCGTGGGCGCTAACGCCCTGGTGACGGTCGATATCCCCAACGGCAGCAAGGTGTTGTCGAAGGCCGGCATCGAAGTGAGACCGCCGCTTCAGGACTAAAATAGATTGCCCCGCGAAATAGTTCTTGACGGCTGTTCACGAGCGCAGATAGGTTCATGTGCATAGTGATCCGTCAGGTAGCTCGTCGAGCGCTGTCAATGGGGGCGTGCGCCCTCCTCGCGGGAGCCGGTTGGGCCGAAGAGGTGATGCCGAAGCTCAAGGAGCTGCGGCTGGAGGCCCTGGCACCGGCGGCCGGTGAGGTGGTGCTGCGCTTTCCCGATGGCCGTCTCGAGGCGATCGATTTGGGGATGGAAGTTGCAGGCTATGAGGCCGTCTTGACCAAGGTGCTAGGCGACCACGCGGTGTTCACCGTCGAGTTAGACGGCGAGCAGCGGGTCGTGTGGATGTATCGCGCCACCGAGCCCGGCAAACCCGGCCGGCTCAGAATGGTCCGCCTGGATGCACCCGACCTCCCGGAGCCACCGTCACCCGTGGTGACGGCACCCTCTCCGCCCCCTCCGTCGTCTCGGCACCCGCTCTCCGAGCCCTTGCGGCGTTAGCCGCCGGCCCTTTCGGCCGGTGGGCTTGTTGACCGTCGCCGGCTCCCGTGGGGAGCGCGGACCGGTCTGTTGGCTCTTGCCACAGGAGGCGCTCTGCCGTGAGCGACCGGAGCCTTGCAGGGACATCGATCTCCAAGCGGTTCAACGTGCGTCCATCCCGGCGAGCCGTGGGGCTCGTCGCTGGGATGTTGTTGCTGTGCGGCGGCCTCTGGCCGGTGGCGGACGGCGCCGCGGAAGCGACGGGATCGGCCAGCGAGCGCTACTCGTCGCCCCACTCGTTCTTCGTCACCGAGCCGCTGACCTCCTCGGGAGCGTTTTCGGCGCGGTTGATCGAGGACCGCGACCACATCTCGATCATCGAGCTCGCCGGCGGCAGCTACGATCGCAAGAACACCGACGGCACCACCAACGTCGAGCCCCGCGGGGTGATCGCCCGCGAGTTCTACGCGACGCACCCCGATACCTACGATTTCCTCGTCGTTTTCACCAACTTCGAGTTCAACACCGGTGACGCGGTGGCGTTCCACCTCGGCGTGCGCAACGGCGTCGAGGGCATCGGCCTGCCCCAGTTCGACAACTCGCCCTATTTCGGCAGCAACGGCAAGCTGCAGGGCTACATCGACATGGCGGCGCTGACGCGCTACGGCAGCGACCCTCTCGACCCCGATTTCGACTTCGCGTTGGGCACTCTGGCCCACGAGATGCAGCATCAATGGTGCTGCTACGTCCAGTTCCGCGACGGCGCCGCCGACAGCACAGCGCTGCTCGGCAAGGACGGCGTGCACTGGTCGTATCTGCTCGATTCCGACGCCTCGGTGATGTACGGCAGCGATTGGCGGAACAACGGCAACGGTACTTTCACGGCTGCCGCCACCCGCAGCTTCTATTCCGCGCTCGATCTCTACCTGGGTGGCTTCTACGGAGCCAACGAGGTCGCCCCGTTGACGCTCCTGGTCAACCCGGCCATCGATGCCACGCAGATCCCCCTCCAGGGGGCGACGATCACCGCCACGCCACGCAGCATCAACCTGGCCGACGTGGTGGCGGCGATGGGCCCCCGGGTGCCGGCCGCAGCCCAAGCCCAGAAGGACTTCCGGGTGGCTTTCCTGATGGTGACGCGCCCGGGCGACGCGGTCAGCGACCGCCAGATCACCGCGCTCAACGACCTGCGCGAGGGCCTGCTCGCCCGCTTCGCGGCCCTGACCGGTGGCCGCGGCATCGTCGAGGTCTACCCTGAGGCCCGCCTCGATGTCGAGCCAGGGTCGCCGGACCCGGTGGCCGGCGGGCCGCTGCGGCCCGGTGAGGCCAACCTCGCCGACGCCTTCTCCTGGCTGCGCGGACGGCAGAGCACCGAGGGATTCTGGGCGGACACCAGCTCCACCCGAGTGCGCGACACGGCCGTGGTGCTCGCCACCCTGGCGCGCCTCGACGCCGGCTTCAGCCGGCGGGCGGAGGCGATTGCCTGGCTCAGCAGCGAGCCCAAGTCCTCGGCCGACTACCGCGCTCGCTCGGCCGACGTGCTCGCCGAGCTGGGCCAGAACGCGGCAAGCCTGCGCAGCGAGCTCCTCGCGGCGCAAAACGCCGACGGTGGTTGGGGCCTCGGCATCGGCTATGCCAGCGTCCCGCTGGACACCGCTCTGGCCGTGCAGGCACTGGCCGGGCAGAGCGGCGTGCCGGCCGCCAAGCTGGCGGCCGCGGTGGCCTACCTGCGGACCTCGCAGGCCGCCGACGGCGGCTGGGGAGCCACCCCCAACGGTGCGAGCCGCACCGGCGTGACCTCCGAGGTGCTGGCGGCGCTCAAGGCAGCGGGCGAGAACGCCCCCGTGGCAGCGGCCCTCGGCTTCCTCGCTGGCCGGCAGAACCCGGACGGCGGCTTCGGCGATAGCCCCTCGACGGCCCACGACACGGCGCGGGCCCTCAACGCCTTGATGAGCTTCGATGCGCTGCCCCTGGTCAACGGCGGCCAGGCGGCGACCTACCTCGGCAGCCGCCAGTCGGTCGAAGGGAGCTGGGAAGGGAGCGTCACCACGACGGCCCTGGTGGTCTCGGCGCTGCGGCGCTTCGCCTTCCCGAACTGGCGCTTCGACGGTGCCTTCAGCGCCGAGCCGGCCCAGGCTCGCGACGGTGAGCGCGTCCGCCTCTCCGCCCGGGTGGTCAACGACGGCAACGCCTTCGCGCCCGCCGGGGTGCTCCGCTTCTACGACGGCGACCCCGGTGCCGGTGGTGTGCAGATCGGCAGCGACCTCGCCTTGCCGCCCCTGGCGCCGCTGCAGGCGGCGATCGTCGAAACGCTGTGGGACACCTTCGATCAGGCGGGGATCCACACGCTCTACGCGGTGATCGATCCTGCCGACGTGGTGGCCGAGCTCTCCGAGCTGGACAACCGCAGCAGCACCCAGGTCGAAGTGGTGCCGCCGCCAGCCGGCGCCGACCTCGAGGTGCGGGCGAGCGACATCGTGATCACGCCGGCGCAGCCGCAGTCGCTGCCGGCGACGCTGGCCGTCTCCGTCGCGGTGCGCAACCTCGGCCTGACCGCGGTGCCCGCCGTGCGGGTGGTGCTGCGCCTGGGCGAGGCGGTGGACGCGCCGATCGTGGGCGACCTCAACCTCGCGGTGGGGGCCCGCTCTTCGGTCGCCGCCAACTTCAGCTACGAGCTGACGACGCCGGGAACCACTCATCTGGTGGTGGAGGTCGACCCCGATCAGCTGGTCGCCGAGGACGACGAGACCAACAACCGCGCCACGGCGGTGGTGTCGACCGAGCCGACGGTGGACCTCGCGGTCGCCGACACGGACCTCGAGCTGGTGGGCGGCAGCGCGCTGGTGGGAAGCGACGTGACCTTCCACGTCACCCTCCACAACCGCGGCACCCTCGATGCGCCTAGCACCCAGGTGCGCTACCGGGTGAGCGACGGCACGACGACCCGCGAGCTCGGCCTCAACCAGATCCAGCCGACCGCCGGCCAGAGCCTGGTGCAGACGATCGTTTGGCGGGTGGACCTGGTTGGACCGCTGACGTTCACCGTCGAGATCGACCCGACCAACGCACTGCCCGAGACCGACGAGACCAACAACAACGCGGCGCTGGCCTTCACGGCGGTGACGGCGACCAGCCCGAACCTCGCCGTCTCCTTCGCCGATCTCGGCTTCGACCCGAACCCGGGCCTCGAAGGCTCGCCGTTCACAGTCTCGATCCTGCTGCGCAACAACGGCGCCGGGGCGATCACCGACGCCCAACTCGGCTTTTACGACGGCGATCCGCAGCAGGGCGGCGCCTTGATCGGCGAGCTGCAGACGGTGGCGAACCTCGACGCCGGCGCCAGTGTCGTCGTCGCCGTGACCCTGCCCGAGCTGGTGGGGGACCGCGACCGGCTGATCTTCGCCGTCGCCGATCCGCTCGACTTGGTGGCCGAGCTCGACGAGAGTGACAACTCAGCGTTCCAGAGCCTCGTCGTGCTGTCGCTGCCAGACCTTGCCGTCACCACCGGCGGCCTCGAGCTCGTACCGGCCTTCCCGCGGCCCGGCGAGCCGGTGACCCTGCGCGTCAACCTGGCGAACCTCGGTGAACAGGCGGCGACCAACGTTGTCGTGCGCGTCTACGATGGCGACCCGCTCGCCGGTGGCTCGCCGGTGGCAGCCGACCAGGTGGTGCCCTCGGTGGGCGGCCACGGCACGACCTTCGCCGACTTCGCCTGGACCTTCGGCGACTCGAGCGAGCCCCGGCCGCTGGTGGTGGTGGTCGATCCAGACCAGCAGATCCGTGAGGGCTCCGAGGCGAACAACCAGGCGGCCCTCGACGTGGCGGTCCAGGACGGCGACTTCTTCGTCACCCAGCGCTACTTCTCGCCGGATGGCGACGGCGTGCAGGACTCGACCAGCCTCCTCTTCCGGCTCGAGCCGCCCGGCGCCGTCAGCGTCAAGGTGGTCAACGCCCGCGGCGAGATCGTCCGCCACGCGCCGGAGTTCCCCGCGGCGGCGAACGGCCGCTTCGATTGGGACGGTCTCGACGACCGCGGCCGGGTGGTGCGCGACGGCGACTACCAGCTGCGGGTGGAGGACCCGACGGGCCTCCTACGCGGCCAGGCGACCGTCACCCTCGATACCAACCGCTCGTCGCTGATCGAGGCGGTGGGCACGCCCTTCGAGCTGTTCAGCAACCTGACCTGTGAGCTGCCGACGGTCAACGAGCTCCTCTACGGCCGGGACGAGGACGACTTCATCTTCTACGTCCAGCCGGGCGACCCTCTCTACACCGCCGGCATCTACCGGATGACCAACACTGGCGGCGACGTCCGGCAGATCGTGCCGGCGTTCTGGACCGGCGGCTACCTCTACGAGATGGCGATCTCACCCGACGGGCTCCAGGTCGCCTTCACGCTCTACGCCCAGCTGATCCCGGGCGGTGCCTACAGCTACCAGCATTGGGTGGTGGCGAGCGACGGCACCGGCCTGCGGCAGGTGGCCTCCAACCAGGGGACGACGATCTACGGCTTCTCGAACGACGGTCGCACGCTGGTGATCGGCAACTTCTCCTCGCAGATCGTCGCCCTCGACCTCACGGGCTTCTTGGGGCCGCGGGTCTTGTTCGACGGTGCCGGGTCCTACAGCTATGGCTCGGCCTTCTCGCCGGACCACAGCCGGCTCCTCGTGCGCAGCTACGGCGAGGTGCCGTCCCTCGTCCTGGTCGACCTCGACAACATGACGGGCGGTGTCTTCCTCGACCTCATCAACTCCTACCCGGAGCCGCAGTTCGCCTGGTCGCCGGACAGCACTCGGCTCGCCATCCTGCGGCCCGATCCAGCGCGTCTGGAGATCTACGATCGCGACGGCAACCTGCTCGCCACCGGTGAGCTGCCGCTCGAGCTGCCGCCGTACCCGTTGCTCAACTTCGGGCGGCTGCCGGCCGGCGGGGCCACGGCCTCCGGCAGCTCGACGTCGACGGCTGACTACGCGGCGGGTGTCGGCGACGCCCTGCTCGCGACCCGCGGCTTCTACGGTGACGGCACGCCGGAGCTCGCCTACTTCCAGCCACCGCAGTGGGCGGCATCCTCGACCGAGCTCGCCGTCGACTACGAGATGTGGGTGTCCTACCCCTACTACGCCCAGTTCGGCCGCGTGCTGCGTTTCGACGCCGCGACGGCGCAGAGCGAGCACGTAGCGTGGGAAGAGGCGCAGCAGGGCGAGTCCTACCACGTCTCGACCTGGGACGGCACGGCCTGGCAGGAGCGGGGCGTGCTGCACTACGGCAGCCACTACCAAGAGCAGCAGCTCGACCTCTCGCGTTACCTGCCGGACGCCGCCGGCAAGTACCGGGTGCGGATCAGTCAGCAAGGCCACGAGGCCGCCCACGTCGACGCCGTGTCGCTGCTGGTCGGCACCCTCGAGCGCGCGGCGCCGGCGAGCGCCTTCGTGCTCGCCAATGGACAGGACGCCAAGGGCCGCCTCACCCTGGCCGACAACGAGGTGCTCGACCTCTGGGGCAAAACGATGGAGGTCGAGTTCGCGCCGAAGACGGCGGCCCTGCCCGGCGCCCCGCCGGGCTCGCGCCTGCTTCGCCTGGCCTTGCTGGCGCGCGAGGAGGACTTCTCCAACCGGACCTTCGTGCCCTTCGTCTACCCCAGCCAGGATCAGGCCTATCACGTCGTGGTCGGCACCGAGGGCCCCCTCGTCCTCGACGGCCAGCAGACGGCTGCCGACGGGCTGGGCGAGCCGCTCTTCCGGGTGATGAGCCGGCCAGACACCGGCCATCCGCCGGGTGAGGTCAGCGGCTGGGTGCAGAGCGACGGCACCGAGCTCTACGCCGTCCTCGACTTCACAGTCGACAACACCCTCGACGGTGAGCGCGATTGGGCGAGCTTCGAGGTAGAGACGGCGAACGGCTGGCAAGAGATGCGGGTCACGGCGAGCCAGCAGCGCTACGGCATCGCCGGCTTCACCCACACGGCACCAGTGCGCCACGAGCACAAGTACTACGAGTTCCACGTGCCGCTCGCCGAGCTCGGCGCGGCGGTGGGGGAGACCCTCGCCGTGCGCTTCCGCGCCTACGGCACGGCGGCCGTCTGCGCCGACCCCGACACCTGCGTCCCCGAGCAGCTGCCCTTCGGCGGCCAGCTCAAGTGGGTGCCCAACGAGCGCACGCTGTTCTACAGCGACTCCTACGGCTACGGCTCGTCGCCGCTCGCCATCTTCCTCGACGAGGACAACGAGTTCCGGCCCCTGTTCACCGACTGGTACAGCTTCTACGACGCCAAGTTCACGCCGAGCGGGCGCCGCCTGCTGTTCCGCTCCTACGAGCCGAGCAACGATCCCACGACCTCCTGCTACAACCGCGGCTACGTCGACGACCTGGCGTTCAGCTCGCTCGCCAACCTGACCGTCGACTTGCGCCCGCGGCGCTCGGCGTCCTCGGGCGGCATCCTGCTCGAAGGCACGGCGGCCGACGCCCACTTCAAGAGCTACCGCCTGGAGTACTCGACCGCGCAGGCCCCGTCGACCTGGCGGCCGGTGGCGCCGCCGTCGTCGCAGCCGGTGATCGACGACCGCTTCACCACCTGGGTACCGCCGGGCCCCGGGACCTACTTCGTCCGGCTGACGGTCGACGACCTCGCCGGCAACGCCAAGAGCCGGATCAAGCGGGTGGGCTTCTCGGACACTCCGAGCATCACCGACCTCTACCGCGAGCCCGAGTACATCTCGCCCAACGGCGACGGTGTGCAGGACCAGACCATCCTTCACTACCGCGTCCTCGAGCCGGTCCATCTCGAGATCCAGGTCTTCAACGCCGACGGCGACCGGGTGCGCACCATCCGGCGCGACCACAGCGTGGTCAACGCCGAGTTCGAGGTGCCGTGGGATGGCCGCGGCGACAACGGTCTGCCGGTGCCGGACGGCGAGTACCGCCTGGTGATCCAGGACTATGAGTTCTTCATCCACGTCGACGCCACGCCGCCGCAGGTCCAGGTGGGCCTGGACGAGGCGGCGCAGCCGGTCGAGGACCAGGCGAGCGGCCAGCTCATCGTCGCCGTGCTGCCCAAGGTCCACGTCTGGGTGAAGGACGAGAACTACCTCTCGAGCCTCGCCGAGGCGGGCGAGGGCGCGAACCCCTTCCGTTGGGACGAGGTGGCGGTGCCGCTGGGCCGCGACCTGGAGGACCCACCGGCCCTGGTCGGCGAGCGGTTGCTCGAGATCGGCGAGATCACCAACCACCGCTTCCGCTTCTCGGCCAAGGACCGCGGCGGCAACCGCGCCCTGGTGGCGAGCCCGCTGGCCGACGAAGAAGTGGTGCTCTACGGCTTCGGCAAGCACGCCGTGCTGGCCGACGGTACGTTCTCGACGCTCGAGCCGGTGTCCTGGGACGGTGTGCCGGCCGTGCGTCTGTCGCTGGGGGACGTGCGCTTCCGCCTCGCCGAGACAGTGCGGGCCGACACCTTTAGCCTCGCGGTGCAGTTCCGCCAGGTGGGGGAGACCAACTGGAACGAGACGCGGCTCGACCGCTTCGTGCCGTTGCGCGGCAACGTCGTCATCGACGAGATCCCGGCCGAGCATCTGGAAGCGCTCTGGGACATGCAGGGCGTACCCCTGGGCATCGAGACCGAGGTGCGCCTGCGATTGGTCGACGAGCAGGCCGAGGAGCACTTCTCGAACTCGCTCCAAGTGCTCGTCGACGGCATCTACTTCGGCGGCCTGCTGACCCCTGACGACTTCGAGGGGCCGTACTCGACCATCCTCACCCAGATCCTCTCCGAGGCCGACGACGCCGGGGCCATCGAGGCGGGCGATCGTCTGCTGTGGGGCGTCGAGTTCGTCAGCGAGCCCTTCGAGTCGGTGGTGCTGCCGATCACCAGCCCTGACGATCCGCGCTACGCGACGCCGGTGCCGCTGACGCCGGTCTACCAGATCGACGGTGCGTTCCTCTTCAAGCTGGACCCGGCGGAGCCCTGCGACACCTACCAGGGCTACATTCTCGCCACCACGGTGCCGGAGCCGGACCGCCGGCAGCTGGTCTCGAACGGCCGTGGGATCACCCTGGCCTGCCTCTACATCGAGGGCCGGCAGCTGCCACCCACCTACCCGAGCTGCAACCAGCCGCCGATCAGCCAGCAGACCCGGATCGAGGTCAGCCCGGTGTCGGCCGACGGCGTCGCCCTCGTGCTGATGACCATCGGGCGACCTCTGCCGGGCGGCGGTGAGGACATCCTCTACAGCGTCAACCGGCCGGTGAGCGGGCGCAAGTACAGCTTCGAGGTGGACACCAGCGAGCTGCCGGAGGGCCGCTACGTGCTCGCCGGGCGGCTGTCGAACGGCGAGGGGCGCAGCTCCTACACGCCCATCCCGCTCTTCGTCGACCGCACCGCGCCGGTGGCGGCGATCACCATCCCGCACGAGGGCCAGCGCCTCTGCGGTGTGCGCCGCCAGACGCCTTTCGGGTTGCGCAACGTCCTCGACATCGAGGGCACGATCGACGATGACGACTTCGCCTACGAGGTCGACCTCCAGCTGCCGGGCAGCAGCAGCTTCGTTCGCGTCCTGCAGTCCGGCAGCTGCAACACGGCGAGCCCGCCGGAGTTCCGCTCGGCGCCGTCGATCCTCTTCGGCGATCCGCCGCCGCGCCAGCGCGCCCCCGCGGGTTGCCCGTCGATCCACGGCGTGCTCGCGACCTGGGGTGACGACGCCAGCGAGAGAGACTTCTCGGGTGACGTCACGGCCCGCGTCCAAGCCTGGGACCGCGGTGGCTACCACGAATGTCGCGACGTCAGCTTCTTCTACGACGGTGCCGTCGAGGACACCGTGGCGACCATCGCCCCCGTGCTGTTCTCGCCGAACGGCGACGACGTGCTCGACGAGACCGTGCTGAGCGTGGCGACCGGCGAGACCGCCGACCTCGAGGTCGAGATCTTCCACGCCGTCGAGGTGAACCACCGGCTGGTGGTGACCGGCGACGCGGTGCGGACGCTGGTCTCCGGGGCCGTGATCTTCGACTCCGAGACCTTCGCCTGGGATGGCCTCGACGGCCAGGGGGCGCGGGTCAGCGACGGCTTCTACGGCCTGGTCTCGACCTTCACCGACGGCTGTGGCAACCAGGCGGCGAAGACCGTCTTCGTCGAGGTGGACACCACGCCGCCGACGCTGGCCATCGCCTACCCGCATCTCGGTGACCCGATGCCGATGGTCGTCGAGGTGCGTGGCACAGCGACCGATAGCCACTTCCAGAGCTGGTTGCTCGAATACGGTCTGGGGACGAGCCCGGACACCTGGGCGCGCATCGGCCTCGGCGGCCGCCAGGCCCACGACGAGATCCTGGCGCCGTGGAACACCAACGGCCTGGTCGGCGACGCGGTGCTGCGCCTGTCGGCGAGCGATCTCGCCGGCAACCACGCCGAGATCTTCCAGAACCTGCTGTTCACCAACCCGGTCTACCTCCTCACCTACGCCGAGGTGGTGCCGCTCCTCTTCTCGCCGAACGGTGACGGGCGCCGCGAGCGCACCAGCTTGCGCTTCGGCCTGGACTCGGCGTGCACCGTCTCGCTGCTGGTCAAAAACTCCGGCGGCAGCGTGGTGCGTACCCTCGCGGACGGCGCGAGCGTGCTCGGGGTCGGCGCGCACTCGATCGACTGGGACGGCCGCGACGACGGCGGTCAGCCGGTTCCCGACGGCGTCTACCGCTTCGTCCTCAATGCCGTGCTGGCGGCCAACCCGAACGTCCACCAGGAGGAGATGCTCTCGGTCATCCTCGACGCCACGCCACCGACGATCGCCATCACCAGCCCCAACCAGGGCTACGTGAGCGGTCACGGCGCGGTGGTCGGTACGGTCGACGACCTCCATCTCAGCGACTACCTCGTCGAGCTGGCGGACAACCCGGACGCTCCGGCGTGGGAGGAGATCGCGAGCGGGACGCTGCCGCACCTCAACGCGACCCTGGCCTTCCTCGACCTCAGCGAGGAGCGCGAGTACGCGCTGCGGCTGACCGCCCACGACGAGGGCGAGATCGAGTCGCAGCAGGTCCTGCGCTTCACGGTGGACAACACCCCGCCGGTGGTAGAGCTGACGGCGCCGAACCCGGCGGCCGTGCTCGGGCGGGTCCACGATCCGCACGAGGTCCGCGGCTCGGTGACCGAGCAGAATCTCCTGCACTACCGTCTCGAGGTGGGGGCCGGCAGCGACCCCAGCAGTTGGACGCTGATCACCGAGGCGACGACCTTGCCGAATGGTGACCTGCTCGCCAACTGGCCGGTCGCGAGCCTCGCCGACGGCGCCTACACCCTGCGCCTCAGCGCCGAGGACAAGGCCGGCCTCACCGCCGAGACCCGCCTCGCCGTGGTGGTGGACAACACGCCGCCCGAGGTGGCGCTGACCTCGCCGGAGGAAGACGACTACATCACCGGTGCCCGCCAGGTTCTGGGCACGGCGACCGATCCGCACTTCGCCGAGCTGAAGCTCGAGGTGGCGGCTGCCGGCAGCCAGGCCTGGCTGCCGATCGCCACCGGCCAGCTGCCGGTGAGCGGCGGCGTGCTCGCCAACTGGGAGGCCTTGCCGCCGGACGGTGAGTACACCCTGCGGCTGACCGCCAAGGACGCGGCCGACAACAGCGCCGCGACGATGGTCTCGGTGACGGTCGACCTGACGCCGCCGGCGAAGCCCACGGGCCTCACCGCGACGGTGGTCGACCAGGCGGACGCCCAGCTCGACTGGAACCCCAACCACGAGCCGGACCTCGCTGGCTACTACGTCTACCGCGACGGGCAGAAGATCACCCCGGACCTGGTGCCCGACCCGCACTACCTCGACCGCGGGCTGCAGGAAGGCCCCTACGTCTACACCGTGACGGCAGTGGACCGCGCCGGCAACGAGAGCGAGCCGTCGGATCCGGCGGAGGTCGCCGTCGACCGCACGCCGCCCACCGCGCGCATCTCGGCACCGCGCAACGGCGACACCGTCTCTGGGCTCCTCGACGTGCTCGGCACGGCTTACAGCGCCGACGACTTCCGCGAGTACCGGTTGACGGTGATCGACCTCGCCAACGGCAGCGTGCAGCTCCTGCGCCGCTCGCCGGTGCCGGTGCAGGCCGACGTGCTGGGGCAGTGGAACACCCTGCCGCTGCCCGAGGGCGCGCAGTACCGGCTGCACCTCGAGGCTGAGGACCTGAACCACAACGTGGCGACCGTCGAGGTCACGGTGACCGTCGACAACCAGCCGCCGGCCGCCCCCACCGGGCTCGTCGGGGTCCCCGTGGGCCACGACGCCCAGCTCGACTGGAACGCCAACACGGAGCCGGACCTCGCCGGCTACCTGCTCTTCCGCGATGGCCGCCTGGCCAACGCCACGGGCGTAGTGGTGGGTGACCTCACCCCGTACATCATCCACACCAACAGCTATCTCGACCGCAATCTGCCGGACGGCACCTTCACCTATGAGGTCTACGCCATCGACCGGGCCGGCAACCTCTCCGACCCGTCGTCGCCGGCCCAGGTGACCATCGATACCCGGCCGCCCCACGCGGTGATCGTCGAGCCCGAGGCCGGGATCGCCTTCGGCGACACCCTCTACATCCTGGCGACGACCGTCGACACCGACGTCGAGCGGGTGCAGTTCCAGTACCGCCGGCTGGGGACCACGCCGTGGCTGAGCCTCGGTGTTGCTGACACCGCCCTGCCGTGGGAGGCGAGCCTCGATCCGACGGCCCTCGGCCTGACCTACGGTGACTACGAGCTGCAGGCCGTCGCCACCGACCGCGGTGGGCAGACCGATCCGGCGCCGACACCGATCACCGTCACCTACACCGACGTCGACCGGCCCGAGCCACCGCTGGCGCTGACCGCCGCCGTCGACGGTGGGACCGTCACCCTGCAGTGGACGGCGAGCCCCTCGACGGACGTCGTGGGCTACCTGCTCTACCGCCGCGACACGGCCGGCTCCGAGGTCTTGCTGACCCCGAGCGCCGTCACCGAGCTCACCTATGCCGACGCCGGGTTGCCGGACGACACCTACTTCTACGCCGTGACGGCGGTCGACGGGGTGGAGAACGAGTCCAACCGCTCGAACGAGGCCTCGGCGCTCGTCTATCTACCCGTCCTCGAACAGCCCTACACGCCGACTCCGCAGGCGACGACGACGCTCGCCGGCTGCGGCCAGGTGCCCGGAGCGACGCTCGACGGCACGGTGGGCAGCGTGCCCCTGCCGGCGGCGACCGCCGACGACGAGGGCTGCTTCACGCTCGCCGACCTGCCGTTGCAGCTGGGCGCCAACACGATCACGGTGCGGCTCACCGACGGCGACGGCAATCGCAGCAAGCCGGCCAGCGTCAGCCTGATCGCCGGCACGCCGCCCAGCCAGCCCACCGGCCTCACCGCGACCGCCGGGACGGGCCAGGTCGACCTCAGCTGGAACGCCAACCCCGAGCCAGACATCCGCGGCTATCGCGCCCAGCGCGACGGCGATCCCCTGGCGGCCGATGTCGCTGTGAGCGCGGTCAGCGCCACCGCGTCGAGCAACTACAGCGCCGCTCCGGCGAACACCCGCGACGGCCGCGCCGACACCTACTGGTCGCCGCTGCCGCCGATCCGCGACCAGTGGATCGAGTTCGCGTGGACGGGCAACAAGCTGATCTCGCGCGTCGACCTCGACTGGTACTACTTCGACGGCTCGCCGATCTTCGTCTTCGGCGCCAGCGAGTTCGTCCTCGAGGCCTGGAGCGGCACGAGCTGGGTCAAGGTGGCCGGGGTCACGGGGAGCAGTGATGCCTCGCTCTCACTCACCCTCGCGCAGCCCTACGTCACCAACCGGCTGCGGGTCCGGCTGTTGACCAGCCTGCTCTACGAGTACAACTACCAGGCCGTGCGCCTGGCCGAGGTCCGCCTCTACGAGCGCCCGCTGCTGGCCAGCCCCAGCGCGGTCGACGCGGTGGCCAACGGCCAGTTCCAGTACACCGTGACGGCCGTCAACAACTACGGCTTCGAGAGCGTGCCGTCGGCGCCAGCGAGCGCTTCGATCGGCGACGTGACGCCGCCGGACCCGGTCACCTTGACGGCGACGGTGAGCGGCTCGGACGTCACCCTCGACTGGACGCCCAGCGCTTCGCCAGACGTGGCTCGCTACGAGCTGTATCGCGATGGCGAGCTGCTCGCCGTGCACACCGACCTCGGCCTGCTCACCCATCTCGACGCCGGCCTGCCCAACGCCACCTACACCTACACGGTGCGGCCGGTCGATGCGGTCGGCAACCTGGGCGCCTTCTCGAACGAGGCCGTGGCCGTCGTCGACGTGCCGGTGCCGCCGGCGCCCATCGCGCTGACGGTGACCGTGGTGCCGAGCGGCAGCGCCCTCGAGGCGAGCTGGCAGCCGGGTGCCGGAGCGCTCCCGGACGGCTATCGCCTCTACCGCGGCACGACCTCCGGGGGTCCCTACGAGCCGATCGTCGACACCGACGCGACGAGCTTCCTCGACCAAGGCGTCGAGAACGGCGTGATCTACTTCTATGTGGTGCGGGCCCTCGATTTCCTCGGCAACGAGAGCACCACCTCCAACGAGGCGAGCGGCACCCCGGCCGACACCCAGGCCGCAGCCGCGCCCTTCTTGCACTGGCCGGGCTATCCGAACCGGGTGTTCGAGACCGAGAGCACGGTGACCGACGTCAACGGCACGGCCGAGCCGGGAGCTGCCGTGCAGCTCTACCGCAACGGCCGCGCGGTGGGCCAGACGACTGCCCTCGACTTCCCCTCGATCGACTACACGGGGATCTACGGTGGCCGGGTGCTGTCGCCGGATGGCCGTTTCCTGTGGACGGACGACGTCTTCTCGCCGGTGGTACACGACTTCCGCACCGGTGAGGACTTCCTGCCCACCGGCGTGCCGTCCTACACCCGCGGCCGTTGGTTCCCGGACAGCCATCGCCTGGCGCTCGCTGCCGACCAGCAGGTCCTCCTCTTCGACGCGGTGGCCAGGACGGTCACGCCGCTGGTCAGCGTGGGCTACGTGAATTACGCGGTGCCGGCGCCGGACGGCCGCCGGATCGCCGTGCTCGGTGAGGTCAACTTCGCCTTCGGGCTCTACCTCTACGACCTCGAGACCGCCAGCTGGACTCAGCTCTTGGACGAGCCCTATTGGTGGATCGAGGGCTACTCCCTGCAGTGGTCGCCCGACTCGACCCAGCTCGCCTACGTGCGCGATCAGCCGACCTTCGGCCTCGAAGTCGTCGACACGGCGAGCGGTGCGACCACGTTCCTGAGCGACGCGGTCGACGACTCGCACCTGCAGTTCTCGCTCGACGGCAGCTCACTCCTCTTCGCGGGCTATGACGCCGACTTGGGGGACGACGCAGCCCTGCGGGTCGACCTCGCCAGCGGTTCGATCACCCGGTTGACCCCTGGCCAGGCCTGGTCGCCGCAGCTTTCGCCGGATGGCAAACGCCTCGCCTACCTCGACGCCAACGGTGAGCCGACCGTGCTCACCCTGGCGAGCGGTGACACCGAGACCTTGACGCCGCTCATCGGTTCCGGCTTCTGGGAGGAGCTGAGTTGGACGCAGAGCGGCCACCTGCTCTTCGCCGCCAACTGGGAGCAGGCGTGGATCGAGCCGCCCGGCTTCTTCCAGGTGCGCTCCCTGAGCCTCGACCCCGGGGACAACACGTTCACGGCCGTGGCGCACGACCAGGCCGGCAACGGCAGCCCGACGAGCGAGCCGATGGTGGTACGCCTGGCGACGGCGGAAAGGCCGGACCTGGCGATCACCGAGAGCGACCTCGCAGTGCTGCCGCCGGTCGCCGGTACCGGGCAGACGGTGCGGATCAGCGTCACCGTGCGCAACCTGGGCGTGACGGCCGCACCGCCGAGCGATCTGACGGTGGTGGTGCTCGGCCCCGGCGGCTTCACGGCGACGCCGATCTCCGGCACCGTCGTCGGCAACCTCGAGCCAGGCGCCGCGCAGACGCTAGTGCGTGACCTCACCATCGGCTCGACGGCGGGGACGTATTCGGTGTCGGCGGCCGCCGACCCGTTGGCTCGCCTGCTCGAAAGCGACGAGACCAACAACCGGGCGCTGGCGAGCTTCGTGGCAGCGACGCCGGGCGTGCCGCTCCTCGCGGTGGCGACCGACCAGAGCTTCTACAGCCCGGGTGACAGCGTCGCGGTCGAGGTGCGGGTGTCGAACGGTGGCGATCCGTTCGACGGTGAGGTGCGCCTACGCATCGAGGACGCCGACGGCTTCCTGGTCGAGGAGCTCAGCGCCGTCCCCGTGGTGGGCCTGCCCTTCGGCGAGACCTTGACCGCGCTGCGGCCGTGGGACTCGACGGGGATCTTCGCGGGCCCGTACCGGGTGGCGGCCGAGCTGCTCAACGCCGGTGGCACCCCAATCGCTACCGCGACGGCGCCCTTCGCGATCCGCTCCGTGGTGCAGCTGGCAGCGCAGGTGACCACCGACCGCGGCTCCTACCAGGCCGGGGCGACGGTGGCGATCACCGGCACGGTGCAGCTGGTAGGCGGCAACACGGCAGTCTCCGGCGCCGTCGCCCGGCTGAGCTTGCTCGACAGCGGCGGCGCCACGGTGGCGAGCTGGCAGGAGGCGCTCGCCGATCTGCTGCCCAACGGCGAAGCCACGGTGGCCGTCTCCTGGGCCTCCGGCGGTGCCGCTCTCGGTGACTACCAGGTGCTTCTCGCGGTGGAGCTCGACAATGAGCCCCAGGCCTCGGCGGAGACCTTCTTCTCGCTCACCGCGAGCGCCGTCCAGCTGGTGGGCGACCTGGTGCTGAGTGACCGGACACCGGCCCTGGGTGAGTCGCTCGGCGTGACCTACTCGGTGCACAACGTCGGCAGCAGCGGCCTCACCGCCCTGCCGTACCGCATCTCGCTGGTCGACCCGACGACCGGCAACGTGGTGGCGAGCCAGCCGCGCACGGCCGATCTGCCGGCGGGAGGCGGGGTCTCCGGCCTGGCGACCTTCACCACCACCGGCCTCCACCTCGGCAACTACCTCGCCGTGCTGGTAGCGACCGTTCCGGCCCCGGGTGGCACCCAGGACGTCACGCTCAAGGTGGCGAGCTTCACGACGGTCGACGAAGAGCCGCCTCTGGTGACGATCCTCCAGCCGCCGGCGGGTGGCTACCTCGGCGCGAGCCTCTTGGCGCGGGTGCGGGCGACCGACACCCTCTCCGCCATCCGGCAGGTCGAGGTGCAGGTCGACGGTGGTGCCTGGCAGGTCCTGCCCGAGGGCGACCCGACGGCGAACGCCTACGAAGGCGTGCTGGCGGGCCTCGCAGAGGGGCCGCACGACATCCTGGCCCGCGCCACGGACGCCTACGGCAACACGGGCACGTCGGAGCTGGTGTCCTTCATCGTCGACACCACGCCGCCGCAGATCATCGTCGACGGTGTGGTGAGCGGTGGCCAGTACCTGCCTCCGGTGGCACCGACGATCACCATCGTCGAGGCGCACCCGGCGAGCCAGTCGATCACCCTCAACGGTGTGCCCTACACCTCGGGCACGCCGGTCCCGCTCGACGGCGACTACGTCCTGCAGGTGACGGCGACCGACCTCGCCGGCAACCGTGCAGAGCAGACGGTCACCTTCACCCTCTACACACCACCCTCGTTGGCCATCGGCGACGTGACGGTGACCGAGGGCAACGCCGGGAGCGTCGATGCCGTCTTCACGGTCGCGCTGTCGCGTGCCGTGCTGCTGCCGGTGACGTTCGACTTCGCCACGGCGGATGGCATGGCGACGGCCGGCGCGGACTACACGCCAACGGCCGGCATCCTCACCATCGCGGCGGGGGAGACCACGGCGACGATCGTCGTGCCGGTCCTGGGCGACCTCCTCGACGAGACCGACGAGACCTTCAACCTCATC
>WBZL01002147.1_pt1 | contig 19481 bp, 21 predicted proteins | sample 5204291 | NCBI WGS metagenome assembly WBZL01 (sample SAMN12344345, study PRJNA552823) | activated sludge metagenome | biome: Activated sludge suspended growth; feature: Nitrification reactor; material: Wastewater; isolation source: activated sludge from nitrification reactor of wastewater...
TGGACTGCAGCGACGATCCACAGGCGGTCGGCGGCACGATCAATGGCATGGACCCGAAGGTGATCGGTAACCCGATCGTCGCCTGGCGTGACGACACCACACTGCAGATCGGTTGGGGAGCGCACGCTCTTGTCGTGGAGCGGGCCGCTCCTGGTTTGCCGGCCTGGATCGCGATGCTCAACGGTGGTCGCAGCGTGGAGTCGGCGCTCGCGGCCGCAGGCCGCTGTGGGGTGACCGAAGAGCAGGCGAGGCGGGTGCTGAAGGGCTTGGCCACTGCAGGCCTGCTCGCCCCACGTGCTCGCCGCGTGCACGTGGCTCTGGCGCCCTGTGGGCTCCTTGAGGATCCATTTAGGCAGGCTCTGCGTCAGGCCGGGGTCGAGGTGGCCTCTGGAGCCGACGTCCTGGTGTTCCCGCAGGGGCAGGTGCCCTCACTGGTCGGTGCGCCGCTCAACGTGCGCCGGTTGGTACCGGTGTGGTTCACCGCCCGGGCTGTGCATGTGGGTCCAGTGCTCGACGAGGAGTGCGGGCCGTGTCCGCGGTGCATCGACCTCACGTGGCTCGACGCGGATCCGGACTGGACCCGGATCGCCGCACAGGCCTCAGGGGTCCCGGTGTGGCAGGAGCCGTCCCAGTTGACCCTGGCCGCCGGAGCGATCGCGCACATCGCGGATGCGCCGCAGACGGTGGGCCTGGAGATGATCTTCGACCCGGACCGGCCGGGGCCGTCCTGGCGCGTGTGGGAGGCGCATGCGGGATGCGGCTGTCAGATCCCGGTGGTGACGTCACCACCGGCGATGAGCCGGACATGACGAACGGCGGACCCTGGCTCTTCGCCGGATCCGCCGTCGCGTCGTCTTGGTGTCAGCTGCTCTTGCCGAGGATGCGGGTCACCGTGGTGCCACACTCCGGGCACTTGCCCTTGGCGATGCGGCGCCCGTTGGTCTCGTGCACCTCGCCGTTCAGCGGCCGCTTGGTCTTGCACTTGACGCAGTAGCCTTCGCCTTCGTACGTCTCAGCCATGTTCCACTCCCTCTCGCCCCGAGTCCGTGCGGGGCTGTGCGGTTCTGTTGGCCGAAATGCTACGTGCTTAAGGTGCGTTCATGACACTCACCCCACCGGTAACGGGTCTGACGGCGCATGCGGATCACCTTCAGGTGCACTGGCACGAACCCGGTATCGCCGAGGTCGTCCTGTCCAATCCGGACCAGCGCAACGCCATGTCCGGGCCGATGACGCACGCTTGGGCGACGACGATGGCGGCGCTGAGCGAGGTCCCTGAACTGCGTGCCGTCCTGGTGCGCGGGGAGGGTTCAGCGTTCTGCGCCGGTGGCGATCTGGGCTGGTTGGCCGAGGGGGGTTCGGAGTCCGTCGACACTCTCAGCCGGCGTATGGATCACTTCTACGGCCAGTGGCTGACGATCACGCGCGTGCAGGTCCCCACGGTGGCGTTCATCGAAGGCCCGGCCATCGGCGCGGGTGCCGCGGTCGCGCTGGCGTGTGACATCCGCTGGGTGGGGGACAAGGCGCGGTTCTCGGTGCCCTTCACGCGGCTCGGGCTGCATGCCGGAATGGGGACTACCTTCCTGCTCACACAGGCGGTCGGTCCCGCGATGGCCCGGGACCTGCTGTTGACCAGCCGCAGTCTGGACGCCGAGGGGATGCTGGCTGCAGGTGTTGCCACCCGGCAGGTGCGCGCCGACGAGGTCCTTGCTGAGGTCGCAGCCATCGCAGCCAACGCACCGCTGGCCATGCGCCTGACCAAACGCGCACTGTCGCCGGCGCCACCGGCCGGCCTTGCGGAGGCGCTGCGCTGGGAGGGCGTCGTCCAACCGGTCACCATGACAACTGCGGATGTGCAGGAGGGTCTGCGCGCGGCCCGGGAACGCAGGGATCCGGTCTTCGAGGGGCGCTGAGCGGAGTTCGGCGTCGCTCACCTGGCTGTTGTTGCGTTGTTGGGGGACATGCGGGCGTGTCATCCCAACAACGCGACAACAGCGGGGGCGCCGCCCAGACATAGAGCGAGGCCCCCGGTTGGTCTGCTTCCCGCCTTCCCCTGCGGTCCGCTTCCCTCTCGGGGGCCTCGTTCACGACTGACGTTATGGGCCGTCGCGATGGGTCGTCCACATGAATCCGGGGCACGGTTTCCACCGTTGTGGAAAGACCTGTGGATGACCGGGGGACGGCCTGTCGATCAGGGTGTGGGCGGCTGGGGACAACCCGGCCGCGCCCCCAGATCGTGTCGCGAGGACGCGCCGCGTGATCAGGGCTTTCGGTTATGCACCGGCTGTTGACAGAACTTCTCTCAGCTCTCGAGGTCCCCGGTGGCCTCCAGCCAGGAGGTGGGATCGGCCAGATCCTCGGCGGTGGGGATGAGGTCCGGGTGGCGCCACACGCCGTCGCGGCCTTCGATCCCACGCCCTTCGCGCACCTGCGCCCACAGCGCACTGGCCTCACGCAGTGCGCGGGGGCGCAGTTCCAGGCCGATCAGAGTGGCGAAGGTCTTCTCCGCGGGGCCGCCGGAGGCGCGCCGGCGGCGCATGGTCTCCGCGAGGCGCTCAGCTGACGGCATGCGCCCGTCGATGGCGGCGATGACCACGTCCTGCACCCATCCCTCGATGAGGGCCAGCAGCGTCTCGAGCCGCGACAGTGCCTGCTTCTGCTCCTCGGTCTGGGCCGGCTCGAAGACCCCCGACGACATGACGTCCTGGATCGCCTGTGGGTCGTTGGGGTCGATGCCCTGCAGCGCCTCCTGGATCTTGCCGGTGTCGACCGAGATCCCCGAGGCATAGACGCGCACAGCGGTCTCGACGGCGGTGCGCAGCCACGGTACGTGGGCGTAGAGGCGCTGGTGGGCTGCCTCCCGCAGGGCCAGATACAGGTAGAGGTCGGCGAGTTCGACATCGAGGTCCGCGCCGAACGCCTTCACGTTCTCGCTGACGAGCGCCGGGCGCCCGTCGCTGGTCAACGGGATGGTGACATCGGCTGCGCCGAGAACGTCATCGGCCAGTGTTGCGAGGCCGTTGCCGACCTGCGCGCCGAACATCGCCGCGCCCATGCGCTTGGCCATGTTCATCAGTGGCCCGGCAAGCGCGTTGAGGTCGGGCATGCCCTCGGGCATGCTCTCGGCAAGCCCGGGGATCCCGAGGTCCTGCAGGTTGACCTGACCCATGTCCGGCATGGAGGTCAGCGTCTGCTGCACTCCCTCGGCGATGGGTTCGATGATCTGCTGCCACACCGGCCAGGTGTTCTCGAGCCATTCGCTGCGACTCCACACACCGGGTGTTGCGGTTCCGGCCGGGAAGGTGGTGGCCGGGTCCAGCCACACCTGCGCGAGGTCGAACGCCTCGCCGATCCGGCGTACGTCGTTGTCGTTGACCGACGGGTCGCCCTTCTGGCTGATCGCCTGGCGTGCGAGGTTCTTGGCCAGATCCCAGTCGACGGGTCCGGCAGGGGTGTTCTGGCCGCTCTGCAGCATCGCGCCGAGCTGTTGCAGCATCGCGCCGAGCTGCGACATGTCGAAGCCGCCCGGGCCGCCGCCGGGGTTGTTGGGATCGTCGGGGTTGGGGGAGAACCCGAAAGGAAGATCGCCGCTCATCACATCCGCCTGTTCACATCGTGGACTTCTAGGCTACGACGACCGCCCGTGACAGCCACGGCGCGCGGTTACGCCCTCGGTGGAACGCTTGCGTACCCTGATCCCATGTCCGTACTGCTGTGGTGGCTGCCCGCCGTGGTGATCGTCGCGATCATCTGGTGGCGGCAGCGGCCCGCGCGGCGCACAGTGCGGGACAAGGACCTGCGGGCACTGCAGCGGGTCCTGCGGGGTGATCGGTGAGGCACTGGTTCGATACGCCGCGCAAGAAGGTGATCGTCCTCGCGCTGGTCTGCTGGCTGGTCGTGCTCGGTGCGATGGAGTTCATCTCGGTGCCCTACGTGCGGCTGTCCCCAGGGCCGATGTTCGATGTCCTCGGTGAGTCCGACGGCAAGCCTGTCATCACCATCGAGGGCGCTGACGTGTACCCGACGAACGGTCTGCTGGAAATGACCACGGTATCTGAGCGGGGCGGGCCCTTCGGCGATCTCACGCTCTTTGAGGCCTTCACAGGATGGCTGGATCCGGATGTCGCGGTCGTGCCCACGGCGATCCTTTACCCGCCGGACACCTCGGGTGACGAGGCGCAGCAGGCGGGTGCCGATCAGTTCAGCGACTCCCAGGAGAAGGCCAGGATCGCGGCACTGCGCGAGGTCGGCGAGCCGGTGGCGACCAAGCCCTGGGTGGTGGAGGTGCTCGAGGATTCGCCCGCCACCGATCTGCTGAAGCACGGCGACGTCATCCTCTCCGTGGACGGCAAGCCGGTCTCCGGGCCCAAGCAGATGTCCCGGATCATCCGTGCGGCGGGTCCCGGCGCGCGGCTCCCGATCGACCTGCGTCGCGACGGTGAGGACCGTTCCGTGTCCGTGGTGACCGTCGCCAACCCCGAGGATCCGGAGTTGGGTTACCTCGGCATCACGCTCGGCGTGATCGCGGACTCCCCGGTGACCGTGGACTTCAACCTCGATGATGTGGGGGGACCGAGCGCGGGTCTGATCTTCTCGCTCGGCATCGTGGACAAACTCACCCCCGGCGAACTGCTCGACGACCGCTTCGTGGCCGGCACCGGGACCATGGACTACGACGGCCGGGTGGGACGCATCGGCGGGATCGTGCAGAAGATGGCTGCCGCCAAGCAGAACGGCGCGGTGTTGTTCCTGGCCCCGGCGGGCAACTGCGATGAGGTCGTCACAGGTGCACCGGACGGTCTGCAGGTCGTGCCGGTGGAGACCCTGGCCCAGGCGCGTGAGGTGCTCGAAGGCACTATCGACCCGCCCACCTGCCCTGTGTGACCTCAGGGCCTCGCGGGCCGGGCCGGCTGGGGTACCTGGGAAGGAAATGGACGTAGGGGAGGGAAAGTCCCGGGGATTCTCCTTCCCGGGTGTACTCATGCTTCCCGGTTGGTGGGACGGGGGCGCGGGCTCAGCCCTGCAACGTGTCCCACACCGCGCGTTCGAGGCGGGGGGCCAGGTTCGCCGCGATCGCGACCTCGGAGTCCTGGTCGTGCGCCCGGTAGCGCAGCGCAGTGGCGACCTCCTGGGTCCGCAGTGCGCCCACCGTGAGCCGCACGTCATGGTCGGGTTCCAGGATCCGCTGCACACTCAGTGCCGCTCCGGTCACGTCCGAGGGCCAACTGATCCGGGCAAGGTCCCGCAGGACGTCCTCCCCGCTGCTCTCCCATGGCTGCTCGACAACGGAGATGCCGCCGTCCTGTGCTACCAACGCGAACAGGCGCGGTGGCTGGTGCCAGCCGTCGGTCGACACGTGACGATCCAGGTCGCGAAGGACGTTTTCCAGGTCCGGTGTCGGGTGCATACGTCCATAGTCTCGTAGGGTTGAGGCGTGACGTTCGAGACCGCCACGAAGCCAGCTCCCAGCCGAGGCCCCCGAGGGCGCGTGCTGGCGATCACGATCGCGGTCCTTGCGGCCCTGCTCGTACTGTTCCTGATCTTCACGTCGATCTACACGGATCTGCTGTGGTTCCGGTCGGTGAACTTCACCAGTGTCTTCACCACGGTCGTCGGTGTGCGCACGATCCTGTTCGTCGGTTTCGGGCTCGCGATGGGGCTGATCCTGGCCCTCGCGATGGTGATCGCCTACCGGACCAGACCGGACTACGACCCCCGGCTCTCGGCGAGCATGGAGGGGTACCGGCAGAGCGTCGAGCCGATCCGCAAGTGGCTCGTGATCGGCACCGCCGGCTTCCTGGGCACTCTGGCCGGGCTTTCGGCCACTTCCGCGTGGACCCAGTGGATGATGTTCCGCAATGGCGGCTCCTTCGGTGTGAATGATCCGCAGTTCGGACTCGACGTCGGCTTCTTCGTCTTCAAGCTGCCGTTCCTTCGGTATCTGACCGGATTCGGCTTCATGGCGCTGTTCCTCGCGCTGCTGCTCGTCGTGGTTGTGCACTACCTCTACGGCGGCATCCGGCTGCAGAACGGACTGCAGGCCACGGAGGCCGCCCAAGTCCAGATCTCGTTGATCCTGGGTCTCATCTGCTTACTCAAGGCCGTGGCGTACTGGCTGGATCGCTACGCGCTGGCGCTCAAGGACGAGGACTTCGTGGAGGGCTTCACGGGCCTGAAGTACCGGGACGTCGAGGCGGTGCTGCCTGCCAAGACGATCCTCACGTTCATCGCCCTGGTCTGTGCGGCGCTGTTCTTCCTCAACATCTTCCGCCGCACCTGGACCCTCCCGCTGGTGGGGCTCGGGCTGCTGGCCATCAGCGCGCTGGTGATCGGCGGGATCTACCCCGCCATCGTCCAGCAGTTCCAGGTGCGGCCCAACGAGCCGGGCAAGGAAGCGCCCTACATCAGTCGCAACATCCAGGCGACCAGGGACGCGTACAACCTCACGAACGTGCAGAGTGACGAGTATTCGGCGACCGGCGAACCCGACCCGGCATCCCTGGCGGCGGACCGGGGGACGCTGGACAACATCCGGATCCTGGACCCGGCCATCGTGTCGCCCACGTTCCGGCAGTTGCAGCAGATCCGCACCTTCTACTCGTTCCCCGACACACTCGACGTCGACCGCTACCAACTGCCCGGGGGTCGCCGCGGAGCGATCGTCAGCACCCGTGAGGTCGACCTGTCAGCCGTGCCACCGGCACAGCGCAACTGGGCCAACGACACGCTGGTCTACACACACGGCTACGGGCTGGTGGCGGCATACGACAACACCGCCAACCCGGAGGGGGAGCCGGAGTTCTTCGCCGAGGACATCCCGCCGACCGGTGAACTCGAGATCGACCAGCCGCGCGTCTACTTCGGCGAGAAGTCGCCGACCTACTCGATCGTGGGTGGCCCGGGCGGACCCCGTGAGCTCGATTTCCCTGACGACAGCAGCCCCACCGGTCAGCGGACCAACACGTACACGGGGATCGGCGGCGTGCCGGTCGGATCCCCGCTGAACCGGATGATGTACGCGGCGAAGTTCTCGGAGCCCAACATCCTGTTGTCCAGCCTCATCGGCCCCGACTCCAAGATCCTGTACGACCGCGATCCGCTGACCCGTGTTCGCAGCGTCGCCCCGTGGCTGCGGGTGGACGCCGATCCGTACCCCGCGGTCGTCGAGGGCCGGATCGTGTGGCTGGTCGACGGGTACACCACGACGGACTCCTACCCGTACTCCGCGCGCCTGCGGTGGGCCGACGCGACCAGTGACTCGTTGACTGTCCGGCGCAATGTCAGCGTCGAGCAGGACTACGTGAACTACGTGCGCAACAGTGTCAAAGCCGTGGTCGACGCCTATGACGGCACTGTGACGCTATACACCTGGGACAGCTCCGACCCGATCCTGCAGGCATGGCAGAAGTCCTTCCCGGACACCCTCAAGCCGGCCAGCGAGATGCCCACGGAGTTGCAGGCGCACGTGCGCTACCCCGAGGACATCTTCAAGGCCCAGCGCCTGGTGTACAGCCGCTACCACGTGACCGACCCGGCATCGTTCTACTCCGGTCAGGACTTCTGGTACATCCCGACCGACCCGACCGAGCAGGCTGCTGGCAAGCCGCAACCGCCGTATTACCTGACCTTGCGGATGCCCGATCAGGTGACGCCGGAGTTCCAATTGACCACGACGTTCTCCCCGGTGCGACGGCAGACGTTGGCGGCCTTCATGACTGCCAGCTCCGAACCTGGGCCCGGATACGGGCGATTACGGGTGCTGCAACTGCCACGCAACAGCGTGATCCCGGGCCCGTTGCAGGTGCAGAACACGTTCGAGTCCAATCCTGAAGTCGCCTCGCAGTTGTCCCTGCTGCGCCGAGGCGGGTCAGAGGTCGAACTCGGCAACCTCCTGTCCTTGCCGGTCGCGGGTGGATTCCTGTACGTCGAGCCCGTGTACGTCCGGGCCAGTCAGGACGGGTATCCGTTGCTGCAGCGGGTGCTGGTCTCGTTCGGCACCGAGGTCGCCTTCGAGCGCAACCTCAGCGACGCGCTGGCGAAGGTGCTGGGTGCGTCGGTGAGCAGCGAGGACGACCCGGACAAGGACAAGGACAAGGAGACCACCGCCGAGCAGCGGCTCACGAAGGCCCTTGCCGACGCTGACGCCGCGCTGAAGGCGTCGGAGGAGGCTCTGGCAGAAGGTGACTTCGCCGCGTACGGCGAGGCGCAGGACGACCTGCGGGATGCCGTGGATCGTGCCATCGAGGCGCAGCGACAGATCGCCCGCACGACCGACGAGGTGGAGCCGCTGCCGGAGACGAGCCCGGCTCCCGAGGAGTCGCCGTCTGCGGAGGCGCCGCTGGATGCCGGGACCCCGGCCCCCGATGCCGTGCCGGCGCCGGAGGCCAGCGTGTCGGTGGCGCCGGCGGCCTGAACATTGACGGAACGCGCATGGCGCGTGGGGCGAAGTGCACTTACGCTGTCCCCATACGGGCGGAATAGTTTTACGCTCAACTAAGTTGTACCTGGCGTAAGGAGGCACACCATGCCAGCCATCACTGTTGAGGACGTCACCGTCCTGCCGCGCGTCGACGCCGGTCAAGCGACCCCCCGCGAGGTCGTGTCCATCAGCACTGCCCCTCGTGGTTTCGAGGGGGAGGGGTTCCCCGTCCGCAGGGCCTTCGCCGGCGTCCCGTTGGAGCACCTCGATCCGTTCATCCACATGGACCAGATGGGTGAGGTGGACTACGCCGCCGGTGAGCCCAAGGGCACTCCGTGGCACCCCCACCGCGGATTCGAGACCGTGACCTACATCATCGACGGGACGTTCGAGCACGCCGACTCCCATGGCGGCGGCGGGCTGATCACCAACGGCGACACCCAGTGGATGACCGCCGGTTCTGGATTGCTGCACATCGAGCGGCCGCCGGAGGATCTGGTGGCGTCCGGAGGTCTGTTCCACGGGATCCAGTTGTGGGTGAACCTGCCCCGCACGCAGAAGTTGGCCACCCCCCGGTACCAGGATCTGCGTGCCAGCCAGGTCGGCCTGGCCACGACGGCCGACGCCGGGGCACTGATCCGCGTCATCGCCGGCGAGATCGGCGGCATCAGCGGGCCGGGCATCACCACCACGCCCATCTCGATGGCGCACGTGTCGGTGTCGAAGGGCGCCCAGGTGCGGTTGCCGTGGCGCCCCGACTTCAACGCCCTGCTGTACGTCCTGGCAGGCCGCGGCGAGGTCAACGGCACACCCATCCGTGACGGGCAGCTCGCGGTCTTCGGTCCCGGTGATGAACTACGTTTCGGCGCAGACGTCACCCAGGACTCGCGGACACACGAGATGGAGGTCCTGCTGCTCGGCGGTGCCCCGATCCGGGAACCGATCGCGTGGATGGGCCCGTTCGTGATGAACACCAAGGCCGAGGTCATCCAGGCCTTCGAGGACTACCAGGCCGGGCGGCTGGGCACCATCCCTGCCCACGAGGGGCTCGGCGGCCACAGCGGCTAGCTTCGTTCCGCGCAATTGTCGCGAAGTTGGGATGACACCCTGGCGTGTCTACCAACTACGCGACAATTGCGGCTGGTCCGTCGCTCACATCGAGGCGGCGCGCTCCACGCGTTCGGCCTCACGCTTCGCCCAGCCGACAAGGCGCCCGGCGTGCTTCTCCAGGTAGGAGGGCACGAGGCGCTGCACCCACCACGCGAGGCGGGCGCGGCGCGGGGTCACGATCAGGGCCTGGTTCCGGTCGATGCCGCGCAGAAGGTCCGCGACAAGATCCTCCACCGGGTAGATCTCGCCGGCGGCCTTGGTCAGCAGGTCCCGCGCGGAAACGCCGTCGTGGGGGGCGAGGTCATCGGGACCCCGGCTGTCGAGGATGGGGGTCTCGGTCGGGCCCGGGCACAGCGCGGACACCCGGATGCCGTGCATGGCTGCCTCCGGGCGCAGGCTCACCGACAGACCCACCACCGCATGTTTGGTCATGGCGTAAGGCGCCAGCATGGGACTCGGAACCAAGCCGGCCAACGACGCGGTGTTGACGATGTGACCATCGCCCTGCCGCATCATGTGCGGGTACGCCGCCCGGATCCCGTTGACGACGCCCATGATGTTGATGTCCACGATCCGCTGCCAGTGGTCGGCCGTCAGGTCCTCGATCGGACCACCGACGCCGATCCCGGCGTTGTTGAAGATGATGTCGATGCGCCCGTGGTCGGCCACCACTCGGTTGACCAGAACGTCGAACGCGGTGCCGTCGCGCACGTCGAGGGCCGCTGACTCGGCCTTTCCCCCGGAAGCGACGATCCGCGCTGCGACGTCGTCGGCGGACTCCTTGTTGATGTCGGCAAGGATCACGGTGTCGCCGCGTCCGGCCATCTGGATCCCCGTCTGTGCGCCGATCCCGGATCCGCCGCCTGTGATGAATGCGATTGCCATGGGACCAACCTACGACGAGTCATAGGCTGCGCGGTATGGACTCCATCGAGGTCAACCGGCGCAATTGGGACGAACGTGCCGGACTGCACGCGGCCTCGCCGGACTACGGGCTCCAGCGCTTCCGCGACGATCCCGGGCATATCAGCGACGTGGTGCGATTCGACATTCCGCGACTCGGTGACATCTCCGGTCTACGCGGTGTGCACCTGCAATGCCACATCGGCACCGACACCGTGTCCCTGGCACGGCTCGGGGCGCACATGACGGGGGTGGACTTCTCCGAGGCCTCGTTGGATGTCGCCCGGGGCCTGGCCGCCGACGCCGGTGCGGACGTCGACTTCGTGCACGCGCAGGTCTACGAGGCACCGCAGGTACTCGGACAGTTCGACTTCGTGTTCACCGGTATCGGTGCGTTGTGCTGGCTCCCCGACATCGATCGGTGGGCAGGTGTGGTGGCCGATCTGCTCGTGCCCGGCGGCAGGCTGTTCATGCGGGAGGGTCACCCGGTGCTGTGGGCTCTGGACTACGAGGACCCGGATCGGCTGGTGCTGGCCTACCCGTACTTCGAGCAGGTCGAGCCACTGGTCGAAACCGAGGAGCAGACCTACGTCGACACCGAACAGAACCTTCAGAACTCCACGACACACAGTTGGAACCATGGGCTCGGTGAGATCGTCACTGCTCTGCTCGATCACGGACTGCACCTGACCCAACTGGTCGAGCACGACAGCGTCCCCTGGAATCCGCTTCCGACGCAGATGGTCGAACGGGACGCGGAATGGGTGTTGGCCGAGCACCCGGAACGGATGCCCCTGACCTACACGCTGCAGGCGGTCAAGCGCCGGTGATGCCGAACTCCTCGCGGTGGTCCGCCGGTACGAGTTCGGCCCACTGTGGGTGCTTGACGATGTAGCCACGCACGTACGGGCACTTGGGCAACACGTATTCGCTGTGGGCCTGGATGTCGCGCAGCGCCGCCTCCACCAGTCGCGCGGCCAGACCCTGCCCGCTGTAGTCCTCCGAGACCTTCGTGTGTGTCACGGTGAGCACATCCTCGCTCTTGATGTACTCCATCTCCCCGATCCGTTCCCCGTTGAGCAGCAGTTCGAACCGGCTCGCCCCGGGATTGCGCACGATCTCGACGTCCATATGTCCATCTTGCCCTGTGGGGGCAGGCGGATACCCGCTCGTCTACAGCCCCGCCCGGCTACCCGCTCGTCTACAGCCCCGCCCGGCCGCGCGAGGGCATCGGCTCGATCGCGGATTCACTCTCGATGGGCGCATGGGTGCGACGTGCCCAGTCCCCGTACATCTTCGACAACGGCGCGGCACTGACTCCATGAGCGAACACGCTGATCAGGACGGTGAATGCGATCACCCCGGCGACCGGCCCCATGACGGGGGACTCGACCCCGAGTTCCTCGTAGGCGAGCAGTCCGAACACGATCGTGGCCAGTCCGCGTGGGCCGAACCATCCGAGGAACGTCACTGTGGGCCACTTGAAGCCGGTGCCCAGCAGGCACAGGAACACCGGAACGATCCTGAGCACGGTCAGTGCCAGCACCGCCACCAGCAACATCTGCCACGTCGGGCCGGCCTTGATGACAGTCAGCAGGATGCCACCGGCGAAGAACCACACCAAGAACCCCAGCAGATCGGAGGCGATCTCCAGTAGGTCGGAAGTCTCGGGGTACTCGACGAGCGTGGTGCTGGCCGCGCCGAACGCCAGTCCGCCGACGAAGGCGGCGATGAAGGCGTTGGCTCCGATGATCTCCGCGAGCCCGAAAAGGAAGATCGGCAGGACCAGGATGGCCACTGCCCGGCCGCGCGCTCCGCTGAGGTGGCGGATGCGACTGCGGTCGAGCAGCCAGGCGGCCAGCAGTCCGACGATGATGGCCGAGGCCAGCGCCAGTCCCACCGGGATCAGCCCCACCTGCAGGATGGTGGGCTGCGACGCGTCCTCCTCGGCGGCGAGGGCTGCGAGGGCGAGCAGGACGATCGGGGTGGCGAGTCCGTCGTTCAGCCCGCTCTCCACGTTGAGTGCGCGCCGCACCCGGGTGGGGACCACCGGGTTGAGCACCGTGGGCGCTCCGAGACCGGCGTCCGTAGGGGTGATTGCGGCAGCCACCAGCCATGCGCCGGCCACCCCGATGGTGGGCAGCAGTGACTGGGTCACGAAGAAGGTGGCGATCAGTGCCAGCGGGAAACCGATGGCGAGCAGGCGCACAGCGATCCCGGGATCATGTCGCAGTGCGGCGAGTCGCACGGTCGATGCGTCGTGGAACAGGATCAGGACCAGGGTTATCTCTGCGATGAGGTGGACTGCGGTCGCTTCGACGCTGATCTCAGCCACCGCGAAGACGGCAGCTCCCGCGATCACACTGAGCATCGGGGCGGTGACGTTCGCCAGCGTCAGGCGTCGGGCGACCAACGAGTAGACCAGCACGAGGCCGGCCATCACCACGATCACCGTCGCTTCCACGACCTGAAGTCTAGGGTCGAGGCGGTGCCATTGAGCCCTTGGGCGGGCACGGGCGGCTACCTTGTTCTGTGTGCGTTGGCTGATCGCGGTGATCCTAGGACTCGGGCTGCTCTCCGGTTGTGGGATGAAGTCCTTCTCGGACTCCTACGCCGTGCGGGTCGACACCCCGCAGCAGGTGAGTATCTTCGACCCCCGCATGGGCGACACCCGGGACTGGGCTGAGGAGACGATGGGTCCTGCCAGCCCGTCGCAGCCCTACACGACCGAGGTCAGCAACCTGTCGACCAAGATGTTCTACGACAGCTCCCCGCCGGTCTCCATCAGGGTGGGACTGTACTTGCCGTCGGTGACCGAGACCGGGTACTACGCGATCGGTATCGAGCCGGTGGTCGCGGGAACGCTCACCTACGACGCGACGTTCGTCCCCTGGTACTCCGAGACGCCCGTCGACCCCTTGCCGCCATTACCGATCAGTATGGAGATCGCCGCAGGCCCCAACGGGTGGGTCATCAACATGACGCCGGAGCCTCAGGCATGAGACTGACGGGTCGGATCGTCTTCGCGATCCGCGCTGCTGCCGAACTGGTCGGCAAGCAGGACTACGTACCCCTCGACCTCATCGCGGAAGGTCAGGACATGCCACGCGACTACGTGCGCTCTGCGATGTCCGACCTGCGGCGGGCCGGGATTGTGAGCACCCGCCGCGGCCGGGTAGGGGGATACCGACTCGCCCGGCCGGCCGATGAGATCACGCTGGCCGACATCATCCGTGCCGTGGACGGGCCGCTGACGGTCGTGCAGGGTGAACGCCCCGACAACCTCGAGTACGCGGGCGCCGCTGCCGGTCTGGAGGACGTATGGCTGGCGGTGCGGCGTGCAGAACGGCGCATCCTCGAGTCAGTGACTCTCCAGCACCTCTCGACGGGCAAATTGCCCAAAGAGGTACGGGGCTAAGTGCCCTGAGCGTGTCACTTACCGCGAGGCGCGCAGCGCCGCCGCCGGGCACGTGGCCTGGGCCAGACGTGCCGCGGACCGCAGTTCTTCGGGTACCTCGTTGGTGGTGAGAACGGGGTAGCCCCATTCATCACGCTGGATGATCTCACCGAGCGCAGCCGCGCACGCACCGTGGCCCTGGCAGCGGCGCCAATCGATCTGGATGCTCATTGTGCCTCCTTGCGGGTGCAGTGTCCGTGGGCGTGGGCCGTGATCTCGTCAGCCAGGAGAGCCTGACCGGAGCGCACGGCCGCGATGGTGGCGGTGGGGTGGGCGCACAGCCCGCGTCCCTGCACCCGGTCGGCGACTTCGCGTCCCGCGCGCAGGTCCTCTCGGGCGGCATCGAGGCCGAAGATGCACGGACCGCATTGCCTCGCGCCTTCGCCCACCAGGTGGTCGGTGATCGCCTGGAGGACGTCCACCGGACACGGGTCGTGGGGGATGGCCACGAGCGCGCCCGCTCCCCAGTGGGCGCCACGGGCCTTGAGATCGGCGCGGTTCGTGGGCATGTGCAGGGTCAATGCGTCAGCAGGCAACCAGGTCCCGTGCCATCCGCCGGTGATGACGGCCGCGAGGTCGCTATCGGCCCCGGCGCGTGCCAGGACCTCGCCGATCGGGGTCATGGGATCGACCTCGAGGACGCCGGGATTCGTGACCGCTCCGGACACCGTCACCAGACTGCTGGTCACCCGGTGTCCGCGCACCGCGACCGCCACGCGTGCGAACGTCTCGACGTTGCTGAGAAGCACCGTCTGGGCACGCAGGCCGGTCCGCATCGTCGGTGGCTTGGACATCGGGACCGGCTTCGCGGGGCCGCCCTCCAAGGAAGAGATGACCGCAGATGCTTCGCCCGCGATGAACGTGTCGGCGCCTGCGTTGATGGTGATCCGGACACCTTTGTCATGACGCTCGTCGATGGCCGCGGCGACGGCAGCGATCACCTGAGGTCGCGACTCGGGGATCCGCACGATCACTCGGCGGCTGCCCAGTGCGCGTGCTGAGATCACCGCGCCGTCGAGGACCAGGTGGGGGACATGCAGCAGCAGGACCGTGTCCTTACCGCTGGCGGACTCCCCCTCGGAACCGTTGACGATCACCGGTGCCTTGGTCCCCGCCACCGAGGCGAGCTTGCGGGCGGTCGGGAACCCCGCTCCGCCTGCCCCCATGACGCCGGCCCACTCGGCGGCTCCGACCAGCCGGTCGAGATCGGGAGTGGGCAGCAGTCCCCACATCTGCTGGTGACGACCGAGGTCGATGCGGGTCCCCGGTGTGACGCCTGACAGAAGCAGGGTTCCAGTGGCCAGCAGGCGGTGAGGCGGTGCGGCGGCCGGGAAGCCTGCCACCGCGATGCCGGGGAGCAGACTGCCGGTGCGGATGTCGAGTGTCATCGTGCGTACTCCAGTTCCTTCGTGGGGACGGGACGGGGAAGCGGCCGCATGCGCCGCAGGACGAACGCGGCGGCCACCAGGGCGGCGGAGGCGGCGGCGATCCCGATCATCAGGGGTGTGCCGGCGTCGGATCCGATCGCGAGAGTGTGCACCCAGACCAGAGCCCAGACCGGGTACGCCAGGACGTGGGCCCGCTTCCACAGTGCGGGTGCCTGCTGGCGCATCGCCGATGTGACGACCATGACGAGCATGAGGTCGAAGGCGATCGTCCCGACCGCCACCCACAGGGGCTCCCACGGGGATGCGCCGGGAACGACAGCAGCCATGGCCGGGACGGTGATCCAGCTGTCGGCGATCGCGAACAGGATGTGGGCGATCACCAGCACGGTGCCACCGACTGCGGCTGTCATGTGCATGCTGACAGAGGCCAGCCGCGACGTCGGGCGGTGCAGCGCCGGGCCTGCGACGCCGAGGGCCACCGAGACGGTCAGGAACGCCAAAGCCACCAGGCCGGTGATCCGGATGAATTCCCAGGTCATGCTGCAACCTCCGATGGCCAGCGGCCGGTCGTTGTGATGTGTGTGCGGGCCACCAAGCGTGCGTCGAGACCCTGTCGGCTCAGCCACGCAGGAGCGTCGTCGGCGAGGATGACTGCCGCAGTCGCTGCGGCGTTGGCCTGTGCGGCGGTGGCGGCGACGACGGACACGCTGTGCCATCCGGTCGCCGCGGGGGTGCCGGTGCGCGGGTCGATGATGTGGTGCCCGCCCACCCACTGCCGGTGTCCGATCCCGCTGGTGGCGATCGCCGCATCGGTGAGGTCCACAGGACTGGCGGGTACCGACGGCAACTCCGGGTCGGACCAGACGGTCCAGGGTTGCGTTGCCATTACCCGGATGTCACCGCCCATGTTGGCCAGGACGTCGTGGCCGGCGCGCCGCACGGTCGTTGCGAGGCGGTCCGCCAGCCAGCCCTTGGCCACCGATCCGAGGTCGAGGGCCGTGCCCTCCGGGATCAGCACCTGTGCGCCGCTGGGGCCGGGTCGGATGCCGACCTGGCGCCAGGCTCCACTGTGTGCGCGGGGTGCGGTCTCGGTGCTCTGCTGTGCCCACTGGTCGTAGCCGGCGGCTTTGATCGCGCGGCCCAATGTCGGGTCCACCAGTCCACCGGTGGCCCGGGCGGCGTCCAGGCACGCGGTCAGAACGGTCACGAACTGCCACGACACATCCACCCACTTGCCCGCGCCGCGGTTGACGGCGCTGAGTTCCGAGTCATCGCGGAAGCGGCTGGCGAGGGCGTCCAGGCGTGCGACCTCGGTGGTCAAGAGGTGCCGCAAGTTGCGCTCGAGGCCGGGCCGTTCGCTGGCGCGGACGGTCAGCGACAGGCGTGTGCGCCAGGTGTCCAGTGAGACGGTGATCATGATGACTTCGACGTGTTGTTCTTGGTCTGACCGCCGTTGTTGCCCTGGAACCCGGTCGTCGGGGGAGCCGGTGCGATCTGTCCGCCCTCATCGTCGTCATCGTCGTCGTACTCGTACTGCTGGGGTTCCTGGTAGACGGTGGTGCGCTCGTCCTGCGGCGTGGGCAGGTTGTCGTCGGCGGTCACCTGGGCGGCGTCGGTCTGCCCGTCGGCCATGACGGTGTCGACCGCGAGGACGGCGGTTCCTGCACCCAGGCCCGCGAGGAGTGCGGCACTGGCGGTGGCGGCGATGATGCGAGGTGTGGTGCTCATGTTTCTACGATGCGGTGTAGCCCCCTCAAGGAGTCATGACCCGCAACGTCAAGTGATCGCAGGGCCCGACTTGACGTTGGCTTGACGTGATGTCGGTCACCGCCTGCGACCGCTCACGCGGCGCGCCGTGCCCGTGAAACCCAGATCACATTCCATTCCCCACGGATTCGTGCTAAAACTGCATTTAGTAAGTTCAGTAATTGACTTTGCCAGTATTGGAGTGAGGCAGATGCCGCTCATCATCGTCTTCGCCCTCGTCGGAGGTGCCGCGCAGTTCGTCGACGGCTCCTTGGGCATGGGCTTCGGAGTGACCTCCGCCACCCTGCTCACGCTGCTCGGGTACTCCGCTGTGGCCGCCTCGGCCGGCACACACGCGGCCAAGATGGGCACCACTTTCGTCTCCGGTCTCGCCCACTGGCGTGAGGGCAACGTCGACTGGCGGGTGTTCACCGCGATCGCCGTGCCCGGCTCGGTGGGTGCGTTCACCGGTGCGGTGATCCTCACGAACGTCAGCCTGGACGGTGCGCGACTGTGGATGGCCCTGATCCTGTTGGTGCTGGGCATCTCGATCATCATGCGCTTCGCCTTCGGCAAGACATTGATCCCTCAGATCAAGGCCCGGACCCGTCACCTGTGGCCGGTGGGACTGTTCGGCGGATTCGTGGACGCCACCGGTGGCGGCGGCTGGGGTCCGGTCGCCACGCCGTCACTCATGACGCTGACCAAGCACGAGCCCAAGAAGGTCGTGGGTACCGTCAACGCCGCCGAGTTCACCGTGGCCGTGTGTGCGTCGATGGGCTTCCTGGTGGGCGCGAAGGAGTCGCAGATCCCCTGGGGTGCGGTTGCCGGCCTGATCATCGGTGGCCTGATCGTTGCCCCGTTCGCCGCACGTTTCGCCGGCCGAGCCCCGGTCCACAGCCTCGGCACCCTGGTCGGTGGCATGGTGATCATCAGCAACCTCGCGGTGATCTTCAAGATCGCCGGCGTGCCCGGCGCGTTCGGTGGTGCGGTGGTCGCGGTGGTTGCGGTCGTCGCCATCGCGTTGGCGTGGCGGGTCCACACGATGGACGTGAAGCCCGGGGAGAAGCCCAAGTCCTTGGTGGACGCCTAGGCCTGCAGGGCCGCCTGCAAGGCTGCCATCTCCAGTTTCTGCATCTGCAGCATCACCTTGGCGACCTTACCCCCGCGGGTGGGGTCGCTGAGCCATTCCTGAAGGTCCTCCGGGATGACCTGCCACGTGACGCCGAAACGGTCCGTGACCCATCCGCACATGGTGGGCTGGCCGCCGTCGCACAGCGCGTCCCACAGTCGGTCGATCTCCGCCTGTGACGAGCAGGTCACCATCAGGGAGAAGGCTTCAGTGAGCTCACGCTGGCTGCCGGCATTGAACAGGTGCAGTGTCTGCCCGTTGAACCGGACCGTGGCCGACGACATCTCGTCGCCCACGTCAGGGCCAGAGACGATCTCGCCGTCGTCGAACAGGCCCGCGTAGAAGGTGGCGGCCTCGTCCACCGGGTGCTGGATCCACAGGAACGGGGTGACAGTCAGCATCTGTCCATTCAATCGCCTCATTCCTCGTCGTCAAGTGCGGCCGCCAGACGCTTGGGCGCGACCAGGCGGTACGACTCGCGGATCCATTCCGAGGCCTGCTGCCACCCGTCCTCGGTGCGCGGGCACGGCACAGTCACCCACCCGTAGCGGCCAAGTCCGTACAAGGTGGGGTGGGCGCCGGCCACGTTGCGGCTCACCCAATCCGCCTCATCGGGCGGCAGTTTGAGTGTCAGCCGGGTCCCGGCGGCATCGCTGAAGACGAAGTTCTTCCCCCGGACCCGGAACGTGGGTTGATCGTCCCAGGCGGCGATGTCGACACGCTCGGCCTCGGGGAGGGCCAGTGCGATGCGCTCGATCCGCTCGATCATCCGCTCACGCTAGCCCGGCGTCCCACATGTCCGCCACGATCTGCCGCGCGAAGCCGGGCAGTGGGCGGCCACAGTGGGGTCATGCTCGCGTGGTGCCGCCGGATGCCGCCGAACACGTTCTCCATCGCGTTCGGGATCTCCGGGCTGGCCGCGATGTGGAAGGCCATGGATGCGGTGGTCGGCGCAGTGCGGCCCGTCGTCGTCGTGCTCACCGTGGTAGCCACGGTGATCTGGGTGCTGCTGCTCGTCGCCTACGTGATCAAGTGCTCGCAGCGGCACGCCCTGCGTGGAGATCTCGATGACCCGGTCCTCGGGCCCTTCGTGTCCGTCGTGTTCATCGACGGTCTGATGCTCGGGATGCTGTGGTTCTGGCTGGGGGTGGCGGCGGGGCGCACCGTGGTGGTCGTGTGTGCGGTCGGTGCCCTGCTGCTCGGGGGTTGGCTGACCGGACACTGGATCAGCCAGCAACTCGAGATCGATGACATGCATCCGGGCTACTTCCTGCCGACCGTGGCAGGCGGACTGATCGCCGCAACCGCCCTGGAGTCGGTGGGGTT
>WBZL01001509.1_pt1 | contig 19469 bp, 18 predicted proteins | sample 5204291 | NCBI WGS metagenome assembly WBZL01 (sample SAMN12344345, study PRJNA552823) | activated sludge metagenome | biome: Activated sludge suspended growth; feature: Nitrification reactor; material: Wastewater; isolation source: activated sludge from nitrification reactor of wastewater...
ACGACGATGGCTATCGGCAACTTGCGTTACTTGTGGGCTCTCCTGGTTTGTGCGGTGACGACGTTGGTCTCGCTGCCGCTGTTGCCGGCGATCGATGCCACCAATATCGCCATGCTGTTCCTGCTCGCCGTGGCACTGGTGGCCGCGTCCTTGGGCAGCGGGCCGGCGGTGGCCGCCGCGTTAGCCAGCGTCGCCCTGTTCGACTTCTTCTTCGTGCCGCCACGCTTTTCCTGGGCGGTGGCCGAAGCCCAGTACCTGATCACCTTCGCCGTCATGCTGGCGGTGGCTTTGGTGATTGGCCAGCTCGCCGCCCGGTTGCGCGAGCGTGCCGAGGAAGCCTCGCGCCGCGAAGCGCGCAGTCAGGCCCTGTACGAAATGGCCCGGGAACTGTCCGGCGCCCTAACGACGGAGCCGGTCAAGGAAGTCGTCCGGCGCTTTCTGATCGAGCAGATCGGTGCCCAGGCTACCCTGCATTTGCCGCCCATTGCCGACGATCTGCCCCACGTTCGGGCCGTCTACGACACCGGTGAAGCCATGAGTCTGGTGGCGCAGGAAAGTGGCTATGCGCCGGCGCTGCTGCTGCCGCTGCGCTCGCCGGTGCGGACCCGTGGCGTGCTCCAGATTGCCGCCGAGAAATCCGATGCCTTGATCTTCGCCTTGGAGCAACGGCCCCTGCTCGACGCGGTGGCCTCGTTGGCCGCAATCGCTATCGAACGCATCCACTACAGCGAGGTGGCGCAGGAAGTGACCTTGCGCATGGAGTCGGAACGACTGCGCAGCGCCTTGCTCGCCGCGGTCTCCCATGACTTGCGCACGCCCCTGACGGTGCTGGTGGGGCTGGCCGACACGCTGGCGCTGGCGCAGCCGGCACTGCCGACCGCCCAGGCGGAAATGGCGTCGGCGCTGCGCGATCAGTCGCTGCGACTCTCGGGGCTGGTGGACAACCTGCTCGACATGGCCCGTCTGCAGGTCGGCGGGATGAAGCTGCGCAAGGAATGGCAGCCTCTGGAGGAAGTGGTCGGCAGCAGCCTGATGGCGATGGACTCGGTACTGCGCGACCGGTCGGTGCGTATCGACCTGGCGGTCGATCTGCCGCTGCTGGAATTCGACGCCGTGCTGCTGGAACGCGTCTTCTGCAACCTGCTGGAAAACGCCGCCAAGTACGCGCCCCATGGGGAGATCGTCATTGCCGCGCAGCGCCAGGGCGACCGGGTCGAGGTGGCCGTGGCCGACCGAGGCGCCGGCCTGCCGGCCGGGGCGGAGGAGAGGGTCTTCAATCTCTTCGAACGCGGCTGTCAGGAGGGCACGGCCTCGGGCGTCGGGCTGGGCCTGGCCATCTGCCGGGTCATCGTCGAGGCGCATGGCGGCCACATTCGGGCCGAGAATCGACCGGATGGCGGGGCCCGTTTCGTGTTCACCCTGCCCGTGGGGTTGCCGCCGACGATGGAGGAGGAACGCGGTGACTGACGGGCGCCCGCTGATCCTGATCGTCGAGGACGAGCCGCAGATCCGTCGCATCGTCCGTTCGGCCCTGGAAGAAGAGGGCTGTCGGGTGGTCGAGGCCGGGTCGGCCGCCAGCGCGCTGGAGCGGATTGCCGCCGCCATGCCGGCTCTGATGGTGCTCGATCTCGGCCTGCCCGACCGGGACGGCGTGACACTGATCCGCGAGCTGCGCGTGTGGTCACCGCTACCGGTACTGGTGCTGTCGGCGCGCTCGGCGGAGGACGAGAAGATCGCGGCACTCGATGCCGGCGCCGACGACTATCTGACCAAGCCGTTCGGTGTCGGCGAGTTGCGGGCGCGGCTGCGGGCCATGCTGCGCCGCCTGGGGTCGGCGGCCGGTGAGCCGGTGGTCCACTTCGGCGGCGTGCGGGTAGACCATGTTCACCGCGATGTCGAGCGAGACGGCATGCCCGTCCATTTGACGCCCATCGAGTACAACCTGCTTTGCCTGCTGATCGCCAACGCCGGCAAGGTGCTGACGCATCGACATCTGCTGCGCGAGGTCTGGGGGCCGGGATGTAGCGAACGCAGCCACTACCTGCGCGTCTATGTCGGCCACCTGCGGCAAAAGCTGGAAGTCGATCCGGCGCGGCCGAAACACCTGCTGACCGAGACCGGCATCGGCTACCGATTCCAACTTTGAGAACACAGCCATGAAACATGAACAGTCCGACAGCAAGGCGGTGCTAGCTTTGGCGGCGTTGGGTGTCGTCTACGGCGATATCGGCACCAGCCCACTCTATGCCCTCAAAGAGGTCTTCGCCAGCGCGCATCATCCGGTGCCGATTACGCCGGAGAACGTACTCGGCATCCTTTCCCTCGTATTTTGGGCGCTGCTGATCGTCGTATCGTTCAAGTACGTCACGCTGATCCTGCGGGCCGACAACAAGGGTGAAGGCGGCATCATGGCCCTGATGGCCAGGGTCTTGGCGGAGGAAAAACTGTCGGTGCGGACCCGTCGCGGCGTGCTGATGCTGGGACTGTTCGGCGCGGCGCTTTTCTATGGGGACGGTCTCATCACGCCGGCGATTTCGGTGCTGTCGGCGATCGAAGGCATCGAAGTGGCGACGCCGCTGCTCACGGCCTATATCGTGCCGGTGACCATCGGCATCCTGGTCGCGCTGTACTGGATACAGCGTCATGGCACGGCCAGGGTGGGAGTGAGCTTCGGCCCCATCATGGTTGTCTGGTTCCTTACCTTGGCGGCGCTTGGTGTGGCCGAGATCGTCGGGCATCCTGGCGTACTGGCCGCTGTTTGGCCTGGCTACGGGTTGGGTTTCCTGATGGTCAATCCGGGGCTCGGTTTTCTGGCCATGGGCAGCGTGTTCCTGACCCTGACCGGCGCCGAGGCGCTCTACGCCGACATGGGCCACTTCGGTCGTAGCCCGATCCGCCTGGCCTGGTTTGGCCTGGCCCTGCCGGCATTGTTGCTGAACTATTTCGGTCAGGGCGCGCTGCTGCTGAGCGATCCGGAAGCGGTGAAAAATCCCTTCTACCTGTTGGCGCCCGAGTGGTTCCTGATGCCGCTGGTGGCGCTGGCGACGGCGGCTACCGTCATCGCCTCGCAGGCGGTGATCACCGGCGTCTATTCCATGACCCACCAGACCATCCAGCTCGGTTATGCGCCGCGCATGGATCTGCTGCACACGTCGAGCAGCCAGATGGGCCAGGTCTACATGCCGGGCGTCAATTGGCTGATGCTGCTCGGCGTGGTCGCCCTGGTGTTGGCCTTCAAGTCGTCGACCAACCTGGCGGCGGCCTACGGCATCGCCGTCACCGGCACCATGATCATCACCACCCTGTTCGCGTATCTGGTGGCTCGCCACCAGTGGGGCTGGCGGCGCCGGCTGGCGGTGCCGGTGTTCGGCGCCCTGCTGGCGCTGGACCTGACTTTTCTGGGCGCCAATGCGACCAAAATCATCGATGGCGGCTGGTTCCCGCTGGTCTTCGGCGGCTTCGTGTTCCTGTTGCTGACCACCTGGAAAGCCGGGCGGGAACTGGTTCATGAGCGGCTCGATACCCATTCCCTGTTCCTGGCCGAGTTCATCAAGAACATCGAAACGCCGGATGTGCTCACCGTACCGGGCACGGCGGTGTTCATGACGCCCTACGCCGAGCATGTGCCACACGCGCTGTTGCACAACCTCAAGCACAACAAGGTCCTGCACGAACGCATGGTGATCGCGACCGTGTCGGCGCAGTCGGTACCGCGCATTCCCGATTCGCAGCGGGTGGCGGTCGAACGGTTGAGTCACCGCTTCTACCGCGTCGGCATCCATTTCGGCTTCATGGAACAGCCCGACGTGCCGGCGGCGCTGGAATGGTGCGCGGAGCAGGGTCTCGCCATCGAACCCATGGCCACGTCCTACTTTCTGGGCCGGGAGACCGTGGTTCCCGATGCGGGCGGCACGATGCCCTATTGGCGGGAATCCCTGTTCGCTACGCTATACCGCAACGCGCGCACCGCGGCGGATTTCTTTCGTCTGCCGCCCAATCAGGTGGTGGAACTGGGGACGCGAGTAAGCCTGTAGCGTCTGTCAGCCGGCGTGCAATCGGACGGGGATCCGTTGCGCGCCGAAGGGCTTTTCGAACTTGCCGAAGCGGCCTGCGACGGTCGTGCCGCAGTCCCGGCAGCGGCCGGCGTCGTCCAGCCCGTAGCGGAGAATCTCGTACCAGTCGCGCTCGATCACCGGCTTGCCGCAGCCGGGGCAATTGGTGGCATCGCCGGCACGGTCGTGGATGTTGCCGGTGTAAACGTAGCGGAGGCCGGCCTCCATGGCGATCCGGCGCGCCCGGTGCAATCCGTCGGGCGTCGTCGCCGGCGCGTCGAGCAGCTTGTAGTCGGGGTGAAAGGCGGAGAAATGGAGCGGTACGTCCGGACCCAGTTCCTTCGCGCACCACGCCGAAAGTTGCCGCAATTCGTTGTCGGAATCGTTGTGGCCGGGAATCAGCAGGGTGGTGATTTCCAGCCAGCAGTTCGTCTCGTGCCAGACATAGGCCAGGAGGTCGAGAACCGGCTGGAGGTGGCCGACACAGAGCTTGAAATAGAAATCGTCGGTGAACGCCTTCAGGTCGATGTTGGCGGCGTCCATCTTGGCGTAGAACTCCTTCGCCGCCGGCAGATGCATGTAGCCGGCGGTGACGGCGACGGTCTTGACGCCAATGGCATGGCAGGCGTCGGCGGTGTCCATGGCGTACTCGGCGAAGATCACCGGGTCGTTGTAGGTGAAGGCAACGCTCCTGGACCCATGGCGGGCGGCGGCGCGCGCGATGGCTTCGGGTGTGGCGTCGTCCATCAGCGTGTCCATTTCGCGCGACTTGGAAATATCCCAGTTCTGGCAGAACTTGCAGGCCAGGTTGCAGCCGGCGGTGCCGAACGAGAGTACCGACGAGCCGGGATAAAAATGGTTGAGCGGTTTCTTTTCGATCGGATCAATGCAGAAGCCGCTGCTGCGGCCGTAGGTGGTCAGGATCATCTCGCCGCCCCGGTTGGCGCGCACGAAGCAGGCGGCGCGCTGGCCGTCGTGCAACTTGCAGTCGCGCGGGCAAAGGTCGCACTGGATGCGGCCGCCGTCGATCGGGTGCCACCATTTGGCCGGGTGGCCGGTCAGCAGTTCTCGGCTTCCTTCCATTTTTGTACCTCGTAGCGGAACAGCTTCACGTCCGGTGCCCAGAAATCGGCCGGCAGACCGGCCTTCTGCTTCAGGTGCGCGAAGAAGGTGTGGCGGTCGGGAAGGCTCTCCCAGACTTGCGGCAGGAAGGTGCCGCGCTGGCCGTGATGATCGAAGATCACGCCATCGATCCCCGGCCGCAGCTGACGGATGGCATCCTCCTGATCGACGAAGGTGATCGGCTCGGCCGGTGTCAGCAGCGACACTTCGACGCGGGTATGGGGAAACTCCCCGGCGGTCAGCGGCGAGAAACGCGGGTCGCGAAAGGCGGCGGCCCGCGCGTTGCCGCGCACATCCGCATCGAGCGGACGCCATGCCTCCAGCGAGCCGATGCAGCCGCGCAAACGGCCGTGCTGGGTCAGCGTCACGAAGACGGCGCCACGTCCGCTCAACGCGCTGTCGTCGGGTTCCGGGACGGCGGGCAGGCCAAACTCGGCGCCGATGGCGTTGCGGGCGCGGGTCAGCAAGGCCAAGCCCAGCGCGTCAGGCATGGTGGTCCGCTTCCGCGAAGGCGAAGGCGGCATAGCCGACCACCCGCGCCTTGTCGCCGGCGGTGTCGCCGGAGTTGCGCAGGTCAAGCAGCGTCGGCGTCAGATTCCGGCGCCGTGCGACCTGCAGCAGGCCATTGATCGGCGTGGCGCCGCACGCCTGCTCGCGCTCGGCGAGCGGCCGCCGTTGCAGCACGCTGTCCGCGCTCGCCCGGTCCATGCGGCAGGCTTCGGCATAGGGGTGGTAGTGGGACAGGTCGGAACTGACGACGATCAGCGTCTCCGGCCCGCCCCAGAGCAACTCCATCACCTCCGCCACCTGCTCGACCGAGGCGCCGCCGACCACAAACGGCGCGATGGCGAAACTGTTCAGTACCACCTGCAGAAACGGCAACTGCACCTCGAGCGAATGCTCCGCCGCATGCGCGGCATCGTTCACCTGAACCTGCGGCAGGCGGACGGCGGTCGCCACCGCCTCGCGGTCGATCGGTACCCTGCCCAGCGGCGTGGCGAAAAAATCCGCCGAGGAAACCGCCAAGCCCGCTACCCACTCGCGGTGCGCCGGCCCGAAGATGACCACCCGGCGAATTCGCGCCGCCAAGGGCTGCAAGCTGGCATAGGCACTGGCGGCAACAGGCCCGGAGTACACATAACCGGCGTGGGGCACGATCAAGGCCTTGACGTCGACCGTTGCCGGCGCGGCTTGATCCAGCATGGCATAAACACTGGCATCCAATTCGCCGGGGTCGCCCGGATAGAAAGCACCCGCGACAGCCGCGGGCCGCATCGACAATGTCCGCATTGAAATCACCTCCTGCTTATGTTATGGGGCAACGCGGCGGAGTATTCAAGGCAGGCGAAAAATCACTCCGGCGCAGTCGCTGGCGGGGTCGGTGGGTACCGGGGGAGTTTGTCGGTTCATTGTATAGAATGTCCGCCCATGTCCTGTCTTGCCCTGGTTCCCGCCGCCGGCGGCGGTTCGCGCATGGGTGCGGAGCGCCCGAAACAATACCTGCCCCTGGCCGGCCAGCCGCTGATTCGTCACGCTCTGGCCACGCTCTGTGCTGTGCCGGCCATCGAGCGCGTCTATGTGGTGCTGGCGCCGGATGATCATTACTGGCGCGATGGCGATTTTGCCGACCTGGCGGCCAAGCTGCGCGTGCTTCGTTGCGGCGGCGCCACCCGGGCAGAAAGCGTCGGCAACGGCCTCAAGGCGATGGCTGGCGAGGTGGCCGAGGACGACTGGGTGCTGGTGCACGATGCCGCACGGGCGTGCCTGACCGTGGCGCAGGTCGAAGCGCTGATCGGCGCGGTGGGTGACGATCCGGTCGGCGGCATCCTGGCGGTACCGGTGGCGGACACGCTGAAGCGCGAGGAGCGCGGCCGCATCGCGGCGACCGTGGTCAGAGACGGCCTCTGGCAGGCGCAGACGCCGCAGATGTTTCGTCACGGTCTGCTCAGCGAAGCGCTGGAGTTTACGCCCGGCGTGACCGATGAAGCCGGCGCCATCGAGGCGCTGGGCCTGCATCCCAGGCTGGTGGCGGGCGATGCCGGCAATTTCAAGATCACCTATCCGCTCGATCTGTATCTGGCGGAAATCATTCTGCGGCACGGAGGGCGACGCGGTGAGCAGTGAGTTCCGTATCGGCCAGGGCTACGATGTGCATCCGCTGGTGCCGGGCCGCCAGCTGATTCTCGGCGGTGTCGACATTCCCCATGCCGCCGGTCTGCACGGTCACTCCGACGCCGACGCCCTGTTGCACGCCATCACCGACGCCATTCTCGGCGCCGCTGGCCTGGGCGATATCGGCCGCATGTTTCCCGACACCGACGAACGTTGGCGCGGCGCCGATAGCCGCGTACTGCTGCGCGGCGCCTTGGCGGCGGTGCGTGCCGCCGGCTGGCGGGTGGGCAATGTCGATGCCACCGTGATAGCCCAGGCGCCGAAGATCGCGCCTTATGTCACGGCCATGGTCGCCAACATCGCCGCCGACCTCGGTATCCAGAACGACCGAGTCAACGTCAAGGGCAAGACCAACGAGCGACTGGGTTTTGAAGGCCGCCAGGAAGGGATTGCCGCCCAGGCGGTCGCCTTACTGGTTCGTGGCTAGCCAACGACGGAGGTGGTCATAGACCGCCCGCCTGCCGAGTAGGTCGAAGTGGTTCAGTCCGTAACAAATCACCTGGCGAGCGGCCGGAATCGGTAGCGCCAGGGCGGCATCGTCGTGCCGGCCGAGCGCGCTCGCGACCGGCACCAGCCCGTCTCCCGACGGCGGTCGACGCGAGCCGCCGGGCCGCGCCTGCCGGCTCGCCGCGATGGCGAAACAGGCCACGTCGCCCGGCAAAGGAACGGTCGTACCGGGCTCCCGCGCCCCATTGCCGTCCCGTCGGCCCTGGTCCGCGTCAAGGAAGTTGCCGTAGCGCAGGTCCTTGATGCCCGCGCTGCGAATCCTGCCCAGTCGTGACAGCGGCTCTGTGTAGGGACTGATGCCGGCCAGAAGGTCGAGGTGGCGGCCGGCGCGTTCCAGCGGCGCACCGTGGTGCGGCGTGCCGAGAAAGACCAGCTTCTTCAATTTCTTTGCCCAGGCAAGTCCCGCTCGGCTTGCATAGTGATGCGCACTGCGTGCCACCAGGCCACCCATGCTGTGACCGACGATGCTCAGTTCGTCAACCGGAACCGGCCACTCGCCAAGCAGGGAATCCAATATCTCGGCGAACTCCCGGCCGTTGTCGGCAATGTGGCGGCCGCTGTTGTAATGCAGGTAAATCGCCGTATAGCCGAGATCGCGGGCGAGCGAGGCGCCATGGTCGTGTCCGTCGCGCTGCCATTGCAGATCATTCATGCATAGGCCGTGCGCCAGCACGAGCAACTTGCTTCGCGGGGCGACGATGGCGTCGGTCAGCGCCCGCCGTTGGAGCAGCAATGCCCGTCCCTGCTGGCGCAGGCTCATGGCAATGGCCAGCGGATTGCCCGATGCGACCAGATAGTCGCCGAAGATGCCGTTGATGGCCGCCAGCATCGCTTCCCGACGCGGCGAGGAATTCTCGCCGCCTGGCGGCGGTTTCAACAACGCCAATGCCAGGTCGAGACCGAGACCGATCGCCTGGGTGATGCCGCGAATGCTGCCGTATACGAGACCGGCAATGCCTCCCGCTCGGCCGCGCGGAACGGCACCGACGATGGGCGCGGCACCGGCGATATTGCGATGCATGCCTTCGACGACATCGGTGACGCCGGCGACCGCCGCGATGACCAGTCGACCGGCGGCGCGCAAGTCGGCGGCACGGAGGCTCATGATCCGTCTCGCTGGCGCGACGAGGGCCGACGGCCCACCGACCGGGTGCGCGGCACGGCACTGTCGGCAAACAGCTCTCGCATCAGGTCCGTCTCCCGCCGGTTGATGATAGCCAGGAACTCCGCCGCCCCGGCCATGCCGCGAAAACTGCGAAAGCCTTGCTCCAGGAACCTGTGCAAGTCCTGCAGGCCGGCAATTTCGGCCGGTTTGCGCATGAGTCGGAGCGAGGCCTGGACCATGGGCAGATGGGTTAGCCGATCCAGCGCCTGGCCGATGTCGTCGATCAGGGCGATCTGCAGCTGCCGATCGGCCGCCCGGTTGCAGGCCCGATAGGCGGCGGCGTAGGACTCATCGTCGATGCGTCGGCAATCGACACCGATGCGCCGCATGGCCATCACCATGTCCGTATCCAGAGATTCCGACAGCATATCCATCCGGACCGCCTCGACCAGCGTCGCCAGCGCGCGTTCGGGCAGGATGCGCAACATGATCGGCAACACCCGCGCCAGTTGCGCGTCGCGAGTGCTGAAATCTTTGGGTCCGTACAGGTCGGTAAGAAAGAACTCCGCCGCCGCGTGATAGCGCGGATCGGCGAGGATGTCGGCGTAGGTGCGCATCAATCGGCCGGCCTGCCATTCCTTCAAATCACGGTAGTCGCCCGGACCGGCGTCGTCGTTTCGCGCGGCGCGCAACTGCTGTACCTGCGTCAGGTACTCCGTCAGCTGGCAACCGAGAGCGTCCTTTGGCGTGTGGTTCATGCGGCCATTATCCCCGGGGGTACGCGGGTTCGATTAGAGGTCTCCGCCTAATAGCCGACTGACAAGGGGCATAGACTGATTAACAAAATTCTTTTGGCTGATTCGGTATTGCCGGAGACGGGCGGAGATGAACGCAGTGGCGGACTTGGCGATGCGGGACGCGCGGCGCGGAAGCGTCGGCGGGGTGTTTGCGCGCATGCACGCGGCCAGTCGGAACGACCCGGTGGTGTCCAGGGCGTTGCGCGAGACGCGGCTGGATGCCTTGGCATCGCTGGTCCACGACCATATCGATCGTTTCGTCGAGGCGATTTCGGCCGATTTCGGCTACCGGTCGGCCCATGAAACACGGCTGCTGGAAGCGTTTCCCGCGCTGGAGGCGATACGGCATGCGCGCCGCCACGTCGGTGCCTGGATGCAGCCGCGGCGGCGTGCACCATCGCTCTGGTTCCGTCCGGGACGCGCGCAGGTCATACCTCAGCCGCTCGGCACCGTCGGCATCATCGTGCCCTGGAACTATCCGCTGCTGCTAGCCATTTCGCCGCTGGCGGCAGCGCTGGCAGCCGGCAATCGGGCAATGGTGAAGATGTCAGAATTTACCCCCCGCACCGGCGAGTTGCTCGCCGAGCTGTCGTCCCGCCGTTTCGACGATGACGTGGTTGCCATTGTTCGGGGCGACGCCACGGTCGGGGCGGCGTTTGCCAGGCTGCCGTTCGATCACTTGCTGTTCACCGGTTCGACACGTGTCGGCCACGAGATCATGCGCTCGGCGGCGGACAATCTGACGCCGGTTACCCTCGAACTGGGCGGCAAGTCGCCGGCGATCGTCGGTCCGGACTATCCTCTGCGCAAGGCGGCGGAACGCATCGTCGTCGGCAAGCTAATGAATGCCGGCCAAACCTGCATCGCGCCGGACTATGCACTGGTGCCGGAAGGACGCGTGGAGGAATTCCTGACCGAAGCGCGTGCCGTGGTGGCGCGCTGCTACCCGAGTCCGGCGGGCAATGCCGACTATTCTTCCATCATCAACGAGCACCACTACGGCCGCTTGCTCGCCTGTATCGACGATGCCCGTGAACGCGGCGCCCGCATCGAACCCCTGGCCCAGGGTGCCGACGACCGCGCCAGCCGGAAACTGGCGCCGGTAGCCATGCTGGACGTCAGCGACTCGATGCGGGTCATGCGGGAAGAAATCTTCGGGCCGATATTGCCGATCGTCGGCTATCGCAGCCTCGATGAGGCGATACGCTACGTCAACACCCACCCGCGCCCCCTTGCCCTCTACTGTTTCGAGAACGACCGGCGCCGACTGGCCCGGGTGCTGAGCGAGACCGTGGCCGGCGGGGTAACGGTTAACGACACCATTCTGCACATCGCGCAGGAGAATCTGCCATTCGGAGGGGTTGGGCCCAGCGGCATGGGCCACTATCATGGCCACGATGGCTTCAACACCTTCTCCAAGCAGAAGTCGGTCTTTTATCAGTCGGCCGTCAACGGCATGGCGCTCTTCAATCCGCCCTACGGCCGCTGGTTCGATCGCTTGACCCGTTTGCTTATCCGGTGAAGACCATGCTCAGTCGTCGCGCCTTCTTGAAAACCGGGTTGGCCGGGGGAATGCTGCTGGCGGCGATCGCTGCCTTTCACGATCCACTGAACCGCTGGGCGAAGAAGGAGTTGGTCGGGCGGCTGCCGCGCGACATTGCCCGCACCGTGGTACTTACCGCTGTCGTTCCCGTCGTCCTGGACGGCGCCCTGCCAACCGACGGGCCCGGCCGTGCGGCGGCGGTAAGCCGGGCGGTCGAAGGCGTCACCGTCGCTGTCGCCGCGCTCGGTGCCGCGGCACAGGAAGAAGTCGCCGAGCTCTTTGCGCTGCTCATGTTTGCGCCGACGCGCATTGCCGTGGCCGGTATAGCGTCGCCGTGGGACCAGGTCAGCGAGACCGAGGTGGCAGCCTTCCTCACCCGCTGGCGCACCAGTCGCCTGGGCTTACTACAAAGCGGCTATCAGGCGCTGCACGATCTGGTACTGGGTGCTTGGTACGCCCATCCGGACAACTGGCGGGCGATCGGCTATCCCGGTCCGCCCCGATTGGGGAAGACATGATCACGGATCCCTATCCGCAGGGCATCGCCAGCGGATGGCGACTGGTGAATGCCACCGAGCTTGCCGGTGACCGGGAGGAGGCGGCGGATGTCGTCATCGTCGGCAGCGGTGCCGGCGGCGGTGTGGCGGCGGAGATTCTGTCCCGCACCGGGCTGCGGGTCATTGTGGTCGAAGAAGGGCCATTGCGCTCGACCGACGATTTTCACATGCGCGAGTCCGAGGCGTACCCGCGGCTCTACCAGGAGTCGGCCGCGCGCAAGACAGTGGACAAGGCCATCAACATCCTTCAGGGACGCTGCGTCGGCGGCTCGACCACGGTCAATTGGACCAGCTGCTTCAGAACGCCGGAATCCACGCTCGCCTTCTGGCGGAGCCGGTTTGGTCTCGCCACCTATACGGCCGAGGCGCTTCAACCGTGGTTCGAGATGGTCGAGCGCCGGCTGGCCATTCATCAATGGGATCTGCCGCCCAATGTCAACAACCTGACCCTGCGCAAGGGGGCGGAGCAACTTGGCATCGCCACGCACGCGATCCGTCGCAACGTTGCCCGGTGCTGGAATATTGGCTACTGCGGCATGGGCTGCCCGACCGGCGCCAAACAGTCCATGCTGCTCACCACGCTACCGGTGGCCCTGGAGCACGGTGCCACCCTCTATCACGGCCTGCGGGCGCAGCGTCTGCTGCTGGACGGTAACGGCGCACGACTGCTCGAATGCCAGGTCATGGACCCGCAAGGTGTCCATGTCCAGCCAGTGTCGGTCAGGCTGCGTGCCCGTCATTTCGTGCTCGCCGGCGGCGCGGTCGGCTCGCCCGCACTGCTGCTGCGCAGCGGTGCGCCGGATCCGCACCAGTGCCTGGGGCGCCGCACCTTTCTCCATCCGACCGTGGTCAGCGCCGCCCAAATGGACGAGCCGGTGGAGGGATATGCCGGCGCGCCGCAGACGATCTATTCCGACCACTTCCTCGACAACCTGCCCGTGGCCGGGCCCTATGGTTACAAGCTGGAAGTGCCGCCGCTGCATCCCGTTCTGGTGGCCACGACGCTCCAGGGCTTTGGTCCGGCGCACGCCGCCTTGATGCGTGGCCTGCCGCAGGTGCAGGTCATACTGGCGTTGCTGCGCGACGGATTCAACGAGGCAAGCCAGGGTGGACAGGTGAGATTGCGCGGCGACGGTACGCCGGTGCTCGACTATCCGTTGGACGGCATTCTCTGGGACGGCGCGCGCCGCGCCCTGGCGACCATGGCCGAGATTCAGTTCGCTGCCGGCGCCAGGCGCGTCTATGCCGTTCACGAAGACTGCGCGGGCTGGGACAACTGGCCGGCGGCCAAGGCCGGCATCGCCGCGCTGGAGATGCGTCCTCTGGCCATGCGCGTCGTCAGTGCCCACGTGATGGGCGGCTGCGCCATGGGCACGGATCCTCGTGCCTCGGTCACCGATGCCGCTGGACGGCATCATCAGTTGGAGAACGTTACCGTGGCCGACGGCTCGCTGTTCCCAACCAGCATCGGCGCCAACCCGCAAGAGTCGATCTACGGCATCGTCGCCCGCAATATGTCGTCGCTGGCGCACACGTTGAGCGGACGGACGGCGCCGCCGCTGGCCTGACCGGAATCAACGATGGCCGCCCGACAATTGCGCTGGTTGTTGCTGCTGGAGGCGTTCCTGTATGTCGTGATCGGGTGGTGGTTGGTGGCCCGGGCCGGCTGGAGCTCAGTTCAGGCGCTGGGCTTGGTCGCCGCCTTGTTCACCGCCTTGCGCGTGATCGTCGTCGCGGTCAGCATTGCCTTCTTCCATGCTTATCCGAGCCAGGCGGCGCCGGCGGAGCGGCTTGGCTGGCGCCGGTCGCTGAGGCTTTATGCCGGCGAGGTCGTCGGCATGGTCCTGTTCTTCGTCGTCATTCAGCCCTTCGAACGCTTCTGGCTGGGGGCGGACCGGCTCGGCCGCGCGTCGGGCGGCCGTCCGCCCTTGCTGCTGGTGCATGGCTTTCGCTGCAATCGGGGTATCTGGTTCTGGCTGGGCAAGCGGCTGGAGTCGCTGGGCTGGGTAGTGGCAACCGTCAATCTGGAGCCGCCCGGCGCCGGCATCGATGCCTACGCACCGATCCTCGCCCGACGCATCGATGAGGTGCTGGCCGCCACCGGCGCCGGCCAACTGATCCTGGTCGCGCACAGCATGGGTGGGCTGGCCGCACGGGCCTACCTGCGGCGCGACGGGAATGCCCGGGTGGCGGGTCTGGTCACCCTGGGCAGCCCGCATCGGGGCAGCCGGCTGGCCGCTCTGGCCTGGGGCGGCGACGGCCGGCAGATGCGGGTTGGCAATGCCTGGCTACGGGCGCTGGCGGCGCCTGGTGCGGTACCGCTACCGCCGCGCTGCGTCTCGATCTACAGCCGTCATGACAATCAGGTGATGCCGCGCGAATGCGCCAACCTGCCGGGTGCCGAGAACATCGAGGTCGATGGCGTGGGTCACCTGGGCATGATGTTCTCGCCGCCGATGCTGGCGGCCTTGCAGCGGGCGCTGGGCGCCGACTGACCGGGCGGTCGATACCGCGCCGGCCGGCTCAGAAATGCAGGCCGCGCATGATCTGTGTAAAGGCGATCTGGTCGGCGGACGGTGCCACGGCGCCACCGTCCTGCTTGTGCTGCGCGGCCGCCGAGTCGGGGAACATTCGGTAGGCGGTGTTCATAATGATCTGGGCGATGCGCGGTGCCAGTGCGTGCAGGGTCTGCCCGGCGACACCCAGGCGGGTGGCGATCCGCACCGGGCGATGCACGATGGCATCGACGATCAGGTCGGCGGCTTCTTCAGGCGTCAGCATTGGCACGTGTTCATAGATTTTGGTTGGCGCGACCATCGGTGTCTTCACCAGCGGCATGTTGATGGTCGTGAATTCGATGCCGCGATCGATGAACTCGGAGGCCGCACAGCGAACGAAGGCGTCGAGCGCCGCCTTCGATGCGACATAGGCGGAAAATCGCGGCGCGTTGGTCAGCACGCCGATGGATGAGATATTGATGACATGTCCGCGGCGCTGCTCGATCATCTTCGGCAGCAGGCCCATGGTCAGCCGCAGCGCGCCGAAATAGTTCACCTGCATGGTGCGTTCGTAGTCGTGCATGCGGTCGAAGGAGTTTTCGATGCCGCGCCGGATCGAGCGGCCGGCGTTGTTCACCAGAATGTCCACGCCGCCGTGATCGGCCGCCAGCGTCGCCACCAGCGCCGCGCATTGCTCCTGGTCAGCGACGTCGACCGAGTAGGCCAGCAACTCCAGACCCAACGCCTTCGCTTCGGCCTGCGCCTCGGCCAGTTTGGCCTGATCGCGCGCGATGATGATTGTCTTGCCGCCGGCCTGGGCGACCTTGAATGCCGCCGCCTTGCCGATGCCGCTGGAGCCCCCCGTGATCAACACCACCTTGCCCTCGACCCGACCCCGCAGGCTACGGTCGATGAACAGGTCCGGGTCCATGTGGCGCTCCCAGTAGTCCCACAGCTTCCACGCATAGCTATCCAGGGGCGGCACCGCGATGCCACTGCCGGCCAGCACCTTGGCGGTCTCCTTGGCATCGAAGCGTGTCGGATAGTTGACGAACTGAAGAATGTCCTTGGGCAGTCCCAGATCCTTCATCACCGCGTTGCGGATTCGCCGCACCGGGGTCAAGGCCATCATGGTGCGGCGCAGTCCACGGGGAATGAAGCCGAACAGCGCGGCATTGATACGCATGGCCATCGCCGGCGCGTGGCCGGCCTTGGCGAAGATGTTGAGCAGGTCGCCCACCCGCATCGGGTTGGGGTCGGTCAGGTGAAAGCAGCGGCCGTCGAGGCCGGGGCGCCGCGAAATATACGCCAGCGCGGCGACGACAAAATCGACGGGCACAATGTTGAGGCGCCCGCCTTCGAGACCGATGGTCGGCATCCAGGGTGGCAACAGCCGGCGCATCTTCTGGATGAGCTTGAAGAAGTAGTAGGGGCCGTCGATCTTGTCGGCCTCACCGGTGCGCGAGTCGCCGACGACGATGCCGGGACGGTAGACCCGCCACGGCACGCGGCACTCGGTGCGCACAATGCGCTCCGAGTCGTGCTTGGTGGCAAAGTACGGGTGCTCGAGGTTTTCCGCCTCCTCGAACATGTCTTCGCGGAAAATGCCTTCGAACAGACCGGCCGCGGCAATGGAACTGACATGGTGGAAGCAGCCGGCGGCAATCCGCTGCGCCAGATCGACCGCGTTGCGCGTGCCTTCGACATTGGCCACCCGCTGGTCCTCGGCGCTGGCGTCGAGCTTGTAGAGTGCGGCGAGGTGGTAGAAGTGCGCGACCTTGCCTTTCAGTTTGCGCAGGTCGCTCTTGCCGACCCCCAGGCCGGGTTGGCCAAGGTCGCCCGGGATCGGGATCGCCCGTTTGCGGTCGGTCTTCCAGAATTGAAGCAGCGCGGCGAGCCGCTCGGGGCTGGTGTCGCGGGTCAGGAAGTAGACCACCGCATCGGTTTCTTCGAGGAGTTTGGCGACCAGCCGCTTGCCGATGAATCCCGTAGCCCCGGTGACGAAGTAGATCATTGCTGCCTCCTAGATGAATTGGGTGGCCCCAAATCCCACCCGATGTGCGACTGCCGCATGATAGCAACGATGCCGCCAATGGATGTCGCGGCCCGATCGTCGATCTTTAGTGTGCCCCCTCTAATCAGGATGACTACACTGACAGCGTTGGTTGAAACATCACGCGAAATCGTTCCGCCGTGCCACCGCGACGGATTATTCAAAGGAGGTTGTCATGGTCAAGAAACTCAAAGCCCTCGGTACCGATAAGCAGTTGTCCGCCACCATTCGCGAATCGGCCCATCAGATCTGGCTGGCCGGGTTGGGCGCCTTTGCCAAGGCGCAGCAGGAAGGCAACAAGGTGTTTGATGCCCTCGTTCGCGAAGGCGAGGAAATCCAGCAGAAGACCCGCAAGATTGCCGAAGACAAAGTGACCGAAATGGCAAGCAAGGCCACGGGAACGTGGGACAAGCTGGAGCAGGTATTCGAGAATCGGGTATCCAAGGCCCTCAATAGTCTGGGCGTGCCGACAAAAAAGGATATCGATGCACTGACGAAGCGCGTCGTGGCGCTGACGGCGGAGGTCGAAAAACTGAATGGCCCAGCGGCGGCCAGACCGGCTGCGAAGCCGGCTGCCAAGCCCGCCGCCCGTCGTCCGGCCGCCAAGGCGTAGCGGATTTTCGCAATGAGCCATCATGTCGACGCGGTTGCCGGCAAGGGAGGATGAAATGGGTAGCGCAAGCCGGCAATCGCGGGTGGGGCTGGCGCTGGCCGGCGGTGGGCCATTGGGTGGCATCTACGAGATAGGCACCCTCATGGCTCTGTCCGAGGCGCTGGATGGCGTCGATTTCAACGACTTCGACGTCTATGTCGGGGTGAGCGCCGGCAGTTTTGTCGCCGCGGGCTTGGCGAACGGTCTGACTCCCGCTTATTTGTGTCGCATGTTCATCGACAGCGAATCGGCGGAAGTTCCATTCGAGCCGGCGATGCTGTTGAAACCGGCGATCAACGAGTATCTGCAGCGCGCGGCAACGGTGCCCCAGTTGTTGCTCGACGCGTTGGCCGGTTACCTGCGCAATCCGTTGCGACATGATTTTTTTGCCGCCTTCCAGCGGCTGACGCGCGCCATTCCGACCGGGCTGTTCAGCAATACCGGCATCAGCGCGTTTCTGGAGCGGCTGTTTTCGGCTCCCGGCCGAACCAACGACTTCCGGTGCCTGTCGAGGCGGTTGTTCCTGGTCGCCACGGATCTCGATTCCGGCTCCTCGGTAGCGTTCGGCGGCAAAGGTTACGATCATGTGCCGATCGCACTGGCCGTGCAGGCCAGTGCCGCTTTGCCAGGCTTGTTTCCCCCGGTGGAGATCGATGGCCGCTGGTATGTCGATGGCGCCCTGAACAAGACGCTGCATGCCTCGGTTGCCCTCAAAGAGGGTGCGCGACTGGTGTTTTGCATCAACCCGCTGGTGCCCTTCGACGCCGAGCTATCCGCCCACCACGAGCACAAGCAGCGCCGCCGGCTGATCGAAGGCGGCTTGCCGGTGGTACTCGCGCAGACGTTCCGGGCAATGATCCACTCGCGGATGCGCGTCGGCATGTCGAAGTACGACGCGGAGTACAAGGACGCCGATGTCATACTCTTCGAGCCGAGTCGAGACGATGCCGATCTGTTCTTCACCAACATGTTCAGCTACTCCGGGCGCAAGCGGCTGTCGGAACACGCCTATCGCCGGACACGGGCCGAACTGTTGCGGCGCTACGACGAATTGTCGCCGCGGCTGGCGCGCCATGGCGTAACCATCGATCGCGCCTGCCTGCTGGATTCGCAGCGGTCCTTGACGCGCGCCATGGCCGGACTGAATCGAGGCCGGGCCAGGGCCATGGGCGAGACAGCCCTGCGGCTCTCCGACACGCTGGACAACCTCGGTTATGCCCTGAAACGCCGGCAAGGCGCCGACCCGGAACGCTCGGCCTGATCCGCTCGCCGGTGCTTGGCGGCGGGGCGCGGCTTTCTGCTATGCTGAGGCGAAAATCCGGAGGGTTACGATGGAACGCAAGCCGAAGCGCCGGACTCGCGAACGTATCCTGGAAACCGCCCTGGTGCTGTTCAACGAGTTCGGTTCGCCCAATGTCACCACCCAGTTGATCGCCGACGAACTGGGCATCAGTCCGGGCAATCTCTACTACCACTTCCATAGCAAAGACGAGATCATCGAGTCCCTGTTCGCCGATTTCGAACGGAGCATCGAGGAAACGCTGGCGGCGCCGACCCGGCGCGTACCGCACGTGGAGGATATCTGGCTGTTCCTGCATCTCGTCTTCGAGGCTATCTGGCGTTGTCGTTTCCTCTATCGCGACCTGAACGAGTTGCTGTCCAGCAATCGTGTGCTGGAAACCCATTTCAAGCGGATTGTCGAGCACAAGGTGCGCACCGCCACGCTGATCTGCCAGGGTCTCGTCACCACCGGCGAGATGCGCGCCACGACCGCCGAGATTCAGGCACTGGCCGCCAACATGACCGTCATCGCCACCTACTGGCTGTCTTTCGAGTTTGTCCGCGATCCGCGCCGGCCGTCGGATGGCGCCGCCCTGGCGCGCGGCGCGTTTCAGGTCATGTCGCTGGCGGCTCCCTACCTGACCGGGCATTCCCGGAAACTGTTCGAGCAGCTGTCGCGCCAGTATCTCACCGCATAACCAAGGCAAGGAGGAAGACCAAGATGGCCAAGTCCGCGGGTACCAAGAGCGTCCCTCCCACCCCGGCCCACGTCTTCCCCGGTCCCGCCCTGAAGAAGAACTGGGAGCGGCTGCACCGGGGCGATCGGGAGCCGTTTTCCACCGACCCCGCTGTCCAGGACGCCTGGCGGCTTTTTCACCAGGGCGACTTCGATCGGGCCGTCAAGGCCGGACTGGCGCTGGGGCTGGCCGGCTACAACGCGGCCAACAAGGCCGCCATGATCCGCGCCAACTATGTGGAGACCGACGAGCGGAAGAAGCTCGACCAGTTTCTCGCTATCGCCGCTCGTTGCGAGGAAGTACGGGAAGCCGAGCCGGATAACGTCAACGCCAGCTATTACCTCGCCTATGCGCTGGGTCGCTACAGCCAGGGCATCTCGGTGGCCAAGGCGC
>WBZL01002150.1_pt1 | contig 19458 bp, 21 predicted proteins | sample 5204291 | NCBI WGS metagenome assembly WBZL01 (sample SAMN12344345, study PRJNA552823) | activated sludge metagenome | biome: Activated sludge suspended growth; feature: Nitrification reactor; material: Wastewater; isolation source: activated sludge from nitrification reactor of wastewater...
CCTGGCGCGTGAGCTCGTCGCGGATCAGGTGCACCCGGTGGGCGCCGTCGTCGACCAGCAGCACGCGCAGCGCCGCACCGGCCGATAGGACAGGCCTGGCGGGCAGATCGGCAGACAGGTCATCGGGCACGCCGGGTCCCGCGCAAGAAGCATGCCCTCGGTCGCCCGTGCCCGGGGACGCAGTCGACGCGGGCGGGTGTGCGGACCAGCGCGGGCGGGTGTGCAGGCCTGCGCGGGCGGGTGTGTAGGCCTGCGCGGGCGGGTATGTAGGCCTGCGCGGGCGGGTGTGTAGGCCCGCGCGGGCGCTTGTGCCGACCGCCTGCGCGGCGGCGGCGGGAAGCGCCGCGTCAGCGGGGCGCCGCTGGTTGTCGCTGCAGCGTCGGCGTGCGCGCCTTCAGCCGGTAGCGCACCGGCACGGCCTTCAGCGCCACCGGCCCGCGCGCTCCGCCCACGCGCCACAAGGGGGCGGCCAGCTCGATGACGGCCTCGTCGCCCGCGCCGGACACCTGGGCTTGCGCGCCGATGCAGCGCTCCTCGCCGTCGTGCACGCGCAGCTCCCCGAGGAAGCCGGCGCTGCGCGGCAGGCCCTCGTCGACGCGCACGAAGACCTGCGTGCCGTAGCACGACCCTTCGTCGCGCTGGTCGACCAGCAGCACGCCGTCCAGGCAGGCCGCACCCGAGGCGGCGCAGGGCTGCGGCGGCACGAACAGGTGCAGGCCGGCGCGCGACGCGTCGGCCAGCCGTGCCATCACGCGCGCGCCATCGCCGTGCCCGTCGTGGGCGACGAGCTGCAGCTGCACGTCCGCCGGCGCGCCGCGCTGGCGACACAGCGAGACCTGCAGCGCCGCCGGACCGGGCCAGCTGACCGACTGCGTGCAGGCCCACCCGGCGGCAGCCAGGCGGTCCGCCCCCTCGGGGGCCTGGCGCGCCGGCTGCAGCGTCCATGCGGGCGCACCCGCTGCGGCCTGCACCGGTGCCGGCAGCAGCACGGCCGCCAGCGCGGCCGCCAGCGACAGCACCGAGGTGCAGGCCCAGGCCGCCACCGTCCGGCGACGGCCTCGGCGTGACCGGCGCAGGCGCAGCGCCTTCATCCCGGCACCGCGACGGTCAGCGGGCAATGCCCGAACACCTGGTAGGGGCTGATGCGATCGAGCAGCCCACCACGCGGCTCGGCGACGGTGCGGATCTCGAAGTGCAGGTGCTGGTCGGCCACCGGCATGCCTTCGGCGTTGCCGCTCTCGCCGGTCAGGCAGATGAGGTCGTTGTACTTCACGCTGTCGCCCTCGCCGACGTAGATCTTGAAGAGGTGCGCGTAGAAGGCCCACAGCTTTCGGTTGCCGAGCTGGAAGGCCACGCACAGCTGCATGCCGTAGTCGCCGCGGTCGCGCACGAACTGCACCGTGCCGTCGGCGATCGCATAGGCCGGCGTCTGCACCGTCGCCTCGAAGTCCCAGCCCTGATGCGGCCTGGGGGTGCCGTCGGCACGCTTGCGCACCATGCCGAAGGTGTTGTTGACCGACCGGCGCCGGATGACGTTGCTGACCAGTGGCCAGGTGATCGATGCGTCCATGATGCTTGACTCCCTGTGGGGGGGGCCTCGTGGCCGGCCTGCCCGGCCCGCCGCACGGACCCTGCGCCAGCACATCGTCGCCACCCGAGCGTGCCGACGGAGGTCGCGGCACGCCGTCATTGTGGAAACGATTCGCCCCGCGCACACCATTCGCGCTAGGGATGGACGATCGCCGGGCGGAGCCGGGGCCTTCGGACCCGATGCGATGGCGCTCGGTGTCGCCCGCCCGGACCGGGGCGATGCCACACTGCACGCCCGAGACCCGGAGGTGCCCGATGCCGACCCCGACGACCACGCCGATGCCCACGCCGACGATCACGATCCCGAACGCGCAGACGATCGACGCCGGCCGCTGCTCGCTGGTCCTCGTGGACTACCAGCAGCGGCTGATGCCGGCCATCCACGACGGGACCACGGTGGTCGCGCGTGCGCTGCAGCTCGGGCGCATCGCCCGGGCCCTGGAAATCCCGGTCCTCGGCACCGAACAGAACCCGCGCGGCCTGGGACCGAACGTCGACGAGCTGCGCGCCCTGTGCGACCGCACGCTGCCCAAGATGCACTTCGATGCCTGCGCCGATGGACTCGTCGATGCCCTGCGAGCGACGCGCGACCCGGCTCCCACGCAGGTGGTGGTGGCCGGCTGCGAAGCCCATGTGTGCCTGCTGCAGACCGCCCTGGGGCTGCTGCGCGCAGGGCTGCGCGTGTGGGTGGCCGCCGATGCCTGCGGGTCGCGTGCCGCGAGCCACCACGCCCTGGCCATGCAACGGCTGCAGGCCGCGGGCGCCACCCTGGTCTGCGTCGAGATGGCGGCCTTCGAATGGCTGCACGGGTGCGAGCACCCGCGCTTCAAGGCGGTGCTGCCCTTGCTCAAGTGAGCCGGTGAGCAGCGGCCCGCTGCGCCCGGTGTCAGGGGACCAGCGCCAGGAACAGGAAGGCCGCGAAGATCACCAGGTGCACCGCACCCTGCATCAGGTTGGTCCGCCCGCTGCCCAGCGTGATCGTGCAGACGACGAAGGTCAACGCCAGCAGCACCAGGTCCTTGGCCTCCAGGCCCAGCACCAGGGGCAGCTGCCACCACACGCTGGCCGCCACCACCACCGGCACCGTCAGCCCGATGCTGGCCAGGGCCGATCCGAAGGCCAGGTTCATGCTGGTCTGCAGGCGGTTGCTGCGTGCCGCACGCAGCGCCGCCCAGGTCTCGGGCGCCAGCACCATCAGCGCGATGACGATGCCGACCGCCGCACGCGGGGCCTGCGCGGCGGCGACGAGGGCCTCGATGGTCGGCGACAGCAGCTTGGCCAGCCCGACCACGGCCACCAGCGACAGCACCAGCAGCCCCGCGCTGGCCGCCGCGCGGGCCGGCGGAGGCGGGGGCGCGTGTTCGATGCCCGGCGCATCACCCGCCGGCAGGAAGTAGTCGCGATGCCGCACCGTCTGGAAGAACACGAACACCAGCCACAGCGCCAGCGAGCTCGATCCGGTGAATACGAGCTGCGACGTGGTGTAGGTGCCTTCGGGCGAGCTGGTGGTGAAGGTCGGCAGCACCAGCACCAGGGTCGACAGCCCCACCAGCGCCGCCAGGCCCGAGCCCGTGCCCTCGACGCGGAAGCTCTGCTCGCCGTGCACCAACCCGCCCATCAGCAGCGACAGCCCCACCACGCCGTTGGCGATGATCATCACGGCGGCGAACAGCGTGTCGCGGGGCAGTGCCGCCTGCTCGCCACCGGTGCCGGTGAGCATCAGCGACAGGATCAGCGCCACCTCGATCACCGTGACGGCCAGCGCCAGCACCAGGGTGCCGAAGGGCTCGCCGACCCGGTGCGCCACCACCTCGGCATGGTGCACGGCCGCCACCACGGCACCCGGCAGCGCCACGGTGGCCGGCACCGCCAGCAGCGTCCCTCCGACACCCGCCAGGCCGGCCAGCATCACACCCAGTCCCACCAGCGGCAGCCCGTGCATCACCATGGGGGGATTCTGGATGGCCGGACATGCCCCGCCCGCCTGCCGGGACACACGACGGGACCTACGATGCCACCCTGCCACCGGAGATGCGATGAGCCCTGCGACCTTGGCCGACTTCGAGGCCCACAGCCGCGCCGACGGCTTCGACGAAGTGATCGAGCGCAGCTGGCCGCCCGACACGGTGCTCGACACGCACACCCACGACTTCGCCGTCCGGGCGATCGTGGTCGACGGCGAGATGTGGTTGACCGTCGACGACGAGACGCGACACCTGCGTCGCGGCGACCGCTTCGAACTGGCGCGCGACGTGCCGCACGCCGAGCGCTACGGGCCGGACGGGGCGGCCTACTGGGTGGCGCGGCGGCGCGGCTGAACCGGTACGCCGGGCGCCCGCGCCGCCGCAGGCGCCCGGGCGCTCAGGCCTTCAGCACCTTGTCGACCTTGGCGCCCCGCAAGCGGAAGGCATCCGGCATGCCCGAGCCCAGCAGCGGCCGCAGGTACAGCCGGAACGCGTCGGTGACATCGGTGCCCGACGCTGCGATGAACTCGTCCTCCATCGTGCGCGTCTTGCCGGCCACGGCCTCCAGCGGCAGCAGTTCGTAGTCGGCCGAGTAGAACCCGGTGCGCTTGATGGCCACCGAGCCGTTGCGGTTCTCCCAGAACGCGTACTGCACGGCCTTCTCGCCCACCTCGCGCGCTTCGCGCTGGTCGACGTCGCTGACACAGCCGACGAAGCTGCGCTGCAGGTAGCCGAAGGTGTCGCCGCGCACGCGCTTGATCTTGAGCTTGTCCTTGATCTCCTCGCACAGCAGGTCGGCCAGCGCACCGCTGCCGGAGAGCTGCACGTTGCCGTGCGCGTCGCGCTCCAGGTCCTTGGCCAGCTGGGCCAGGATGGGCTGGCCGGCGGCGTCGTGCACGCCTTCGCTGACGGCGATCACGCAGCGGCCGTGGCGCTCGTAGGTGGCCTTGACGTCGGCGAGGAACTTCTCGAGCACGAACACGCGCTCGGGCACGTAGATGAGGTGCGGCCCGTCGTCGGGGAACTTCTTGCCCAGCGCCGAGGCGGCGGTCAGGAAGCCGGCGTGCCGGCCCATCACGACGCCGACGTAGACACCTGGCAGCGCCGCATTGTCGAGGTTGGCCCCGGCAAAGGCCTGGGCCACGAAGCGCGCCGCGCTGGGAAATCCCGGCGTGTGGTCGTTGCACACCAGGTCGTTGTCGATGGTCTTGGGGATGTGGATGCAGCGCAGCGGGTAGCCGGCCTTGAGCGCCTCCTCGGCGACGATGCGGATGGTGTCGCTGCTGTCGTTGCCGCCGATGTTGAAGAAGTGCTCGATGCGGTGGGCCTGCAGCACCTTGAACATCTCGCGGCAGTAGGCCAGGTCGGGCTTGTCGCGGGTCGAGCCCAGCGCCGCGGCCGGCGTGCCGGCCACCAGCTCGAGGTTGTGGCTGGTCTCCTGCGTCAGGTCGACGAAGTCCTCGTTGACGATGCCGCGCACGCCGTGGCGCGCGCCGTAGACGCGGGTGACCTCGCGGAAGCGCCGCGCTTCGAGCACCACGCCGACCAGCGACTGGTTGATCACCGCGGTGGGGCCGCCGCCTTGCGCGACCAGGATCTTGCCTGAGGACATTAGGGTGCACCTCCTATTGCGATTCTGCGCCCATGCCGGGGCGCCCCGGCGGACCTATGATGCTTCGTTTGCCTTGCCGGAGGGTCCGCGATGAGTGCCGTGCTGCAGCCCCCGATGTCGCCCACGCTGGCATCGATGCACGAGGCCTTTGCCCGGCTGCGCGCCGGCTTCGAGGCCGAGCGCGACCCCAGCCATGCGGTGCGCATCGACCGCCTGCGCCGGCTCGACGCGATGCTCACGCGCATGACGCCGGCGATGGTCGAGGCGATCTCGGCCGACTTCGGCCACCGGCCGTCGCAGGTGACGCGGCTGGCCGACGTGATGCCGGTGCACCTGGCCCTGCGCCACGCGCGGCGGCACCTCAAGGGCTGGATGAAGACCCGGCGCATGCCCACGGCGCTGATGTACCGGCCGGGCCACAACCGGCTGATGCGCCAGCCGCTGGGCGTGGTGGGCATCGTCAGCCCCTGGAACTACCCCGGCCTGCTGGCCCTGGCCCCGATCCTCGCCGCCCTGGCGGCAGGCAACCGCGTGATGATCAAGCCGTCGGAGATCGGCCCGCGCTTCGCCGAGCTGCTGCGCGAGCAGGTGGCCGGCAGCTTCTCGGCCGACGAGATGGTGGTGATCACCGGGGACGCCGAGGTCGGCCGCACCTTCGTGGCGCAGCCCTTCGACCATCTGGTGTTCACCGGCTCCACCGCGGTGGGCCGCCAGGTGGCGGTGGCCGCCGCGGCCAACCTGACGCCGGTGACGCTGGAGCTGGGCGGCAAGTCGCCGGTGATCGTCGGCGCCGGTGCCGACCTGCAGGCCGCCGCGCGAAGCATCGCCGCCGGCAAGCTGCTCAACACGGGCCAGACCTGCATCGCCCCCGACTACGCGCTGGTGCCGCGGTCGCAGGTGGACGCCTTCGTCGAGGCGCTGCGCCAGGCGGTCTCGCGGCTCTACCCGACGATCGCCGCCAACCCCGACTACACCAGCATCGCCACCGACCGCCACCTGGCCCGCCTGCACACGCTGGTCGACGAGGCGCGCAGCCTGGGCGCGCGCGTCGTGCCGCTGCACGCCGAGGCCCAGACCGACACGCTGACGCGCAAGATGCCGCCGCTGGCCCTGCTGGACATCGACGAGCGCATGCGCGTGATGCAGGAGGAGATCTTCGGCCCCTTGCTGCCGGTACGCCCGTACGACCGCATCGACGAGTGCATCGCATGCATCAACGGCCGCGACCGGCCACTGGCGCTGTACTACTTCGGCCACGACCGCGCCGAGCGCGAACGCGTGCTGCGTCAGACGCTGGCCGGCGGCGTGACGGTCAACGACACGCTGCTGCACATCGGCCAGGAGAGCCTGCCCTTCGGTGGCGTCGGCGCCAGCGGCATGGGCGCGTACCACGGCGAATGGGGCTTCCGCGCGCTGAGCAAGGAGACCGGCGTGTTCCACCAGAGCGCCCTCAACGGCGTGGGGCTTCTGTTCCCGCCCTATGGTGCGGCCTTCGAGCGCGTCACGGCCTGGCTGCGCCGCATCGGCTAGCCGTCCGGCGACGACCCGAGAGGCTGCACGGACCCGCGCCGATGGCCGAGACCTACACGCTGCTGAAGACCGCGCACCAGACCGCTGCAGCCCTGTCGATCGTCGGCTTCGTGGCCCGCGGCGCGGGGGCCCTGGGCGGCGCCACCTGGGTGCGCTCGCGCGCTGCGCGCACCTTGCCCCACGTCGTCGACACGGTGCTGCTGGCCACCGCGCTGGCCCTGGCCTGGATGGCCGGCTTCACGCCGGGCAACTCGCCCTGGCTGCTGGCCAAGATCGTCGCGCTGCTGGCCTACATCGGGCTGGGCATGCTGGCGCTCAAGCCGGGACGGCCGTGGCGCGTGCGCGCGCTGGCCTTCGTGGCGGCGATCGGGGTCTTCGCCTACATCGTCGCCGTCGCGCTGAGCAAGCAGGCCTCGGGCTTCTGGGGCTAGCCGGGCCACCACCCGAGGCGGCGCAGCTCGGCCACGATCGTCGCCCGGCGCTGGGCGATGTCGGTCGGTCGCCCGCGCCGCGCGGCCGCCACCTCGGCCGCGTCGAAGGGCCGCCAGCCAGCCGGCAGCGTGTCGGCCGAGAACTGCTCCAGGGTCCAGTTGGTCACCCGCGCGATCTGCTCGTCGCCGAGGCCCGCGTTGTTGACGCCCGGCACCTGCACCAGGAAGGCGCGGCCTTCGGGAAGGCGCAGGAAGGCGCCCAGCGCGCCGCGCATGCTGGGCACGCCCTTGGCCGGCTGGCCGCTGCCCTCCATGCCGTGGCAGCCGGCGCAGTGCAGCACGTACAGCGTGCGCGGCGCCGCGCCGGGCAGGGCCTGGGCCCGCGCCGCCCCGGCCAGGGCCAGCAGTCCCAGCACCAGCCCGACCCCCGGTCTCACACCACGCCCGCGATCACCGCCGTCGTGCAATGGAACATCGAGTTGTCGTTGCCCATGCACCAGTTGATGTCGTTGTGCAGGCCCATGCGGTAGGCCGGCCGCTCGCGCTCGTTGTTGTTGCACAGGCAATTGCCGCAGGCGCCCTTGCCGCAGCAATCGTTGTACGAGATCAGGTACTGGCGCTTGTCGTTGGGATTCAGGCAGGTGCCGATCCAGCTGACCTTGGAGGCCTCGGTCCCCGGCGGGCAGCGGGCCAGCGAGCCGCCGCAGCAGTTGCACAGGAATCCGTCGATCGCGCAGTATCGCCAGTACTCGCATTTCAGCGGGTCGTTAGGGTCGGGCTTGGGCGCGGCCGCGGCGCCCCCGGCGGCCTGCGCGCCGCTGCGGTCGAAGGGCAGCATGGGCAGCACCGCCGAGCCGACCATCGCCATGCCGAGGCGGCCGATCAGGCTGCGCCGGCCGTGCCGTTGCGCGGTCAGGCGCAGCCGCGCCTGCGCGCCGCGGTCCATCCAGGCCATCAGTCGCGTCCACATCGTCGCCTCCGTGCTCAGGCAGCGGCCCTGGCGTCCAGGTACTGCTGGATCGACGGCACGCCCAGGTCGTGCGCATTGAGCAGGCTGTCGAGCTGCTCGCGCGAGTTCACCAGACCCTTGGCGGCCACGCGGCCGGTGGTGTCCAGCAGCACCGCATAGGGCAGGCGGGCGACGCGGTAGCTCAGGCCCAGCTCCTGCGACAGCACGTAGGGCAGCGGCTGCAGCCCCTGCGCCCGCACGAAGGCCTGGTGCTCGGCCACCTCGCCATCGCTGGCCAGCACCACGTCGAGGGCCCGGCGTTCGTCGTGCGCCAGGCTTTTCAACACCGGCAGCAGCTTCTTGCACACCGGGCAGCTGGGCGACAGGAAGAACACCAGGCGCGACCGCGCGGCCATGCCGCCGATGGTCACCGCTTCGCCCTGCAGCGAGGTCAGCGTCAAGCGCGGCGACGCGGCGCCGACCACCGGCCCGTTGTCGGTCATCAACGCGCCCATCGGGGCCACCCGCTCGAACAGCACGCCCACCTGGCGCGACAAGGCCCACAGCAGGAGCGCCAGCACGATCACGGCCAGCCACAGCAGCACGACGGAGACGGTCAGCAGGCTCATCGGTGGTTCCTTTGGCGGCAAGAGCTCGGCGGTGAGGGTTCAGGCGATGCGCCCGCCGACGCGGTCGCGGGTGGCCGGGTGGTGACGCAGCACCTGGTGGCAGGCGGCGTACAGCAGGGTGGCCAGCACCAGCACGGCGGCGGCCACGGCGAAGTCCGCAAGCGACAAGGCCCGCGGCAGGGTCGGCCAGGCACTCACGGCCGCCAGGGCCGCCAGCACCGCGTCGCGCAGCACCAGCCAGCCGCTGATGGCGATCGGTGCCGTGCCGCAGCCGCAGTCGAGTCGGTGCCCGCGGGCCAGGTGCCAGGCCATCGCTGCGCCGTAGGCCAGCAGCAGACCGGCTGCGCCGATGGCCGCAGCCGGCCGCCAGGCCGTCATCAGGCCGAGCGCGAGCCCGGCCTCGAGGCCTGGCAGCACCCACGTCAGCAGCGGCTGCAGCGCCGCCGGCACCCCGTAGGCGGCCAGGTGCTGCCGCCAGGCCATCGCATCGGCCACCTTGGCACCGGCGGCGTGCAGCAGCAGGGCCGCGGTGGCCGCCGTGGCCAGCAGGGTCCCGAATGGATCGATGGGCGTCACGGCACGCGCTCGCCGGTCAGTCGTGGGACTCGAGGTGCAGCGAGGCCTCGCCGGCCGCCGGCACGTAGGCCAGCTTGCGCACGTGGCCCTCGCGCCAGGCCCAGGTGCGCAGCGCGCCCTTCTCGACGTCCAGCGCGTGCAGGCGTTCGCCGTTGCGCGAGAAGCCGAGCGACACCACCAGGCCGCCCGGCAGCACCGCGGTGCGTCGGCCCGCCTGCAGGTCCACGACCCACAGCCGCGCCGCCGGCGTCTTGTGCGTGCCCTCGCCGCCCTTGGGATGCATGCCGGCCACCAGCCACCGGCCGGTCGGGTCGACCGCGAAGTTCTGGTAGCCGCCCGGCCGCCAGCCGGCCTTGCGGTCGGCAGCGCTCACCAGATCGCGGGTGCCGATCGTGCGCGCGGCCGGCCCGCCCAGGTCCAGCTCGGTCAGCCGTCCGGCGAAGGACAGGAACCAGTAATGGTCGCCCACCTGCTCGGCGTGGTGAAACCAGGGGTCGGCGTCGGGATCGAAGACCTTGTCGACGCTCTGCCGGTCAACGACGCGACCGTCGTCGCCCAGCGTGACGGTGGCCACGCTGCCGTCGCCGCACAGCATCGAGAAGCGCGCCGCGTGGCTGGCCGCCGGCAGCACGCCCCAGCAGCCGGGCGTCGGCACCTCGGCAGCCACCTGCCGGGCCGTCAGGTCCACCACCGTCACCGAGGTGGCCGGCGTGGCGTTCTGCACCAGCACGAAGCGGCCGTTGCCGGTGCTGCGCACCAGGCCTCGGTAGTTCAGCGACTGCGCCCGCTTCGGGGGCAGGACCACTTCGTACTTGAAGCCGAGCGTGCGGGTGTCGTGCACCTCCAGCACGTCGGTGCGCTCGCCGCGGCTGCTGCGGCTCAGGTGCGTGGTGGCGAGGTAGAGCTCGTCGCGCCGGTCCGAGAGGGTGAAGTTGCCCGCGTAGGCGCTGGGAATCATGCCCAGCAGCCGGCCGTCCACCGCGTCGTAGACGCGCACGCGGCCGTCGGCGATGTGGTTGATCGCGATGTCGCTGACGTAGACGCGGCTCTCGCGCACGCCCTCCAGCGTGGACGTGGCGAGCGTCTCCACCGGCAATGCGGCCGGGCGTGGCGGCGCCGCGCCGGCCGCAGCGGCCCCGGCCGCCAGCAGGCCGGCCCCCACGATGCCGATGGCTTGTCGTCGTCCGATGCCTCGCCGCATGCGCATCCTCCCGCCCTCGGAGGGCGAGTGTCGGCCCGGCCGCGCCGTCGGCGGTATCCGCTTTCGGCAAGCTCGCGATCAGTGCGCGCGCGCCCGGCGCAGGGTCTCCGACGGCCGCTCGCCGAACAGCAGGCGGTAGTCGGCGGCGAAGCGCGACAGGTGCCAGAAGCCCCAGCGGGCGGCCCGGTCGGCCACCGGTTCGTCGCCACCGCGGCGCAGGTCGCGCCGCATGCCGTTCAGGCGCAGCGCGCGCAGGAAGGCCACCGGTCCCATCTGCAACACGTCCTCGAAGGCGTATTGCAGCGTGCGGCGCGACACGTGCAGCGCGGCGCACAGGGTCGGCACGTCGATGGCCTGCTCGGCATGCTCGGCCATGTAGCGCCGTGCGGCGCGCACGATGCGCTGACGTGATGCCGCCGTGCCGGCCCCCCGCGCCGGGGCCTGTGCCATGCCGGCCAGCACGTCGTGCAACAGCTGGCGGATGTGCCCCAGCTGTGCCGGCGGCGGCACCCGGGACGGGTGACGGGCGGCCGATGCGAGCACGCCCAGCAGCGCGTCGCGCAGGTCGTCCCGCTCCGCCACAGCGGCGCAGGGCAGCACGCGGCTGCCGCCGTCACGTCCCCGCAGGGCCGGCAGCTCGCCCAGCTCGGCCGCCCACGCGGGGGCGCTGACGCCCACCGCCACGATGTCGAACGGCCCCCGCGTGGCCAGCTCGAACTCGCCAGTGGCCAGCAGCACGGCCTGCGGGGCGGCGCCCACCCGGCGACCGCAGAACCAGGCATCCGCCCGTGTCGGGCCGACCGGCAGCGCCAGGGTCAGGGCATGCGGTCCGGCGGTCCCCTGCTGCACGAGGGCCTGCACCGTGGTCTCGCGGAATACCTGCAAGGGGCCGATCCACAGCTCCTCCAGCACGCCGTCGAAGCGGCCGGGCGACAGCTGCTCGTAGCGCTGCTCCCAGTGCGACAGACAGGCCGCGTGCTCGTCGACATCGGTCGAACGCTGCTTCCGGTAGTTCCAAGGCTGCACGCGCCACCCCCCGTCGCTGGCCCCTGCGCGAGCGTGGCACGGGCGCGCCGGGGCCGTGAGCGGTGATTCCCGCAGCCGGGGCGCCGTCGCCTCGTCAGTCCTGGCGCTGCAGGTCGCGGGCGCGCTGCAGCAGCTTGTCCAGGATGCGGTCGAGTGCGGCACGCTCGTCGTCGTCGAGTGCCTGCAGCAGGAAGCGCTCACGCGCCTCGGCCATCGGCGCCACCTGGCCGTACAGGCGCCGGCCGGCCGGCGACAGCCGCACCAGCACGTGGCGGCGGTCGCTGGCATCGACCTCGCGCGCCACCAGTCCGCGCGTCTCCAGGCTGCGCAGCGCCCGGCTGGCCTGCATCTTGTCCAGCGTGGTGCGCTGGGCGGCTTCGGCGGCCTGGATGCGGCCGGTCTCGCCGAGCATCGCCAGCAGCCGCCACTCGTCGCGCGTGAGATCGAAGCGGGCCGCATACACCGCCGCCACCGAGCGGCTGACGGCCTCGGCCAGCACGGCCAGGCGATAGGGAAGGAACTGCTGCAGCCGCATCGGGGCAACGACGGGGTCGGGGGCCGCCGATCGTAACCGGCGTGACGGTTGCGCTCCGGGCCGGCCGCCGGGGCCGGCTCAGAACTCCAGCACGTCGGTCTTCAGACCCTTGTCGGCCAGCGCCAGGCGCACCTTTTCGGCGTCGGCGGCGGACCCGAACGGCCAGCAGACGGCACGCCAGGCCTTGCCGGCCGGCATCAGCTCGGCGCGCAGACCGCCGGGCAGCAGCAGGGCCAGGGCTTGCAGCTGGGCGGCGGCGCGTTCGGACTGGGCGCGCGAGACCATCGGCGCGGTGACCAGCGCATACACCTTGTCGTCGGGCCCGGGCGCGCCGGCCGCGTCGCGGCGCAGCGCCGCCGACTGGCGGCGCGCCTCGGCCCGCGTGGCCGCGTCGAGCGCGGGCACCAGGGGCGACAGCACCACCCGGCCCCGGCGCGCCGTGCCGGCGGCCGGCTCGTCGGACCCCGGGCCGGGCGACGGCGATGCCGCGCCTGCCGCCGCGACCAGGGTCGACGACGCCGCAGCGGCAGCCGGCATCGAGGCGGCGGCGACCGCAGGATCGCCCGACGACCCCGCGACCCCTGTCGACGACGCCGCAGCCGAGGCCTGGGCCGGCTGCACGCCGGCCGACGACGCGGTCGCTTCCGCGACGACGGCCGGGGTGGCCGCCGGCGTGGCGGCCGAGGCGGCCGCGGCGACCGCGGACTCGGTGACGACCGTGGTGGTCGGGGTTGCCGATGCGGCGGCAGTTATCGCAGCGGGCGCCGAGGCGGGTGCCCCGGCCGACGCCGCCGAAGCGGGCACTCCGGCCACCATCGGCGACCGCACGGCATCGCCGGCGCCGCGCGGCAGCCAGATGGCGGCGCTCCAGGTCAGCGCCAGCAGCGCCGCCAGTGCGGTGGCACCGGTCGCGCCGACGCGCCGCCGGTTCCATTGCCGCGGACCGATCACCGGCCCGTCGGGTTCGGGCGACAAGAGCAGGCGCAGCCGCTGCGAGCCGGTGTCGATGGCCGCCGTCAGCACGTACAGCGGCGCCACCTCGGCGGCTGCCGGCACGATGCCGCGGCGCGCCTCGTCAACGGCGATCACGCGCAGCGGGGCTTCGGCATCCAGCGGCCGCTGCACGCCGCCGTGGCGGGCGCCCCAGCGTGCCACGCGCCGTGGCGTGAGGGGCGCGATGAAGTCCTCGCTGAACACGGGCCACAAGGGACCGGCCCGCCGCAGCGCGGCCAGCCAGGCGCGCGGATGCCAGCCGGGCGGGCCCGCAGGCCGCCTGGCCAGGCGACGGGACGATGGCTGCGCGGCGGGGGCGGATGCCGGCGGGCGGGCTTCGGCATCGGGCTCGGTCGCTGCCGCATCACCCGGCCCGAGAGCCGGCTGGCCCGCGGGGTCGCGCGCGGCATCGGGCGGGGACTCGGCCCCATCGGGTGATGCCGCGGGCCGCGCGGCGGGGGACGCTGCAGACGGCGCAGCCGGCGCGGGCGACGCCTCGGGCGTCGGACCCGAGGCCGCGGCCTCGTCGGCCGCGGGCACGCTGCCGTCGTCGATGATCACCTCGGCGACCGCATGGGTCTCCGCGGCCGCGGCCGGCGGCACGGCCGCGGCGGGGGCCGCGGCGGCGTCGGCCACGGCAGGCGGAGGTGGCGCCTCGTCGGTCGCGGCCCAGGTCGGCGCGAGCAACGCATAGGGCAGCTCCACCACCCCCACGCTGTGCACCTGGGCGGCGTCGATGCGCTCAGCCAGCGGGTGCCGGTTGTGCCACGCCACGACGCGCTGCACCACCGGGTCGATGCGCACGGTGTCCATCGGGCCGGATTGTCGGCAGCGCAGGCGCGCGCCAAGGCTCGAACAAGGGGGCAAAAGCGGGTCGATCCGCGCCCGCCACTGACCGGCGGCGCGGCGCCGCCGGCACCGCGCGGCCGGCGCCTGGCCGCTGCCGGGTCGATCCGGGGCGTTCTGATTCCCCTCAATCGTAACCCGTGTTACGATCCCGTTCCTGCCCACCCCGTCGGAGACGCCCATGAAGATCCAGCAGATCCACCACGTCGCCTACCGCTGCAAGGACGCGCGCGAGACCGTGCAGTGGTATCGCGACAACCTGGGCATGGACTTCGTGCTGGCCATCGCCGAGGACCAGGTGCCCTCGACGCACGCACCCGACCCGTACATGCACGTGTTCATGGATGCCGGCAACGGCAACGTGCTGGCCTTCTTCGAGCTGCCCAACTCGCCGGCGATGGGCCGCGACGAGAACACCCCCGACTGGGTGCAGCACATCGCCTTCCAGGTCGGCAGCGTGCAGGAGCTCGAGGACACCAAGTCCCGCCTCGAGGCCAAGGGCATCCCGGTGGTGGGTGTCACCGACCACACGATCTTCAAGTCGATCTACTTCTTCGATCCCAACGGCCACCGGCTGGAGCTGGCCTGCAACACCGCCACGGCCGACATGAAGCAGCGCCTGGATGCGGTGAAGTGGGACATGCTCGACGAATGGGCGCGCACCCGGCGCGCCCCGAAGCACGCGGCCTGGATGCACGAGCGCGAGTTCGCCGGCAGCTGACCCCCCGAAGCCCGCCGCCTGCCCTGGCGGCATCCGTCACCGGCCGCCGCCGAGGGGCGGCCCTTCCCGCACGCGACCGGCCCATCGATGCTGTCGACCTACACCTACCCCAAGTTCCTGTACCACCAGAGCGATGCGCAGCGCGACGGGCGCGTCGTGCGCCATCCGGTCGTGGTGGTCGGCGCCGGACCCATCGGGCTGACCATGGCGCTGGACCTGGCGCACCGCGACGTGCCGGTGCTGGTGCTCGACGACAACGACACGGTCAGCATCGGCTCGCGCGCGGTGTGCTACGCCAAGCGCCCGCTGGAGATCTGGGACCGTCTCGGCGTGTCGGCGCCGCTGGTCGAGCGCGGCGTGAGCTGGAAGATCGGCAAGGTGTTCTTCCGCGACGAGCTGGCCTACCAGTTCGACCTGCTCCCGGAGCCGCATCACCACATGCCGGCGATGATCAACCTGCAGCAGTACTACCTCGAGGAGCGGCTTGTGCAGGCCTGCCACCTCGACGCCCGCGTCACGCTGGCCTGGAAGCACAAGCTGGTGGCGCTGGTGCAGCACGCCGACCACGCCGTGCTCGAGATCGAGACGCCCGACGGCCGCTTCACGCTCGAGGCCGACTGGGTGATCGCCTGCGACGGCGCCCACAGCGACACGCGGCGCATGGTCGGCGCCGAATTCACCGGCCAGTTCTTCCAGGACCGCTTCCTGATCGCCGACGTGGTGATGGACGCGCGCTTCCCCACCGAGCGCTGGTTCTGGTTCGACCCGCCCTTCCACCGCAACCAGAGCGTGCTGCTGCACAAGCAGTCCGACAACGTCTGGCGCATCGACTTCCAGCTCGGCTGGGACGCCGACCCCGACGAAGAGCGCAAGCCCGAGAACGTGCTGCCGCGCATCCGTGCGATGCTCGGTCCCGACACGCCGTTCGAGCTGGAGTGGGTGTCGATCTACCAGTTCGCGTGCCGCCGCATCGACCGCTTCCGCCACGGCCGCGTGATCTTCGCCGGCGACTCGGCGCACCAGGTCTCGCCCTTCGGCGCGCGCGGCGCCAACACCGGCGTGCAGGACGTCGACAACCTGGCCTGGAAGCTGGCCCTGGTGCTGCAGGGGCGGGCCCCCGAGGCGCTGGTCGACAGCTACCACGACGAGCGCGCCTTCGCCGCCGACGACAACCTGCTCAACTCCACGCGCAGCACCGACTTCATCACGCCCAAGAGCCGCGGCAGCCGTCTGTTCCGCGACGCGGTGCTGGAGCTGGCCAAGACCGAGCCCTTCGCGCGCCCGCTGGTCAACAGCGGACGCTTGTCCACGCCCACGCCGTACCGCCAGTCGCCGCTCAACACGCCCGATGCCGACCGCTGGGAGGGGCGCATGTCGCCCGGCACCGTGTGCGCCGACGCCCCGGTGCAGCGCGACGGGCAAGACGACTGGCTGCTGCATCACCTGGGCCAGGGCTTCGTGCTGCTGGCCTTCGGCGCCGAGGCCGCGGCGGAGCCGGTCGGCGTCGGCGGCGTCACCGCCCGGGTGCTGACGGTCGGCATCGACCTGCTCGACCCCACCGGCTGGGTGGCCCGGCGCTACGACGCCACGCCCGGCAGCGTCTACCTGATCCGCCCCGACCAGCACGTGGCCGCACGCTGGCGCCGCTTCGATGCCGGCGCGGTGCAGGCGGCACTGCGCCGCGCGCTGGGCCACGCCGACCGCAGCGCGCCCGCCGGCCACGCGCCATCCGCGTGAGCCCGCGTCAAGGATCGCCATGCCCCTGCAACGCCAACCCCACATCGCCGACCCCGACGGCTTCTACGACGAGCTGATCGCCAGCCAGCGCGACCTGTCCGACGACGAGGCCGCGCTGATGAACGCCAAGCTGGTGCTCACGCTGGCCAACCACGTCGGCGACCGCGAAGTGCTGCGCGAAGCGATCGCGCTGTGCCGCCCGCCGCGCGGGGAGCCCGCTGCCTGAGACTGCCGTGTCCGCCTCGTCGGCGGCCGGGCAGCGACTCCGCGACGATTCACCCAGGCGAACCGGCACGCCTCGTCAGGCCGGCAGGTGCGTCGGTCGCCGCACCCCACGCGCACGCCGCCTGCGCCACGAGCCACCGAATCCATCGGGATCGACCGGTGCGCCCCGCAGTGTCCTTGCCGCACGATGCCGGCCCCGGTGCGTCGCCCTGCCCCCCCCGAACCGCGGGAGTGACGAGCAGGTGACAACAGGGCTGCCCATCCGGGCCGTGCGGCCTACGCTTCCTGCAGGCCAACGAACCCAGGAGCGTGTCGTGAAGCATTCCCTTCTCCCGACCTTGGAGATCGCGGCCGCGGTCGGTCTGCTGGCCCTCGCGCCGGCCGCTCGAGGCGCTCTGATCAATGGCGGCTTCGAGACTCCGGCCATCGGCCCGGCCACCTTCCAGAACATCGGGGTGGGCGCCGAGCCTGCCGGGTTCGCGTGGACGGTGACGAACGACAACGTGGACCTCTTCAGCAATGGCGTGCTGAGCACCACGGCCGTGGCATACGAGGGCGTGCAAGCGCTCGACCTGGTCGGATTCGGCAGTGCGGGCGGAGTCAGCCAGTCGATGTCGACGACCCTGGGAACCACCTACCGACTGCGCTTCGCCTACGCCAACAATCCCATCAGCACCGGGGGCGCATCGGCCAGCATCGACATCACCGACGGCGCCACGTCACTGCTGACTCGCAGCGTGACGCATGCAACGTCGACCACGTCGGACTTCGACTGGGACCTGTTCGAGGCCACGTTCGTCGGCACCGGCAATGCCGTGACGCTGCGCTTCGTCAACACCGTGGGTCAGAATAACGGCGGCGTGTTTCTGGACGCCGTGAGCGTCGACGTGGTCCCACCCAGCCAGGTGCCGCTGCCTCCGACCTTGGCACTGGCCGCGTTGGCGTTGCTGTGTGCGCGCGGCACGCGGCGCCCGGCGCGGCGGGGCTGACCCTGACCGCTGCGGGCAGGCTCGGGGTTTGAGGGTCTCGCCGGCCGAACTAGGCTGGCGGATACAGCCCGCGCACGCGGCCGAACAGCCGCGTCAGCCCGAGCAGCGCGTCGGTGCCCGGCGTCGGCACGCCCAGGCGGGCGCCGATCTCGCGCACCGCGCCGACGATGGCGTCGAGTTCGATCGGCCGGCTGGCCTCCACGTCCTGCAGCATCGAGGTCTTGAACGCCCCCAGGCGGGCGGTGATGGCATGCCGGTCCTCGGGTGACTGCTCGATCGGGCAGCCGATGCGCGCGCCGATCGCTGCCGCTTCGTGCATCACCGACGAGCAGAAGTCGCGCACCAGCGGGTCGGCCAGCACGCGGTCGATGGTGGCCCCGGTGAACGCGCTCACCGGGTTCATGGTCATGTTGCCCCACAGCTTGTACCAGACGTCGTAGCGCACGTCGGCCGCGTGCGTGGCCTCGAAGCCGGCACTGGCCAGCAGGTCCACCACCGCCTGCGCGCGCGGGCTGCGGCCGCCGGCGGGCTCGCCGACGATCAGGCCCTGCCCTTTCTGGTGCAGCACCAGGCCCGGCTCGGTGACGGCGGTGCTGGCGTGCACGACGCATCCCAGCACCTGCTCGAACGGAATCGCGCGCGCGATGGCGCCACCGGGGTCCACGCTGGCCAGCGGCTCGTCGAAGCCCGGCAGCCCGTGGCAGAACCACCAGGGTACGCCGTTCATCGCCGGCAGCACGCGCGTGTGCGCGCCGAGCAGCGGGCCCAGCGAGGGCGCCAGCGCGGGCAGCGACGGGCCCTTCACGGCGATCACCACCAGGTCCTGCACGCCCAGTTCGGCCGGCCGGTCGCTGGCGCGCGTCGGCGCCTGCGTCAGGCCGTCCGCGGTGCGCAGCCGCCAGCCCTGCGAGCGCAGGGCTTCCAACGTGGCGCCACGCGCCAGCGCCGAAACCTCGCTCGCCCCCGCGGCGGCGAGCCGCGTGCCGATGAACCCACCGATCGCGCCGGCGCCGACGATGCAAACCTTCATGCCGTTCCCACCCGGAAAGTCAGGGACGCCGATTCTGCGCTGCCGCGGCGCCCGGCCTGCGGGACAATCGGCCGCGCGGCCCGCGGGCCGCGACTCGACATGCGAGCCATCACCCTGATCATCGGCATGCACCTCGCGCGCAGCGTGCGCGGGCGCTCGGCCTCGCCGCCGCGCTGACGGAACCCCGGCCCCACGCTCTCCGTCCCACCCCGCATCGAGGATCACCATGACCGCACCCGTCGACAACCCCATGGGCCTGCTCGGCTTCGAGTTCGTCGAGTTCGCCTCCCCCACCCCCGGCCTGCTCGAGCCGCTGTTCGAGAAGATGGGCTTCAGCCTGGTCGCCCGCCACCGCAGCAAGGACGTGCTGCTGTACCGCCAGGGCGACATCAACTTCATCGTCAACCGCGAGCCCAAGAGCCTGGCGGCCTATTTCGCCGCCGAGCATGGCCCCAGCGCCTGCGGACTGGCCTTTCGCGTGCGCGACTCGCACCAGGCCTATGCCCGCGCGCTCGAACTCGGTGCGCAGCCGATCGACATCCCCACCGGCCCGATGGAGCTGCGCCTGCCGGCCATCAAGGGCATCGGCGGCGCGCCGCTGTACCTGATCGACCGCTTCGAGGACGGCAAGAGCATCTACGACATCGATTTCGACTTCCTGCCCGAATTCCGCGACATGAGCCGGCGCCACCCGGTGGGCCACGGCTTCAAGGTCGTCGACCACCTGACGCACAACGTCTACCGCGGCCGCATGGCGTTCTGGGGCGCCTTCTACGAGCGGCTGTTCAACTTCCGCGAGATCCGCTACTTCGACATCCAGGGCGAGTACACGGGTCTGACCAGCCGCGCGATGACCGCCCCCGACGACTTGATC
>WBZL01002151.1_pt1 | contig 19450 bp, 15 predicted proteins | sample 5204291 | NCBI WGS metagenome assembly WBZL01 (sample SAMN12344345, study PRJNA552823) | activated sludge metagenome | biome: Activated sludge suspended growth; feature: Nitrification reactor; material: Wastewater; isolation source: activated sludge from nitrification reactor of wastewater...
GACCTGCTCGACCTCGACGCGTTCGTCGAGGGTCGTCACCACGCCATGTTCGCCACGCTGCGCGAACAGGACCCGGTCCACTTCCACGCCGAGCCGGACGGCCCGGGGTTCTGGGCGGTCACCAGGCACCACGACCTGCAGGCGGTCAACCGTGACACCACCACCTTCTCGAGTCAGCTCGGGGGCACCCAGCGCGTCGACCCCGACCCCGAGGAGTTCGACACCCGCGGCGTGCTGCTGCTCGACTCCGACCCGCCCCAGCACACCCGCTACCGGCGACTGGTCAACAAGGGCTTCACTCCCCGCATGATCGGCCTGCTCGAACAGCACCTGCGCTACCGCGCCGAGCTGATCGTCGATTCGGTCATCGAACAGGGCAGCTGCGAGTTCGTCTCCGACCTGGCCGCCGAGCTCCCGCTGCAGGCCATCGCCGAGATCATGGGTGTCCCCCAGGAGGACCGCCGCCTGCTCTTCGACTGGTCCAACGCCATGATCGGCTCCCAGGACCCCGAGTACCAGGACCCGGACAACCCGGACCGCCCGCTGCAGGCCGCGGGCGAGATCTTCGCCTACGCCAACGACCTGGCCTCCCAGCGGCGCGACGACCCCCGCGACGACATCGTGACCACCCTCATCAACGCCGAGATCGAGGGCGAGAAGCTCAGCGAGCTCGAGTTCGACATGTTCATGCTCCTGCTGACCGTCGCCGGCAACGAGACGACCCGCAACGCCACCGCGGCCGGGATGCACGCGCTGCTGACCCACCCCGACGAGATGTCCCGCTTCCTCGGGCACCTCGACGACGACGCGTACCGGTCGGTCGCGCTCGACGAGGTGCTGCGGTGGGCCACACCGGTGCTGCACTTCCGACGCACCGCAGCGGTCGACACCGAGATCCGCGGTCGGGAGATCGCGGCGGGCGACAAGGTGCTCATCTGGCACGTGTCGGCCAACCGCGACGAAGAGGTGTTCGACGACCCGTTCCGCTTCGACCTGGAACGCCGGCCCAACGAGCACGTCGCCTTCGGTGGCGGCGGAGCGCACTACTGCCTGGGGGCGAACCTGGCCAAGCTGGAGCTCGACATCATCTTCGCCGAGGTGCTCAGCCGCATGCCGGACCTGTCCGCGGCGGGACCGGCCGAGATGCTGCGGTCGAACTTCATCGGCGGGGTCAAGCACCTGCCGGTCAGCTTCACCCCGGGTCCACGCAAGCACGGCTGACCGGTCGGGTCAGCGGCCGGACCGCTCGCCGAGGGTCAGGCCCCGGCGCGCTCGTTGAGCTCGTTGAGCCGGCCGGTGGCCTCGAGGTACTCCTCGACCATGCCGAGCACGACGTCGCGGGAGCGCCGGACCTTGTTCATCTGGCCGACGACCTGGCCGACCGGGTTGAAGTTCACGTCCTTGGCCTGCTCGGGGTAGGCGTGGCCGCGGGCGACCGCCTCGCCGGTGACCATGAACTGCAACGGCATGCCGAGCGGCTGGGGGTTCTCGGGGTTCTCCCAGGCGTCGGTCCAGTCGTTGCGCAGCATCCGACACGGCTTGCCGGTCCACGAACGGGAGCGCACCGTGTCGCGGCTGGTGGCGTCGATGTAGGACTGCATCTGCGCCGGCGGGATGTCGGCCTCTTCGACGGTCAGCCACAGCGAGCCCGTCCACACGCCCTCGGCGCCCATCGCCAACGCCGCGGCCATCTGACGGCCGTTGCCGATGCCGCCGGCGGCGAGCACCGGGGTCGGGGCGACGGCGTCGATCACCTGGGGCCACAGCACCAGCGAGGCGACGTCGCCGGTGTGGCCGCCGCCCTCGGTGCCCTGGGCGATGATGATGTCGACCCCGGCGTTCTTGTGGCGCATCGCCTGGGCCGGGGCGCCGCACAGCGCGGCGACCAGCCGACCGGCGCCGTGGATGCGCTCGATCACCTCGGGCGGCGGCGTGCCCAGAGCGTTGGCGATCAGCTTCACGCCGTCGTGGCGCAGCGCCTCGTCGATCAGCGGCGACGCGGTGGCCTCGGTCCAGCCGATCAGGGTCGGGGCGATCTGATCGGCGGGCAGCTCGGGGACGTCGTGGTCGGCCAGCAGCTTGCGGGCGAAGTCCTTGTGCTCCTCGGGTACGAGGGTCTGCAGTTCGGCCTCGAGCTTGACCGGGTCGAGCTCGCCCATCCCCTCGTACTTGCCGGGGATGACGACGTCGACGCCGTAGGGGCGGTGGCAGTGCTCGTCGAGCCACTCCAGCTCGGTGGCCAGCTGCTCGGGGGTGAACCCGACCGCTCCCAGGACGCCGAGGCCGCCGGCGTTAGACACCGCGGCGACGACGTCACGGCAGTGGGTGAAGGCGAAGATCGGGAACTCGATGTCGAGCTGGTCGCAGAGGCTGGTGCGCATGCCGGCACGGTAGCGGAGAACTGGAACGTGTTTCAGTTCTGCTCAACCCCGCTCCGGCAACGTCGTGGCCCCGACCAGCGGTCGTCGGCGACCATGGATGTGGTGAGCGATCCGGTAGGGACCGATGCGATCCGCATCGGGTTCCGACTCCTGACCGACGACGACCTGCCGCTGCTGCACCGGTGGCTCAACGATCCGGACGTCGTGAGGTGGTGGGAGGGCGACGACGTCACCTGGACCGGGGTGCTCGGGCGGTACTCGACGGCTGCCACCGCGGACGACTCCGTCGAACACCACCTGGTCCTCGTCGATGATCGCCCCGTGGGCTGGATCCAGTGCTGGTTCCTGCGCGACGAGCCCGACATGGCGGAGTGGGTGGAGCTCGGCTTCGATCCGCTCGGAACCGCCGGGATCGACTACCTGATCGGCGAGTCGGTCGACCGTGGTTCGGGTCTGGGCGCGGCGATGATCGCGGAGTTCGTCGACCGTGTGGTCTTCGGCGCCCATCCCGGGATCGACGCGGTCGGATCAGATCCGGACCGGGCCAACGAGCGGTCGTGGCGGGCGTTGGCCGCGGCGGGCTTCCGGCCCGTGGCCGACCGACCCGAGGGCGCCCGGACCTACCGGGTCATGCGTCGGGACCGGCCGACCGGGGTTGCTACTTGACGGTGATGTCACGGCACCCGAGCGCGGTGGACGCCCCGGTCGGGTTGTCGAGTACCCACACGCACACGGTCCGGGTCCCCTTGCCGCCGGTCCACTGGGCCATCCACAACCCGGCGGGATGCGCCTGCACCTCGCGCACCGCCGTCTCGCGGCCCATCGTCGACACGACCCGCAGGCGCGGGGCTCCGTCGGGATCGCCCGCGGCACCGCCGACCACGACCGTCGACCCCTCGGCCTTGGCCATCGTGAAGATGCCGCTCGGCGGGCTGTTCGACGGGACCGACGGGACCGACGGTCCCGGGGTCGCGCCGCTGACCGTGAACCTGCTCGACATGAGCTGGAGCGACGGCGAGTTCGTGTTGACGATCGATCGGAACGACGACCCGATCAGGTCGCGGCTCCCGGCGGTTCCGATCAGTCGGATCGTCGCCTTGTCGAGTCGACCCGACACCCCGACCGGTCCGAGCACCTGGATCGACGTGACCTCGCCCACCCCGAACCAGGCGCCGAGCTGGGCGCCGTTGTAGGTCCGCGACCACATGGCGTTGGGGTTCCCGCCGGTCAGGTCGGCCGGGTCGGGCACACCGCGCAGGTAGGGGACCGCGGAGACCCACACCGTCTCGCTGTTCTCGGTGTGGCCACCCGAGGACGCCGAGTACACCGCGTCGATCAACCCGCCCCCGTAGGTCACGACCTGAGACGCGGTGGCGTCGACCGCGGCGACCCAGCGCTGGCCGAGCGATCCGTACTCCTTGTCCCACCCGAGGTACGACTGGTCGGGCAGGCCGCCGACGATGTCGTAGGTGCCGGCGCCCGCCGCCTTGGCGACCTTCTTCTGGGCGAAGGTCCGCCCCGCGATCGCCTGGGCCTGCAGCGCGGCGTCGGGCCACGACGACGGCATCTCGCCCAGCCCGTAGAGGTAGTCCTGCATCGGCAGGGTGACGACGGCCTGGACGGTCCCGGACCCGGTGGGGTGCAGTTGCAGGAACCCCCGGTTGAACTTGTGCCACGGCGGTGAGACCTCGAGCGGCGGTCCGCCGAGCGCGATCGACACCGTGCCCGTCGCCGACGTGTTCAGACCGCCGGAGAGCTGGATGGTCGAACCGCTGGACGTGACGGTCACCGGAGCCGACGTCGTGCCCAGCGCCGCGCCGGCGACGAAGGTCGTGGGGCCCCACGGCGTGAGGGTCAGCGTCGAGCTGGTGGCGAGCAGGACCCGGATGGTGGCCGTCGACGTCGTGGTCACGGTGGTGCCCGAGTAGTAGTGGCCCAGGATCTGCGCGGCCGACGAGCCCTGCTCGGCCAGGCCGCGGGCACCCCACTGGCTCATGCCGACGCCGTGTCCCCAGCCGGAGCCGGAGAACGTGAACCCGGTGACCGCCGAGCTGGTCGGGACGCTCACCCCCCAGGCTCCGAGGGCGAGCACCACAGCGGCCAGGGCGGTCAGGGCCCGGCGGGCCCTCGGTGCGGATCTGGCGTGGCGTGCCGGAACCTCCGGGGTCGGAGCGGGGGGCGCGTTCGTCGGATCCATCGGGAGCGATGCCACGGTGACTGCCTCGGCTCGACTGTCCTCCGACTTGAGGATCGGGTCGGGGTCAGGGGTCTCACGCTGTGCGACCCTTGTGGGGTGACCCCGATCGTAGGAGCCGTCGGAGCGCAGCCGGAGGTCACCCCTTCGGGGAGTGCCGGCGTGCGGGTGGCGACCGCGAACATCCGCCACGGACGTCCCGATGGCGCGGCGGGTCCGGATCCCGCTCGCCTGGCCGACACCCTCGGGCGGATCGGGGCGGACGTGCTCGCCGTCCAGGAGGTCGACCGGCGCACGCGACGGGCCGGCGGGGTGGACCAGGTCGCGGCGATCGCCGAGGCGACGGGCCTCGAGGTCCGCTTCGCTCCCGCGCTCGAACACGACGGCGGCGAGTACGGCGTGGCCCTGGCCTCCGCGGTCGGGTTCCGGTCCTCGGAGGTCCTGCGCCTTCCGGGCTCCGGTGAACCGAGGGTCGCCCTGCTGGCCGAGCTCGGCCCGGGCGCGTCCGAGCCGACCTCCGGCGGGTGGGCGGTGGGCTCCACCCACCTGTCCACCGATCCGGGGGTCGCGGTCACCCAGCTCCGGCGGGCGCTCCGGTCGCTCGACGAGCTGGCGGCGGGTCGACCGGCGCTGCTGCTCGGCGACCTGAACCTGGAGGCCCGGGCGGTCGCCCCGGTGCTGGTCCAGGCCGGGTTCGTCGCGGCGCCGTCGGGCCCCACCCATCCGGCGCGGCGGCCGACCCGCCGGATCGACTGGGTTCTGGTGCGGCGGGCGACCGTGCGCTCCTCGGAGGTGCTCGACGTGACCTGCAGCGACCACCGTCCGCTGGTCGCGACGGTCGAGCGCGTGGACGGCTCCGGGACGGTCCGAACCGACGTGGACGCCGACGGTCGCGTTCCCTAGCCTCGCCGCAGCGATCGAGAGGCGGAGCGGGCGGGCGATGCACCGGATGGAACGGGAACCCGACGAGTTGGCGGCCACGCCGCACCAGAGCGACGCCGACCGGCCGCCGGTCGGCGAACCGCTCGTCGTCTCCCGGCACAACCCGGGGGCCCGCCCGGCGTGGACCGGATCCGCTGACGTCCCGGCCGGCGCGGCGGAGCCCGCGGCTGCACCGGTCGCGTCCATGGAGGGACGGGTGGCCGTGGTGACCGCCGCCACCGGCGCGCTCGGTGTCGCTCTCGCCGCCGAGATGGTCGGCCGGGGGGCACGGGTCCTGCTCGTGGACGACGATCTCGACGGACTGCTCGACGTGGTGGACTCGCTGGCTCCCGCTCGGGCCGTACCGGTGCGGTGCGATCTCGGTTCGGACGCGGACGTGGCCGCGGCCTGCGACTTCGTCACGCGGAGCACGGCCGTCGACGTCGTGGTGCACGTCGGTCGACACGACGGCGACGACGCCGAGGTCCGACCGGTCGGTCGGGACGTTCTCGACGATCGCTACCGCGCCGACGTGCGTGGTCCGCTGGGCCTGATCGACGGCCTGTCCCCGGTGACCGCGTCCGCTCCGACGGTGGTGCTGGTCGACCCGCCGCGTTCGACCCGCGACCCCTGGGGATCGGTGGCGACCGATCTGGTGGTCGAGCACCTGCCGGTGCGCGATGGGGTGCGGGTCACCCGGGCGACCTGCAGCGAGGATCTCGACCCCGCCGAGTTCGCGGGAGCGGTCATCGACCTGCTCGGGCGCGACGACGTCGGGGTGTCACGGGTCGAGCTGGTGGGTCTGCCAGGACCGGCCCCGGCGGTGGCCCCGACTCCGTCGGCAGGTACCTGGCTCGACGGTTGAGCGGGCGCCGGGCGGTAGCCTGCGGGAGTGGCGAGGACGTGCATGCGACCGGGGTGCGACCGCCCGGCCGCGGCGCGGGTCGCGTTCGACCCGGTCGCCCTGCAGCTGTGGCTCGATCCGCTGGCCCGGCGATCGGCGCCGGTGCAGGAGCTGTGCGAGTTCCACGTCGAGCGGCTGACCGTGCCCCGGGGCTGGTCGGCGACGGACCGTCGCCCCGGAGTCGTGGCCGACGTGGTTCCGGGCTCTCCGGGCCTGTCGGTCGTGGATGCTGCGCCGTCGTCCACGCCGGTTCCCGAGAGCGAGGCTGAGCCCGAGCCCGAGCCCGAGCCCGAGAGCGAGAGCGAGCCCGACGCTCCGATCGACGCCGGCGAACCGATGGCCGAACCTCCGGTCGTGGATCTGCCGGTGGTGTCGGAACCGGTGGTGTCGGAGGATCCGGAGCGATCGACAGCGTCCCCGGTCGATCCTGCCGCCGCTCACGACCGTCCGCAGCCCGCTGCCGCGGCCGCCTCGCGGAATCGGGGGCGCGGTGGACGGGGTTCGGCTCCGTCGCTGCTGTCCCGGGCCTTCGAGCTCACCGGCCACCAGGAGTCCATCCTCACCCGGCCCGCGGCGGACGACACCCCGGCAGGGGAGTCGAACGGGGACGACCCGGTGCGCTCGGAGTCGGCCACGGTCGACTGACCGACTGACCGACTGACCGACTGACCGACTGACCGACTGACCGACCGACCGGAGGTCGCCGGTCGGATCCCGGGTTGGGTGCGGCAGGACCGGTGGTGCCTACTGTGGCGCCATGGTCGACTTCGCCTTCCAGGAGATGTTCCCCCAGGCCAAGGGGGACACGCCGTACCGTCAGCTCACCTCCGACTTCGTCGAGGTCGACGAGTACCGGGGGCAGCGGATACTGCGGGTCGATCGACAGGCGCTGACCCTGCTGGCCGCCGAGGCGCTGCGCGACATCGCGCACCTGTTCCGCCCCGGCCACCTGGCCCAGCTCGCCAAGATCCTCGACGACCCCGAGGCGACCGAGAACGACCGGTTCGTCGCCCGCACCATGTTGCAGAACGCGTGCGTGTCGGCCGGGATGGTGCTCCCGTCGTGCCAGGACACCGGCACCGCCATCGTCATGGGCAAGAAGGGCCAACAGGTCTGGACCCACTCCTCCGACGGCGCCCCCGGCGGCGACGAGGAGGCCCTGGCCCGCGGCGTGTTCCGCACCTACACCGAGAGCAACCTCCGCTACTCACAGGTCGTGCCGATCACCACCTACGACGAGGTCAACACCGGCACCAACCTCCCGGCCCAGATCGACCTGATGGCCGTCGACGGCGACGAGTACCACTTCCTGGTCATGGCCAAGGGCGGTGGAAGCGCCAACAAGACGTTCCTGTTCCAGGAGACCAAGGCGCTGCTCAACCCCGAGTCGCTGATGAGCTTCGTGGCCGAGAAGATCCGCACCCTCGGGACCTCGGCGTGCCCGCCGTACCACCTGGCGATCGTCATCGGCGGCACGTCGGCCGAGATGAACCTGAAGACCGTCAAGCTGGCCAGCGCCCGCTACCTCGACGGCCTGCCCACCGCGGGCAACGGGCTCGGCCACGCGATCCGGGACCCCGAGCTCGAGGCCGACATCTGGCGTCTGGCCGCGGACACCGGCATCGGCGCCCAGTTCGGTGGCAAGTACTTCGTCCACGACGTGAGGGTGATCCGCCTGCCCCGCCACGGGGCGTCGTGTCCGGTCGGCATCGGCGTCAGCTGCTCGGCGGACCGCCAGAGCGTGGCCAAGATCACCGAGGCGGGCGTGTTCGTCGAGCAGCTCGAGACCGACCCGGCGCAGTACCTGCCCGAGGTCACCGACGACCACCTGGCCGACGAGGTCGTGCACGTCGACCTCAACCGTCCGATGGAACAGATCCGCGCCGAGCTCAGCCGCTACCCGATCCGGACGCGGCTGTCGCTGAGCGGTCCGATGGTGGTGGCCCGTGACATCGCCCACGCCAAGCTCAAGGAGCGCATCGAGCGGGGTGAGGGCCTGCCCCAGTACGTCAAGGACCACCCGATCTACTACGCGGGTCCGGCCAAGACGCCCGACGGGATGGCCTCGGGCTCGTTCGGGCCGACCACCGCGGGTCGGATGGACAGCTACGTCGACCTGCTCATGGCCAACGGGGGCAGCTTCGTGACCCTGGCCAAGGGGAACCGGTCCGCCCAGGTCCGCCGGGCGTGTCAGACCCACGGCGGGTTCTACCTGGGCTCGATCGGCGGGCCGGCGGCCATCCTGGCCCAGGACGCCATCAAGCACGTCGAGGTGCTCGAGTACCCCGAACTGGGCATGGAGGCGATCTGGCGGATCGAGGTCGAGGACTTCCCCGCCTTCATCATCACCGACGACAAGGGCAACGACTTCTTCGCCGACCTGCTCTGACCCATACCACGGCGGCCGGAACGGATTGCGTTGTGCGCCTGCGCCGTTTGTGGCAGATTTTCCGCCGCCGGAGGGAGCGTGTCGTGGGTCACATGAGGGCGATCATCGTGGGTGTTGCGGCCGCGGCCGCCCTGCTGGCGACGTCGTGCCAGCCGCCGCCCGGGAGCTCGACGCCGGGAGCCGGGACCTGGGCGGTCAACCCCAGCGCCACCGACGCGTCGATCGCCGGCGACGCCGTCTCGACGCATCTGGCGTACCAGCCGACCGTCGCCGCGGTCGGCAAGCTGGCGGTGATCTTCCCGGGCACGTCGGCCACCACGCTCGCGTTCTCGGAGCTCACCCGGGCGCTCACCGGGGTGGGCTACCACGTGATCGTGCTGCGGTACCCGAACTCGCTCGGGACCACCGCCGCGTGCCCCGATTCGAACGCGGCCGCCGACCCGGACTGCTTCCGGGTGTTCCGCTCCGAGGTCGTCTTCGGGGCCGGGGTGAACGACCCCGACGGTCAGGCCTACGACCACCCGGTCGCCGCGGTGAACCAGTCGAACTCGGTGGTCAACCGCCTCACCAAGCTGCTCGACCACCTCAGCACCGTCGCACCCGCCGCCGGCTGGGGTCAGTTCCAGGTTCGATCCGGCGCCACCTGCACCCAGGTCGACCCGACCTATGGCGGCTGCGCCATCGACTGGTCCAAGGTGACCGTCGTCGGGCACTCGCAGGGCGCGGGCGTCGGCCTGTACCTGGCCAAGTTCTTCCCGCTGCACCGGGTGGTCATGCTCTCGGGGGCGTTCGACGCCTACGACCTCGGTGGCGGCAACTACGCGGTCGCGCCGTGGATCACCGAGGGGCCGCTCGCCGTTCCGGCGCCGAACATCGGGAGCCTGATCCACACCTCCGACCCGAACGCGGCGCGCATCCGGGCCGTGGCGCAGCTGGTCGGCATCCCGGGACCCGAGGCCGACGTGTCGACCGGCCCGTCCTTCGGCGGCAGCCGTCAGCTGGTGACCGGCATCCCGTCCGCATGTCCGATCGGTGACTCGGCCCCCAGTCACAACTCGACCGCGGTGGACCTGTGCGTCCCCGACTACGCGTACGACGCCGCCTGGCGGTACCTGGCCACGTCCTGACGGCGCGGCGGCTCCGCGCCCGGGCAGACTCCCGCGGTGGAGATCACGCTGTTCACCAACCTGCTCGGGGCCTTCGGGCTCGGAGCGGCATCGGGTCTGAACCCGTGGATCCCGCTGCTCGGCCTCGGCCTGGCCCAGCGACTGGGCGTGGTCGAGCTGTCGTCGAGCTTCGACTGGTTGGGGGCCACGCCGACCCTCCTGGTCCTCGTCGCTCTGTTCGTCCTCGACCTGATCGGCGACAAGGTCGCGGTGGTGGACTCGGTGCTGCACGCCGTCGGTGTGGTGATCGCCCCGGCCTCGGGAGCGGTGGTGTTCGCCGCACAGGAGAACCTGCTGAGCAACACGCATCCGGTCCTGGCCGGAGGCGTCGGCCTGGTGCTCGGCGGCACGGTGCACGCGGCCCGCTCGGTGCTGCGACCAGCGGTCACCGCCACCACCGGTGGGGTCGGCAACCCGGTGATCAGCGCGGCCGAGGACGTGGTGTCGACCGTGCTCACCGTGCTGGCGGTGGTGGTGCCGGTGCTGGCGTTCCTGACGCTGGTCGGTCTGGTGGCGTGGGCGGTGGTGGTGCTCCGGCGGTGGCGGGCCCGACGGTTGCGGGACCGTCAGGCGAGAGCCGGTGCAGCCCGTGGCCCCGGGGGGTTCACAGGAGCGTCGGACGGTTCGCCGAGCACGCCCGCGCCAGGGCCGCCTGAGTGGCCCTGAAGTCGCGCATCTGGCGTTCGGCGGGGGTGGTGCTGGGGCGGAGCATCCAGGCGATGCGGTGACGGAGTCGGCTGGCCATGCTTCTCCATCGGCGTATGCGGGGATGGATCAAGCGGAACCCGTGATCGGGTCGGCCGTCGCGCCTCCGCGTGGCACGACCCGCTCCGGCGTGGCACGGTGGCGGGCGCGCCCCGACGTCGGGGAGCAGAGGTGGCTCGGGCGCACCGCCCCGGGGACCGTGGCCGCACCAGGGGGAACGACATGGCCGATCTGATCATCCGAAACGGGACCGTCGTCGACGGCACCGGCACCCCGGGCGTCGTCGCCGACGTAGCGGTCAGCGACGGGATCATCACCGAGGTGGGCCCTGCTCTCGCCGGTCGGGGCACCCGCGAGATCGACGCCGAGGGCCGGCTGGTCACACCCGGCTTCGTCGACATCCACACCCACTTCGACGGCCAGGTCACGTGGGATCCGATCGTGGCGCCGTCGTCGCTGCACGGGGTGACCACGATCGCCATGGGCAACTGCGGGGTCGGCTTCGCCCCAGCGGCGCCGGACCGTCACGCCTGGCTGATCAGCCTGCTGGAGGGCGTCGAGGACATCCCCGGCACCGCTCTGGCCGAGGGGCTCACCTGGGACTGGGAGTCGTTCCCCGAGTACCTCGACTCGGTGGCGGCGAAGCCCCACACCGTCGACATCGGTGCGCACGTGCCGCACGCCGCGCTGCGCACCTACGTGATGGGCGAACGCGGCGCCGAGCACACCGAGGCCCCGACCGAGGGCGAGATCGCCCGGATGGCCGCGCTGGTCGAGGAGGCGCTGGCGGCCGGAGCCATGGGATTCGCCACGTCGCGCACGGAGGTGCACCGCACCAGCGAGGGCACCAACATCGGCACCCTGACCGCGGGGGACGCCGAGCTGCTCGCCATCGCCGAGGCCATGCGTCGGGTCGGGACCGGTGTGACGCAGCTGATCAGCGACCTCTACCAGACCCCCGACGACGAGGTCGCGCAGCGCGAGCTCGACCTGCTGGAGCGGTTCGCGCGGACGAGCGGTCGACCGCTGAGCTTCACGATGCAGCAGGCGTACCACTCGCCGGAGCGGTGGCGGTTCCAGATGGACTGGGTCGACCGGATGGTCGCCGCCGGGCTCGACGTCAAGGCCCAGGTCGGGGTCCGGCCGATCGGCGTGCTGCTCGGTCTGCAGGCGACCGCCAACCCGTTCCTGCTGACGCCGTCCTACGGCGAGGTGGCCGGACTCGCCCTGCCCGAGCGGGTGGCGGCGCTGAGCGACCCGGAGCGCCGCCGTCGGATCCTGGCCGAGCACGCCGATCTGGTGGCCGGTCTCGAGCCGGGGATCCTGCGCCACATCGTCGGCGGCGTCGACCTCACCTTCGAGATGGCCGACCCGGTCGACTACGAGCTGCACACCGACCGGTCCCTCGGCGCCCGGGCCCGGGCCTCGGGCGTGGACCCGACCGAGATGGTCTACGACCTGCTGCTCGAGCGCGACGGCGAGCAGCTGCTGTACCTGCCGTTGTTCAACTTCGCCCACGGCGACTTCGGTGACCTGTTCGAGATGATCACCGCCCCCAACGTGCTGTTCGGGCTGTCCGACGCCGGCGCGCACTGCGGCGCGATCTGCGACGCGTCGATGACCACGTCGTCGCTGGTGGTGTGGAGCCGGGACCGTCGTGACGGCGAGCCGGTCCCGCTCGAGCGGATCGTGCACGGTCACACGCAGCGCAACGCCCGCCACGTCGGCTGGTTGGATCGGGGGGTGGTCGCTCCGGGGTACGTGGCCGACCTCAACGTCATCGAGTTGGAGTCGTTGGCGTGTCATCCGCCGACGATCGTCGTCGACCTGCCCGCCGGCGGTCGGCGCCTGATGCAGACCGCCGAGGGGTACCGGCACACGATCAAGTCCGGGGTGGTCACCTTCAGCGACGGGGAGCACACCGGCGAGCTGCCCGGAGAGCTGCTCCGCGGCACCCGCCCCACCCCCACCTGACCGCCCGCGCTTCCCGCTCTTCCCGTTCTGTAGTGCGAGATCCAGGCGAATGCCTGGATCTCGCACTACAGAACGGGATGTGGGGGGGGTGTCGCGGGAGTCGGGGGTCAGAGGGGTTGGCGGCGGAGCACCGATCGGGCGGCAGCCCGTCCGCACATGCCGTGCACCCCGCCCCCGGGGGGCGTCGACGACGAGCACAGGTACAGGCCCTCGACCGGGGTCGACCACGGATCGAGCGACGGGACCGGCCGGAACAGGAACTGGCGCAGGTCGGCCACGCCGCCGTTGATGTCGCCGCCGACGTAGTTGGGGTTGTAGGCCTCGAACTGGGGGGCGCTCATCGTGTGGCGGGCCAGCACCAGGTCCCGGAAGCCGGGGGCGAACTGCTCGATGCGCGCCTCCATCGCCTCGGTCATGTCGACGTCGCAGTCCGACGGGACGTGGCAGTAGCCCCAGAGGGTGTGCCTGCCGGCCGGGGCCCTGTCGGGGTCGAAGTTCGACTGCTGGGCCAGCAGCAGGAACGGGACCTGCGGAACCCGCCCCGACACGACGTCCTCCTCCGAGGCGCGCACCTCGGCGAGCGTGCCGCCCAGGTGCACCGTCCCGGCCCGGGCGGTCCGCGGATCGATCCACGGCACCGGCCCGTCGAGCGCCCAGTCGACCTTGAACACGCCCGGTCCGTAGCGATACCGCTCGAGTCGGCGACGGTAGGCCGACGGCAGCCGGTCGCCGGCGATGTCGATGAGCTGGCGGGGGGTGACGTCGCAGATGACCGCCCGTGCGGGAGGGAGGTCGTCGAGGCTCCGGACCTCCTCGCCGGTGAGCACGGTTCCGCCCAGCGCCCGGATCAGCGCCACGAGCCCGTCGGCGATCGCTTGCGATCCGCCCCGCGCCATCGGCCAGCCGACCACGTGGGCGAGCTGGCCGAGCAGCATGCCGAACCCGGTGGTGATCGGGGCGTCGAGCGACAGCATCGAGTGTCCGGCCAGCCCCGCGAGCAGGGCCGGGCCGTCGTCGCCGCGGAACCGCCGCCGGGCCAGAGCCGACACCGACCACAGCCCCGACATGCCGTAGCGGGCCAGCTGCACCGGGTGCCGCGGCGGCAGGTCCAGGGGGTCGAGCAGCGAGTCGACCAGGTCCAGGCCCGATCCCACACTCGGTCCGAACAGCCGCTCCCACGGTCGGCCGTCGACGCCGAGGCCGACAGCGGTCGCGGCCAGCGACCGCTCCTGCAGCACCGAGTGGCCCGGACGGAGCGCATGGGCCAGCGGGGCGTCGGGCTGCACCCACTCGACGCCGACCTTCTCGAGGCCGAGGTCGCGCAGGGCCGGGGACGCCAACCCGAGCGGGTGGATGGCCGAGCAGACGTCGTGGCGGAAGCCGGGCAGGGTCAGCTCGGCGGTTCGGGCGCCGCCGCCGAGGGTGTCGGAGCGTTCCAGGACCAGGACCCGCCAGCCGGCCTGGGCGAGCTCGAGCGCGGCGACGAGCCCGTTGGGACCGCTGCCCACGACCACCGCGTCGAACTCGTCGGCCACCGCCCCACCCTATGCGGCCACCCCGAACCCCCCGTCCACCCCGCCCCGCACCGCCGCCCACCCCGCCCCGACCGTTCTGTAGTGCGAGATCCAGGCGAACGCCTGGATCTCGCACTACATAGCGGGTGGATCGGGCAGGATGCCCGACATGAGCGCCCGAGCCGACCTGAAGGACCTGCGACGTCACCGGGTGCCGGCGTGGTGGTCCGACGCCAAGCTGGGGATCTTCGTGCACTGGACCCCGGCGTCGGTGGCGGGGTTCGCTCCGATCGACTCCCACATCGGCGACCTGCTCGCGGCCGGTGACCCCGAGGCGCTGGCGGAGAACCCCTACACCGAGTGGTACGAGAACTCGCTGCGGTTCCCGAACAGCTCGGCGAGCCGGTACCACCGCGAGACCTACGGCCTCATGCCGTACGCCGAGCTGGCCGACCTCTACCGCGAGGGCCTGAACAGCTGGGACCCCGACGACTGGGCCCGGACCTTCGCTGCGACCGGCGCCCGCTACGTGGTCCTGGTCACCAAGCACCACGACGGGTTCTGCCTGTGGCCGTCGTCGGTCACCAACCCGAACCGCTCGGGCTGGCACACCGGCCGCGACGTCGTCGGCGAGCTGAGCGAGGCGGTGCGCGCCGCCGGGATGCGCTTCGGCGTCTACTACTCCGGTGGCCTCGACTGGACCTTCGACGACCGCCCGATCGGCAACCTCGGCTCCATGCTCGCGGCCATCCCCCGCGGCTCGTACCCGGACTACGCGGCGGCGCAGGTCCGTGAGCTGATCGAGCGGTACCGACCCAGCGTCCTGTGGAACGACATCGCCTGGCCGGCGCCGGGCAAGGACCTGTGGCCGCTGCTCGCCGAGTACTACCGGGCCGTGCCCGACGGCGTGGTCAACGACCGGTGGATGCCGTGGTCGCCGGTCATGGCCGCGGCCCGCCACGACCTGGTCTCCCGTGGGGCCGATGCGATCAACGCCCGCGCCACCCGCTCCAAGGGCGGTCTCGTCCCGCCGAAGCCACCGTTCTTCGACGTCCAGACCCCCGAGTACGTGGTGTTCGACGACGTCCGGCGGACACCGTGGGAGTGCGTCCGGGGCATGGACCAGAGCTTCGGCTACAACCGGATGTCAGGGCCGGAGCAGTTCCTGACCGACGACGAGCTGCTCGACATGGCCGCCGACATCGCCTCCAAGGGCGGGAACCTCCTGCTCAACGTCGGCCCCCGCGGCGAGGACGCCGCCATCCCCGACGAGCAACGCGCCCGACTCGACACCCTCGCCCGGTGGGCCGGGCACGGACCGGGCTCGGCCATGTCCGGGTCCCGTCCGTGGGTGCGCCCCTCGGGCGAGGGCGTCGTCGGGGACGGGTCCCGGGTGCCGCTGCGGTACTGGGCGGCCGACCGGCACGTCGACGTCGCCGTCCTGGGACCGCTCGAGGGTTCGCTGCTCGTGGACGACGTCGAGGCGACTCCGACGACGTCGGTGACCGACCCGGCGTCCGGAGAGCAGCTGGAGTGGAACGCGACCGATGAGGGGATCCGGGTCGAGATCGGCGGCCCGGCGGACCGACCGGTCCTCCGACTCACCGACGTGGTCGCTCGCCCGAGCTGACCGCGGAGCGACCGGGCGTCCGAGCGTCGGAGCGACCGAGCGTCCGAGCGACTGAGCGACCGAGCATCGACGCCCGCGACCGCCAGGGACCGGTACGGTGACAGCCGACCGCGGCGGCGCCCGCCGCGTCGCCGGCGCAACCCCTACCATCACGGCGTGAGCTCCAACCGGCGGATGGGAGTGGCCGCGGCGGTGCTGCTGGGTTCCGGGCTGATCCTCATGATCGTCCCGCCGGTGGTGCGAGACGGCCTCTGCGGACTCACGTCGTGCGCGGACCGGGTGCCGGTCATCGCCGTGTCGAGGGTGTCGCCCACCGAGTTGGCCGTCGTCGTCCCCGACGACGCGGCCCCGAACGTGCGCCGGGTCGAGCTGCTCCAGGGTGGATCGAGCGGGTCGGGTTCCCGCCGGTGGATGATCCGCGCCGAGCGTGGCTCCGACACCGGCTCCGGCTCCAACTCGGGCAGCGGCTCCGGCTCCGCCGCCTCGGCACGCACCTTCCTCATCGGCGACGAGCCCGACGGGTTCCGCACCGTGGTCCCGTTGGAGACCGAACCGCAGAAGGGGGTGTGGACCGCCCAGGTCGGGTTCCGCTGCACCACGGCGTCGCTGCCGTTCAACCCCCAGGCCCTCGCCGTCGGCGAGGTCCGATCGTGGGACGGCGTCATGGACGGCAACGACTTCGCCTCGGACGCCAACACCAGCGAGCACTGCCTCACCGAGCGAGGTACGGCCGAGCTGGGACTGCTGCTGGCCGGAGCGGCTCTCGCCGTTGCCGGTGCCGTGCTGGGCATCGTGGTGGTCCTGCGTCGACCGGCCCGCTTCCCCGAGGACGGCGACGACCCGGTCCCCACGTCCGAGCACGATCAGGACCCGGACCGGGTCTGATCGACCCGGCGGCCCCGGTCTCCGTCGGGCGGTCGCCGCTCAGGCCGAGGCCGGGGTCATCGTGGGGCGGTGTCGTCGGGCCGGGAGCCGCAACGCGGCGATGAGCAGCCCGCCGATGACCACCAGCCCGAGCACCAGCACCAGGTGCGAGCGCAGAACTGCGACGCCGTCGCCGATGCTGGGCACGACCCAGCGGATCTTCGGCAGGGTGCTGTCCGCCGGCACGGTCCACGTCTCGCCGGACTCGTTGGCGTCGCCCCGGGTCTGCATCAGGTAGGTGTCGCCCTGTCGGGTCGCGGAGACCAGCCGGTGGGTGACCGGCTCCGCCGCGCCCTCGGCCGGTCGGGTGACCACGTCGCCGGGGCGCAGCGACGACACCGGCACCGACTCGCTGACCACCACCGAACCCTGGGCGATCGTCGGGGTCATCGACCCGCTGCGGACCACTGCCGCCTGCAACCCGAGCATTGCGCCGCCCAGTACGGCCAGCAGCACGATCGACAGCAGGACGGTCACGCCGAGGCCGACCACGTCGAGCGTCCGGGAGCGACGGGAGACGCCGGCGGTGGCTGTGGCCGCCGGTCCGGGCGTCCGGTCGGTGGAGCGTGTCGTGCGGGGGGAGTGTGTCCGGGCGGTGGAGTGCGTCGTGCGAGGGGAGCGAGTCGTCCCGCCGGGCTCGGCGGCCAGCTGCACGCCGGCTGCCGTCTCGGCGGCGTGCAGCACGAGCCCCGCCCACTGGGGGCGGCTCGACTCGTCCAGCTCCAGGCGCAGTCCGACCAGGTCTCGGCGGTGGCCGTGGTGGGTCCACACGACGGTGGCGTCCATGTCGGTCGAGGACCCGTCGTCGAGCTCGACGCCGACCCGGGTCGAGGAACCGATCGCGGGGAGTCCGGAGGTCGCCTGACCTGATCCGTCGCCGGTCGCGGGGTCTCCGGGCGTGTCGCCGGAGCCCACTCGGGTCAGCTCGACGGCCAGGCCCTCCGGCGACACGTCGACCGTGCGGGCGTCGCGGGAATCCAGGCGTGCCGGTCGGCTGAGCGGAACCCGGAACGAGGTGCGCTCCCAACCCCGTTGCACCAGGACCTGGATGCACACCACCCACAGCAGCACCAGGGTGAGCAGTGCGGCGCCGACGGCGGGGGCGGTCATCGGCTGGTCGGGGGAGTGGTCGACCAGGGCCGTCACCAGCACCGCGACGCTCAGCAGCCCGGCCCACAGGAGCGGCCGGACCGCCACGCGTGACGGGCCTCGACCGACCCGGCCGGTGATCGCCGAGGGCAACGCGGCCAACGACCCGGGAACGTCGTCGACCGTGGCGCGCAGGTCGCGGAACGGATGTGGGGTGCGTCCGGCGGACCGGTACAGCCCGACCCATCGCAGCAGGAGTGCGGCGAGCACGAGGGCCGGGTAGGCGCCGTTCGCGGTGCGCATCGGGAGCTCCCCCGAGACGGTGCCGGTGAACAGCACGAGCAGCCAGGTCAGCATCGACCAGGCGAAGCAGTCCCGGACGAGCAGACCCAGGGCGACCCGCCGAGCCGTGCCTCGGCCGGAGCGGACGGCGTCCGCCGCGTCGGCAGCGGACCCGCGCTGCTGGGCCATCGACTCGGGCCAGAAGGTGTGGGCGCCGGCGGGGGCGGCCACCAGCGACAGCGGTTGGTCGACGGTGGCGGGCCGACCGCCCTCGGCGTGGCGGGCGCGAAGCCATGCTCCGCGCGGGCGGTGGGGGTCGATCGGGTGGCGACGCAGGTCCTGGGTGCGAACGAGCGTGGCGTTGGGCTCCCACAGGGCGAGTCCGACCGCGGCGCTGCGCCGGCGGAGGAGGGCGTCGACGTCTCCCCGGCTGTCGGATCCGAACCCGTCCTGGTTGAACGGTCGGGTGAGGCCGATCGCCCAGGGGTGGGTGTCGTCGAGTCGACCGGCCGCGGCTCGGCAGTTCTCGGCCAGCGGCGCGGCCCGACCCGACAGCAGCAGGACGGCGTCGGTGTCGACCCTCTCGATCGCCCGCTGAAGGGGGTCGGGTCCGCCGGCGCCGGCGCGGCGGTCCGAGGTGATCACGGTGACCCCGAGGTCCTCGATGTGAGCCCGCTCGGCGGGGGCGATCACCACGCACGGCCCGGCTTGCTGGGCGAGCTCGACCGAGTGGCGCTGGAGCTCGTCGGGTTCGTCGCCGAGCACGACGATCGTGGTGAAGGTTCCGTCCTCGGCCGTCTCCGTCGGCTCCGTCGTCTCGTCGGTGGCGCCCTCGGGGGAGGGGCGGTGGAGCCGCCGTCCGGCGACGAGGTCGACCAGGACCCCGCTGGCACCGGCGAGCAGCGCGACCGCGACCAGCACCGCGATCGGGGCGTGGCCCGGTCGGACCAGGAACGGCAGCCAGAGGACCGCGGCCACGGTTCCGAGCAGCGACGCGACCTCCAGCCCCGCGGCCCGAGGTCGGACCGCGGGTGTGCCGGTGCCCGTCGTGACGGGTCGGTCGTCGGTCATGGTTCGTCTCGCTCCGGGGGCGGGACCCGGGGCCGGTCAGTCCCGTCGAGGGGACCGCTGACGGGCCACGAACACCATCGTCAGGCCGCCGAGCAGCAGCAGGGCGCCGATCACGATCAGGGGCACCGAGGCGTTGCCGGTGAAGGCCAACGGCGACTCCCGCGAGGCGGTCGACCCCTCGACCCGCGCCGCGTCGTCCGGGGTGATCGACGTGTTCACCACGGTCGTCCCGCCGACGTCGGCGGTGGTGGTCGACTCGGTCGGCACCGTGGTCGACTCGGAGGGGTCGACCGAGGTGGGCGCCGC
>WBZL01002155.1_pt1 | contig 19447 bp, 19 predicted proteins | sample 5204291 | NCBI WGS metagenome assembly WBZL01 (sample SAMN12344345, study PRJNA552823) | activated sludge metagenome | biome: Activated sludge suspended growth; feature: Nitrification reactor; material: Wastewater; isolation source: activated sludge from nitrification reactor of wastewater...
GGGAGCGTTTCCAGCGCGTCGCCGCCGGGGCCGCCTTCCAGGTAGACGATGGTGGAAAGGGGGCTGCTGCTTTCGCTGGCAAAAATGGCGACGTGGAGACGAACAGAACGGCCGTTTGCCGCCCCATTTGCGGCCAGGCTGTCCCGGTTTTCCGGCACTTCCAGATAGCCGCATTCTACTTCATGGGAGGTGGGCAGGGTAAATTGGCAGTCGGCGGCGGTGAAGGTGGGTTCGTAGGCGGGGGCGGGAGTTGGTTCAACTGTGGCCGTAGGGGGTGGAGATGTGGGGGGTGGGGTGTTCGTTGGGATAGTGGTGGCAGTCGGGACAGCCGTGGTCGTGGGGAGTGAGGCGGTGGGGGAGGGAGGAACGGCCGTTTCTGCCTCGCTCACACTTTCCGGCTGCTGCTGGCAGGCGGCAAGGAGGAGAAGAAGAAAAAAAATGCGGTTAAAGAATTTGTTCAATGTCAGTTCCTTGGCAAAAAAGAGATTGGGGGTTGGAGATTGGAGATTGATGAACCGTCACCAATCTCCAATCTCGAATCTCCAACCCCTTGATTTCATACTATTTGCAGCACAATTTGCGGCTCAATGGCAAAGTGGAGCTGCTGATGGGCCTGGCGCAGGGCGGCTTCGACGGCAGCGGGGGAGTCGCCACGGGCGAAGATGAAGCCGAGGTAGCTTTCCCCTTCGGGCAGCGGCACGAGGGGGTAGTTGAGCTTGGCGGTGATTTCGATGGATTCGATGAGCGGGACGGCGGCGGCGGCGGCAAGGCCATCTACGCGGCGCAGCAGCCCCGCTTTGGGGATGGGGATCATCATCACGCCACCTGCTTGCCCCACGCGCTGGGCAGCGGGCAGCCCCAGCCCAGCCGCCTGCCGCAAAATCAGCTCTTCGAGGGTGGCGTTGTCCTGAGCGGCGCTGATGCCAAATTGCAGCACGCGGGAGCAGAGGCCGCCGATGGAGCGGCCGGCAATTTCCACCAGCCAAGGGCCGTCGTCGTTGAGGCGGAGTTCGGCGTGGATGGGGCCGGTGCGAAGGCCGAGGGCTTGGGCGGCTTTGTCGGTGCAGTCGGCGATGGCTTGCTGGGTGGCTTCGGGCAGGCGAGAGGGGGTGGTGTAGATGGTTTCCTCGAAAAAGGGGCCTTCGAGGGGGTCGGGTTTGTCGAAGAGGGCGAGGATAGTTAAACGGCCGTTATCCACCATCCCCTCCAGCGCCACCTCAATCCCCGGAATATACGCCTCCACCAAAAACGGCTGCGGCGGCGAGCCAGCCGGAGCGATGAGCCGCGCCAGCCGCTGCACCGCCGCCACCAGTTCGGCCGGGTCGTTGGCGCGGATCACGCCGCGACTGCCAGAGAGGGTGGTGGGTTTGACCACGCACGGGTAGCCCACCTGGGTGGCGATGACGTGGGGGTCGTCGTTGGTGTGGAAAAGCTGGAAGCGGGGGGCGTTGATACCCGCGCCGGACAGCATTTGGCGCATTTTGTGTTTGTCGCGGGCGGCCAGAGCGGAGTCGGGGTCGTTGTGGGGCAGGTGGAGGGCGGCGCTGGCGTGGGCGGCGAGCAGGGTGCCGCTGTCGTCTACGGCGAGGATGGCGGAAAACGGCCGTTTTTGGGCATAATCCACAATCGCCCCGGTTGCCGCCGCCAAATCCCGAAAATCCACCCCCAGCGGCACCTGCCAATCGGCGGCTAGATCCAGCGGCAAATCAATCGCCTGCTCGATTTCAATGCCCAGTTTGCTGGCAGCAGCGGTGAATGCCTCAGTGCGGTAGGTGTGGGGGGTGGTGATGAGGAGAATACGGCCGTTTTGTGGGTCTAACAGAGTCATAAATTATCCAATTTTGTGTTGCGTCTTGGAATCAAACGGTGGACGGAGGACGGATGGTATCCTGGTTCCGTCGTCGGTGGTCCTGTTTTCAAATGACAATCCAGAAGTTCAACTTCTGCGAGAAGTTGAACTTCTCCAACTGCCCTAAATCTCACGTAAAAGTCACGGTCATTATAACAATCATAAGCTAAGATGAAAGCAGCGAAGGGTACTCTGTTGTAAAGATTCATTTTGGTTAAAACCCACCCATATGTTACACGATCCCCAGAAAAAATATCCTGATACCAGCCCTGTTACCTGGGCGTTGTTCATTTTGATGGCAATTCTGTTTGCCGCCATGCTTGTCTATATCGAACTGACGCGGGATCAACATTTGGTGCCTTTGGCAGCAGATCGGGTGACGGAAACGGCCGTTTCTGCTACCCTAACCAACACTCCAAACCCAACCATTGCGGCCACCCCCACCAACACCAACACCCCACCCCGCACTCCCAACATTCCACCGCCCACCGCCACACCCACCGCCACACCTTCCCCAGTACCGCTCAAATGGACGCTGGGGGCAGGAGCCAGCAGCGACATGGCGCTGAGTCTAGCCGGGGACAAAATGGTGGTTAGCTCGGCACTGGGGGTAGCGATCTATGCTGCAGACACGCTGGAACGGCTGCAATTTTGGGAAATGCCATCATTAACGTGGCAGGTGGCGTTTACCCCCGATGGCGAGGCGGTTGCCACGGGGTCGTCGGACGGGGTGGTGCGGCTGTGGCGGCTGGCGGACGGGGAACTGGTGCAAAGTTTTCGCGGCCACACGGGGGCGATTGAGGCGTTGGCGGTGGCGGCAAACGGCCGTTTGCTGGCTGCAGCCTCCTCGGACAAAACGGTGCGGGTGTGGGACGCGGAAACCGGGGAAGAGCTGTTGCTGCTGCGAGACGCACAGGACAATATCACCAGCCTGCTTTTTGCACCCGACAGCCAGCTTTTGGCCGCCGCCTCGCAAGATAGCAATATTTGGCTGTGGCAAATGACCCGTGATGCAGAGGCGCGGCAGTTGCAGCAGCACACCAAACCGGTGCTGGCTCTGGCCTTTAGTCCCGATGGCACACGGCTGGCTTCGGGGGCGGCAGATCAGGCGGTTTTTATTTGGGATGTTGCCGGCGGTGAGCTGCGGGGGATTTTGGCGGAACACAAAACGGCCGTTACCGCCGTCGCCTTTGGTGAGGGTGGGCGCACGCTGGCGGCTGGCGGGGAAGATGGGGCGGTGCTGTTTTGGGAGTTGGACGCGGGGGGAAACGGCCGTTTTTCCCGCAGCGTTGCTTTAGCCCAAGGCAGCATCCTCGATTTGGCACTGACGAGCAACGACACGCTCATCGCCGCCCGCACCGCCAGCGGCACGATTGGCTTTTGGCAGGCCAGCACCGGCGAACCGATCCGCACGCTGGCCGATTACAGCGACCGCGTCAGCAGCGTCGCCCTTTCGCCCGATGGCAATACCGTGGCGGCCGGCTTTGCCGATGGCTCGGTGCGGCTGTGGGCGGCGGCAGACCAGCGCGAGTTGGCGCATTGGCGCGGCGCGGATGGCACGATCTGGGGGCTGGCCTTTAGCCCCGATGGGACGCAGCTTGCCACCGCCGGGGAAAGCCGCATGATTGAGGTATGGGATTGGGCAACGGGAACCGAAGTGCAGACACTAACGGGACACGGCAGCACCATCCACAGCGTGGCCTTTACGGCCAACGGCGCGGCCCTGTTGTCGGCGGCGGTGAATGGGGAAGTGTGGCGTTGGTCATTGGCAAATGGGCAGGCGGCGGAACTGTTGCCGCCTGCGGGGCGTGTTCTCAACCAGGCCGCGTTTGCCGCCGATGGGTCGCGGGTGGTTTTGGGGATGAATGATGGCACGGTGCAGCTTTGGGAGCTTGCCGCGCCGACATTGCTATGGGAAGCAGCCCAGCCAGACAACCCCGTCTACAGCGTGCTGCTGGGGCCGAATTGGGTGGCGGCAGGGCTGGCAAATGGGGAGATTGTGCTGCTGGATGGAGAAAACGGCCGTTTGCTCCAAACCTTCACCGGCCACACCGCAGATATCCGCGCACTGGCACTTGCGCCCGATGGCCAGCAACTGCTTTCCGCCTCGGCCGATGCGTCGCTGCGGCTGTGGGAGGTGGCAACGGGGCAGCAGGTGGCTCTGGTTACGGGGCATAAGACGGCGGTAACGGCCGTTCAGTTCGCCCCCGGTGGCGCATTTTTTGTCTCCGGCGCAAATGATGGGACGGTGCGGGGGTGGGGAAAATGAGTGATTGGGGATTGGAGATTGGAGATTGATTAGGGTTCATAATCTCCAATCTCCAATCGCTAATCGCCTATTTTGGCAGAATGGTGCTGAGGGTGTAGAGGGTGAAGCAGAGGGTGAGGAGGGAGAGGGTGAGGCCGGAAACGGCCGTTAATCGCCCCGGCTCGCGGGCAAAAAGGGCGGTGCTGCCCATGATGAAGCCGAGCAAGGCCAGAAAAAAGGGGAGGGTGGCAACCACAAAAAAGGGAATGGGGTAGAGTGCCAGCCACCCCTGCTGCCGCACCAGCATCACGCCACCCGACAGCAACAGTGCTAAAACCCCTAATGCAATACTGCTTGTGCCTAACGGCCGTTTTTGTAACATCATCCTTGCATCACCTGGGCAAGCCAGAACCAAAATAGCTCACGCAAAGGCGCAAAGACGCAAAGTTTCTTGCCTTCGCGTCTTTGCGCCTTCGCGTGCAAAATTATCTTGTTCAGCGTAAAAGAATTTCCTCGTTAAGATACTCAAACCCGTTTTTCGGCTTATCCGCCGTGATTTTGCTATTATACCCATATGTTAACGTCAAACGATTTAGAACGGTTTATTGCCGCCCAAAACATTGCGGCGACGCTGGTGTGGCCGGGGGTGCCTACGCCAACGGTGGTGGATGCAGCGGCGGCGTTGGGGGTGGCTCCGGCGCAAATTATCAAGTCGGTGCTGTTTGTGGCTGATGGGGAGCCGGTGCTGGTGGTTGCCAGCGGACAAGCCAAGATTAGCAGTAAGCTGCTGGCCGACCATTTGGGGCTGGCGCGGCGACGGGTGCGGGTGGCGTTGGGGGAGAAGGTAACGGCCGTTACTGGCTATATCCCCGGCTCCGTTCCCCCCTTCGGCCATTTACAGCCGCTGGCAACGGTGCTGGAAGCGGAGGTGCTGGCGCTGACGGGGGACATTTACGGCGGCGGCGGCGACCTGGATGCCCTGCTGCGGCTGTCGCTGGCGGAATTGCGGCGGGTGGTGGGGGGAAAAACGGCCGTTTTGGTTGAGTGATTTAAGAATTAGGAAGTATGAAGTATGAATTATGAAAGGGACGCTTCATAATTCATACTTCATACTTCCTAATTCACAATACCAATCACCCCTTCTTCATAAACGCCACCTCTGGATACGGCGAATCCGGGCGGGTGAGCAGGTCGGCGGGCTGGTTTTTTAGCGTTTGGTCAAAAAAGGCTACCAGATAGGCGTTTATCAGCCGCTGGCTGTATTGGCTGTTGATGGTGCCCGAAAGACCAAGCTGGGGGGTGAGCGGCGAAAAGAGGGGGAGGTCAGAAAAGTCGAAATGCTCGGTGTTGGCAATTTTGAGCCAGTACCCCTGGCTACCAAGCTGGTTGAAAATCTGCTGCCCGTTGGCGCGGTTGGCGTCGCCCAGCCAACGCGGGGTGCTGAGAAACATGAAGGGCTGGGGCAGGTGGATGGCGGCCGGATCCAGCGGCTCAACCCAGCTATCGAGACCCACGCCAGCACGGCAGCGATTATCCCGATTGCAGAAGGTGACGGCGGCACCGGCACCGGTGGAATGGCCGAAAACGCCGACTTGGGTGAGGTCTAAACGGCCGTTAAACACCCCACCTCCCTCTCCCTCACCCGCATCCCACTGCCCCATTTCGCCCAACAAAAAGCCAATATCGTCAGCCCACACGCCAATCAGCCGCACCGCGTCGGGCAAATTGGTGTAGTCACCACCAAAAACAGTGTCGTTGTTAAAAAAGACAATGCGGCCATCGGGAAAAACGGTGAACAGACCGCCATAGGTGTGGTCAAGTGCCGCCACCACGTAGCCGTGGCTAACCAGCTCCTGAATTTGGCTGCTGTTTTGGCTGCGAAAGCCAGCGCGAACGCCGTGGGAAAAGATGAGGAGGGGAAAACGGCCGTTTTCCTCCACAAACGCCACCCCCTGCCGCGCCTCCGTCAACGCCAGGTTCAGGTGGCTAAACATAAAACCCGGCAATTTGAGTTCGGCGGCAATGGCCGGAGACGCAATGGCGTAGTCGGGCAGATAGAGAGCGCGGGGCGCGTCACTGCCAGCAGCAGCCGGGTACCAAATTTGCACCATGAGTTCGCGGGAGCCGCCGGGCGTGGGGCTGTAGGTTTCGCGGCGGCCTTCGTCGCGCAGGTAGTAGGTGACGGTGCCAATGGCGTAGGGGCCGGTGGGGGGCAGTAGTTTGGGAATGGGGACGGCAATGGGCAATGCTGCCGCCACGAGGAATAGCAGTAGCCCCAGCACGGCCAGCACGACGGCGGCAAGACGGGGCAAACCAGTTCCCCCTGCCCACAACTGCCATATGGCCCCCACGCCGATGCAGCCCACCAGCAGATAGGCGGGTACCATTTGCCAGCGGTAGCGTTCGATGAGGAGGTGGAGGAGGGTAAGAAGAACGGCCGTTAATCCCACCCACCCCAACCAGCGCGGATACGGCCGGCCGAGCAACAAATACACCAGCGGCGGCAGCGTTAATAGCAGTGACAACAATTCCAGCGGCCGCATCCGTTATGCCTCGTCCTCATCCGACCACTCTTCGTCCAGATGGTCTTTGTAATATTCCAGGGCGTGGCGATAGGCCAGGATATTGTCATCATTAGTGGTTTCCAGCAGCAATTCCATCAGCAGTTTCACCGCCTTGTCTTCCTGCCCATCACTGTAATATGCCAACGCCAAAAAGACAGCAGCACTACGGTTAGCGGGGAATTTTTCCTGCGCCTCTTGCAAAATCGCTATCGCTTTTTCTGGCTCGCCCACATAACGCTGACTGCTACCCAGGCATACCAAACATTCTTGCAGGTCGTCGCCCGCCAGCCCGGCGGCGATGGCCTGCTGGTAATAGGGGATTGCCTCTGGCTCTTCGCCCAGCACGTCATACGAGCCACCGACTTCGTACAGCACCAGCGGGTCGTCGGGGTGGTCATACAGCAATTCCAGCAGCAGTTCTTGTGACTCTTCCAGTTGGTCTTCTTGCCGCAGCTTTTTGGCCTGGGCAATGGTTGCTTCTTTACTCAACGTTCTTTCCTCCAAAATGAGACGCGAAATGGTTTCTACCCTTCGCGTCATGATGCGTTGAGAATGATAAACAGGGTGAGGGATTTGGGCAATTTATCTTTGCGCCTTGGCGGCTTTGCGTGATCTTTTTAATCAGGGGAAAATAGGTGGGAGACTTTTAGATGGAAATGGCTATGGTAAACATGAATTTGGCAACGCAGCGGGTGCAAGGTGAACTTTGGCAGGCGGGAGAAACGGCCGTTTTGCACCTCCTCAACGACACACCCGACAAAGAAACAACCGGCGACATTCTCTTCTTGCGCTATCCACTGATACAGCGCGGCACCGAGGCACTGCTGTTCCCCGCCTTCTTGCTCGATGATTGGGGTAACGAAGTGCGGTCGCTCAAGCTCTATGAGTGGATACGCGAGTTTGGGGAACAGTTTCCGCGTGCGGAAATTTTTGGTGTGTCGCAGTTTGGGCAGGAAACACAGCTTTTTCTGCGCGACGTGGAGCTATATGCGAAGCTGCCTTGCTATGTCTATACCAACCGCAAGGCAGATATGGAAACAGGGGTGCTGCTAAGTGGGGTCTTGTTGCCCGCCGAGGGAACAACGGATGTGGTGCGGGTGAAAAGGCCGGGGGAAATTAAACGGCCGTTGCGCTCGGCCCGTCTTAGCTGGTGGCAACTGCCACCCCAGACCACCAGCTTCAACTTCAACCTACTTAACGCACCGGCAGAAGAAGGGTTTTAGTGCAAATATTCCTTGTACTTTTTCTGTCCCCCCACCTCGCTTCCCAACACAAGCTGAATCTGGTGTGCCAACTCAATCGGCGCTTTTTCCTTGCTAATCATCGCTGCCGCCCCCAACTGCTGCGCCCGCGCCTTGTTCTGCGGCGAATCATACGCGGTCACAAAAATAACCGGGATAGACGAAAATTCCCGTAACTGCTGGTACACTTCCCACCCGTTCATCTCTGGCATCATCAAATCCACCAAAATCAGGTCAGGCATACCGTCACGGGCTTTGTCCAGTCCTTCCAGGCCGCTATAGGCAACTTCTGTCTCATAGCCAGCAATCTGAACCAGTTCTTGTATCAATTCAGCCATTTGTGGGTTATCATCAACAACAAGGATAACGGGCATATTCTCTCCATCCACAGCAAAATACTCTAATATGCAGTTATACCGCCTACGGCTTATTTTGGCTATTAAGTAGTAAACATTACCCAGCTAAAGTAGTTGTCGAGAAACGGCCGTTTTGCCCCACCTCCTTAAAAATATCCAAAAAATTTGTTCAGAAAATGGAGGCGTTTGGTTAACATAACTAATTGACACTCTTTCCTGCCATATGTTAGAATGCCCCCTGGTAGCCGATCCGCACAAGTTTCGGAATGCACCAAGAATAAGAATTTCCTTCAAGATGCTGGCTGTTCAAGCGCAAGTTGGCAAAAGAAATGAGACGTATTTTACGCTTTGCCCTCGTTCTTTTTACCGGGATCATCCTGGCGATAGTAGGACTGAATGCCCAGCCTGCTCAGATTCACGCCATACCTACTCAGGGACTTAAGCAAACAGACAGCAAGCCCATAATCCTGTCCAACCTTTGGAGTCCGGCCATTCGCCGCTGGTCGCCGCAAATTCAGGAAGTCGCCCATAAATACGGGATCGATCCGGATTTTATTGCCGCCGTTGTAGCTGCCGAATCAAATGGCGACCCATTTGCCGAAAGCCGCGTCGGAGCCGTTGGCCTGATGGGTGTTATGCCAACCGGGCCAGGTCTGGAATGGCGACCTTCATCTGACGAACTCAAAGATCCCCTGACCAATCTACGGTGGGGTGGTGCCATTTTGGCCGAAATCATTCTCCAATCCGGGGGCGATCTTTTTGCTGCCCTTACAGCCTACAGCGGCGGTTGGGAATATGCCGAGAGCCGCGTGCCACGCGCCTATGCCGTTGACGTGCTGGATGCTTATGGCCGCGCCATTGCTTCACGCAGCGGCATAGCCCCGGAAATCGCCTCCCAGTGGACTGTGGCACTAGAAATTCGGCAGGGGAATGTGCCAACAGAAGCCCTGCTGGTGCTGGGGCAGCAGCCCATTTCTGGCTTACATACTTATGGGGAGCATATTGTGTATGATTATATAGACGCTTCAGGGCGAGCTTTGTATATCAAGGGCTACGCCGTGCCGGTGGCACTGGTTCAGCCCATTGACACCAACCCTGTTTTGTTTGGCGATGACGACGAAATTGAACCACAGCTACAAGCACGGTTGGGTATTGGCGACCCCAAAGTGGTTAAAAACAGTAATCCAAATATCCTCATTGCCTGTTTGCCCAGCCTGGATCGGCTGCGGGGTCGGGTTAGCACGCGCTGGTTTGCCCCATCGCAATGCCCCGCCTGGCACCGTTAGGAAACTCCGATGCCTACGCCATTTATGCACTTGGCGGTTGCCGAGCAAATTTTGGTTCGGTTAGCAGATGATGGGGAAAACGGCCGTTTTCTCTCCCACCACCTCACCCAACATTGGCCCGCCTTCTACCTGGGCAGCGTCGCCGCCGATCTCTCCACCGTTTCCAGCGTCCCGCGAGACACCACCCACTTCTACACCATGCCCCCCGTACCGCAGTTGGAAGCATATGAGGAAATGTTTGCCGCCTACCCCGCCCTTGCTAATCCGGCCATGATGGAACCCAACCACGCTGTCTTTATCGCTGGCTATGCAGCGCATTTGCTCCTTGACCTCATCTGGCTACGGGAAATTGTGTACGCTTTCTTTCGCCAGCGGGAGATGTGGGAAAGTCATGAGCAGCGGCACCTGGCGCACAACATTTTACTCACCTATCTAGATCAGTTGGCGCAGGCGGAATTGCCACAAACGGCCGTTCATACCCTCGCCGCCGCTCGCCCCCAACAATGGCTCCCTTTCGCCCCAGACACCGCCCTCAACGATTGGCAAGCCATGCTCGTTGCCCAGCTCCAGCCCGGTGCCACTAGCCAAACCATCAACATCTACGCCCAGCGGCTTGGCATAACCCCCGACCGCTTTGCCGCCAGCCTGCAAAACCCGGCATGGATGGAGGCCCACGTTTTTGGCAAAATCCCCGTTGCCAACGTCCAGACCATCCTGCAAGATGCTGTCCCGCGCAGTATCACCCTCATTTCCAACTATTTTACGCAGTAACTGAACCCCGCGTGGCCTTGGTCACGCACCACTGAGTCGTTTTTGCCGCCACTTGCAAAAATGTCCCTTAAGGCTCCCTAATGAACAACCTCATTTACCCCGCCCCTGAACGTCAAACCGTTCAAGTGCGTTTTCCCAACAACACCATTCTTGAAGGCCCCAAAGGAGATGCCATCGAAGCCTTTGTCAAGGCAGCGCAGCTACCCACCACCAGTCCGGTCGTGGCCGCCCTACGCAACGGGCAGCTACGCGAACTCTCTCGTCCCGTAGATCGTGATGCCGACGTTGTCCCCATCACGCTGTCCTACTCCGACGGCATGAGAATCTATCGCCGCTCCCTCAGCTTCCTTCTCATCGCCGCCGCCGCCGAACTTTTTCCCGGCTGCATCATCACCATCCACCACTCCATGCCCTTTGGCGGCTATTACTGCGAACGCCAGGATCGGCAGCAGCTTACCGATGAGGAGTTAGAGCGGCTGCGCCAGCGAATGCAGGCCCTGGTTGATGCCGACCTGCCCATTAACCAGGTGCAAGTACCTTTGGCTGAAGCACTACGGCTTTTCCGCGCCAGCGGCGACCTGGAAAAGGCAGAACTTTTTGCCAACCGGCGCAAAGATTATCTGACGCTTTATGAGTTAAATGGGGTGCGTGATTATTTTCACGGCTTTATGGTGCCGCGCACCAGCTATCTTTCCTTGTTTGCGCTGCGCCATTATGGCAATGGGTTTATTTTGCAATATCCCCGCCGCCAGCAGCCAGACAAGCTACAGCCGTTTGAGGATGAACCCCGGCTGGCGCGGGTTTTTCAGGAGTATTCGGAATGGCTGCGGATTATTGGGGTGCCGCATGTGACGGCTATGAATGAGGCGATCAGAAACGGCCGTATTCAGGAAGTCATTCTTGTCGCTGAAGCGTTCCACCAGCTCCAGCTTTCCAATGTCGCCAGCGACATCGCCAGCCAGCGCGGGTTGGTCAAAATCATTCTCATTTCAGGGCCAACATCGGCCGGCAAAACCACCTTTAGCAAGCGGCTCGCCATTCAGCTAATGGCCCAAGGCATGTACCCCATCACCATGGGCATGGACAACTACTTTGTCAACCGCGACAAAACCCCCCGCGATGAAAACGGTGACTACGATTTTGAAACTATCGAAGCCGTTGATATTCATCTCTTCCAACACCACCTACAGCAGCTTCTGGCTGGTGAAACAATCGTTCAGCCACGCTACAACTTCCACACCGGCACCCGCGAATGGGGTGAAGAACTATCCATCGGGCCTGACCACGTGATCATTATCGAAGGGATTCATGGGCTAAACCCACGTTTAGTCGAAGGTGTTAACCCCCAGGCACTCTATCGCATCTTCATTTCCGCTTTTACCCAGCTTAATTTGGACAAACACAACCGCGTCCCCACCACCGACACCCGCCTGCTGCGCCGCATTGTCCGCGATGCCTCCCATCGTGGCTATACCGCTACTGACACAATCGGCCGTTGGCAAAGCGTGCGGCGCGGCGAAAAACGCCACATCTTTCCGCACCAAAACAACGCCAACGTCTTCTTTAATTCTGCCCTGGTCTATGAACTTTCAGTCTTAAAAACTCTGGCCTATCCCCTGCTGCTGCAAGTTGAGCCAGGCACCCCGGAACGCATTGAAGCCAACCGGCTGTTGGCCTTTTTGCAATGGTTTGACCCTCTCCCCCCGGAAATGCTGGCCTATATTCCCAGCGATGCCATTGTCCGTGAATTTATCGGTGGCTCCATCCTTGATAAATACGAGCCGTGGCAAAGATAAGCATAAAAAAAGCCCTCCGAGGCTTATTGGGCGTTTACAAAATAAGCGGGTAACAAAACGGCGTGCCTTTTCATGTCATTCCGAGGGTCTCCGAGGAATCTTTCGCCTCAAAAAAGGCGAAAGATTCCTCGCTCCGAAGACTCCGCTCGGAATGACATTTACTGATTAATTTGTTAATCTGCCAAGCGGCCTCGGAGGGATACGATCATAGTCTATCGCTGCGCCATTGATACATAATCACGGGTATCGGAACCCAAATAAATCTGGCGCGGACGGGCAATCTTTTGTGCAGAGTCGCTTAATAACTCTTGCCATTGAGCCAGCCAGCCCACGGTACGCGGAATCGCAAACAATACGGGGAACATCTTCACCGGGAAACCCATCGCCTGATAAATGATACCGGAGTAGAAATCTACGTTCGGGTACAGGTTGCGCTGCACAAAGAACTCGTCCTCCAACGCGATCCGCTCCAGTTCCAGAGCGATGTCCAGCAACGGGTTGCGACCCGTTGTTTCAAAGACTTCATCAGCAATCCGCTTGATGATCTTGGCACGCGGATCATAATTCTTGTAAACGCGATGTCCAAAGCCCATCAACAGCCTTTCTCGATTCTTAACACCATGTATAAATTCGGGGACATTCTTCACATCGCCAATTTCTAACAACATGCGCAGCACCGCTTCGTTAGCACCACCGTGTAATGGGCCAAACAAGGCAGCGGCAGCACCAGCCATTGAGGCGTAAGGGTCGGCATGGCTGGAACCAATTACTCGCATGGTTGCCGTGCCGCAGTTTTGCTCATGATCAATGTGCAGAATAAACAAAACATCCAGCGCACGCGCTAAAACCGAGTTAACTGCATAATCGGTCTGCCCCATTTTGTCCAGCATGTACAGGAAGTTTTCAGAGTAGCCTAAATCATTGTTGGGGTAAACGTAGGGCAAGCCCCGGTTGTGTCGGTAGGAAAAGGCGGAGATGGTGGGAACTTTGGCAATCAACCGCACGATTTGTTTCATGCGAGCTTTGGGGTCGTCAATGTTGCGGGCTTCGGGATAGTAGGTTGATAAAGCCGCAACCGTTGAAATGAACATGCTCATCGGATGGGCATCGTAACGAAATGCTTGCATGAGCTGTTTGATGTTTTCATGAACAAAGGTGTGATGGCGAATTTCATATTCCCAGGTGTCGTACTGTTCCTGCGTGGGCAGTTCGCCGAATAAAGTTAAATAGGCAACTTCGATAAAGTTGGATTGTTCGGCTAATTGCTCAATGGGGTAGCCACGATAACGCAAAATGCCTTTATCGCCATCAATGTAGGTGATGGTGCTTTTGGTTGATGCCGTGTTCGTGAAGCCTGGATCGTAGGTCATCAACCCAAAATCATCGTCGTTGACCTTGATTTGGCGCAAGTCCATTGCCCGAATGGTGTCGTGAGTCACGGGAATTTCGTAGCTACGACCAGTTCGATTATCAGTAATTGTCAGGGTGTCTTTGGACATTTTTCACTCCAATTGTTGTTGCACAGGATAACGAGCAACGGCCGTTTTTCGACTACTATAGCTCTCTCACACGTCCTGTCACCTGTGCGTGCGGTTTGTTTTCACAAGAAACGGCCGTAAGATCTATTTTTCTGTCAAGATAAAGTATAGCCCCGTTTTTAACGTAGCGCATCAGCAAATAGCAGGCCTACGAACAACCTGTCATGAAATTTCACGCAAAGGCGCAAAGAAAAACGCTTTAGCCTGGCGGCTTTGCGGCTTTACGTGAGCTGGTTAATCATCTATTGCCGTACCTGCCAGGCAAACGCCAGTGCCTCTTCCACCGAGGCAATCTCTCCTGCCGCCTGTCCTTCCTCAATCAGCCGCAGCAGCCGCCCAATCTCCGGCCCCGGCGGTAACTGCAACGCCGCCATGAGTTGACGGCCATTTAGCAGCGGCGGGGGAGCCACCGTTTCAGCGTGGCCGTGGATGTAATGGTGGCAAAGCTGCCCTGTAATTTTCAACAGTTGCTCCCACGTTTCGGCCTCCCCAGGGCCATTGTACGTTGCCAAATGGTCGGCCAACGACAGCACAGCAATATCCAGCCCCGCCAGCCGTGTTTGGCGAAAGTAGCGATAGACTGAACGGCGCGACAGGGAGCCACTTTGCGCCAGATTGAGCGGACGCATATGCCCGGCCACGAGCAAGCGCACATGGTCAATGGCCTCATTGCTAAAGGCAAACTGCCGCAACCACGCCGCCGCCGTTTCTGCCCCCGCCATGTCGTGGCCGAGAAAACGAATACGGCCGTTTTCTTCCATCGTCTGCGTCTCTTTTTTGCCCACATCGTGGAACAAAGCACCCAGCCGCAGGAGCAAACGGCCGTTAATGCCCCCATCCACACCCCTTGCCCAATGCTGCTGCAACGCCTCGGCACAGGGAGCCAATACCTCCGTCACCGCCGCTAACGCCGGTTCCTGCCCTACAACTGCCCGCTCAACCGCCATCAGCCAGCGCAGCACGCTAATTGTGTGTGCCAGCACCGGCTCGTGGTGGGGCAGCGATTGTGCCACGTTGTCCAGAGCAGTAATTTCGGGCAGCACAACGGCCAGCAAACCCAAATCATGAAGCCAACCAATAGCCTGGTCGGGAACGGCCGTTTGCAGCAGCTTCACCAACTCATCTCGCACCCGCTCCGGCGACACATTGGGCAAAAGCGGAGCCGCAGCACGCAAAACGGCCGTTGTTGTCTCATCTACCGCCAACCCAAACGCCAGTGCCAGTCGCACCCCGCGCAGTGCCCGCACCGGGTCGCTGACAATCGCCTCGACATGGGTGGGGCGCAGCCGCCCCGCCGCCAAATCGGCCAGGCCGCCACTGGGGTCAATGAGGCTGTGTACATAAACGGCCGTTGCCGGCAACGCCAGGGCATTGATCGTAAAATCCCGTGCCAGCAAATCGGCTGCCAAGTCTTCTCCGCGAAAACAGGCAAAATCAAGTGTCGTATCGGCCAGCACCACCCGCCCCGTGTCCCGCGCCCTGTCCAAAATGTAGGCTGGCGCGCCCAGCATATCCCCCAGCCGCAGTGCCAGCTTGATGCCACCCTGCGCCACCACAAAATCCAGGTCGTGGCTGGGGCGACCCAAGACGGCATCCCGCACGGCACCACCAACAAGATAAACGGCCGTTGCTTGTTGTAAAAAAAACGGCCGTAATTCAGCCAGCAAAGGCGGCAGTTGCAGCCGTTCCCCACCCTCCCACTCCACAAACTGCACCGTCACCCGCTCACGCGGCCGGTTATGCTGCGCCAATCGCCTGGCCTCATCCGCCGTTTCGCCCACGCCAGCCACCTGCCGCACGCCCCCCGGCAGCGTCACCAGCGCCACCCACCGCCCCGCATAAGCCGCAAGATTCATCAAATCACCCACTCAATAGCGATTAGGAACGAGAACGAATGAACTTGCATCATGAAATTTGTTGTTGGTTATTCGTTATTGGTTATTATCCGAGTCTCTAATAACCAATAACCAGTAAATCCTCATTCCTTAGGGTTCAATCAGAAATAACTTCGTAGTTCCAGAAGTTCAACTTCTCTCAGAAGTTGAACTTCTAAATCCCAAGTTAATAACGAACCCTTACCAACTGCCAATTACTGATACAAATGGGCAAACACCTCTGGCTTCAGCACGGCAATAAACGGTAAATTGCGGTACAGTTCGTCAAAATCAAGCCCATACCCCACCACAAACTCATCGGGAATATCAAAGCCAATGTAATCCATCGGCACCTCTACCTCCCGCCGCACCGGCTTGTTTAGCAGGGAACAGATACGTAGCGAGCGTGGATTCCGCGCCAGCAGGCCGCGACGCAAATAGGACAACGTGTGACCGCTGTCAATGATGTCTTCGACAATGACAACATTACGCCCTTCAATTGGCTCCTTCAAATCCATCATGATCCGCACTGCACCGCTGCTTTTTGTGCCACCCCCGTAGCTGGACACCCCCATAAAATCAACCGCGTGGGGCCGGCGCAATGCCCGGCTTAAATCAGCCAGGAACATATAGCTCCCCTTCAAAACGGCCAACAGCATCAAATCATCAATGCCATCATAATCAGCAGTAATGGTAGCTGCCAGCTCGTTGATCCGGTTTTGCAGGGTCGCCTCATCAATAAGAACATGGTCAATGTCATTATATAAATCTTTCATGAATGGACTCCGTTTTGGGCAGGTGCTACCGCATGGCACTCGCGGCAGCGTGCTTCATACACTTCAGCCGCCCCCACCAGCACAATGGGGTCATCAATGGCCGCAGGACGGCCGTTAATCAATCGCTGCGTCCGGCTGGCTTCCTCCCCGCACACCACACAAATCGCGTGGAGCTTATGCACATCTTCTGCTCGTGCCAGCAAATCTGGCATTGGCCCAAATGGCACCCCCCGAAAATCCATATCCAGCCCGGCGCAAATGACCCGTTTCCCTTGCTCCGCCAGCTTTTCACACACGGCCACAATCTCCCGGTCAAAAAATTGCACCTCGTCAATTGCCACCACGGTTGTATCTGGTTCCAGGCGTGTCAAAATGTCGGCCGGCTCATCCACTGGCTCCGCCTCAAAGTCACTCCCGTTATGCGAAGTCACCCGCTGCACGTGATACCGATCATCAATCACCGGTTTAAACACCTGCACCCTCTGTTTGGCAATGACCGCCCGGCGCACGCGCCGAATCAACTCCTCTGTCTTGCCACTAAACATACTGCCGCACACCATCTCAATACGGCCTTTGGTATGTCTTGCCATGCTTCTCTTCCCAAAACAGAAAAGGGCAGATACGATAAAGCGCATCTGCCCTTTTATTTTTAATGCAATCAGCCCACCGCAGAGCTAATCAATCAACTCCTCGGCGCGTAAGAACCGCCGAATGTCAATCAAGGCTTTTTGCCCCACACCCGGAAGTGCCAGCAAATTGTCCTCGCTCTGGTTCAGCAGGTTCAGCACGTCACCAACAGTTGTGACATTGGCTTCACGCAGCGCGTTGGTTGCTCGCGTACCCAAAGCCATTGCATCCACTTCCAAATTGCGTGCGTCCCGCTTCTCTTCAGCCACAGCCAGATCTTTCTGTAGCTCCTCACGCCGCTGTAGACGACGCATAAAGCGGTCAACCTGCCCCTCGGTATCGAGCAAACGCTGGGTACCGGTGTAGAATGGGTGCGTGCCAGACCAGATTTCAACGTTGATCTCCGGTTGCGTTGAGCCAACAGTCATAACGACTTCGCCTTCAACCAACACTTTGGCATCAGGGTACCATTTCGGGTGAATATCTTTTCTCATCCTCTACCCCTCCACCGGATATACGCTGACGACTTTGCGGCCAAGTTTGGTTTCAAACTTGACATGCCCTTCAACAAGAGAATAAATGGTGAAATCTTTGCCCAGCCCAACGTGGTTGCCGGGATGAAATTTGGTGCCTTTTTGGCGCACAATGATGTTACCGGGAATGACGAGTTCGCCGCCATACCGCTTGACACCCAACCGTTTGGAATTACTGTCACGGCCGTTTTTACTTGAGCCAGCACCTTTTTTATGTGCCATGATGATGCCTCCTACTCAGGCGATGCCTGAAGAACTAATTACCCTGCAATAATCTCATCAATGCGCAGCTTGGTGTAGCTTTGCCGATGCCCTTTGCGGTTACGATACCGCTGCTTGGGGCGGTATTTCCAAACAAAGATTTTTTTGCCACGGTATTGATCAACAACAGTAGCCTTTACTTTTGCGCCAGAGACGGTGGGTTGTCCAACTTGAACGCCATCTTCTGTTGCCAGAAGGAGTACGTTTGCCAGTTCGATCACGTCACCGACTTCATAAGGCAGCTTCTCAACCGAGAAGCTGTGACCTTCTTCGGCGCGGTATTGCCGGCCACCACTTTCTACAATTGCGTACACATTTGCCTCCAAAAAGAATCGGCACCTTAGATGCCGATTGTGGTGTAGGTTATTAAGTTTCACGGGCAGTGGTTGGTTGACCCGCGTAAACACGAAAGAGAATTATAGCCGGGGGACTACGCCTTGTCAAAATTATTTTGGGTTGTTCACACAGGCGAGTGCCGGCGGGAAAGCAATTGCCCGGAACCTGGCCGCGCTGTAATTTGGCCGTTGGCGTAGATGGTCTCGCCGCGCCGGATGGTTTGAACAACGGCCGTTTTAAACCCATACCCCACAAAGGCACTGTGCTTGTTGCGCTGGAAAAGTTGGTCAGCCGTCAGCGTCCACGGCCGGTCCATGTCCACCACCACCAGGTCGGCATCGCTGCCGGGGAGCATGGCTCCCTTACGGGGATAGAGGCCAAAAATGCGAGCCGGGTTGGCCGACATCATCCGCACCAGGGCAGGCAGTGGCAAGCCGCGCTTGATTACCCCTTCGGTAAGCAGACCAGGGAGCATCGTTTGCAGCCCGCTAATGCCGCCCCACACGTCCCATACGTTGCTGGTGGCTTTTTGCGTCAGCAAGCAGGGGGAGTGGTCGGAGGCGATCACGTCCACTTGCCCGGCCAGCACGCATTCCCACAGTGCCTCGACGTGGGCGCGGGAACGAATGGGCGGGGCGCATTTGGCGGTGGGGCCAATGCGAAGAAAGTCGTCGTGGTCGAGCAGCAAATATTGGGGGCAGGTTTCGACGGTGAGGTTGACGCCGCTGTTTTTGGCAGAAACGGCCGTTTTCACCCCCTCCCCCAGCGACACATGGACAATATGAAGCTGCACCCCCGTCGCCCGCGCCAGCGCAATCGCCCGCTGAATCGCCTCCAGCTCCTCAAACGGCGGGCGCGACTCCGGCCAGGCGGCCAAATCGGTGCGGCCGGCCGCCGCCAGCGTCTGGCGCAAATGGCGGGTCAGATACTCATTTTCGGCATGAACCCCCACCGGCAGCCCGTGCGCCGCCGCAAACTGCATCCCGGCATACAGCACGTCGTCGTCCACCCGGTCATAACCGGGGCCGGGGTCGCTCATAAACGCCTTTAACGCCAGCACCCCGCCAGCCGCCAGATCAGCCAAGTTAGCCTCGTTTTTGTCCACCAGCCCCCCCCACAGCCCAATATCCATGATGGTTTTCTGGCGCACAACGGCTTGTTTCAGCTCCAGACTGGCTTTGTCCACCGTGGGCGGCATGGCGTTCATGGGCATTTCGATGAGGCTGGTGATGCCCCCCGCTGCCGCCGCATAGCTGCCCGTTTCAAACCCTTCGTAATCGGTGCCGGGTTCGCTGAGGTGAACGTGGGGGTCCACCACGCCGGGCAAGATGTGGTTGCCGCCGACGTCTATCACTTCACGGGCATCCAACTCGGCATCACCGTGAATAAGC
>WBZL01002156.1_pt1 | contig 19447 bp, 13 predicted proteins | sample 5204291 | NCBI WGS metagenome assembly WBZL01 (sample SAMN12344345, study PRJNA552823) | activated sludge metagenome | biome: Activated sludge suspended growth; feature: Nitrification reactor; material: Wastewater; isolation source: activated sludge from nitrification reactor of wastewater...
TGGACATCGACGCGCATGCTCCGGCTGACCTGGCCGCCGAGCTGGTCGATGACGTTTGCGTTCGCGGTCGCGGCCGTATCGACCTCGATTGTTCGCAGGCACCGACGCTGTGGTTCTACGACGAAACCGTCGTGCGCATGGTGCTGGCCAACGCCGTACAGAACGCCGCGCGGTATGCGCGCGCGCGCATCGTCATCGAGGTGGCTGAACGTGACGGTTTCCTCGAGTTTCTGGTTCGTGATGACGGCAACGGTTATCGCCAGGAGGTGCTCGACGATGCCGCCGGCGTGGCGACACCGGTGACCAGGAACGGCACCGGACTGGGTCTCCGGCTGGCCCGACGCATTGCAGAAATGCACGAGAACGGCGGCCGGCAGGGCAGAATCAGGCTTCAAAATGCCGATGGAGCCGTTTTTCGCCTGTTGTTGCCGAAGTAGCCTGGTCGTTGTCCCTCTTTGTCAGGAAACCTCATGCTCAAGCGAATCAGCGTCCAACAGCTTACCCTGGGGATGTATCTCAAGGATTTCTGCGGCTCCTGGATGGAACATCCGTTCTGGCGATCGTCGTTCGTGATCACCGATCCGAAGGATCTGGCCAGCATTCGCGCGAGCAGCATCACGGAGGTCTGGATCGATTGCGCGCAGGGGCTGGATCTGGCGCCGGATGTTGCGCCGGTCGCGGTCGCCGAGACGGCGGCCCAGGTCGAGGTTGAACTGGCCAGCACGGCCAGCAAGAAACGCGAGACCACAGCAGTCAGCAGTGGCGTCGAATTCGCGCGCGCAGCCCGGATCGTCACCAAGTCACGGGAAGCCATCACTGCAATGTTCGGTGAAGTGCGCATGGGCAAGGCCATCGATACCGTCGGTGTGCAACCACTGGTCGAGGAGATTTCGGACTCGATGAGCCGCAACCCCGGCGCCCTGATCAGCATCGCCCGCCTGAAGACTGCCGACAATTACACCTACATGCATTCGGTGGCCGTTTGCGGGCTGATGGTCGCCCTCGCCAGACAGCTTGGCCTCGATCCACAGCAGACGCAGTCTGCCGGCATGGCCGGGCTGTTGCATGACATAGGCAAAGCCCTGATCCCGACTGCAGTCCTCAACAAGCCGGGCAAACTGACCGACGCAGAGTTCACGCTCGTCAAATCGCATCCGGAAAAAGGCCACCAGATATTGCGCGCCGGCAGTGGCGCCGACGCAATTGCCCTGGATGTCGTTCTTCACCACCACGAGAAGACCGATGGATCCGGCTACCCGAAGCGCCTGAAGGGTGAGGACATCAGCCTGTTTGCCAAAATGGGCGCCGTCTGCGATGTTTACGACGCGATTACTTCGGATCAGCCCTACAAGGCCGGCTGGTGCCCGGCCGAATCACTGCGGCGGATGACCGAATGGACCAAGGGCCATTTCGAACCACGGGTCTTTCACGCTTTTGTCAAGACCATCGGCATCTACCCGATCGGTACGCTGGTGCGACTGAGCTGTGGCCGACTCGGCGTCGTCATCGAGCAGGGCAGCCACTCGCTGCTTCGTCCACAGGTCAAGGCATTCTTCTCGACACGCTCGAACGAACGTATCCTGCCAATCATCATCGACCTCGCGCACACGGAGGATGCCTACAAGATCGTCAACATCGAAGACCCGGAGAAATGGAAATTCACCAACCTCAGCGAGATCTGGTCCGGTTTGCCCGGTCCACCCGCTTGATGGGCAGCCATGCCCCACCGATCGGCCCCGGAATGGTCGGGATTTGCCCGAACGCATGGCGTGCTCATGGATCTGAAGATTGTTTCCGGCCGCTGCCGGAGTCTTGCATCCTGTCTCCGGCGTCGCGGGTGCGAATAGAAGGTGTTGATCGAAGTCCCTTGTTCGATGGAGAGGCGTTGACCTCGGTGATCGCCCCTCCCCCTTGCGGGGGCGAAGGCGGGGTTTCGCGGAGCACTGCTCCGCGCCGCCGTAGCCGGCCCGCGATGCCGCGCGGGCCGTGGAAGGAGTTGGGGAGAGCAACTCAGTACCGCATATCGTTCAGTCCCTCACAGGGTCTGGGCAATTCGGGATGAATTTCTACAGGAGATCGGGTATGGCTCGCGCTTTCTTCGGCTGTGGTCACTGGGCAACCGCCATTGTCCTGCTGCTCGCTTTCTTTTCCACCCACCTCGCGGCCCGCGACCTGCGTCTGGCAACGACCACCAGCACCGACAACTCCGGTCTGCTGCGCGCCATTCTGCCGCAGTTCGAATTGCAGCAGGGCATCAGGGTGCAGGTCATCTCGGTTGGCACCGGCAAGGCGTTGAAGCTGGCCGAGAACGGTGACGTCGATGTCGTGCTGGTGCATGATCGTCAGGCCGAAGAGGCTTTCGTCGCTGCCGGGCACGGAGTTAATCGACGCGACGTGATGTACAACGATTTCGTCATCGTCGGTCCTGCCAGCGACCCGGCCGCACTACGCGGTGGCAAAGAAGTACTCGGGGCCTTTCGCCAGATTGCCGCCAGGCAGGCGCGCTTCGTTTCCCGCGGCGACGATTCGGGAACCGAGCGGATGGAAAGAAGCTATTGGCAGCAGCTCGGGATTGCCACCAAGGGAGCGCCGTGGTACGTCTCGGCCGGGCTCGGAATGGGCGAGGTGCTGACCATGGCTGGCGAGATGCAGGCTTACACGCTGACCGACCGGGCCACCTTCGCCAGTTACAAGACCCGCACCGGCCTGGCAATCCTCGTCCAGGGTGACCCGCGCATGTTCAATCCGTATGGGGTCATCGCCGTCAATCCGAAAAGGTACCCGGAGATCAATTTTGCCGGAGCCATGGCGCTGATCGAGTGGCTGGGCAGTGCCGCCGGGCGCTCGGCGATCAGTGCCTTCCGGCCGAACGGCGAGCAACTGTTCTTCGTCACGCCGGCGAGGTAAGCCTCTGGGACTGCTCGACGCCAGCGAAGCGGCGCTGCGCCTGCTGTTTTCCGGCGATCCAGATCTGTGGCTAATCGTCGGCGTTTCGCTGTCGGTGACGCTGCGTGCGATGCTGATGGCCATGCCCCTGGGAATTGGCATCGGCTATCTGCTGGCAACGCTGGAGTTCCCAGGGAGGCGACCGCTAATCGTCGTGACGCAGGGACTGCTGGCGTCGCCAACGGTAGTCGTCGGTCTGATCCTCTACCTGCTGCTTTCGCGCCAGGGTGCACTGGGGCCGCTGCAACTGCTGTTCACCCAGACTGCGATGGTCATTGGCCAGGTACTGATCGCCCTGCCGGTGTTGATCGCCTTCTCGCTCGCAGCAATCCAGGGCGCCGATCCGCGCGCCCGCGAGACCGCCATCGCGCTCGGCGCATCGGCGCCACGCATCGCCTGGACGATGCTCGTCGAAGTGCGCTTTGCGCTGATGGCCGCAGTCTGCAACGCTTTCGGCCGGGTCGTCTCGGAGATCGGTTGCTCGCTGATGGTGGGTGGCAACATCGCCGGCGTGACACGCAACATCCCGACGGCGATTGCACTCGAAACCAGCAAGGGCGAGTTCGCACAGGGCATTGCCCTGGGCCTCGTCCTCCTGGTCGTTGCGCTGGGAATCAATTCGGCTTTCGCCTTCTTTCAGGGAGAGTCACGGCGATGAGCCTGCTCGGGGTGTCCACGCTGACCAAATCGTTCGCGGCACGACGCCTGTTCTCGATCGATGTGCTGACGCTACTGGCTGGCGAGAGCTACGTCCTGACCGGTGAGAATGGCAGTGGCAAGTCCACCCTGCTGCGGATCCTGGCCGGCATCGAAGCACCAGACAGCGGGCTCGGACACTACCAGGAACGGCGCTTCGATTGGCGACCCTATCCCGACTGGCTGCGCCGGCAAGTGATCTACGTGCATCAGCAACCCTACCTTTTTCATACCAGTATTGCCGATAATATCGCTTATGGGCTGCGTGCCAGAGGTGTCGAGGCGAACGAACGGCAACGGCTGGTCGCGGCAGCGATTGCCTGGGCACGCCTGACGCATCTTCTGGCGATACCACCGCAGAAGCTTTCCGGGGGAGAAAGGCAGCGCGTGGCCATGGCACGCGCCTGGGTACTGCAGCCAAAGGTATTGCTGCTCGACGAACCGACGGCCAATCTCGATGCCGAATCGCGGCGGCAGACCATCGACCTGCTGCGCGGTTTCTGTACGGCCCAGACCACGGCGGTGATCGCCTGCCATGATCGCGACGTCATCGAACTGCCCGACATGCGTCGACTGGATCTGATGGGCGGTCGGCTACATCTCTGAACATATCCCGTGCTGCCCGATGACTCGGACCCTGAGCGACCTTTCAGCGAGAAATCATTCATCGCAAGCCCAAGGCAACAAATACGGCATCTGCAATGCGGAGTAGGAAAAAACGAGGGGAAAACCGTCGAAAAGGCCGAAAAATCGACACCACCGGCCCTTTCATTCCACATGGTGAAATTTGGCGGTTTCCCCTACTTGAAGTCCGACAGGCTACTAGCGAATCGCTTCAAACAGCCCGGCAGCACCCATACCGGTGCCGATGCACATGGAGACCATGCCGTAACGCTGCCCGGTGCGTTGCATCCCGTGCAGCAGCGTTGTCGTCCGAATGGTGCCGGTGGCACCGAGGGGATGGCCGAGAGCAATCGCGCCACCGAGCGGATTCACCTTGTCCGGATCGAGGTTCAGGGTGCGCATCACAGCCAGCGCCTGCGCGGCAAAGGCTTCATTCAGCTCAAACCAGTCCACGTCGTCCTGCCTGATTCCGGCCTGCCTGAGCACCCGTGGAATCGCCTCGATCGGGCCGATACCCATGACCTCGGGCGGCACACCCGCCACCGCGTAGGCGGCAAAGCGCGCTAGCGGCTTGAGATCGAACTGCCTGAGGATTTTTTCCGAAACCACCAGTACCGCCGCTGCACCATCGGACATCTGCGAACTGTTGCCGGCGGTCACCGAACCGCGTGCGGCAAACACCGGCCGCAAGCGGGCGAGGCTTTCGATGCTGCTGTCCGCACGTGGTCCCTCGTCGTTCTCGGCCAGAAACTCCTTGACCATCACTTCGCCGCTTTGCAGGTTCGGCACGTGTGCGCTGACCAGATAGGGGGATATCTCGGCCTTGAAGTGACCCGCGGCGATCGCCGCACAGGCCTTCTGATTCGAGGCGACGGCGAAGGCGTCCTGGTCTTCGCGCGAGATCTTCCACTGCGCGGCAACCTTCTCGGCGGTGATTCCCATCCCGAAACCAATCGCGTAATTCTCTTCGGCCTCGAAAATCGCCGGATTGATGGCGATTTTGTTGCCCATGATCTGGTTCATCAGTGACATCGTTTCGGTTCCCCCGGCGATCATCACATCGGCTTCACCGAGGCGAATGCGATCAGCCGCCATCGCCACCGTCTGCAGGCCGGAAGCGCAGAAGCGGTTGACGGTGACCCCAGGCACGGTGTTCGGCAGGCCCGCCAGCAGCAGGCCAATGCGCGCGACGTTCATGCCCTGCTCGGCCTCTGGCATCGCGCAGCCGACGATGACATCCTCGACCAGCGCCGGGTCAAGCCCCGGCACTCGCGCCATGACCGACCGGATGGCGTGTGCCAGCATGTCGTCGGGACGAACGTGGCCCAACAGGCCCTTGCGTCTGCCCACCGGCAGACGGGTGGCAGCGACGATGTAGGCGTCCTGAATCTGTTTGCTCATGATCTGTTCTCCTGGCTTGCTCAGTTACGCAGCGGCTTGCCGGTTTCCAGCAGGTGCTGGATACGCTGCTGAGTTTTCGGGTTTTTCAGTAGTTCGACGAACAGCTTGCGCTCGACGGTCAGCAGCCACTGCTCATCCACCAAGGAGCCGGTCTCGATGTCGCCACCACACAGTGCTGTCGCCGCGGCCTTGGCCACCGCGTAGTCGTGTGCCGAAATCATGCCGCCCTCCTTCATGTTGGCCAGCAACATGACACAGTTGGCAATGCCGGTGCGCCCGGCAACCTTGATTCCCCGCGGTGACAGGCGCGGGTAGTAGCCCGCCTCGGCAAGGCTGCGTGCTTCACGCAGCGCCACGTACAGTAGCTCGTGGGCATTGAACACGATCTTGTCCGAGTCAACGGCAAAACCGAGCTCCCTGGCCTGTGCGCCACTCTTCGACACGGTGGCCATGGCGATGGTCATGAATACCGGCTGGATGAATTCAAAGGGGTCGTTGCCAGCGGTCCTGGCGGCCTGCTGCGCGGCGCGGATGGCGAACTCCTTGCAGCCACCGCCGGCAGGGATCAGTCCGACACCGGCTTCGACCAGACCGATGTAGCTCTCGAGGGCGATCACCCGCTTGGTCGCATGCATGACGAACTCGCAGCCACCACCGAGTGCCATTCCCTGCACCGCCGCGATCACCGGCACCTTGGCGTACTTCAGGCACATCGACGCGTTCTGGAATTCGCCGACGTATCTTTCAAGGAGATCGAAATCGCCGGCGGCAATCGCCTCGGCAACTTCCTTGAGGTTGGCACCAAACGCGAAAGGCGCCTCGTGCCACAACACCAGGCCCTGATAATCGGCTTCGGCACGCGCCACCGCCTCCTGCAGACCGACGATCACGTCACGACCGAGCGTGTGGTTGCGCGTCTTGACGCTGACGATGGCGATGCCGGAATCGATCCGCGGTAGCGTCCACATCCGGACGCCATCGTTCTCCCAGACCGTGCCGCCGGCGATGGTGTTTTCTCCCAGCACCCGCTCGGGGAAGATCTGCCGCTGATAGACCGGCAAGGTCGAGCGCGGTCGATAGGCGTCGGCACTCGCCGAGTAGGAACCCTGGGCGCCATGCACCCCTTCCCGCGCCACGCGACCAAAGACCCAGGCCGGCAGTGCCGCCTGGCTCATCGCCCGGCCGGCGTCGATGTCGGCCCGGACCGCTTCGGCAATCGCCAGCCAGCCAGCCGCCTGCCAGCTCTCGAACGGACCCTGTGACCAGCCGAAGCCCCAGCGCATCGCGAAATCGAGATCGCGGGCGTTGTCGGCAATGTCCGCCAGATGGTAAGCGGCGTAATGAAAAATATCACGGAAGATCGCCCACAGGAATTGCGCCTGCGGGTGCTCGCTGGCGCGCAACTGTGCGAATTTCCCGGCCGGATCGCGATTCTTGAGGATGGCCAGCACGCTCGGATCGATGTTGGCCGCACTGTCACGGTAGTCCTGGAGCGTCAGGTCGAGCACCTTGATCGCGCGGCCATCCTTACGAAAGATTCCGCAGCGCGTCTTCTGGCCGAGCGCGCCCTGGCCGATCAGCGCCGCAAGCCATGCCGGCACACCGAAGTAGCCATGCCAGGGATCTGCGGGCAGGGTATCCTGCATGGTCTTGATGACATGCGCCAAGGTATCGAGACCGACGACGTCGGCGGTGCGATAGGTGGCACTCTTTGGGCGGCCGATGATCGGGCCGGTCAGCGAATCGACGACGTCGAAACCGAGTCCGAGGCGCTGGGTGTGATGCATCACCGCGAGCATCGAGAAGACACCCACGCGGTTGGCGACGAAGTTTGGCGTATCGTGCGCACGCACGATCCCCTTGCCGAGGCGCGAGACCAGCCATGCTTCGAGGTCGTCGAGCAACGCCAGGTCGGTGGTGCTGATCGCGATCAGTTCGACGAGAGGCATGTAACGCGGCGGGTTGAAGAAGTGGATGCCGCAGAAGCGCGAACGCAGCGCTTCCGGCAAACCTTCGGAGAGGCGCTTGATCGACAGCCCCGAGGTGTTCGAGGCGATGATCGCAGCGGGCGAAACGAAGGGTGCGATCTGGCGATACAGATCGTCCTTCCACTCGGTTTTTTCGGCGATGGCTTCGATGATCAGGTCGCAATCCCTGAGCTGATCGAGGTGCTGCGAATAATTGGCAGCGTCGATGTAGTCGACACGGTCCTTCGTTGCCAGCGGCGACGGCTCAAGCTTCTTGAGTGCGTCGATGGCTCTCCTGACGATCCCGTTGGGATCGCCTTCCCTGGCCGGCAGATCGAAAAGTACTACCGGCACTTCGGCATTTGCGAAGTGCGCTGCGATCTGCGCGCCCATCACGCCTGCTCCGAGTACGGCGGCCTTGCGTACGATGAAGTTGCTCAAGCTGTCCTCCTTGTCTGGTCTTTCTGGTCGTTGATGTTCGCCGGGAACACCCCGCAAAGGCTCTGCACAAAGCCAATAAAACGAACGTTTGAATTATACGCAAGCTGGAGGTCGCGTCAACCGAAATGCGGCAAACTCTCGGCGCCGACACGTCGATGGCAGGCAAAAAAAAGCCCCGGAATCCGGGGCTTTTCTGGCAAACCGTGGGGTGCGTCAGAAAGCGATCGAATACTGCGCGCCAACAATCCAGACGCTGGAATCGTAGTCACCAATGACCGTACCACGACCTTCAGAACTCTTGTTGCTGTTGATCTTGGTGTTCTGGAGGTACAGATACGCCAGGCCGAATTCAAGCGTCTGTTCCTTGGCCGGCTTCCATTGGGTGCCGAAGGTGAACCACGTACGATCGTTGTCCGGCAGGGCGGTCAAACGGGTATTCGCATTCTTGACCGGCGTCTGGTCATAGGCGAGACCAAACATGAATTTCAACGTGTCCGTGTAACGGTAGTTCGCCCCGAGGGCAAAGCGCCAGGTGTCCTCGAAGAGCGCGGTCAGCGTCTCCGCAGTCCGGCCGGCCTGCGGCCCGGAGGTACGGACGATGTCTACATTCTTGATCGAACTCCAACCCGTCCAGGAGACATCTCCCAGCATCTCCCATTGATCGCTGAGTTTTTGCGTCACGCTCAGCACGAAGGTATCCGGCACCTTGATACTGGCCTTGACATCACTCTGCCGGCCAGAGTTGATCAGTGCCAATCCGGTCGCGTTGGCTGCCGGCGTGCCATTGCTGCTCAGTTTTGAAGTGCCCTCGGTATGGTATTGAATCGCCGAGCGATAGGACACGCCGACCTTGGTCGCCGGCGAGAGGGTGAACAAGGCGCCGATGTTCCAGCCCCAGGCGTCATCGTCGATACTCAGGTGGGCTCTGACCCCGGATGCGCCAGGAACAATGGCTGCCTGGCGAAAGTAATCCGCCTCGATTTTCTGCCAGCTCACACCGGCACCCAGCGATACCATGTCGTTGACTCGGTAGGCAATCGACGGGTTGATGTTGATCGTCTTGATGTCGAACTCGTCCGACTGCGCACTGCCTTTCCAGGGTTTGTCATACTTCGTTTTCAGGCCAAAAGGTGCGCCGATGCCCAGACCAACGTACAAATCCCGGTTCACCGCCCAGGACAGGTAGCCATTTGGAACGACTGCCCAGCCACCTGCGTCGCCACCGTCACCCGCGGCATTGAAGACGCCCACCTGGGACGCGCTGTTGTCGAACTTGAAACTCGGTTTCACCGCCGTCAGGCCACCGGAGACCTCACGCGCCTGCAGTTGCGTCATTCCCGCCGGGTTCCAGAAGATCGTACTGGCATCACTGGCCTTGGCTGCGGAACCGGCGTAGGCATTACCCAGGCCGCTGCCCTGCTCCAACAACTGAAAACCCGACGCAGCGGCCGTGCCCGACAAGGCGGTCAACAACAGCGCCGGAATCAACTTCATCGAAATCCTGTGTGCCATGTCCCTGTGTGCCATGTCCAACTCCCCCTTGAAAATATGTGGTATCACGTAGAGTCCTCCGTGTGGATAGGATGTAAGCGTGCTCCTTGCGCCACGCCCCGGAAGCTATTCTGAGTTGCAATCCTAAGTCCTTGCACAACAAAGATCTGCAAGCATTCGGCGTGATGCCACGCTCCCCTGCACGCCTGTTGCTTTATTGCAACAAAGAGGAGACTGGCCGGCATGCGTGGTAGTGCCACCGTGTTGATCTCAGAAGTGGCGCCGGAATTTCGGACAGCAGATAAGTGGTAGCCGCTCCCACGAATGGCGGCAATCATCGCGTCCTCGTACAACGAGTCGGATCGGCGGTGCATCAATTTAGCCCAAGTGCGAAAGGCAGCCGAATCCATCAACAGTACGTTGTACGTCTGCGCAACCAAGTCGAGCCAAGCCTCGATTTCTACTGCCTTTGCGCCGTCTTGATCCCGGGTCAATTCGATTCCGGCCTGAATCTCCCCCAAAGTGACGGCTGCCACATGAAGATCCGCATCCTCCACAGAGGCAATCCACGCCAACACGGCGCCATGAGGTCGCCGCTTGCGCAATTCCGATACGATGTTTGGTGTCAAGCAGGTACATGGTTGCTACCGGAAGGCAGTAATCAGCCGGCGTCTCGCATGTCCGCGCTCAGGCAGCGCCAAGTCCGCACGAGCCACATCCGACAGCAACAGTTGCTTAAGTGAGGGTCTCGCGGCCACCTGCAGCCGCCGCCATTCGTCAACCGGCACGAGAACGGCAGCCTCTGTTCCACGCCTGGTTACCATCTGGGGGCCTTTAGCCAAGCATGCGTCCAAGAACTCGCTGAATCGTGCTTTCGCATCTTGCACAGGCCATGTGTCCATCGCATCTCCAGAGGCTAGTCACGTGACTAGTCTGTTCGCGCCCCCAGGCTCATGTCAAGCACAGAGCGCACGGGCTGTAGGGAACCTTTGTCCTCGGCGCCTTCGTGTCGGGGTTGTGGTGCCTGGCTCGGGTCTGGGTCAGGGCGCCCTCCGGTCGCCAACGCTTCAACGTCCTGGGCGCACTCAATGCCGTGACCAAACAGGTCATCACGGTGACCCATGCCACTTACCTCCATTCCCTGAGCGTCTGCGAGTGGCTCGACAAGTTGGCTGCCTTGCCGCTCAACCTGCCCATCACGGTCGTCCTGGACAATGCCCGTTATCCCTGCTGCAAACTCGTCAAAACGGACGCCGAGAAACTTCACATCGAGTGGCTGTTCCTCCCCACGTACTCCCCAAACCTCAATCTCATCGAGCGATTGTGGAAGTTCGTCAAAAAGCAGTGCCGGTATGCCAAGTACTCCCCCAACTTCAGTTCCTTCATGAACGCCATCCAAGGTTGCCTGGACGATACCCATATACCGGCGTACTCCCAGACTTTGGCCGTCTCCGAAGGGTCAAGGAACTGCCGTTCGGGCTGTCGGCTCTTGCGGCTTGGCTGGGCGACCAGACTGTACTTGACTGGCTGCCGGAGCTTGCGTCGAAGATCCAGGGTCCGCAGGGCTTCGCGCGTGCTCTCCGACCGCGCTCTGTCCATCCAGACCGTACTCCTGGCCAGTTGGGCGGTGCGCGCGGCGCGTTCTTTGTCGCTGCAGAGCTTGGGTTGGTTCGGGGCCAGATGCGCCAGCCCGCGGCGCAGGCTTTCGTCGCTGATCCTAGATTCTTTTTTGGGGCTCCCTCTGAAATGGTGAAAGTCAGCGGCTTTTCAGGAGTTCCTTGAGATTCGCGAACGGCTGCGCTGTCGCCGGCGCCCTGGCCGTCGCGCCAGGGGAAGTGATTCCGACCTGGCGGGCCGCGGCGGCGTCGAGTTCCCTGGCATGTTCGTTATCGTGGCAATAGAGGCATAACAGCTCCCAGTTGCTACCGTCACTGGGGTTGTTGTCGTGATTGTGGTCGCGGTGGTGAACGGTGAGTTCGCGCAGATTCTGGTGTGTGAATTCACGGGCGCAGCGACCACAGATCCACGGGTAGATTTTCAGGGCCTGTTCGCGGTAGCCCGCCTCGCGGCCAAGGCGGTTGCGGATCGCGTCGGCGATCAGACGATCGGTGTGTGCAGTTTTAGCAGGGTCGTTGGCCATTGCTGGACTCCTTGTGGAATATATACGCGATACGTGCCATACGTGAGGCAAGCCGCTCTGGCCGTCAACAAGTCATGACCTTTAGAGCAGCAGGGCGATCAGCGGAACGCGCATTTCGCTGCTGCTGATGCCACCATGTACGCCGAGCATGGCAAAATGCTTTTCTCCGGGCAGCCAGTCCTTGATCGTCCAGTTGTCCTTCATCACCAGGGTGTAGTCGCCGATCCGGGATGCAAGACGCGGATGATAGGGGGGCGGACCGAACCATCCGCCTGCGATCAGCCGGTCACTGGCGTAGAGGTGGGCAGCACGGGCCAGATGGCGGCGCACATACTCTTCGAAAGCCGGCCGGTTGGCCGCGGCGACGTAGCAATAGGCAACCCGGCGCTCACCGCACAAGGGCCGGAGCAGCAGTGCGGCGAGCTGTGGATGATCGTCGAGACTGATGACTCGGCGGGGGGGAGAATCAATGAAACCATGGTCGGCGGTAAGCAGCACCCAGGTATTGCTGCCACGCAGCTTGCGCAGCAACTCACCGAACAGGGTGTCAACTGTGCTCAGCGTCTGTTGTGCCTGGCGGCTGTCGGTGCCGTAATGATGCGAACAACTGTCGAGGTCGGGGTAGTAGGCATAGATATAGCGCGAACGGTTCGTTTCCTGCAGCAGTTCGCCCAAACAGGCAAACATCTCGGCGACCGAGCTGTAGGCACGGGTCTGCGCCGCACGCGAGTGCCAGGCGTTGAAGGCGCTGCCGACAATGCTTTTTGGCGCTACCACCCAGGACTCGCGATCCAGCCTCTGAAACAGCGACGGATGCTCGAACAGGCGCGACGGCAGAGCGGCCGGTGACAGCCGGGGTGGCCCCCATCGGGGTGTCAGCGGCAGGATGGCCAGAGTCTGGTCGACCTCGTCCAGATGCATGTACCAGCCGGTGAGACCATGCTGCGCCGGCGCGAGACCGGTCATGAAGGTGGTAATGGCGCTGGCAGTGGTCGACGGAAAAACCGAAGTCATGCTGCCGAGCAGGTGGTGTTGCAGATGCGGGCTGCTGGCGTGTCTGGCCAGCGTCCGTTGCCCCAGTCCATCGATGACCAGCAGTACGATATGCCGCGCCCGACCCAGTTGCGCTGCCGACAACGCAGGCAGCGGTGGATAGGGACGGCTGGAACTGCCGCAAGCCGTGGCGATGCTCTGCACCAGATTGACGATGCTGCCGCCCGCGTAATCGGGAAGATGAGTCGCACTCATGATGCGACCATTCTACGCCAAGCGCCAGCGCTGGGGGTTGCGGGGTACGATTGGAAGTGTGGGTTGAAGTCCCTTGTTCGACGGAAAGGCGTTAACATCGATGATCGCCCTCCCCTCGCGGGGGCGAAGGCTGTGTTTCGCCCCCGCGAGGGGAAAAGGGAAACGGCCATGAGGGAAACGGTCATGGCTTTCATGATCAAGGGTACCTGGAAAAGTCATGACCGTTAGCGCAGTGTAACCTGACATTTTCATCTCAAGGATCTGCCCTCGGCTGCCGTTACCACACCAAGGGGGTGCATGAAAGTGTTGAGAGGTACCTACCAATAAGCTCCCCTCGCCCTCGCAGAGACGAAGGCGGGGTTTCGCGGAGGACTGCTCCACGTCGCCGCAACCGGCCCGCGGGTGCAGCGTGGGCCGTGGAAGGAGAAGAGGGGAGATTCGAGAGTCGCATCCGCGACTTTCACATAAAAAGGAAATGCCCATGCCGCATCGCTTCCGCGATCTTGCCATCGCTCTGAAACTCAATCTGGTGCAGGGTCTGGTCCTGCTGGCGATCATTCTTGCCGCCACGGGGTGGACCACCCTGCATCTGCGCGAGCAACTGACCCACTTGGCGCTCGACGACCTCAAACAGATCAATCGCCTGGCCGTATCGATGTTCGAAACCTACGACCGCAGCCTGCGCAACGACATCGAGCGCAGCGGCCGGTTGTTCTCAGGCAGCTTCGACAAGCCGTTTGAACGGGTCGAAACCAGCGCAGCGCCGCAACTGCTGCACGGCGGAACGCGCATCGACGATCGCTTCGAACTCACCGACGCCTTCACGGCCAAGGCCGGAACGGTCGCGACGATCCTGATTCGCCAGGGTGACGACTTCCTGCGCACCGCCACTTCGTTGAAGAAGGAAGACGGCGCGCGGACGACGGGCACCCTGCTGGGCACCGACCACCCTGCCCGCCAGTCGCTGCTCGCAGGCAATCCCTATACCGGCAAGGCCACGATGTTCGGCAGGGATTTCATGACCCACTATATTCCGGTACGCGACGCTGCGGGCAAGGTGATCGGCGCTTTGTTTGTCGGACTGGAATTCACCGAAGGGCTGCAGGCTTTGAAGAAGAGCATCCTGGCGATCAAGGTCGGCAGCACGGGTTATGTCGCCGCACTCGACGCCGGCAAGCAGAAAGGAGTCGCGACCATCCACCCGGCCAAGGAAGGCGCCAACCTGCTGGAAGTCAAGGACAGTCGGGGTTTCGAATTCGTTCGCGAGATGGTCGACAAGAAGTCCGGAAGTATCCGCTATGAATGGGCAAATCCTGGCGAAACCAGCGCGCGCGAAAAGGTGGCGGTCTTTGATCACTTTCCGGCCTGGGACTGGGTCGTCGTTTCGACCAGCTACGTCGAAGAAATCAGTAGTGTCGCCGACTCCGCTGCCCGTGACATCGCCTGGATGGCGCTGGTGATCATCACCGCCGCCCTGCTCAGCGGCTTCGTGGTGACCCGGCAATGGGTCACGCGACCGCTGCAGGAAATCGCTCTCGCGGCCGACCGGATTGCCGCTGGCGACCTGACGGGCAAGCTGACGAGCGACAGCACCGACGAGGTCGGCCGTCTGAAACAGGCCATCGGCAAGATGTCGGAGAATCTGCAAACGACGGTCGGCAGCGTCCGCAAGGCCTCGGCAACGATGCTCGAACAGTCGCTCGCACTGGTGACGGCAGCCGAACAGGTCAGCAGCAGCGCGCAGGTGCAGCGCGATGCGGCGACCGGAATGGCGGCTTCGGTCGAGGAAATGAGCGTCAGCATCGATCAGGTGGCCGAGCACGCCCACGCGGCGCAAGAGCTGTCGATTTCCTCCGGGCAGGCAGCGAGCCAGGGCGCCGAGGTGATTCATCAGGCAGTGGGGGCGATGAACCAGATCACCGGTTTCGTTCGCCAGGCCTCGGCGACGGTGAGCGAACTCGGACGCCGCTCGCAGGACATTTCGGCGGTCGTTCAGGTGATCCGCGAGATCGCCGATCAAACCAATCTGCTCGCCCTCAACGCCGCCATCGAGGCAGCCCGGGCGGGGGAACAGGGACGCGGCTTTGCGGTCGTCGCCGACGAAGTGCGCAAGCTCGCCGAAAGGACGGCGACGTCGACGCACTCGATCAGCGAGATGATCGGCCACATCCAGGACGGCGCCAAGGCGGCGGTCCACCAGATGGAAGACGGCGTCGCCCAGGTCGAGCAGGGCGGTGTCCTGGCCGACCGGGCGGGTCAGGCCATCGGCGAGATCGAAGGTCGCACCAACGAGGTCATCACGACAGTCGGCAGCATTTCGAACGCCATCCGGGAACAGAGCCTCGCCAGCCAGACGATTGCCCAGGGGGTCGAGCAGATCGCCCAGATGGCCGAAGCCAGCCACTCGGCGTCCCAGGGAACGGCGCAGTCGGCACAAGCCCTGCGGGGCCTGGCAGCGCACCTCGACCAGGCGCTCGGCTATTTGCGCGTGCGCTGATGTTGGCCACGATCGCAAGTCTCGCTCTCTGCAAGCACCCGAAAATCCGGAGGAATGGTATGCGCATCGGCCTGAACAGGAGGGGTTGCGCGGCAGGGGTCGCCGTATTGCTGCTGCTGATCACGACCTTCGTCCGCGGCGAGCCCATCCGGGTCGGCGGCACCGGCAGCGCGCTGGGCACCATGAAGATCCTGGGCGAGGCGTTCGCCAGGCAGAACGCGTCGAAGATCGAGCTCACCCTCATGCCCAACCTGGGCAGTTCGGGCGCCTTGCGCGCACTGCAGGCCGGCGCGATCGACATCGCGCTGCTCAGTCGTCCACTCAGCGAAGCACAGCATGCGGCGGGACTGGTAGCCTTCGAATACGGACGTTCGCCATTCGTGCTGGTCTCCAGCAAACCGGGAGTCGGGAATCTGACGCCAGCAGCGCTGGCCGACCTGCTTGGCGGTCGCACCCTCACCTGGTCTGATGGTCAGCCGGTGCGCCTCGTGCTGCGGCCGAAGACCGACGTCGATAGCAAGCTCCTCGCGTCCTTGTCCCAGGGAATCGCCGAAGCGCTGACGATCGCCTCCAGGCGGCAGGGCATGGTGATCGCTGCGACCGATCAGGAAACCGCCGACCACGCCGAGCGACTGCCGGGATCGCTGGCGGTGAGCACGCTGGCGCTGATCGTCTCGGAACGCCGCAAACTGAACGTGCTTTCTTTCGACGGCGTGCCGCCATCGGTGGCCGCCCTCGCCGACGGTTCCTACCGGCATTTCAAGTCGCTGGCGATGGTCACGCGAGGCGCGCCCAGCGGCGCGGCACTGCAGTTCATCGAGTTCGTCCGTTCGCCGCAGGGACGCGCCATCCTGGAAGCCAACGGCCATCTGGTGTCGTTCAAACCATGAAAGGGACGAGACAAATCACCATGGAATGCCTGCTGACCGGCATCGCCGCCGGTGTCAGCCTGACCCTCATGCTGGCGCTGCCTGCCGCGTACTACTCGTTTGCGCGCTCCAACCTCGATGCGACACTTGCTGCCGAGAGCGAGATCAATGGTCACCTGGTCACCGGACTGATCAATAGCAATCCCGAGTTGTGGAAATTCCAGCCTGATCGCCTGTTGATGGTGCTCGACCGCCGTCCCAACGATGACAGCCAGGAGACCCGCCGCGTCTTTGGCAGCGACGACACACTGATTGCTGCCAGCGACGATCCGCTTCCTCCACCGCTGGTCACGCATGCGACAACAGTATTCGACAGTGGCCACTCAGTCGGTCGCCTGGAGATTGCGCGCTCGCTCCGGCCTATCCTGCTTGGCACGCTGGCAGTCATGGCCTTTGCCATGCTGCTCGGTGCCGGCGTATTCATGGCGCTGCGCGTGTTGCCGCTGCGTGCCTTGCGGCAGGCGCTCGACCAGGTTGAGCAGCACGCGCGGGAGCTGCGCGCTGCCAAGGAGGCCGCCGAAGCGGCCAGCCGCGCCAAGAGCGATTTCCTGGCGACCATGAGTCACGAGATCCGCACGCCGATGAACGGCATTCTCGGCATGACCGAACTGCTGCGCGGCACCCCGTTGAGTCCGCAGCAGCAGCGCTTCGCCGACGCCGTTTATCAGTCCGGCGAGCATCTGCTCGGCATCATCAACGACATTCTCGACTTCTCGAAGATCGAAGCCGGCAAGCTCGAGATCGAGCGCATTCATTTCAACCTCCGGCAACTCGTCGAAGACGTCGCTTACCTGTTCGCCCAGCCCGCCGAAGGCAAAGGGCTGGAAATGGTCTGCGGCGTGCCGCATGATCTGCCGGTGGCAGTCGAGGGCGACCCGATGCGCTTGCGCCAGATCCTGACCAATCTGGTCGGCAACGCCGTCAAGTTCACCCGCCAGGGCGAAGTCGTCATGCGCGTCAAATTGCTGCACGAGGACCCGCAGCAGGCCCATTTCCGCTTCGAAGTCGAGGACAGCGGCGTCGGCATCAGCGAAGAAGCGCAGAACCGCCTGTTCAGTGCCTTCGTCCAGGCCGACAGTTCGACCACCCGGAGTTTCGGAGGCAGCGGTCTGGGTCTGGCGATCGCCAGGCTCCTGGTCGGCAGGATGGACGGTCGGATCGGCGTCATCAGCCAAATCGGCAAGGGCTCACTGTTCTGGTTCGAGCTGGCGCTTGCCAAACAGGACGCCGATGCGCGAACAGTGCTCGACCTCACCGGGCAGCTCAGCGGACGGTCGGTCCTGATCGTCGATGACCACGCCACCAACCGCGAAATCCTCGCCCACCAGTTGCAGGGCTGGTCGATGCACTGCGCTGGCGCCGCGAGTGGGCACGATGCCCTGCAGTCCCTCGACCGGATGGGCAGCGAGCGCTGCGATCTGGTGATTCTCGATCTGCACATGCCGGGCATGGATGGCTTCGAAGTGGCGCGCGCGATCCGTGCCGACCCGCGCCACGCCACCCTGCCGCTGATCATGCTCTCTTCGGTCAGCGTCGGCGCCGATGATCCGGAACGCCAGGCGGCGCCGATCGACTGCTACCTGACCAAGCCGGTGCGCCAAGCCGACCTGTATGACGCCATCGCCACCACGCTGTCGCTGCAGACGGCAGCGCCGCAGCGCCAACCGTCGCCGCCGATCACCGCAGCAAACGCGGTGCCACTCGTTGGACGGGTACTGATCGCCGAGGACAACCCGGTCAACCAGGCGGTCGCCACCGCCATACTCGATTCGCTCGGAGTGAGCAGCAGCCTGGTCGAGAATGGCCGGGTGGCGATCGAACGGCTGTCGCAGGAATCCTTCGACCTCGTGCTGATGGATTGTCAGATGCCCGAAATGGACGGCTTTGCAGCGACCCGGGAAATCCGCTCACAGCAGCTCGCAGGTCTGCTACGCCATCCACTGCCGATCGTCGCGCTGACCGCCAACGCCGTCGATGGCGACCGCGAGCGCTGCCTCGCCGCCGGCATGGACGATTATCTGAGCAAACCCTTCACCGCCCAGAGCCTGTCCTCGATGCTTGTGCGCTGGCTTCCGCGTGCGGACACGGGGGTGGCGGCGTCCACCCCGGCAGCGGTTCCGCCGCCAGCACTGCACGGCCAGGCAGAGACCGCCGATGCCGAGCCGGCCATCAATCCGCGCGCCCTCGACAGCATCCGGCAACTACCGGGGGCCAACGGCGCGCTGCTGGTGGGCAAGGTAATCGACGCCTACCTCGCCGATACCCCGGCGCGCCTAGCACAGATGCACGCCGCCACCGACGCCGACAACGCCGACGCATTGCGCAAGGCAGCACATGGCATGAAGTCGAGCAGCGCCAACGTCGGCGCCGAGCGTCTGGCGGCACTGTGCAAGGACCTGGAGATGCTCGGCCGCAGCGGCACCCTCGAAGGCGCCCGGTCCCTGCTGAAGAGCGCTGACGAGGAACTGCTGCGCGTCCTGCAGGCGCTGATGGACGAACACGCAGCCACGTCCCGGTCTTTGACGACAGACCTGTCTGCTTGAGGCAACCCTTCCCATGTGAGCAGCTTCGGTCTATCCTTCTGCGTTGCTTGCCACCCGACGGCCCGATCGCAGTCATGTCACCCGCGGCGGGGCTCGAACATCAGGAAGATCGACCATGCTCTCGAATACAGCGCACGCACTGCCAACGGCGCTGATCGTCGACGACGACTATGTGATGCGGATGCTGGAACGGGAGACGCTGGCCCAGTTCGGGTTCGACGTGCTCGAGGCCGCGGATGGCGAACAGGCCCTCGACATGCTGGACGATCCGCCGCCGGACCTGCTGCTGCTCGATCTCGAGATGCCGGGCATCGATGGTTTCGAGGTCTGCCGTCGCCTCCGTCAGCGCTGGGACATGGCGCGGGTGCCGGTGATCGTGGTCACCGGCATGGATGATCTGGCGTCGATCAACCAGGCCTACGAGTCAGGCGCCAACGATTTCGTCGCCAAGCCGATCAACTGGCCGATCCTCGGACATCGGGCGCGCTATGTGTTGCGCTCGGCGCAAGCGGCGCGCCAGTTGA
>WBZL01002157.1_pt1 | contig 19447 bp, 20 predicted proteins | sample 5204291 | NCBI WGS metagenome assembly WBZL01 (sample SAMN12344345, study PRJNA552823) | activated sludge metagenome | biome: Activated sludge suspended growth; feature: Nitrification reactor; material: Wastewater; isolation source: activated sludge from nitrification reactor of wastewater...
CGTCGACGCCGGTCCAGAGCCCCGTCGCCGTGGCGGGCGGCTTCAGCGACTGGAGCTCGGTCAGCACCGGTGGCTATCACACGTGCGGCCGGCGCTCGAACGGTCGCGTGTACTGCTGGGGCAGCGACCAGGACGGATCCGTCGGCGACGGGGGAACGCTGCCTGGGACCAACCGGTCCAGTCCCACGTTGGTGGCCGGTGGGTTCTCGGACTGGACCAGTGTGGCTTCGGGGATCACCCATTCGTGCGGCCGGCGGGCCAGCGGTCGCTTGTTCTGCTGGGGGAGTGATCTGCACGGGGCCCTCGGCAACGGCCCCCCCAACGACAACACGGGCGTCTCGGCGCCGGTCCAGGTGAAGGGCAACGCCACCGACTGGAAGGCGGTGTTCGCGGGGTCCTACGAGACCTGCGCGGTCAAGGTCGACGGCCGCCTGTTCTGCTGGGGCGACGACTTCAACGGCCAGAACGGGGCGGGCACCACGACCCGCACCCAGCGCAGCAAGCCCACGTTGGTGGCGGGCGGCTTCACCGACTGGAAGAAGGCCACGATCGGCAACACGCACGTGTGCGGTCGACGGGCGGCGAACCGCATCTACTGCTGGGGCGACGGCTTCTTCGGCCAGCGGGGCGACGACGTCTCGGGTCTGGCCGGCGGTGTTCCTCAGCCCACCCCCACCGAGGTCTCCTCCTGAGACGACTGCCGTTCTGGCGTCAACGGCGCCCGTCATGCGGGCGTGGGTGACGCCAGATCGGTGTGCGCAACCGTTGGTGGGTGGTCAGGGGCCCTTCTTGGCGCGGCTGGGCGCCACCCGGGGCGGCTCGTTCGGCATCTTGGGGTAGACGGGCGGCCACGGCGCGTCCATGAGGCCGGCGGCCATGTCCGCCTCGGACATCGCCAGCAGGGGGCCGAGGTCCTGTGGGTGGTCGTACATCGCCGCCCACGGGTCGCCCTCGGCGGCGACCTTGGCGGCGACGACGGCCATGGTCAGCTCGTCGGGGTCGACTTCGTCGACCTCGTCCCAGGCGATGGGCGTCGACACCTGGCCGCCGACCCGGGGCCGCACCGACCACGGCCCGAACACGGTCTTGTGCGGGGCGTTCTGGTTGAAGTCGATGAAGACCCGGGCGCCGCGCTCCTCCTTCCACCACTGTGCGGTGATGCGCGCGGGGTGGCGGCGCTCGAGCTCACGGGCGAGGGCGACGGCGGCGGCGCGCACCTCGTAGGGGTTCCAGCGGGGCTCGAGCAGGGAGTAGAGGTGCAGGCCCCGGTTGCCGGTGGTCTTCACGTGCACGGCGATGCCGAGCTCATCGAGGAAGGCCTTCACCTGGTGGGCCGTCCAGCGGATGTCGTCGAAGTCCACGCCGGGTGACGGGTCGAGGTCGATGCGGAGCTGGTCGGAGACGTCCACGTCGGTGGCCAGCGCCGGCCAGAGGTGGAAGCCGATGCAGCCGAGGTTCACCGCCCAGAGCACGTGCGCGAGGTCGGTGAGGACGAGGGCGTCGCTCTCGGTGCCGTTGGGGGTCGAGACGACGGCGGTGTCGAGCCAGTCGGGGTGCGACTCGGGCACCCGCTTCTGGAAGAACGACTTGCCCTTGACCCCGTTGGGGAAGCGCTGCATGAGCGCCGGTCGGCCCCCGACCGCCGCCATGAGCGGCCCCTCGATGGCCACGTAGAAGTCGACGAGGTCGCCTTTCGTGGCCCCCGAGCCGGGGAAGTACACCTTGTCGGCGCTCGTCACGGTGACGGCGTGGCCGTCGCGCTCGATCGTGCGGCCGGCGGCCTCGGAGCTCCCCACGGCGGCGACCGTAGCCGGGGGTGATTACTTCAGGACGGCCCCCACCAGTACGATGAGTAGCAACATGTCCGCTCCTGACGAAGCGGCGGTGGGCCGCCTCGGCAGGTTGTGGATCCTGACGCTGTGTGGGTACTCGCTGCTGCGCGCCGTGCTCGCCTGGCCGATCCTCGCCCGCTACGGGATCAACCCGGCGGCCTTCCTCTTCCTCGACGTCGTGACCGCGTACCCGCTGGCCCTCGGCCAGCTGCGCATCGTGGCCGCGTTCCGGGCGCAGGACTTCGCCGCCGCCCAGCGCTGGTGCGGTGTCGCCGGCGCCGCCTTCCTCACGCCCTACGCCTACCTGTTCCTCGCCGGCCACGCCGAGATGCCCGGCTACGCGACGGCGCTGCTCGGTGTGCTGGTGGCGGTCATGGCCACGGCGTCGGTCCTGCGGGTCCGACAGCAGTGCCTCGGCTGCGAGGCGGCGGTGCTCGAGCCCGCCCTCGCCCTCGCCGACGACTGATCAGGGGCCGAAGACCTCGGCGACCTGGACGGGCGGGGGGAGCTCGAGCTGGTCGAAGGTGCAGGTGGCGGGGTCGCGGTCGGGGCGCCAACGGAGGAACTGGGTGACGCCGGGGCGGAAGCGGCCGTCGAGCACGCCGCCGTACTTCACCTCGACCACGAGCTCGGCCCGCAGCGGGTGCCAGGACAGGTCCTTGGCAGCGTTCCAGCGGCTGAGGCCGCCGGCGACCTTGCCCGCCTCCTCGGACGAGGCCATGTGCTCGACCCACTCCTGCCAGGGGTGGCCGACGCCGGCGTCGACCTCGTAGGGGGCGATCTCGTCGAGCAGCTCGACCCGGCGCTTGGCCGTGAAGCTGGCGGCCACACCGACGTGGCGCAGGTCGGCATCCGGCCCGTCGCCCGACCAGAGCCCGAGCAGCAGCGACCCCACGCCGTCGCCGCTCTTGTGCATCCGGTAGCCGGCGACCACGCAGTCGGCGGTGCGCTGGTGCTTCACCTTGAACTGCACCCGCTTGTCGCTCACGTAGAGGCCGTCGGCGGGCTTGGCCATGACCCCGTCGAGGCCGGCGCCCTCGAAGCGCTGGAACCAGTCCTCGGCCTCGTCGCGGTCGGTCGTGGTTCGGGTGAGGTGGAGGGGGGCGGTGACGCCCGTGAGAGCCTCCTCGAGCTGCGCCCGCCGGCGGAAGAAGGGCTGGCCCGTGAGGTCCTTGTCGCCCAGCGCGAGCAGGTCGAAGGCCACGAAGTCGGCCGGGGTCTCGGCCGCGAGGCGGTTCACCCGGGACTCGGCGGGGTGGAGGCGCTGCTGGAGCTGGTCGAACTCGAGGCGCTCGGGACCGACGATCACGATCTCACCGTCGACCACGCAGCGCTCGGGCAGCTGGGCCCGGAGGGGGTCGAGCAGCTCGGGGAAGTAGCGGGTCAGCGGCCGCTCGTTGCGGCTGCCCAGCTCGATCTCGTCGCCGTCCTTGAAGACGATGCAGCGGAACCCGTCCCACTTCGGCTCGAACCACAGGTCGCCCTCGGGGAGCTGGTCGATGCCCGACACCGCCTTGGCGAGCATGGGCTTGAGCGGTGGGTTGAGCGGGAGGGCCATCGGGTCGCAGCGTAGGGAACGGTTGGGGAGGACGCCGGTGGCGCCGCTAGTTTGCGCTCGATGGCCAATACACCCACCGCCGCGTACTCCGTCCGCATCAGGGTCCGTCTCGACAACGTGCCCGGGTCGCTGGGGCGCCTGGCGGTAGCCATCGGCGAGGTGGGAGGCAACATCGCCGGCATCGGCGGGTTCGAGGCCAAGGGCCCGATCCTCGACGAGAACATCAACGTCAACTGCCGCGACGAGGCCCACCAGGAAGAGGTGCGCCGCCACATGGAGGGCCTCGAGGGCGTCGAGGTCATCGAGTTCGTCGACCGCACCTTCGAGCTGCACGAGGGCGGCAAGATCGAGGTGCTGCCCCTGCTGCCCGTGGGCGACAAGGACGACCTCTCCATGGCCTACACGCCGGGCGTCGCCCGCGTGTGCAACGAGATCGCCAAGGACCGCAACAAGGCCCACGAGCTCACCATCAAGAAGAACACCGTGGCCATCGTCACCGACGGCACCGCGGTGCTCGGCCTGGGCGACATCGGCCCCGAGGCCGCCCTGCCGGTGATGGAGGGCAAGGCCCTGCTGTTCAAGGAGTTCGCCGGCGTCGACGCCTTCCCGGTGTGCCTGAAGGTGAGCGGCCCCGACGAGATCGTCGAGACGGTCGAGCGCATCGCCCCCGTCTACGGCGGCATCAACCTCGAGGACATCGCCGCCCCCGCCTGCTTCGAGGTCGAGGAGCGCCTGAAGAAGAGCCTCGACATCCCCGTCTTCCACGACGACCAGCACGGCACCGCCGTGGTGGTGCTCGCCGCCCTCGAGAACGCGCTGAAGCTCACCGGCAAGCAGATGAGCGACCTGTCGGTCGTCATCGCCGGCGTGGGCGCGGCGGGCGTGGCCGTGACGCAGATGCTCATGGAGTCGGGCGTGCAGGACGTGATCGGCGCCGACCGCCAGGGCATCATCTACGCCGGCCGGGACAACCTGAACGTGGCCAAGGAGAAGTTCGCCAAGGTCACGAACCCGGAGAAGCGCCAGGGCAGCATCCGTGACGCCATGGAGGGCGCCGACGTCTTCGTCGGCGTGAGCGGGCCCGGCATCATCGAGCCCGACGACCTGCGCCGCATGGCCGACGGGCCCATCGTGTTCGCCCTGGCCAACCCCGAGCCCGAGATCCGGCCCGAGCAGTGCCAGGGCATCGCCTCGGTCATCGCCACCGGTCGCAGCGACTTCCCCAACCAGATCAACAACGTGCTCGCCTTCCCGGGCATCTTCCGGGGCGCGCTCGACGTCGGGGCCACCACCATCACCGAGAACATGAAGCTGGCCGCTTCGAAGGCCATCGCCGCCGGCGTGCCCGCCGACGAGCTCTCGCCCACCAACATCGTGCCGTCGGTGTTCGACAAGCACGTGGTGGATCTGGTGGCCAAGGCCGTCGCCGAAGCCGCCCGCAAGGACGGCGTCATCCGGACGTTCTGAGGTCGGCTCGGGTGGCCCTCCACGCGGTCACCTTCGACTACTGGAACACGCTCATGCGCATCCCGCCGTCGGCCCAGTGGGACCGGCGGGTCGACGGGTTCACCGACCTGCTCATCGCCGAGGGCCACGAGGTGACCCGGGACGACCTCGAGGCGGCCTTCGACGCCATGCGCCGCCTGCACGAGCAGGCCTGGATCGACAACCGTCAGCACGGCGCCGCCGAGGCCGTCGCCGATGTGCTCGCCGCCGCGGGGATCGAGCCGGCCCCCGGCGTGGTCGACCAACTCGTCGACCTCACGGTCAACTACGGCGAGCCCACCGACGCCGTCCCCACCGACGGCATCGCCGGTGTACTGGCCGCCCTCGACGACGCCGGCCTGCGCATCGGGATCATCTGCGACGTGGGCATCACGGGGTCACCCCGGCTGCGCGAGCACCTCCGCCACCACGGCCTGCTGCACCACTTCGACCACTGGTCGTTCTCCGACGAGGTGGGCGTCTACAAGCCCCACGGCGCCATCTTCCGCCATGCCCTCGACGGCCTCGGCGTCGACGACCCGGCCACGGCGGCGCACATCGGCGACCTGCGCCGCACCGACGCCGGCGGCGCCCGGGCCGCCGGCATGACGTCGGTCCGCTACGCCGGCGTCTGGGAGGACCCGGACACCCACCTGCCGGACGCCGACCACGTCATCGCCCACCACGACGAGCTCGTCCCCCTCCTCCTCGCCTGATCTTCGGTGGGGTCAGGAGGCGGCGAGGAGGGTGTCGCGCGTGACGACCACGCCGTTCCAGAGGCGGGGGTCGTCGGTGGGGAACGAGGCCGCCACCACGGTGCCATCGACGGTGATCTCGCCCTCGCCCAGCGCGTCGGACCAAGGGCGGCCGTTCACCGCCGACGACCCCTCGGCCACGACCTGGGCGAGGAGGTCGGCGTTGGCCTGCGCCGTGGCCTCGTCGGCGTTGACGAGCACGACGAGTAGTCGCGCCCGGCCGTCGACCACGGCGGCGCCGGTGGCGACCGCTTCGTAGGGCTCGAGCGAGGGGCCGTCGCCCGTTGCCGCCGGCGCGCCGGCGCCGGCCTGGAACGCCCCGCCGTCGGCGGTGAGGATCGCGCTGTAGGCACCGAGCCCGTCCAGCGCGGCGGCCATCGGGCCGAGCTCGGGGTCGTCGGCGAGCGACGGGGCGTCGCCGGCGAAGGTGTCGAGCGCGGCCTCCATCGTGGCGGTGGTGTTGGCCCAGTAGGCCACGCCGGCGCCGTCGTCGACGAAGAGCCGGGCGGACTCGCCGAGGCGGCGCACGGTGCTCACGCCGGAGACGTCGACGGCGCCGTCGTCGCCCCACGAGTAGTAGGTGGCGTCACCGTGCTCGACCTCATCGAGCTGGCCGCTCCACGACGGGTCGGTCGTGACCGCCTGCTCCACCGCGTCCTCGTCGAAGTCGCCGAAGAACGTCTGGAGGTCGTCCGGCGGCTGGCCGGAGGTGACGTCGCCGCTGAGGTCGATCACGCCGAAGCCGACCTCGTCGCGCCAGCCGGCGTCGTCGATGGCGCTCTGGATGAGCAGGTCCGAGGGGGCCACCGCGACCGTGGCGTCGTCGCCCACGCCCGAGAGCGGGGACAGGTAGGCGCCGACCTCCTGCTCGGAGGCGCCGGGATCGGGGGCGGTCAGGCCGGCGGCGTCGGCGGCGGCGGCGATGTCGTTGACCACGACGAAGTCCGCGGCGCCCTCGGTGGCGGGCACGAACGAGAGGGCGGCCTCGACGCCGGAGGGTGCGCCGTCACCGGTGGCGGGGCCGGCGTCGTCGCCACCGTCCACGCCCGAGCCGCAGCCGGCGAGCACGGCGGCCGCCAGGAGGAGTGCGCCCGGGCCCGTCCGTCGTGTGGTTCGCATCGCCCGCGCAGCCTAGGGGGCCGCAGCGGGGGCGATGGCGAGTGGTGGTCGGGACCGGCGTCGATCCGGTGACCTCGCGCTTTTCAGGCGCGCGCTCTGCCAACTGAGCTACCCGACCATGAACTTGTTTTGGCGGTCCCGACGGGATTTGAACCCGCGACCTCCGCCTTGACAGGGCGGCGTGCACTCCAAACTGCACCACGGGACCGGAAGGCGATGAGCGTACCCGCGCGCGCCCGCCGTCCCGAAATTCTCTTCGCCGACGCGGGCCGGTCAGCCGGCGGCGCCGTCCGTGACGAAGTCGAGCATCGGGCCGTCGAGCTCGAGGGCGTTGCGGTCCAGGTAGACGACGAGCGTGGCGTCGGTGGCCGGGTCGTGGAGCACCCGGGTGGACGAGCCGGGGATGTCGCCGTTGAGCCCCCAGCGGGTGAAGGCCTGGTCGGGTGCGCAGCCGTCGAAGATGCAGGCGCCGTCGTCGGTGACGCCGGCGACGCCGAGGCCGTAGCCACCCGGGCCGATGTCGGTCATCGCGGCGACGTCGACCCCACCGATCTCGTGGTCGCGGAGCACGGCGTCGGTCCAGGTCAGCAGGTCGTCGAGCGTGGAGACGGCGCCGGCGGCGGGTGCGGTGATCGTGCGCCACGGCTCCATGTCGAACGTGCTGGTCGGCAGGACGGGCACGCCGGCGTCCACGTCGTAGAGGCCGGGCAGGGGCTCGGCGTCGCCCGCCCGCTGGGGCGGGTACCAGGTGTCGCCCATGCCCAGCGGGGTGAAGAGCCGCTCCTGCAGCACGGCGCCGACGTCCTGGCCCGTCACCGCCTCGATCACGGCGCCGGCGAGCACGTAGTTCAGGTTGCTGTAGGCCGTCCCCTCCCCCGGCGCGGCCACTGGTGGGAGGTCACGGGCGGCGGCGAGGGTGTCGGCCAGGGTGATGGCGCCGCCCTGCTGGAGCAGGTCGAAGTACGCCGCCTCCTCCTCGGGGGTCTGGTGGGCGTTGCCGAAGCGGGCGAGGCCGCTGGTCTGGTCCAGCAGGTGGCGCACGGTGATGTCCGCGCCACCGGGCCAGTCGACGTGGTCGCCGAGCGGGTCGTCGAGGTCGAGGTCCACGGCGTCGTCCGCGGCGAGCAGCACGAGGGCGGCCGCGACGAAGGACTTGGTGATGCTGGCGACGTGGAAGGCGTCCTCCCGCCGCGGCGCCCGGCCACCGTCGGCGGCGGTCTGCCCGGCGGTGACCACCAGGGGCTCCTCGTCGCCCACCCGCCAGGCGACGATCCCACCGTCCGCCCCGGTCTCCGCCACCAGGTCGTCGGCGAAGGCCTGGAGCTGCGCCTCGGTGACGGGCCGGGCCGGCGCCGCCGTGGTGGTCGCGGTGGCGATGGCGGCCGCCCCGGCCGCCGACTCGTCCGCCCGATCGTCATCCCGGCTCGAACAGCCCCCCGCGACGAGGAGCGCCGCAACGGCCAGCCCGATCATCGCCCGAGATCCGCCTCGCATCGCCCCTCCTCCGAGGCCGGAGGCTACGGCGGATGAGCGGCGCCCGCCGGGGCGAGCGAGCTTTGCCGACAGAACGTCGATAACATGTCGACATGCTGTCGACAAGATCGGGGGCGAGCCGTGTTCCTCGCCTGGCGTGACCTCTGGCGCTCGTGGCGCCGCTTCCTGCTCGTCGGCGTGGTCGTGGGCCTCGTCGCCGTGCTGTCCACCGTCCTCGCCGGCCTCGCCGACGGGCTCGTGCGCGACGGCACGTCGGGGCTGCGCTCGCTGCCGCTCGACCACCTCGCCTTCGCGCCCAACTCCCAGTCGGTGTTCAGCCGGTCGGTGCTCGACCAGGCCGCGCTCGACGAGTGGCGGCAGGTGGACGGCGTGGAGGTCTCCCCGGTCGGCGTGTCCTTCGTGAACGCCGCCCCGGTGGAGGCGGGGCCGAGCCTCGATCTCGCCCTCTTCGGCGTCCCCGCCGACAGCTTCCTCGTCGAGCGCCCCGAGGCGCGGCAGGCGCTCGCCGGTGCACCCGGCCTCGTGCTCGCCTCCGAGCTCCAGGACGAGGGCGTGCAGGTCGGCGACGAGTACCGCGTGGCGGGCTACGACGAGCCGCTGCCCGTGCTGGGCTTCACCTTCGCCGGCTCGTACGGCCACGTGCCCCTGGCCTACACGTCGCTCGCCACCTGGCAGGCCATCAACTACGGCGGCGACCCCCAGGGCCGGTTCTCGGCCATCGCCCTCGACGTGCCCTCGGGCACCGACCTCACCGCGGTGGACGCCGCCGCCGGCACCGAGACCGTGACCAAGACGCAGGCCTACGACGGCTCGCCGGGGTACTCGGCCGAGACCGCCACCATGACCCTGATCCGCTCGTTCCTCGTCGTGATCTCCGCCCTCGTCGTCGGCGCCTTCTTCACCGTCCTCGCCGTGCAGCGCACCCGTCAGGTCGGCCTGCTCAAGGCCATGGGGGCGTCGAGCCGCTACGTGCTGGTCGACGCGGTCGGCCAGATGACCCTCGTCGTGGTGGCCGCCACCGCCGTGGGCAGCCTCGTGGGCGCCGGGCTGACCGCGCTGCTGGCCGGCGGGTCGGCGCCGATCGACCTGAGCCTGCGGGGGGTGGTGACGACCGCCCTGGTCCTGGTGGTCGCCGGCCTGGTCGGCTCGGTGATCCCGTTCCGCCGCATCACCAAGGTGGAGCCCGCCATCGCGCTGGGGGTGGAGGCATGACCGGCGCCGCGCCCCTCGTCCTCGACGGCCTCACCTACGCGGTGCCCGACGGTGACGGCACCCGCACCCTGCTCGACGGGGTCGACCTCACCGTCGCCGCCGGCGAGGTGCTCGTCGTCACCGGCCCGTCCGGCTCGGGGAAGTCGACCCTGCTTGCCCTCGCCGGGCTTCTGCGCCGCCCACAGGCGGGCGAGGTCGTGATCGCCGGCGCCGCCACCGCGTCGCTCTCCGAGCGCGCCCGCACCAAGGTGCGGGGCGACGAGGTGGGCATCGTCTACCAGTCCGCGAACCTCCTGCCGACCCTCACCGCCCGTGAGCAGCTCGAGCTGGTCGGGCACGTGAACGGGGTGCCCAAGGCCCGGCGGCGGGCGCGGGCCGACGAGCTCCTCGCCGGCGTCGGCCTCGCGTCCCACGCCGGCAAGGTGCCCGCCCACCTCTCGGGCGGCGAGCGCCAGCGGGTCGGCATCGCCCGGGCGCTGATGGCCGAGCCGTCGGTGCTGCTCGCCGACGAGCCCACCGCCGCCCTCGACCCCGAGCTCGGCATCGAGGTGGTCGGCCTGCTCGCCGACGAGGCCCACCGCCGCGGCGTGGCCACCGTGATCGTGACCCACGACCACGACCTGCTCGCCGTGGCCGACCGCCACGTCCACCTGGATCGGGGCGCCCTGGTCGAGCGGCCGCGAGACTGAGGCCGTGCCGCGGATCCAGGCCGACAGCGTCGCCGAGCACGTCGCCCAGCAGGAGGCGGCGGTGTTCGACGCCGCGCTGCGCCTCTTCGCCGAGCGGGGCTACGCGTCCGTGACCCTGGCCGACGTGGCCGCCGAGGTGGGCCTGGCCCGCAGCTCGCTCTACCGCTACTTCCCGGACAAGGCCCACATCCTCCTGCGCTGGTTCCGCACCGAGCTGCCGGCGCAGGTCGAGCGCGCCACGGCCCTGTTGGGCGGGGACGGCCCGGCCCGCGCCCGCATCGAGGCGTGGGTCGAGGACCAGCTCGACTACGCCCGCCAGCCCGAGCACGAGCTGATCGTGGCCCTCGCCGAAGCCGTCGGCGACCTCGGGCCCGAGGAGCGGGCCGAGCTCGCCGACAGCCACCGTCGGGTGCTGGCTCCCCTCGACGCGGCGCTGGCCGAGGCGGGGCTCGCCGATGCCGGCGAGCGCAGCGCGGTCGCCGACCTCATCGGCGGGCTGGTGATCGCCGCCGGCGGCCGCGAGGCGCGGCGGGGCGCCGTCGACCCGGCCGTGCGGGCCGAGGTCCGTCGGGCCGTGGCCGCCCTGCTCGACCGTCGGTAGCGTTCGCGCCATGGCGTTCCGGGGATGGCCGGCGGAGGCGTTCGACTTCTACGAGGGCCTCGAGGCCGACAACACCAAGACGTACTGGACCGAGCACAAGGACCTGTACGAGACCGCGGTCAGGGGCCCGATGCTCGAGCTGCTCGCCGAGCTCGCCCCGGAGTTCGGCGAGGGCAAGGTCTTCCGCCCGTACCGCGACGTGCGCTTCAGCGCGAACAAGACGCCGTACAAGACGAACATCGGCGCCATGGTCGGCACCTACGGCTACGTCCACCTGGGCGCCGACGGGGTGGCCGCCGGCCGCGGCTACTACGTCATGGCCAAGGACCAGCTCGACCGCTACCGCAAGGCGGTGGTCGCCGACGCCACCGGCGCCGCCCTGGAGGACGTCATCGCCGGCCTCGCCGAGGACGGCTACGGCGTCACCTGCCACGACACCCTGAAGACCGCGCCACGCGGCTACGACAAGGATCACCCCCGCATCGAACGCCTCCGGATGAAGGGCCTGGCCGCCTGGAAGGAGTGGGAGCCGGCGGCGTGGATGGGCACCGCCAAGGCCAAGGACCGCTTCGTCACCTTCTACCGCGCCGCCCAGCCACTGCAGGACTGGCTCGACACCCACGTCGGCCCCACCGAGCTCGACGACCCCCGCCGGCGCTGATCGAAGCCAGGCGATCAGACCTCGATCGGTGGGAACTTGGCCACGAGCGCGGCGGCGTTCAGGTGAACGCCGCCGCCGTCAGCCGGTCAGGTCTCCGTGGCGCGCTCGCGGAGGGTCTCCTCCATGTCGCCGGTGGCGGGGACGCCTCCGGCGAGGGCGTACTGGAGGCCGACGATCCCGTTGGGGCTCGCGGTCGGCGGGGCGACGAGGGTCAGGTTGGACGGGATGGCGCCGCCGGCGAACACCTGCTTGCCCTGGCCGAGCACGATCGGGTGGACCCAGAGGTCGAGGCGGTCGAAGAGCTTCTCCCGCAGCAGGGTCTGGACGAGGTCCATGCTCCCCACCACGGTCACGTGCTCGTGACGGTCCCGAAGGGCGCGCACGTCGCCGGGTAGATCAGCGGCGCCGACCTGGTGCGAGCCCGCCCACGAGAGGTCGGGCGTGCCCCGGGAGGCGACGTACTTGGGGATGCGGTCGAACAGCGCTGCGAAGGGGTTGGCCTCGAGGTCCTGGTACGGCCAGTAGGCGCGGAACACGTCGTAGGTGCGTCGGCCGAGCAGCAGGGCGTCGGTGTGCTCGTAGGCGGCCACGACCTGCTCGCTGCTCTCGTCGTCGAGCAGCGGCGCCTGCCAGCCCCCGAACGCGAAGCCGTCGTCGGTGTCCTCGTCCGGCCCGCCGGGCGCCTGCCCCACGAGGTCGAGGGTGGCGAACAGCTCGATCTGGATGATGCCCATGGCGGCGCTCCCTGCTTCCGGGTCGGGTCGACCGGATCGGTCAACCGGGGAGACGGCCGGGCCCCGCCGGACTCATCGCGGCGACGGCGCCGACGAGGAATGCTGGCACCCCCAACGGGATTCGAACCCGTGCTGCCGGCGTGAAAGGCCGGTGTCCTAGGCCGCTAGACGATGGGGGCCCGCCCCCGAGGGGGCGCTGCAATCTACCAGTCGACCTGCCGGAGGCCGCAGGCCGGGCCCTCAGGCGACGGGGGCGTTCCAGCGTCGGATGACGGGGTCGCCGCGCTTGGTGTCGAGCTCGCTCAGGGTGCCCGTGTCGAGCAGCAGGTGCCGGCCCGCCTCGACGGGCCAACCCACCCACCGGGCGGCCAGGACGCGCAGGAAGTGGCCGTGCGAGAACAACGCGACGTCCCCGTCCACCGCTCGCACCCGGGCGGCCACGGCGTCGGCGCGCGCCGCCACCTCGCTCGGCGACTCGCCGCCGGGGCAGCCGTCGCGGAACAGCTCCCACCCCGGCCGCCCGGCCTGGATGTCGGGCGTGGTGACGCCCTCGTACCCGCCGTAGTCCCACTCGACGAGGTCGTCCCACACCTCGACGGCGCCGCCGCCGGTGGGCACGATCCCCGAGCGGCGGCAGGTGTCGAGCGCACGCGCCCGCGGGCTCGATGCCACCACCGTGAACGACCGTGAGGCGAGCACGGGACGGAGCGCCTCGGCGTCGGCCGCACCGGCTGCCGTGAGCGGGAGGTCGGTCGTGCTGGTGTGCCGGCCGTCCTCGCTCCACTCGGTGGCCCCGTGGCGGATGAGGAGGAGGCTCACCAGTTGGCCAGCGCCGCGACGATGTTCTCGAGCAGCCAGCCCAGGTAGCCGTAGGCGGCGAACAGCGGCGCGTCGGGGTCGTCGGGATCGATCTCGTCCATGTCCTCGCTCACGTCGAGGCGGGTCCCGATCACCAGCCGCAGGTCGTTGACCGCACCCATCCAGGCCAGCAGCTGCTCCTCGGTGACGACGTCGGCGTCGATGGTCTCCTCGAGCAGGTCGAGGGCGGCGAGGCGCCGCTCGAGCAGGTCGTCGCGGACGAGCGACTGGTACTCGGCGTCGAGCTCGGCGTCGTCGGCGTAGGCGGTGGGGAAGAGGCGGCGCAGCGTCGGGTCGGGCGCGGTGCCCGCCTCGCCGCCGCCGGCCCCGGCCGTCAGCAGCTCGCGCAGCTGCGGCACGAGGTCGGTGAGCAGGTCGCGCTCCCAGCCCTTGAGCCGCACGTCGTAGGCGCCGTCCCGCCGGCGGCGCACCAGGGCGCCCCGGCCCCCGAGGGCCACCCGGCTACTCGTCCTTCTCCATGGTCGCCCAGAGGCCCTTCTCGTGGAGGCGGAACACGTCGAGCTCGGCCTGCTCGCGGGTGCCGCTCGACACGACGGCTTTGCCCTTGTGGTGCACGTCGAGCATGAGCTGGGTGGCCTTCTCGAGGCTGTAGCCGAAGAGCTGCTGGAACACGAGGGTCACGTACGACATCAGGTTGATGGGGTCGTTCCAGACCAGGACGATCCACGGGCGGTCGGGTTCGACGACCTCACCCAGGTCGGGCTGGTCGACCTCGATCGGGGCGACGCCGGGCACCGCCGCTCCCTACCCCGCGGCCGGGACGGGCTGGGCCGCCGGCGCGTCGTCGCCCACGGGCGCGGCCGCGCCCTCGGCACCGACCTCGACGGGGTGGGTGTGCAGGCCGAGCTCGAACGCGAGCACGGCGACCCACACGCACACCGAGCCGGCCAGGTGAATCGCCACGAGCCCGACGGGCACGCCGGTGAAGTACTGGGCGTAGCCCACCGCGGCCTGGGCCACGAGCACGACGAGGAGGATCTCGCCCCGCTTGAGTATCTCCGGGGTCAGCTCGTCGCGGCGGCGCAGCATCCAGAGCGTGGTCAGCGTGATGATCCCGAACAGGATCACCGACCCGCCGTGGAAGCGGACGACGTCACCGACGATCAGGTCGAGGCGCTCCACCTCGGCGTCGCCGCCGTGGGGGCCGGCGCCGGTGACGATCGTCCCGAGGAAGATGGCGAGCGCCGCGGACGCGACCATGAGCCGGCCCATCCAGCGCACCTCGTTCGACACGAGCGACCGCGCCGCCGTGTGGGGCTGACCCGCGAGGTGGTGCAGGACGACCCCGTTCCAGATGATGACGATCGAGAGCAGGAAGTGGGCCATCACGAACGGGGGCGAGAGGTCCACCAGCACGGTGATGCCGCCGAGGACGATCTGGCCGATCATCCCGGCCACGAGGCCGAGCGACCACCACGTGAGGTCGCGGCGGCGCGGCACCCGCACCAGCGAGCCGAGCACCGCCAGGATCACCGCCACCGACAGGAGGCCGGTGAACATGCGGTTCACGAACTCGACCATCGCGTGGTACTCGAGCGGTGCCACCAGCCGGTCGTTCTCGCAGGTCGGCCAGTCGGTGCAACCGAGACCGGAACCGGTGAGGCGCACCGCGCCGCCGGTGACCACGATGATCGACAGCAGGACCAGCGCGAGGAGCGTGATCCGCTGGTAGGTGCGGGGGGAGCACCGGGGCAGCTGCATCGGCCCTGATCCTACGGACCCGGCCACTTGGGTCCGAATCGGCCCGACGCCGTAGCCTGGGCCGCGCCATGCACCTCCTCGCCCGACGTTCGCTGCTCCACCAGGTCGGTGCCTACGTCGCGCTGACGAAGCCGCGGATCATCGAGCTGCTCCTCGTCACGACCCTCCCGACGATGGTGGTCGCCGAGAAGGGCATGCCGTCGGTGGGGCTGATGGTCGCCACGCTGGTCGGGGGCACCCTCGCCGCCGGCGGCGCCAACGCCATCAACATGTACGTCGACCGCGACATCGACGCGGTCATGGAGCGCACGCAGAACCGGCCCCTCGTCACCGGTGCCGTCACGCCCACGGCCGCCCTCGTCTTCGCCATCGGCCTCGAGGTCGTCGCCTTCGTCGAGCTCTGGGTGCTGGTCAACCTGCTGAGCGCCGTGCTCGCGGTCTCGGCCTGCCTCTTCTACGTCTTCGTCTACACGCTGTGGCTGAAGCGCACGTCGAAGCAGAACATCGTGATCGGCGGCGCCGCCGGCGCGGTGCCCGTCCTCGTGGGCTGGGCCGCGGTCACCGACAGCCTGGCGCTGGCGCCCTGGCTGATGTTCGCCATCATCTTCATCTGGACCCCGCCGCACTTCTGGGCGCTCGCCATCCGCTACCGCGAGGACTACGCCGCTGCCGAGGTGCCGATGCTGCCGGCGGTCGACACCCTGCGGAACACCGCGGTCCAGATCCTCGTCTACACCGTGATCCTCTGGGCCACGACGCTGGTGCTCGCACCGGTCGCCGACCTCGGGTGGATCTACCTCGGCTCGGCCGTGGTGCTCGGCGCCGTCTTCACCTGGATGGCGGTCCGACTGCTGCGCGAGCCCACCCCGCCCCTGGCCATGCGCCTCTTCACCTACTCCATCACCTACCTCACGTTGCTGTGGGCGGCGATGGCGGTGGACGTGCTCGTCCAGTACGGCTTCTGACCCCCTACCGCCGAGCCCCGGCCACGACCCCGCGCCCGTTTTCCGAGCGCTGGCGGCGCGTGACTAGAGTTCGCCACCGAGCCGAGCCATGACTGTCACCGAGACCCGACCAGAGCCCGCGGCCGCCGTCGAGGCCGAGGCTCCCCCCGCCTCTGCGCCCACGTCGCGCGGCCTACCTGCCGTCCTCGGCAGCGGCGACCACAAAGTCGTCGGCCGCCTGTGGATCGCCTTCTCCCTGCTCTACCTGCTGGTGGGCCTGGGCATCGCCCTGCTGCTGGGCGTGGAGGACACCGACGTCGCCTCGTACGACCTGCTCGGCGTCGACACCTACGTCCAGCTGGTCAGCCTCTACCGCACCGTGGCGGTCTTCCTGGTCGTCATCCCGCTCTTCCTCGGCCTCGCCACCTACGTGGTGCCGCTGCAGATCGGCGCCCGCTCGATCGCCCTGCCCCGGGCCTCGGCGGCCGCCTTCTGGACCTGGCTCGTCGGGTCGGGCGTGCTCATCGGCGCCTACGTGATGGGCGGCGGCCCGAGCGGCACGTCGTCCGACGGCGTCGACCTCTGGGCCGTCTCGTTCGGCCTCGTGCTCGTGGGCCTCATCGCCGCCTCGGTCACCGTCGCCACCACCGTGCTCGCCGACCGGGTCGAGGGCATGCGCCTCACCCGGGCCCCGCTGTTCGCCTGGTCGATGCTCGTGGCCTGCTCGATCTGGATCCTGAGCCTCCCGGTGCTCGGCGCCAACCTCCTGCTCGTCTACCTCGACCACCGCTACGGCCAGCAGCTGTTCGGGATCACCACCGACACCTGGGCCCAGGTCTCGTGGGCGTTCGGGCAGCCCCAGATCTACGCCGCCGCCATCCCGGTGTTCGGCGTGGTGCTCGACATCGTGGCGACGAGCTGCGGGGCCCGCATCCGGTTCCGCCAGGCCGCCATGTTCCTCACCGGGGCCTTCGGCTTCCTCGCCTTCGGCGCCTGGATCCAGCCCTACTTCAACGCCGAGGCCCTCGACGACCCGTGGTTCATCGGCGTCGCGTGGGCGAGCCTGGTCACGGTGCTCGGCCTGCTGGTCGTCGCCGGAGAGACCATGGGCCGCAACCGCCCCAAGCTGTCGGGCCCGTTCGTCCTGGCCCTCACGTCGCTGCTCCTGCTGCTCGCGGCGACCATCGCGGGCGGCTTCAACGTCCTCGACGTGCTCGGCCTGATCGACACCACGTTCTCGTCGGCGCAGATGAACCTCACCGTCTTCGCCACACTGGTGGGCGGCCTGGCCGGCATCTGGTACTGGCTGCCGAAGATCTCGGGCCGCAAGGCCTCCGACGGCGCCGGCATCCTCGCCGCCCTGCTGCTCTTCGTCGGTGCGGCGGTCGTGGCCCTCGGCCTCGCCTGGAGCGGCGCCCTCGACCAGCCCCTGATCCTCACCGCCGAGTACGTCGCCCGCGACGGCGTCGAGGCCCTGAACCTGGTCACCACGCTGGGCTTCGCCCTCGTGCTCGCCGGCTTCCTGGTCGCCGCCCTCGCCCTGATCGTGGGCGTGCGCAAGGGCCTCACCTCGAACCCCGAGCACCGGCCCGCCGACCCCTGGGGCGGCCAGACCCTCGAGTGGTCCACCTCGTCGCCCCCGCCGTGGAACAACTTCGGCGAGGAGCCGCCCCCGGTGCTCACCCCCTCGCCCCTGCTCGACGCTGAGGAAGGTGCCTGATGGCCACCGCCGCCGCCACCCGCCCGGTGCCCAAGCTGGCGCCGCCCCCCGCCCCCCGGCGCCCGCGGATGCTCTTCATCGGCACCGCCTTCAGCGCCGCCGCCGTGGTCATGGTCTTCGTGGGCCTGATCGGCATCTACATCAAGGTGCGGGCCGAGACCATCGCCGGCGGCACCGCCTGGCTGCCCGAGGGCGTCACCATTCCCCTCACGGCGCCCAACGTCGCCTTCGGCACCCTGCTCATGTCGGTCGTGACCATGCAGTGGGCCGTCTACGCGATCGGCAACCGTGACCGGACCAACGCCTACGTGGCGCTCGGCATCACGATCCTGCTGGGGGCGGCGTTCGCCAACTCCACCGCCTACCTCTACAGCCAGATGGGCCTCGTCATCGCCGACAGCGTGGTGGGCGTGCTCATCTACGCCATCACGGGCGCCCACCTGATCTTCACCATCGGCGCGCTGCTCTACATCGGGGTGGTCGCCCTGCGGGCCCTCGGCGGCGAGTACACGCCCCGCGACCACGAGGGCCTCAGCTCCGCGGCGCTGTTCTGGTACGCCACGGTCGGTGTGTACTCACTGATCTGGTACGTCATCTTCATCACCAAGTAGGGAGTCCGGCGACATGATCACCAAGGGGTCTCGGTTCTTCTTCGGGGTCGCCCTGCTCGCCTACGTGGGCGCCATCGTCTACGGCCTGAGCACGCACGGGCACGTCTTCGGGGTGTTCTCGTTCGGCTACAAGGAAGGCGTCGGCGAGCACCTCGGCTACACGGTGCTGATGGGCCTCGCGGTCACCGCGGCGGCCCTCGGCTTCGTCGTGCTGGCCATGCGCGACGCCGACCCGGAGGCCGAGGCGCAGATCCTCGACCTCGACCACGCGCCGCCGGCCGAGTCGATCAACCGCACCAACTTCTGGCCCATCGTGGCCGCCTTCTCCATGGGCGCCATGGCCATCGGCCTCGTCGTGGGCTCCCAGCTCTTCGTGGCGGGCTGCATCGGCGTCGGCATCGTCATCGTCGAGTGGGCCATCCGCAACTGGGCCGACCGCCGCACCGGTGACCCCGAGGTCAACCGCGAGATCCGCAACCGGATCATGCTGCCGATCGAGATCCCCGTCGGCGCCCTGCTCTGCATCGGCCTGATGGTCGCCCTCGTCTCCCGGGTGCTGCTCGCCACCACGAAGGAGGGCTCGACGGGTGTCGCCATCGTGGTCGCCGTGCTCGTGTTCGGTGTGGCCAGCCTCATCGCGGCCAAGCCCCGCCTGAGCGCGAACCTCCTCGCCGGCGTGCTCCTCCTCGGCGGCATCGCCGTGCTCGTGGGTGGCATCACCGCCGCCACCATCGGCCCCCGCGACTTCGAGGAGCACCACGACGAGCGTGAGTTCGAGCAGCCGCCGGTCGGCGGCGAGCTCCCGCCCGCCCGGCCCACCACGACCACCACGGCGGCGGGTGCCGCCACCGCGACCACGGTCGCCCCCGATTCCACCACCACCACCGAGGCCTCGAATTGAGCACCGACCCTCACCACTCGGGTTTGGCAGGCCGTCCCCGCGTCGGCCAAGCTCCGACCGTGTCCGCCCGCCGCCGTTCGCTCGCCGTCCGGGGGCTCTCGGGGCTCGCCCTGATGGCCCTGCTGGCCGGCTGCGCCGCCGAGGGCAAGCCGCTCGACATCTTCCAGGGTGACGGCAGCGAGTCCCAGACCATCAACGACATCCAGATCCCGGTGTTCTGGATCGCGCTGCTCGTCGGCGTCCTGGTGATGGCCGCTGTTGTGTTCATCGCCCTCAAGTTCCGGGCCAAGCCCGACGACGACGAGCTGCCGGCGCAGACCCACGGCGCCCTCGGCCTCGAGCTGGGCTGGACGCTGCTGCCCGCGGTGCTGCTCGCCTTCGTGGCGGTCGGCACCGTCGTGACCATCTTCGACCTCGCCGACCAGCCCGAGGACGCGATGGAGATCGACGTCTACGGCCAGCAGTGGTGGTGGGGCTTCGAGTACGACACCAACCAGGACGGCGAGATCGACATCACCACCGCCACGGAGATGATCATCCCCGCCGGCGAG
>WBZL01002159.1_pt1 | contig 19443 bp, 17 predicted proteins | sample 5204291 | NCBI WGS metagenome assembly WBZL01 (sample SAMN12344345, study PRJNA552823) | activated sludge metagenome | biome: Activated sludge suspended growth; feature: Nitrification reactor; material: Wastewater; isolation source: activated sludge from nitrification reactor of wastewater...
CACCACGCCCAGCAAGCTTTCCATACGGGCACGCAACGTAGGATGACGATTCAGACGCTCCAACAACATCTGGTCGCGGTCAGTGGCTAGCATGGCTGTTCCCTCTGGTGGCAAATGCTGAAATTATCGGGCTTGCATCACTTTGAATCACACCCGCATCTTCATGTGACCGGGAGCAGGCCTTGGCCTGTGTTATCATGTGCAGTTGCCGATTTCCGGCTGCACCCATGGGTCTATGCACGTGCTCAACTGCGATCTCCATTGTCATTCCACCTGCTCGGATGGCCTCCTTTCTGCGGACGACCTGGTCCGTCGAGCGGCGGCGAATGGCGTGGACATGCTGGCGCTGACCGACCACGATGACCTCGATGGTCTACCGTCAGCACGGGCGATCGCGGAAGAACTGGGGGTGGCCTTCATCAACGGCGTCGAGATCTCGATCGAGTGGGAGGGGCTGCAGATTCATATCCTGGGTTTCGCTTTCGACAGCACTGATCCGGTACTGAACGACGGTCTGGCCACGATCCGTTCTGGACGGATCGAGCGTGCGCGGCGCATGTCGGAGGCGCTCGAAAAGGTCGGCATTGCTGGCGCTTTCGAAGGCGCGATGCGTTATGCGGCCAACCCGAGCCTGGTCAGCCGCGCGCATTTCGGTCGCTATCTTGTTGAAAGTAGCGTCTGCAAGGACCTGCGCAGCGTCTTCGAATCGTACCTGGTTCCTGGTCGGCCGGGTTATGTCGATCATCGCTGGGCGACGCTGGCCGATGCGGTGCGCTGGATTCTTGGCGCCGGCGGGATTGCAGCGGTGGCGCACCCCGGGCGCTACAAACTGTCGCGCACCGAAATGCGGCGCTTTCTCGGCGACTTCAAGGCCTTGGGCGGGCAGGCAATCGAGGTCATGTCGGGAAGTCATACGCAGGAGCATGTGGAAGTTTTCGGCCGCCTGGCCAGAGAATACGATTTTCTGGCGTCGCGCGGCTCCGATTTTCACGGGCCGGGCGAAAGTCATGTCGATCTGGGCAAACTGGCACCCCTGCCGGAGGGCTTGAAGCCCGTCTGGCAGGGGTTCTGAGCCACGGAAACGCGTCATGGCTCAGTACATCACGATTCATCCCGATAATCCGCAAGCAAGGCTGCTGCAGAAGGCGGCCGAAGTCGTCCGCCAGGGTGGGGTCATCGCGCTGCCGACGGACTCGAGTTATGCCCTCGGTTGCCATCTCGGCGACAAGGCTGCAGTCGAACGAATCCGCAGCCTGCGCGGTGTCGATGACCGGCACCACCTGACGCTGATGTGCCGCGACCTGTCGCAGATCGGCCAGTTCGCGCGCGTCGACAATGCCCGCTATCGCCTGCTCAGGGCGACGACGCCGGGCAGCTATACCTTCATTCTCGAGGGAACCCGCGAACTGCCGAGGCGCGTCCTGCACCCCAGGCGCAAGACCATCGGGCTGCGCATTCCGGCACATACGGTCACGCTGGCCCTGCTCGAGGCGCTTGGCGAGCCATTGCTGACTTCGACCCTGATCGTCGCCGGTGACGAAGACCCGCTGACCGAAGGCTGGGAAATCCGCGAGCGGCTCGACGGCCAGCTTGAACTGATCCTCGACGGCGGCTTTTGCGGGACCGAGCCGACGACGGTGGTTGATCTGACCGGTGCGCTGCCGGTGCTGGTGCGCGCCGGGCTCGGTGCGCTGGCGCCGGTGGGACTTGACTGAGGAACCTTGCATGCAGGCGCTGATCCAGACGATTGCCATTGCCGCGTTGCCGGTAATCCTCGCGATTACCCTGCACGAAGCTGCGCATGGTTATGCCGCCCGCCACTTCGGTGATCCAACCGCCTGGCAGGCAGGGCGGATCACGGCCAATCCCCTCAAGCATGTCGACCTGGTGGGAACGATCCTGGTACCGGCGATCATTCTGCTGCTGTCGACGGGAGGCATCCTGTTCGGCTGGGCCAAACCGGTGCCGGTGAATTTCGGTCGCCTGCATCACCCGAAGAGCGACATGTTGTGGGTGGCCGCTGCCGGCCCGGCGGCCAATTTCGCGATGCTGCTATTCTGGGCCGCCTTGTTCAAGCTGGCCTTGCTGCTACCGATCAACTTCTTCAGCCTGCCGATGGCGCGCATGGCGGAGGTCGGCATTTCGATCAATATCGCACTGATGGTACTCAACCTGTTTCCGTTGCCGCCGCTCGATGGCGGACGGATTGCCGTCAGCCTGCTGCCGCCAGAAGCCGCCTGGCGCTTTGCGCAAATCGAGCGTTTCGGCTTTCCGATCCTGCTGTTGCTGCTGTTTACCGGGGTGTTGGGCTCGCTGCTTACACCGGTGATGCAACTCGTTGGCGGGCTGATTGATACCCTTTTTCAATTCTCTTCCTGAACCCAGAACATGTACGCAGAACGAGTCCTCTCCGGGATGCGCCCGACCGGCAGCCTGCATCTCGGCCACTACCACGGTGTGCTGAAGAATTGGGTGCAGCTCCAGTACGAGTATCCATGCCTCTTTTTCGTAGCCGACTGGCACGCGCTGACCACTCAGTACGACGACCCGCAGGGCATTGTCGATTCTACCTGGGAAATGGTCGTCGACTGGCTGGCAGCAGGCGTTGACCCCGCACGGGCGACCCTGTTCATTCAGTCGCAGGTGCCCGAACATGCCGAGCTGCATCTGCTGTTGTCGATGATGGTGCCACTGGGCTGGCTGGAACGCGTGCCGACCTACAAGGATCAGCAGGAGAAACTCGAGAACAAGGATCTATCGACCTATGGCTTTCTCGGCTATCCCTTGCTGCAGTCGGCCGACATCCTGATCTACCGGGCCGACAAGGTGCCGGTAGGCGAGGATCAGGTTCCGCACATCGAGTTTTCGCGTGAGGTGGCGCGCCGCTTCAATCATCTCTATGGGCGCGAGCCGGGTTTCGCGGACAAGGCCAGGGAGGCGGTCAAGAAGCTCGGATCGAAGCGGGCCCGCCGTTATGAAGAATTGCGCATGCGTTTCCAGCAACAGGGTGAGCAGGCGGCGGTCGGGCAGGCACATGCCTTGCTCGACGAAGCTCATGACCTGTCACACGCTGATCGCGAGCGCCTCTGCGGCTACCTTGAAGGCACCGGCAAGATGATTCTCGTCGAGCCGGGTGCTCTGCTGACCGAGGCCTCGCGGATGCCGGGGGTTGATGGCCAGAAGATGTCAAAGTCCTACGGCAACACGATCACGCTGCGCGAGGATGCCACCTCGGTGACGCAGAAGATACGGCGCATGCCGACCGACCCGGCGCGGATTCGCCGCACCGATGTCGGTGATCCGGATAAATGTCCGGTTTGGCAACTGCATCAGGTGTACTCGGACGCAGCTTGTCAGGCCTGGGTGCAGCAAGGTTGCCGCAGCGCCGGCATCGGGTGCCTGGATTGCAAGCAGCCGGTGATCGACGCCATCTTGCGCGAGCAGGCGCCCATGCGCGAGCGCGCACAACCCTTTCTGGACGATCCGCAGCTGGTGCGATCGATCATTGCCGACGGCAACAGCAAGGCGCGCCATCTCGCGCGCGAAACGATGCGCGACGTGCGCCAGGCGATGGGAATGGATTACCGCTAAGTGATGTGCAGTTCGTCGATCCGCGATGAGCGCTAGCGCGACCATCGCCGGGGCAGCGGTCGAGGCCCCGGTCAGTCCGCTGGCCAGGATCTACGGCGAGCCTCTGGTACAGATGCCGCACGACCTCTACATCCCTCCCGATGCGATGGCGGTCATGCTCGACGCCTTCGAGGGACCGCTGGATCTGCTGTTGTACCTGATTCACAGGGCCAATGTAAATGTGCTCGACATTCCGATGGCGCCACTGACCGAGCAGTATCTGGTCTACGTCGAAGTGATGCGCTCGCAGAACCTCGAACTGGCCGCTGACTATCTGGTGATGGCAGCGATGCTGATCGAGATCAAGTCGCGGATGCTGTTGCCGAGACCGAAAGCCGCCGTCGGCGATGATGCGGAGGATCCGCGCGCCGAACTGGTACGGCGACTGATCGAATATGAGCAGATGAAGCTGGCCGCGCAGGCGCTCAATCAACTGCCGCAAGCCGAGCGTGATTTCGACTGGGTAGAGGTATGGGTCGAGAAAACCCTGCTGCGTCGGTTGCCGGAAGTCACGGTGCTGGATCTGCAAAACGCCTGGCGAGGCATCCTGCGGCAGGCCAAGCTGCATACCCGGCATCTGGTGCAGCGCGAGGAACTGTCGGTACGCGAGCACATGACGCTGATCTTGCGCCGCCTGCGCGATGCCGGCGGTTTTGTCGAATTTGTCGATCTTTTCGATCCGACCCTGGGCGCGCCGGTGCTGGTAGTTCACTTTCTTGCACTGCTGGAGCTGGCGCGTGAGCATTTGCTCGAAATGACCCAGCGGGAAGCATTCGCTCCAATCTACCTGCGTTTGGCCAATGCCCATGGTGACTCCCGGTAAGATGACGGCGCTGCCGGCTGCGTTGCCCCCCGATACCACGGCCGTCAAGCGGGTGCTGGAAGCGGTGCTGCTGAGCACTCGGGAACCCTTGTCGCTGGCCGATCTGCGCAGGGTGTTCGCCGACCAGGTCACTACCGAGGTTCTGCGCGGGCTGCTCGACGAGCTGCACAGCGAATGGCGCGAGCGACCGCTCGAACTGCTGTCGGTAGCGAGCGGCTGGCGTTTCCGGACGCGCGCTGAGTACATGCCCTATCTGGAACGGCTGCACCCGGAAAAACCGCCGCGCTATTCACGTGCAGTGTTGGAAACGCTGGCCATCATCGCCTATCGTCAGCCGGTGACGCGTGGTGACATCGAGGACATCCGCGGTGTGACAGTCGCCACACAGGTAATTCGGGCGCTCGAAGAGCGTGGCTGGGTCGAGGTCGTTGGCCATCGCGATACGCCCGGTCGACCGGCCCTTCTGGCGACGACCAGAAAATTCCTCGATGACCTTGGCCTCTGCAGCCTTGCCGAGTTGCCCGCGCTCGATCAAATTAATTCCACACTGGACCTTGCTGATGCCCAATAACAATCATAAACGCCGCATGCTCGCCGAATCAGGTCGTTCGCCACGTCCGGCGGCGCTGGCCACACCGCCGAGGGGGCGACGGCGACCACCGGAGCTGCCGGAATCTGCCGCCGGAGCCTGGAATGCACGCCCGGCGCCGGGAACGGGTGCCGGCGAGTCAGCCCGGCGTACCCGTCACCAGGAAGCTGCAGGCAAACCGGAGCGATTGCACAAGCTGCTGGCCAACAGTGGCATTGGCTCACGCCGGGAGATGGAAGCGCTGATTGCCGCCGGTCGCATCCACGTCAATGGCGAGCCGGCGCACCTCGGACAGACGGTCAGCCCGGGTGACCGGATCAAGGTCAATGGCAAGCTGGTGCAGTTACGCTTCTCCGACCGCTTGCCGCGGATAATCCTCTATCACAAGCCCGAAGGCGAGATCGTTTCGCGCAACGACCCGGAGCATCGGCCGAACGTGTTTACCTCGTTGCCGCGGATGTCGGTCGGACGCTGGGTGGCGGTCGGCCGCCTTGACTTCAATACCAGCGGCCTGCTGCTGCTGAGCACCTCGGGGGACCTTGCCAATCGACTGATGCACCCGCGCTATCAGCTAGTACGCGAGTACGCGGTGCGCATCCTCGGCGACTTGCCCGACGATGCCCGTCAGCGCCTGCTCGATGGCGTCGAGCTCGACGACGGGCTGGCGAAATTCGCGAGCTTTCAGGAAGCTGGCGGCGAGGGCGCCAACCGCTGGTTCCGTGTATCACTTTTCGAGGGCCGCAACCGTGAAGTGCGGCGCATGTTCGAAGCCGTTGGCGTGGTCGTCAGTCGCCTGATACGTGTTCGTTATGGTCCTTTCGTGTTGCCGCCGAGCCTGAAGCGGGGGCAGGTCTACGAACTTGCCGAGGCCGAGGTGAAGAAGCTGATGGTCGATTTCGGCATGGCGATTGCCGAATCCGGCCGCCCGCCGCGGCGACCGAGATCCGCCTGAGGAGGTGTTGCGCACACACAGGCTGATTTACCCCCGCCAATATTTTCGTTATAATCCAACGGTTTTCCGCTCGCCCCTGAGGGGGCAATTTTCGGGGATGGGCTTTTCGCCCATTTTTTATTTGCAGCCATGGATGTACACGAACTACTTGAAATCACGGTGACTGGCCTTGGCTATGAGCTGGTGGACGTCGAACGCAGTCCGCGTAGCCGCGTTTTGCGCGTTTTCATCGACAAACCGGAGAAGCCGCGCGGCGTGGATATCGAAGACTGTGTGCTGGTCAGCAATCAGCTTTCTCGCGTGCTGACCGTTGAGAACGTTGACTATGACCGTCTTGAGGTCTCTTCGCCGGGGATCGACAGGCCATTGAAGAAAGCGTCTGACTTCGAACGTTTCGCGGGTTCGGAGATTAGTTTCAAGCTGCGCCTGCCCTTGAACGGTCGGCGCAATTTCAGTGGTGTCCTGCTTGGCTTGCGTGATGGCAAGGTGCATCTGCAAACCGATGTGGGCGATATGGAATTCGATCTGGTCAATCTTGACAAGGCTCGGGTGGTTCCCAAATTCGACACGATGAAATCGGGCGAGAAGCTGGTTTAGGAGGTAATAAGGAAATGAGCCGCGAAATCTTGCTGCTGGTAGATGTCTTGGCACGTGAAAAGAACGTGACCAGAGACATCGTCTTCGGCGCGCTGGAGTTGGCGCTGGCATCGGCTACCAAGAAGCGCATCCACGACGACGCTAATGTGCGCGTCGCGGTTGATCGCGAAACCGGTGATTTCGAGACCTTCCGGCGCTGGGAGGTCGTTGCCGACGAGGACTTTCTCGACGAGGAACAGCAGGTGCCGCTGTCGGAAGCCCAGAAGCAGGATCCCGAGGTCGAGATCGGTGATTATCTGGAGGAGTCTCTCGAACCCATCGACTTTGGTCGCATCGGCGCACAGGCGGCCAAACAGGTGATTCTGCAGAAGATTCGTGACGCCGAGCGCGAACAGGTGCTGAGTGAATTCCTGGCGCGCAAGGAGCATCTGGTGACCGGGACGATCAAGCGCATGGAGCGCGGCAATGCGATTGTCGAAACCGGCAAGATGGAGGCACTGCTGCCACGTGACCAGATGATTCCGCGCGAGAACCTGCGCGTGGGTGATCGTGTCAAGGCGTATCTGCTGCGCATCGACCGTTCTGCCCGTGGCCCGCAACTGATCCTGTCGCGTACCGCGCCGGAGTTCATCATTCAGCTCTTCGCGCTGGAAGTTCCGGAAGTCGATGATGGCCTGCTGGAGATCAAAGCGGCTGCCCGTGACCCCGGCATGCGCGCCAAGATTGCCGTCAAGTCCAATGACCAGCGGATCGATCCGATCGGTACCTGCGTCGGCATGCGCGGCTCACGAGTCACGGCGGTGACCAATGAACTGGCGGGTGAACGGGTTGACATCGTGCTCTGGTCGGCCGATCCTGCACAGTTCGTGGTTGGCGCCCTGGCGCCAGCCGAAGTCAGCTCGATCATCGTCGATGAAGACAAGCACAGCATGGACGTGGTCGTCGACGAGCAGAACTTGGCGATCGCCATTGGCCGCGGCGGTCAGAATGTTCGCCTAGCTTCGGAAATGACCGGCTGGACGATCAACCTTATGACCGAGGAAGAATCGAAGACCCTGGTCGAGGCCGAAGCGGCGGCCATTCGCGTGCTGTTCATGGAGAAACTCGATGTCGACGAGGATGTGGCGAATATCCTCATCGACGAAGGATTCTCGACTCTCGAGGAAGTCGCCTATGTGCCGCTGCACGAGATGCTCGAGATCGAGTCCTTCGACGAGGTCACGGTGCAGGAGTTGCGCGAGCGGGCGCGCAACGTGTTGCTCACTGAGGCCATTGACACCGAGGAAAAAATCGGTAACGTCGCCGAAGATCTGCTGACCCTTGAAGGGATGGACAAGTCACTGGCCGGAAAACTGGCTGGTCATGACATCAAGACGCGCGACGATCTTGCCGACTTGGCTGTCGACGAACTGACAGAAATGACTGGCATTGATGCGCAACGGGCCACACAACTGATCACCACGGCGCGTGCGCACTGGTTCGAGTAAGCGGGGAAAGAGGAATTCACATGGCGCAAACAAGTGTTGCCCAATTTGCCGTACAGCTGAAGATGCCGGCTGGTTCGCTGCTCGAGCAATTGCATAAAGCCGGGGTGGCCAAGAAACAGCTCGATGACCTGCTGTCCGAGCAGGACAAGTCCAGATTGCTGGATTATCTGCGCAAGGCACATGGTCAGACGGATGCGAAGACCAAGATTACCCTGATGCGCAAGGAAACGACCGAGATCCGGCAGCAGGATTCACACGGAAAATCGCATACGGTGCAGGTCGAAGTCCGCAAGAAACGAGTTCTCGTGAAGCGGGAGGCCCCCGAAGTTCGCGCCGAATTACCGGTGCCGCCGGTCTTGCCAACCACCGCGGCCGGGGAGGTCGTTGAAGCCCGACCGGCACCGCCGGTCGAGGTGAAAGCCGAGAAAATCGAGCCGGTTGTCGCAGCAAAAGCCGAGCCCGTCGTCGAAGCCAAGGTCAACAAATCCGCACCGCCGATTGCCGTGAAAGTAGAACCAGTGCTCCCCCCCGTGAAGGCAGGAGCGTCGCCGCCCAAAGCGAAACCCAAGCCCGCCGCCGAAACGCCTTCTGCGGCGGTCGTCGAGGCAAAAACGGAAGCACCGGTGGTGGCCGACACCAAGGTGAGTGCCAAGAAAGTGGTGACGCGTGCTTCGATCATCGGCGAGGAGCAGCAGCGCCTGCGCGCCGAAGAAGAGCGGCGTAACGCCGAGTTGCGTGCTCGTCAGGAAGCCGAGTTCAAAAGCAAGCAGCAACGCAGTGCCGACCTCGTTCGCCTGAAGCAGGATGCAGAAAACAAGGCGGTCGCGGCCAAGGCTGCCGGGGTGGCCAAACAGGTTGCCGCTCAGACCGCGAGTGAGCGGCCTGCAGAAGACAAGACGCTGCACAAGCCGGCGGCCAAACCGGCGTCGGCAGACAAGAAGGTGGCCGAGAAGAAGGCGCCCGAAAAGAAGGTCGCCGACAAGAAGGGACAATGGAAAAACGAAGGCGCCAACAAGCGTCCCGGTCTCAAGACACGCGGCGCCACCGGTGGCACGGGTTGGCGGGACAATAAACACGGCAAGCGAATTGCCCGCGGCGTGAGCGACGAAGAAGAGCAGCACTCTTTCCAGTTGCCCATCGAGCCGGTGGTTCACCAGGTCTATGTCCCGGAAACGATCTCCGTCGCTGAATTGGCGCACAAGATGGCCGTCAAGGCGACCGAAGTGATCAAGTCCCTGATGAAGATGGGTTCGATGGTGACCATCAACCAGGTGCTGGATCAGGAAACGGCGATGATCATCGTCGAGGAGATGGGCCACAAGGCATTCGCTGCGAAGCTTGACGACCCCGATGCCTTCCTTGACGACAGCGATGTCGAACAGAAGGATGTATTGCACGAGCAGCGCGCACCAGTGGTGACGGTGATGGGACACGTCGATCACGGCAAGACCTCGCTGCTCGACTACATTCGCCGTACGCGTGTGGCGAGTGGCGAGGCAGGCGGCATCACCCAGCACATTGGCGCCTATCATGTGCAGACCGACCGGGGCATGGTGACTTTTCTCGACACGCCGGGTCACGAGGCATTCACGGCGATGCGTGCACGCGGCGCCAAGGCGACCGACCTGGTGATTCTGGTGGTCGCTGCCGATGACGGGGTGATGCCGCAGACCAGGGAGGCGATTCACCACGCCAAGGCGGCGGCAGTGCCGATTGTCGTGGCAGTGAACAAGATCGACAAGCCGGGTGCTCAGCCCGATCGGGTGAAACAGGAACTGGTCACCGAACAGGTGGTGCCCGAAGAGTACGGCGGTGATGCACCTTTCGTGCTGGTTTCGGCGAAGACCGGTGCCGGTATCGACGAACTTCTCGAGAATGTCCTACTGCAGGCGGAAGTGCTGGAACTGAAAGCGCCCAGGGATGCGCCGGCCAAGGGCCTGATCATCGAGGCGCGCCTCGACCGCGGACGCGGGCCCGTGGCGACGATGCTGGTCCTTTCGGGAACGCTTCGCCAGGGCGACATCCTGCTCGCCGGTCAGGTGTTTGGTCGGGTAAGGGCGATGCTCGACGAAAACGGCAAGGTGATCAAGGAAGCCGGACCTTCGATTCCAGTCGAGATCCTTGGCCTTTCCGATGTGCCCGCGGCTGGACAGGAGGCCGTGGTGCTCGCTGATGAACGCAAGGCGCGCGAGATTGCCCTGTTCCGCCAAGGCAAGTACCGAGACGTCAAGCTGGCGACGAAGCAGGCAGCCAATCTCGAGAGCATTCTCGAGCAGATGACCGAGGCCGAGGCCAAGGTACTGGCGCTGATCATCAAGGCCGACGTTCAGGGTTCTCAGGAAGCGCTGGTGCAGTCCTTGCAGAAACTTTCGACCGGTGAAGTCAAGGTCAACGTCATCCATGCTGCGGTGGGCGCGATCAGTGAGTCCGACGTGCACCTTGCACAGGCCTCGAAAGCGGTCATCATCGGCTTCAACGCGCGTGCCGACGCTGGCGCACGCAAGGCAGCCGAAGCTGCCGGGGTCGATATTCGCTACTACAACATCATCTATGATGCGGTGGACGAAGTGAAGGCTGCACTGTCGGGAATGCTTTCACCCGAGAAGCGCGAAGATGTCACCGGCCTGGTCGAGATCAGACAGGTCTTCCGCGCCACCCGGATCGGCACCATCGCTGGTTGTTATGTACTCGAAGGCATCATCAAGCGCAGTTCGCGCGCGCGCCTGCTGCGCAACCATATCGTTGTATGGGATGGCGAGATCGAGTCGCTGAAGCGATTCAAGGATGACGTCAAGGAAGTGCGGTCGGGCTTCGAATGTGGTCTTTCGCTGAAGAACTTCAGTGCCTACGAGGAAGGCGACCAACTCGAAGTGTACGACGTCACGGAAGTCGCGAGGACTCTCTAAGTGCCTTCGAACAAGGGATTTTCACGGCGCGACCGGGTTTCTGAACAGATCCGGCGCGAGCTTGCCGAGGTAATCAGGAGCGAACTCAAGGATCCCCGCGTCGGCATGATCAGCCTTACCGAGGTCGAGGTCAGTCCGGACTACGCGCATGCCAAGGTGTACTTCAGCAGCATGGCGGGAAGCGACACGCTCGACTCGGTGCAGGCCGGTCTGCAGCAGGCCTCCGGGTTTCTGCGCAGCGTGCTGGGCAGGCGCATCAGCATTCACATGATCCCGCAACTGCATTTCGTTTTCGACGACTCGCTGGAGCGTGGCGCACAGATCTCGAAACTGATCAGCGAGGCGGCGGCGATCTCGGATCAAAGCGAAGAACCAGACCAGGCCTGAGTTGGGCTTACCCTGAAAGTCGCGTCAGCGACTCACGAAACTCCCCACCCCCTCGCGCGAGGGATTGGGGAGAGGAAAACGGTCATGACTTCCATCATCAGCGGGGGTGTCTTGCAAAGTCATGAACGTTAGGAAGAGCTGGCGCCGTGTCGACGGTGTGTTGCTCCTTGACAAGCCGACCGGGATGTCCTCGAACTCGGCGCTGCAAGCGGCCAGGCGGCTTTTTTCGGCAGCCAAGGCCGGGCACTCCGGCACGCTCGATCCCATGGCCAGCGGGCTGCTGCCGCTCTGTTTCGGCGAAGCGACCAAATTCTCGGTCGATCTGCTGGCTGCCGACAAGATCTACGAAGCGGAACTCCTGTTCGGTATCCGGACCGATACCGGCGATGCCGACGGTACGGTCGTGATGCAGTCTCCGGTAACCTTCGGGCGCGCCGAACTCGAAGCCGCGCTGAGCCGTTTCCGCGGTCCGATTCTCCAGATCCCACCGATGTACTCGGCGCTCAAGCGCGACGGCCGACCGCTCTATGAACTGGCCCGGCAGGGGATTGAAGTCGAGCGCGAGGCACGCGCGGTAACGATCCACGAACTGTGGCTGCTCGATTTCTCGCAGGACCGCTGTCGTCTACGGGTCGCCTGCAGCAAGGGCACCTATATTCGCAGCCTGGCCGAGGATCTCGGCACGGTGCTCGCTTGCGGCGCGCATCTGACGGTCCTGCGTCGGGTCGCCGTCGGCCCGTTGCGAATTGCCGATGCGGTAACGCTCGACCAACTGGCCGCGCTGGCCGAAGAAGCCCGTGCAGGCTGGCTGCTACCGCCGGACACACTGCTGAAGAGCCTGCCGGCAGTTGATCTGGACGATGCGGCAGGTCGGCGTTTTGTCCATGGTAATCCAGTCTGCATCGTCGGTTCGCCAGGGCGATACCGAGTCTATTCCGGAAACCGACTTCTCGGTCTCGGCGAACTCGATGGCGAAGGCAGGTTGCAGCCGCGCCGCGTGCTGGGCGCGCCGTAGGGATCGATGCTGCGCGACATCATCCTGCACATTGTTGGGGGGCTGAATTTCCTTCCAGGCCCTCAGTCAGTCAGTGCCGCCGCCAGCGTCTTCGCGTTCTGCCGCATCATGCCGAGATAGCTGTCGGCTGCGCTACCGGGTTTCGCCAGCGAGTCGGAGTACAGCGTGCCGCCGATGCGCGCACCCGATTCGCGGCTGATACGTTCGAGCAGGCGCGGGTCGGTGATGTTTTCGACGAACATCGCCCTGATCTTTTCCTGGCGGATCTGCCGGATGATCGCGCCGACCTCGCCGGCCGAAGGCTCGGCGTCGGTGCTGACGCCAACCGGAGCGATGAAGCGGATCCCGTAGGCGCGGCCGAAGTAGGCGAAAGCGTCATGTGAACTGACGACTTTGCGCCTTTCCGCCGGCAGGGCGCTGAAGGTGGCGCGGATTTCGCCGTCGAGAGTCGCCATCGCCTGGTCCAGGCGGGCCGCATTGGCCTGATAGACGCTGCGGTTTGCCGGGTCCGCCTCGCCGAGTGCGGCAGCGATGTTGGCGATGTAACGGCGAGCGTTGGCGAGGTCCTGCCAGGCATGCGGATCGAGGTCGCCGGGATGCTGGTGAGGGTCAGCATGCTTGCCGGCATGCGCCCGCGGCTGGCGCAACGCATGGACTCCCTGGCTGGCGACGACCAGCGGACCGGGATAGCCGGATGACTTGATCAGGCGGCCGATCCAGCCTTCGAAACCAAGCCCATTGACGATCACCAGTCGCGCCCGGGAAAGCGTCCTGGCGTCGCTGGGTGTCGGTTGGTAGACATGCGCATCGGCACCAGGGCCGACCAGGGTGTACACCTGCACGCGGTCGCCGCCGACCTGCTGCGTCAGATCGCCGAGAATGCTGAAGCTGGCGACCACCGGAAGTGCTTCGCCAGCCACCGTCCGGCCGGTTGGCCCCAGACTGGCGATGGCCAGCAGCCATATTGCCGCGAGTCGGAAAGGCGCGCTCAGAAGAATCATGTGCATGATTGGATTTCTCATCAGGGTTCAGCGTTCGAAATGCCAATTCGGCCGCCAGCGGCTGGCCAGCGGCCCGAGCCGGCCGACTCCCATCGACAGCAGGTAGAGGGCGCCAAGCGTCAGCACGATGGCCGGTCCGGCCGGTAGGTTGACGTAGTACGACAGCAGCAGGCCGATCAGTGACCCGAAAAAAGCCGTCAGCACGGCGATCAGCAGCAGTGGGCCAAGGGTACCCACCCACAGGCGTGCCGTGGCCGCCGGCAGGATCATGATGCCGACCGCCATCAACGTGCCGAGGGCGTGGAAACCGGCCACCAGGTTGAGCACCAGCAGGATCATGAAACCGTAGTGGGCGACCGGTGCGAGGCGGCTGATGCGCGCCAGGAAAGCCGGATCGCAGCCTTCGAGGGCGAACAGACGCAGCCCGATCGCGAGCGCGACCACCGATAGCGAGGCGAAACTGGCGAGCAGGTACAGCGCTGCGTCGTCGAGCGCGAGCACGCTGCCGAAGAGGACATGTAACAGATCCACGCTACTGCCGCGCAGCGAGATGATCAACACACCGGTGGAAAGCGAGAGCAGGTAGAAGGTCGCCAGGCTGGCATCCTCCTTGATCACCGTATTGCGCGCCACGCCACCGGCCAACACCGCCACCGCCAGGCCTGCGATGAGGCCGCCGAGAGTCATCGCAGGGAGTGAAAGTCCGGCAATCAGATAGCCAATGGCCGCGCCCGGCAGGACCGCGTGCGACATCGCATCACCAGCGAGACTCATGCGGCGCAACATCAGGAAGACACCGACTGGCGTTGCACCGAGCGACAGTGCCAGGCAACCGGCCAGTGCCCGGCGCATGAAGCTGAACTCTATGAATGGCGAGAACAGCGGCAGCGACGCGAACGTTTCGGTCATGTGCCCATCCGGTTGCTGTGACAGATCGCCGTGGTCTGGCCTTCACGGTGGCCTTCGGCGAGTTGGTGAGCGCGCAAGAGGTTTGCCTCGCTGAGTACGCTCGCGGTGTCACCGCGCGCGACGACTTCACGAGCGAGCAATAGTGTCTCCGGATACTCCTGGCGAACATGCTCGAGATCGTGCAGAACGGAGATCACCGTTCGTCCTTCACCGTGCCAGCGGCGTACCAGCGCCGCCAGGTCATGCACGCTGGCCACGTCGATTGCCCCATAGGGTTCGTCGAGCAGCACCAGCGGCGCATCCTGGAGCAGAACCCTGGCAAACAGCGCACGCTGCAACTGGCCGCCAGAGAGCGAGCCAATCGGGCGCCCTTCGAGTCCACCCAGGCCGACACCATCGATCGCCGCTTCAACGCGCCCGCGGCGAGCGCGGTTGAGGCCGGCAAAAGCACCGATTTCGCGCCACAGACCCATCGCCACAAAGTCATGAACGACGATCGGGAAGCTCGTGTCAAGCGTCGCCTGCTGCGTCAGGTAGGCAATCTGCCGGCGCCGCAGGCCGTTCAGGACGATCTTCCCCTGCAGGGGTCGCAGTTCGCCGGCGATACCCTTGAGCAGCGTCGATTTGCCGGCGCCGTTGGGGCCTACGATGGCCAGCAGACTACCGGTGGCGACTTCACCGCGCAGGTGGTGCACGGCTGGATGTCGGTTGTAGCCGAGCGTCAGGTTGTCAAAGTAGAGCAGCGCCTCAGCCTGCAAGGGCGGGCGCAGACATGGTGATCCCGCAGCGTTCAATCGAGTGCCCAGAGGACGGTCGTCCACAGCAGCAGCAGCGCGGCGATGGCCCACAGCAAGCGGACGGCGGTGCTGCTGCAGAGCACCGGATCAAGCTTCAGGACGCCTGCCGATTGGGCTGAACGGAGTGGGGTAGACATCAGACAGCGTAGTCGGCAGGGAAAATTTCTGGTCGAAAGTGATGGCGAAATACAAATCTTGCCGCATTCGGCTGCTTAATGCAACCTTGTTGCGAAAACTCTCGCGGCTGATCGGCTGGCTGGAGAGGCAGGCTTGGTACGCCGTTTCGTTGACGATTACTGTATGTTGGTCGACTCGTTGCCAGCTATTCACACAGACGACCACGTGCAGCTTGAGCTGGCAATGACCGTTCGAACCATCAGCATATTCGATGTCATGGACTCTGCTGAAGTGCTGTGGATGTCGGCCCACCTTGGGCGACGGCAGGGTTTGCTCATGAGCACATGACTGGCCAGAGGCGGCACCCGGACATGCGGGAAGACAGGAAGCTGCGGTTGTTGAGTATCTGTGGCAGATTCTCGTGGCGGACCCAAACCGTCCAGCCGATCAAGCCGTCGCGCACGCCTACAGCCCGCACAGCACCGGACAACAGGAGACAGCCGAGCTGTCGGCCGCCGGTGGTGACGCCTGTGGTGATGAAGTCGCGCAACCGGTAACCGAAGGCACCCTGGAAACCCAGCGGGTGCCAGCGCGCCACCAGTGCATCCCACTGCGCCATACCATGGCCCGGTCGCAAACGACTTCCAGAGGCACCGATCCGAGAGCCGACAGCGCTATGAAGACTCACATACTCTCGTCGGTGCCGTTGGATTTCCTACTATCCGTTAGGTGATCAGCGGAGGTGGCGTACTGCCCGCAGCAAATGACGAGCCCTCGCCAAAATGGAGAGAAGTGGGGTTATTAAACCCGGCTCTTGAATTCGTTGGCCTGGTAACTGCCTACGAGCCCGAAGACGCCGTGCTGACGGAAGGAATTTAAGGGCCTCCTTAATAATCAGGATCTCAGCATCGCGGACGCCGACGCAGGGCCAGTACCACCGCGGGTCCCAGCAGCCACAGCACGCCCGGTTCCGGCACATCGGTGATTCGTGCATCGGTGAAGTGACCCGCCTGCAGGCGCAATTGCTCGAGAGACAGGCCCTCGTCACAGGAGAAGCACAGTCGGCCCACCTCCGTGTCCATGCCCAGTGCGAGGTTCGAGAGGTACAGGCTGCCGTCGCCGTCAGTGTCCACTCTGGGCGAGAAGGTAAAGTCCGTCACGCGGCCGCGGCAGGTCACGCAGAACAGCGTACCGATCTCCACGCCACTGATGACCACCGGCTCGTCGGCTTCGAACAGTTCGTCCGGCGGGCACGCGCCAGAATCGGCGAGACCACATCCGAACGACGAGATCTGGCGGAAAGTGCCTGCCACGGTGACATCGAAGTAGCCCGCATCGCCGTGTGTGCCATTGCGCAGGTTGCCGAAGCCGTGGCCGTCGGCCGCCACATCGCCCGCGCGCGCCACCGTCATGGTCAGGCTCGATGCCTCGCGCAGCAGGCGCGTCCGCGGGTCTTCCAGGAGGATCCGGAATGCTGGCGTGTCGATGGGGATCACGTTTGCCTTGAAGCTCGAATCCACCACCGGTGCCACGAAGCCATCCGCATTCAGCTTCAGATTGAACAGCGGTGACGTGGTGCCTTCGAAGCCCAGCAATTCTGCGCTTACTTCTGGCCCCTCGAAGCTTGACTGGCCGGCGAACGCCAGCGACACAGCGCTGTGGATGTCAGCATCCAGCAGGTAGGAAGGCTTCACGAGCAGTTCCGACACGTTGGCGGCCGTGCGCAATTGCAGCGGGGTCGCCGGATCGAAAATGCTCGTATAGCCCGGACCCTGCCACGCGCCGTGCTCGAACACCTGCACGGGCTGGTTGAAGAGGAGTGCCACGCGCGTCTTCGTGGTGATGTCGAACTGCGCGGAAAGCGATGCGGCGAACCCGAGATGACCGTCGAGCAACTGGTAGCTGAAGGGACCCACGCTGCCGTCTAGGGGGGGCAGGCCGCGTGCACGCAGAACCTTGTCCAGGCTGTCGCCGACGTCGAAGCCGAGGTTGAACAGTGGCACGGTGCCACCGTAGGAACGCGTGACGTTCGGCACCGCCGGGCCGGCCAGCGGGATCGGCGGGACGGGGCCGATCCCGCTGCCAAGGTCCTTGGTAATGCCGTCGTCGAGCTTAGAGCCGAGGTTGTTCTGCGTGAAGAACGGAATGCGTGCGTTCACGAACTTCGGCAGGTCGGCACTACTACGCTTACAGAGAGGCCCAGCACAGGCTTCGGCGAACACGCTTGGGCCGAGGTTGAGCAGCGCAGACAAAGCGACATCGACACCCCCCAGCTCGAAGTTCACCGAGGGTTTCACGTTCGCAGGGCTCGAACCGAAGAACGACTTGTAGACATCCAACAGGTCACCTTTCGGATCCTTTGCCGGTAGGAGAGCTGCGACGGTAAACTTCGTGTCCGTTGCATCGGCCAGACGGCTGGTGGGTGTCAGAGAAAAGCTTCGCCCTGCAACGGCCGCATAGTCGTCCGGATAGTCGAACTTCTGCCGCACGGGCAACGCGAGGTCGAATGTACCACCGGTGAGGTAGGCATCCACGCCGATACCCACGCTGCCCTTCGCGGACACACCGACCGCCAACGGGCCGAAGGACTGACGGTATGCATCGATGTCGAACGGTGTCCTCAGATCGAACTGGCCGCGCGCGGAGAACGTGTTGCTCGCCGCAAACGCGTTCTGCGAGCGCGCCACGAACACGACATCGGCCTCGTATTTAGCTGCGTTTGCCTGCGGCGCGGCGCCGAGGACGAACAAGGCGGCCGCTGCCGCGAGCACGCGGCGAACGGTGCGGATTCGATTGCCGGAACTCGCGGGCATGACCTCCGGCCTGATGACATTTCTCGCGTGCTGATCCCGGTTTTTCCGAATAGCCCCCTGGAATCGGAGGCAGGAACAGCAAGCGGGCCCAGCACCCAAGCCCAATATCCGCGGATCCGATGTGGCAAATGCAAGTGTCTTCATTTGGAACTCCAAAGTATCCATAGAGGATCCAAACTGAGCAAACACCGTGCCATGGTTGAGCATGATGACGCGCCCTGGATTGGTTTTCATTGCACTTCATGCGGTTAGCGCGAATGCTTGCGCTGTCAGCCGCTGGCAGGGAGCGAAAAGATCCCCGCTGTTCCGTTATCGCCAAGGGGAACTGTAAAAATTTTCGACACCTGCGAGGCCGGTAACGCGATACGACAGCGCTGATGTGAGCGTCTCTGGATTTCATCCTGGAATTCCAGCGAGGTATCCAATGGCTATGCTATCCATCACACGAACTCAGCTCCGTGTGGTGCATCATCCATCGCGAGTCGTACGTTTGGCTGTGCGGCATGACGGCCCCGGCGCACACCAATGAGGTCGACCGTACATCCGTCGGACAGATGCTGTATGGCGATGAAATCCTTTCCGATGTCGTTACCGTACGTTACCGTAGGCGTGGTTTCGACGCTCGATCGTCGATTATCATGAGACTCACGTAGACAGATCCAAAATGGAGGCCAGTAATGACCGAAGTGATTCCAGTTGAAGCATTGGCGGAGCGTCTCCGGCCCAACCCAGGCAATTCCCAGCCTTACTATCAGCAGATTCTGCAGCAACTGACCGGCCTGATCGATTCCGGTGAATTGGCCGAAGGCGCCAACCTGCCCCCGGAACGGGTGCTCGCAGACTTGCTTGCCGTCAGCCGGACGACCGTCAAGCGCTGCTACGACTCGCTGCGCGAGTCCCATAAGCTGGCTTCCTACGGGCGTGGCGGCACCGTGGTTCGCGGTACGCCGCGCGTGAGTCCCGAAATGGGCCGGCTCAAGGGATTTTCCGAGGAAATGCGCGAACTGGGCATGACACCTTCCACGCGTCTGCTTGAACGCGTGGTGATACAGGATCGTACGCTGGCTTCCATGTTCGGACGCCCTTCGTCAGCGCGATTTCTCAAGATGGTGCGCTTGCGTCTGGGTGACGAACAGCCCATGAGCTACGAGACAGCCTGGTATGACCTGGGCCTGGCACCGGACCTGGAGAATTGGGATACCAATGGTTCGGCCTATGCCTTCTTGCGCGATCCGTGCGGGATCGTCCTCGCCGATGCGGATCAGAGCATCGAAGCGGTGCTGAGTTCTGAGCTGGAAAGCGAAGTATTCGGTTTTTCGGCGCCCGCGCCCTGTCTGTTGCTGAAGCGCCGCACCTACTCCAGCCACCGGAAACTTGTGGAATACGTGGAAGGGTTGTTCCGCGGCGATGCCTACGCGTA
>WBZL01002160.1_pt1 | contig 19432 bp, 20 predicted proteins | sample 5204291 | NCBI WGS metagenome assembly WBZL01 (sample SAMN12344345, study PRJNA552823) | activated sludge metagenome | biome: Activated sludge suspended growth; feature: Nitrification reactor; material: Wastewater; isolation source: activated sludge from nitrification reactor of wastewater...
ACCCTTGACCTTCGGGTTGAGCACGCCCATGACGCGCCCCATGGCCTTCATGCCTTCACCCGCCACGCCAAGCTCGGCGATGGCTTCGGTGACCAGAGCCGAGATCTCCTCGGGTGAGAGCTGCTCGGGCAAATAGTCGGCGATCACCGCTGCCTCCATGCGCTCCTTGTCAGCCGCCTCGGTGCGGCCCGCATCGTCGAAGGCAGCAGCTGCCTCGCGGCGCTTCTTCGCCTCTTGGGCCAACACTGTGAGCACGTCTTCGTCAGTGAGCTCCTTGGACTCCTTCCCAGCAACCTCGGCGTTGGTGATCGCGGTCAGCACCATCCTGATGGTGGAGGATTTCAGCGACTCGCGCGCCTTGATCGCATCGGTCAGGTCGGCACGCAGTCGGTCCTTGAGCTCACTCATGTGGACCATTGTGGCAGGGTTGAGCGCATGGTCGCGCCCAGCATTACCCGCACCCTCGCCGGAGTCGCGGGTCTGGGGGCGGTAGCCGGTCTGGGCACCTTGGCCTACTCGGCTGGCTGGGAGGTGCGCAATTTCGTCGTACGTCGTGCCGCCATCGCCGCAATCCCCCCGGGCGCTCAACCCATCAAGGTGCTGCACGTCACCGATCTCCACCTCGTACCGCGTCAGGGTCGCAAGCGTGCGTGGCTGGCATCGCTGGCTGATCTGGAGCCCGATCTGGTGATAAACACCGGTGACAATCTCGCCCACATGGGGTCGGTTGCCCCCCTGGTCGAAGGCTTCGGTCGGCTGCTCGACGTACCCGGCGTCTTCGTCTTTGGCTCAAATGACTATTTCTCACCACGACTGCGCAACCCGGTGAAGTACCTGCTTCCCGACGACGGGGAGCGCAATGTCAACTCCCCGATGCTCCCCTTCGAGGATCTGCGCACTGAGTTCAAACGGCACGGCTGGCTCGATCTCAACAATGCATTTGGACAGCTGGTCGTCAACGGCACCTCGATCGCCTTCGCCGGAGTCGACGACCCGCACTTGGAGTACGACGACCTGACTGCGATCGGTGGCCCGGCCGATGCCAGCGCCGACCTGAGGATCGGCGTCACGCACGCGCCGTACTTGCGGGTGCTCGACCAGTTTGCCCGCGATGGCTACGACATCACCATGGCCGGACACACCCACGGCGGCCAGCTTTGTCTGCCGATCAAGGGAGCGCTGGTCACCAACTGTGACCTCGATCGGGCTCGAGTCAGCGGCCTGCATCGCCATCCAGCCGACTCAATGGCCGGCGATCCCGAGAGTGCGTGGCTGCATGTGTCTGCCGGAGCAGGCACTTCCCCATTTGCTCCGGTGCGCTTCTGCTGCCGACCCGAAGCCGTGCTGGTGACCCTGACCCCCAAGGTCGCGTGAGCTCACAAACTTGCCGAGTCCCCACTGCGCGTACGCCGACCTGCTCCGATAGACTCACCACGCTCTCAGCGCTGCTGAGGGCGGCGGGCTGTGGCGCAGTTTGGTAGCGCGCTTCGTTCGGGACGAAGAGGCCGCAGGTTCAAATCCTGTCAGCCCGACATTTTGGGTGTTTTTACATCCACGACGGCCGGACCCAATCGGGTCCGGCCGTTGTTGGTTTTGAACTGGGAGGCCAAATGGGTCAAGTGTCAGCTCCGTCCGAAACCAGCCGCAAGGAAGCCTCAGGGCGCCTAGCCGCACTCGCAACTCCCCCAGGTGCGCTCGGCCACTTGGGCGATCTAGGAGTTTGGCTTGCCGCGTGCCAAGGACAAGTGCCACCCGCACCCATCGACAACGTGCGCTTGGTCATCTTTGCCGGCGATCACGGGGTGGCCGCTCATGGCGTCTCAGCCTTCCCACCCGCGATCACCGGAGCCATGGTGCGCACCTTCCTGCTGGGCAAGGCCGGTGTCAGCGCTCTCGCCCAAGCCCATGACGTATCGGTGCGAGTCCTCGACCTGGGGGTGGACGAAGACTTCAGCGACGTTGACGAGGCAACTCGTGCGGCCTTGACGGCGTACAAGGTCAGGCGGGGCAGCGGCGCCATCCACCTCGAGGACGCCCTGTCTCGCGAGCAGACCAGAGCGGCTCTGGAAGCTGGAGCCAAGATCGCCCGAGAAGAGATTTCGGCTGGTGCGCAGCTATTGATCAGTGGCGACATGGGCATCGGCAACACCACTGTCGCTTCGGCTCTGGTTGCTGCCGCGCTGGGCTTGCCTGCCTCAGAGGTGGTGGGACGAGGCACCGGCATCGACGATGCCGGATTGACCCACAAGCAAGCCGTGATTGACGCTGCTCTTGTCAGAGCCGGCGCCCGCACCGACGACCCCGTCGAGACGCTCACCGCCTTGGGCTCTGCAGACCTCGCCGCCACAACCGGCTACTTGATCGCCGCCGCCCACCACGGCGTACCTGTGCTGCTCGATGGCCTGATGAGTGTGGCTTGCGCGCTCACCGCTGAGCGCATGGAGCCGGGGGTTTCAGCATGGTTTGCCGCCGGCCATCGATCGACTGAGCCGGCTCAGTCACTGGCGCTGTCCAAGCTCGGCGTGGAGCCCCTCCTTGATCTCGGGCTCAGGCTGGGAGAAGGGTCTGGCGCGGTTGCTGCAGTCCCGTTGGTACGAAGCGCTGTCGCCCTGCTGCGGGATGTCGCCCTCCTCGAAGAGCTCGGAGCCTGATGCTGTTCGATGCGTGGCGCCTGGCTGTCGGCACCCTGACCGCCGTGCCAGTGCGGCCGCCCAAGACAGTAGATCGCCGACGTGCTGGCTTGGCGATGCTGCTTGCCCCGCTGGCAGTGCTTCCCTTGAGCTTGGCTCTTGCTCTGATGGTCGCGCTCGGTCATTGGTTGACCCTCAGCTACGCCATCACCGCACTGCTGGCAATCGCCGTGACAGTCGTGGGCAACCGGGGCTTCCACCTGGACGGCTTGTCGGATGTGGCTGACGGTCTTGCCGCATCCTTCGACCGCGATCGCTCGCTACAGGTCATGAAGTCCGGCACTTCAGGCCCGGCGGGAGTGGTGGCTACGGTGTTGGTGATCGGGCTGCAGGTCTCTGGTCTGGCGGCCTTGCTCGGCTCGGTCGAATGGTGGCGAGCCGCTGTAGTGGCCGGGCTGGCGCTGTGCCTGTCCCGGGTCGCATTGGTGATTAGTTGCACACGTGGCATCCCCGCGGCCCGACAAGATGGACTCGGCGAGACCTACACCCAAAGCATCACGCGATATGGAGCGGTCGCACTCGTGGCCGTGGCTGCAGCACTGCTCAGCTTGGCCGGATGCTGGGCTGGGCTCGAATGGTGGCGGGGGGCGCTCGCGATGGCAATCGCAACCTTCGCCTGCCTCATCGTGGTGCTCCACGCCGTACGCCGATTTGGCGGCGTCACCGGTGATGTTTTCGGCGCCGCAGTGGAGATTGCCCTTGCTGCGATCTTTGTCGTGCTGCACTGAGCATCCTCGCTCAGAGGACGAGCACCCGCCCCGCGATGACTAGGTGCACCTCGTCGCACGCGGCCGCCAACGACTGGTTGACCACCCCGAGTAGGTCTCGGAACAGGCGCCCAGAACGGTGGGCCGGGACCACACCGAGCCCTACTTCATTGGTCACGAGCACCACCTGGTCACGCTTTGCCAGCACTTCGACTGCCTGATCAAGCAACTCGGTGATGACCGCAAGGACATCCTCACTTGCCGCCTCCCACAGGCCGCGTTGATCAAGCACCGCTGCGAGCCAAGTGCCCAGACAGTCAACGACCACGGGCCCGGGCGTACGCAGCGCTTCGACCAGGTCTCGGGTCTCCAATGTCGTCCAATGGGGTGGGCGTCTCTCCTGGTGTGACCTGATCCGGGCAGCCCAGTCAGGGTCCGGGTCTTCTGCAATCGTCGGCCCGGGGGCGACGTAGGTGACTGGCGACAAGTCAGTCAACAAGGCCTCGGCATGGCGGGACTTGCCCGAGCGCACACCACCAGTGACCAGGGTCTTCACATCTGTTACCTCGCCATTCTTGGGGATGCCGCGCCCAATCGCCGTACTCCTCCGATTGCCCACGAGTGAAGCAACCGACAGTCATTGTTTGCCCACCATTGCAGATCTAGCTTGTCTAGGGTGAAAGTAATCGGAAGCAACCCATCCATCCGATCACGGACTTCGCCAAGAGTGACCCCACCGGCCGGGTGATCGAGAGTCAGATGTGGCACTGGGTCGGGGAACTCACCTGCGTAGGGCGGGAAGTCGGGGAAGCACGCGCTTAGCTCAGCGGTGAGCCTGCGGAAGGGCTCCTCAGGCTCAGGGCGAAGGTGGATCACTCCGCCGACAAACTCCTCCACTTCCGACAAGGTGACCAGCGTCGGCTCCACTCTGGCAGCGATCTCACCCACACGGTCGAGGTCGGCTCGGGTGGGCCGCACGACCCACGGCGCCAGCACTGTGATGTGCGCGTGGACGAATCTGGGATCGGTGGACACGAAGGTCTTGTCATAGTGAGCAGTGCGACTGCGGACCACCTGATCAAGTTGCGGCACTGGGACCGCCAAGACGGTGTGCCCATTCGTGTGCTTGGGAGTCTCGACCACTTAGTGGTTCCTCTACTGGGCGCTGGTCGCAAGGGTGTGTCAGCACCTTACGGCACATCTGGTCTCAAAGGACTCCCCGAATGCCTACCGGTTGCTTGCCCGCCATCAGGCAGGCGTACGGTGAATATTAAATCCAAATCAGGAGGAAATAATGGCAGAGATCTTGGGGCCCCAGCGACTTGGCCCACTGACTTGGCTGGTCGGCGAGTGGGAGGGCAATGTCGGCGTCGACGTGTCGTACCACAACAAGGATGACGAGACTTCGGAGACGAGCTACTTCGAGAAGGCTTGGTTCAAGCCAATCGGCGTACAAGAAAACGGCCAGCAGACCTTGGAAGGCCTCACCTTCCAGATGACCGCATGGCGCCATGGCGAAGAGACCATGCAGCCATTCCATGACGAGGTCGGCTACCTGTTGTGGGACAAGGAAAACGGCCAAGTGATGCGCAATGTCGTCTTCGGTCGCGGCATCGCAATCCTCGCCGGGGGCAATGCCTCACCGCGTGACAAGGCGGTGACCTTCAACGCGACGCCGGGCAGCCCCAACTACGGCATCCTGCAAAACAAGTACCTCTCCGAGCGTGCAGAGCTGAAGGACTTCACCAGCACCTTCCGGCTCAACGACGACGGCACCTTCACCTACACCCAAGACCTCGTCTTGCGGTTGGCGATCCTCGACAATCTCGAGATGCACCACACCGACACCAACACCCTCACCAAGGTGAACAGCTTCCACCCGGGCACTGGTTACAACTGATTCAAGTTGCGCGCAGCCGCTGGGCTTGCGTCATGCATTGCGTGAGCGCCGAGCCTAGCGTCATACCTTTCGTGGCCATATGCCCACGAGTTGGATGACGTACGCCGCAATACACACGGGCCGTATGACGCAAGCGGCACTGCGGTCGGCGTCGTACTCGCCTTCGGCGGAGAAGGCATCGGAGCGATGGGCTGGCGCAGCGCTCAGGAGTCCACGACGAAATCATCACTGTGGATGAAGATCCCCTCTGCCCGAAGCAGAGCGCAGATGGTGTTGGTCTTAGCTGAGACGGACTCAGTGCCAAAACTGTGAAGGTCACCCGGTGAGCTGCCGTGGACTGGATAGACCAATCCTTCATGGACATCTTCGGCAATCGCAAGGGCAAGGCCCAAGTGATGTTGATGCCCGAGATACCACACGCCCCCGGGCCCGTAGTCGATGACGTAGAGCACCTTGTCAAGGCGGTGAGCGGTCAACGCAGGTCCCACCCGGCCTAGGCGCACCATCGGACCCGGCGTGAATGGGTCGTAGAAACTCGCATAAGTGTGGCCAGTCAGGTTGTGAGCCCTCAAGGCTTGCCCGACTTCTACGACCCGGTGGCCACGCCCGCCAGGTTCGATCCTGATGTCGCTGACAAAGGGGCTCTGGCCACTGCTCTCGTAGAGGTCAGGCACCCATGAGACGCCGCTCTTGGTCAAGGCCATGCCGGCACCGGAGTACGACTCGACAGTGCACCTGATGTGGACGACACCGTTTTCATGCGCCACGGCAAGTGCGGGGCGCGGGGGATTCTTGGACATCAACTCTCTCCTGACTCCTGGCTGGACCAAAACTTCCTCCCCTGGCGGGGTCACTGCTTAGGTGCACGGGCAGTGCGGAAAATGTCCATCGATGAATTTCCTGCGTGGTTGTCGTGACACAACGCCATACGAGTGGCTGGCGCTGGCTAGGGTGGGCCTCAACCGACCAGGTGGGGAGCGATGAGCGAGACAGACAAGCAGGGTGCGCCAAGCAGGGTCGAGCGCCTACAGCAGTACGGCGCTCTCAGCTGGTCAGCATTGGGCATCATCGCGCTGATCGTCGTCGCAGCATTGGCTTTGGGCGCGATCAGTGGAGTCGTGATCCCGCTGGTCGTGGCCGTCATCTTCGGCATCGTCTTGGAACCACTTTGCCGCGCTCTGCAAGATCGCGGAGTCAAACCAACACTCGCCGCTGCGATTAGCCTGCTGACCTTCCTGCTCGGCTCTGTGGGAGTCGGCTGGTTAGTGGTGCGGGGCATCCTGCAGCAGATCCCAGAGATCTCAAAACAACTCGAGCGTGGTTGGCGCGCTCTGCTCTCTTGGATGCGTGAGCATGACTACGACACGATCCTCCTGGCAAGGGCCCGTGAGGCCCTTTCGGACAATGCCCCTCACCTGAGCCGAGGCATCCTCGAAGTCGCTGCCAGCAGCTTTTCGAGCGTGATCACCCTGATCATCAGCACCTTCTTCGCACTGTTCTTCCTCTTCTTCGTGTTGCGCGACTCCAAGCTCTTCCCGTTGTGGTTTGCCAAGGTCACCAACCAAGACCCAGTGATCGTGGTCGAGGTGGCCGAGCTGACCAAGACCTCCCTGCGGGCTTATTTCCGTGGGGTCGCGATCACTGCATTGATCACTGCACCGATCTTCATGATCCCATTGCTGATCCTGCGCATCCCCCTGGCCATCCCGCTCTTCCTGCTCTACTTCTTCTTGTCATTCGTGCCATATGTGGGTGCCTGGCTCACTGGAGCCATCGCAGTGCTCATTGCCTTCGGATCCGGGGGCGCCACGGCGGCGCTGATCATCCTGCTCAGCTTGATCATTTCCAACGGCGCTATCCAGAATGCGGTGGCCTCCTGGGCAATCGGGTCGTCCTTGCACATGCACCCAGCCGTCGTACTCATCGCCACCCTCGTGGGTGGCACCGTGGCGGGCATACTGGGGATGATCCTCACCCCACCGGTTGTGGCCGCAGCCATCGCTGGCCTACACGCCGTCAAGGCCCACGGCGGGCAGGTGGATGCACCACTAGGGGCGACACCCAGCACATGACGCCCAACGATCAAACCCCACCACGACCTGCACCACGCAAGGTCCGCAAGGGCAAAGCCAAACCTGCCAAGCCGACCAAAGCTGCCCGCACCCGCCGCCCTTCTCGTACGACGAGCCCCTCACCCCCAGAGGGGGGCCGACGGCGGGCCCCAGCCACGACCGGCATCCCTCGGCCGAAGCCACTAGCTGTCACACCCACCCGCCCGTTCGGGCTCTCTGAGGTCTTCATTGCTGGGGCCTCTGGGGCGCTCGCCGGCCTCACTGCCGCTGGCCTGTACTACCTAGCTGGCCTTGGTTGCTCATGGCTTCGTGGCCCTGGCGGATGTGGCGGGATCGGCTTGTTGAGCACGATCGTGTTGCTGCTTGCCTCGGGCTTCGTCGGCGCAGCACCGCTGTGGTTGCTGCGCCAACGCGATCCTTTTGCCACGTCATATCTCGGCATCGGCCTGATGGCGGTCGTGGTGATGTTGACCGTGATGCGGCAACTCGACAGCGTGTGGATGATCGCCATCATCCCGACCCTGACCGCGGTCTGTTACATGGTCTCGTGGTGGCTGACCAGCATCATCGTGCGCGAGTCGTCGTAACCCAATTGCTGGGCTGGCGGGGCTCAGAGCCCAGCAGCGATCAACTCAGCGATCTGCACGGTGTTGAGTGCGGCACCCTTGCGCAAGTTGTCATTGCTGATGAACATCGCCAGCCCGCGATGATCGGGCACGCCCGGATCTTGGCGGAGCCGACCGACGTACGACGGATCCTGGCCAGCAGCCTGCAACGGCGTCGGCACTTCGGCGAGCTCGACACCAGGTGCAGCAGCCAAGATCTCACGGGCCTGCTCGGGGGTCATCGCCTTGGCGAACTCGGCGTTGATCGCCAAGGAGTGCCCGGTGAAAACCGGCACCCGCACGCAGATGCCCGAGACCAACAACTCGGGAATCCCCAAGATCTTGCGCGACTCGTTGCGCAACTTCTTCTCCTCGTCGGTCTCGTTGAGACCATCGTCGACCACTGAGCCGGCGAGCGGTACGACGTTGTAGGCGATCGGCGCGACGTATTTGTTGGGCGCGGGGAAATCCACCGCCCCACCGTCATAGGCCAGGGCGCGAGCCTCTTGCCCCACCACCTGGATCTGGCTCGAGAGCTCCTCAACGCCAGCCACGCCCGAGCCGGACACTGCTTGATAGGTGGAGGCGATCAGGCGCACGAGGCCTGCTGCATCATGAAGCGGTTTGAGCACCGGCATCGCCGCCATGGTGGTGCAGTTGGGATTGGCGATGATGCCCTTGCGGGCTTGCTTGATCGCCTCGGGATTGACCTCAGAGACGACCAAGGGCACGTCGGGGTCCATCCGCCATGCCGAGGAATTGTCGACCACGGTCACGCCGGCTTCCGCGAATCTGGGCGCCTGAGCGCGCGAGGCAGTTGCGCCAGCTGAGAAGAGCGCAATGTCCAGGCCCGATGGGTCGGCAGTGGCGGCGTCTTCGACGACCACCTCGCGATCGCCGTACGGCAAAACGGTGCCGGCTGAACGGGCAGAAGCAAAGAAGCGGATCTCGTCTGCCGGGAAGTTGCGCTCCAGCAGGATCTCGCGCATTGCGACGCCGACCTGTCCGGTCGCTCCGACTACTCCGATGCGGGCCATCAGCGGCCGGTCCCGCCGTACACAACTGCCTCGACTTCGCTGGAGTCCAGATCGAAGGCGGTGTGGGCAGCGGCAACAGCCACGTCAACCTGCTCCTCGGAGCAGACAACCGAAATCCGGATCTCGGAGGTAGAAATCATCTCGATATTCACACCCGCATCAGCCAGGCACTTGAAGAACTTCGCGGTGACTCCCGGGTTTGAGCGCATGCCGGCGCCGACCAGCGAGACCTTGCCGATCGAGTGGTCAAAGATGAGCTTCTCGTAGCCGACCTCATCCTTGAGCCGATCGAGTGCCTCCATCGCGACCTGCCCGTCGCTCTGGGTCAAGGTGAAAGAGATGTCGGTGAGTCCGGTGTCGGTGGCAGACACGTTTTGCACGATCATGTCGATATTGATCGCGACGTCGGCCAGAGTCTCGAAGATCCGGGCTGCCTCGCCGATCTTGTCGGGTACGCCGACCACGGTGATCTTGGCTTCGCTGCGATCGTGTGCGACACCAGAAATAATGGCTGCTTCCATTTGCTCTTCACCTTCGTCATTGATGCTGCCGGTCACCAAGGTGCCGTCGAGTTGGCTGAACGAGGACCGGACGTGGATCGGGATGTTGTAGCGGCGGGCATATTCGACGCAACGCAGGTGCAGGATCTTGGCGCCCGATGCGGCCAACTCCAGCATCTCTTCATAGGTGACCTGGTCGAGCTTAGCCGCCTGGGGGACGATGCGTGGGTCGGCGGTGAAGACCCCGTCGACATCGGTGTAGATCTCACACACGTCAGCATTAAGCGCCGCCGCGAGAGCGACCGCGGTGGTGTCGGTGCCGCCACGACCGAGCGTGGTGATCTCCTTGGTGTCCTGGCTGACTCCCTGGAAGCCCGCAACGATGACGATGTGACCATCGTCGATGGCTGATTGGATGCGCCCGGGAGTGACATCGATGATCTTGGCCTTGCCATGCACCGAGTCGGTGATCACGCCAGCTTGAGAGCCGGTGAAGGAGCGAGCGGTGTAGCCGAGGTCGGAGATGGCCATCGCCACCAGCGCCATCGAAATGCGCTCACCAGCAGTGAGCAGCATGTCGAGTTCGCGTGCCGGAGGCAGCGGGCTGACTGCTTCAGCCAAATCCAGGAGTTCGTCGGTCGAGTCACCCATGGCCGAGACAGCGACCACGACATCATTGCCGGCGCGCTTCTGTTCGGTGATACGGCGAGCCACTCGCTTGATCGCGTCGGCATCGGACAGGGACGAACCGCCGTACTTCTGCACGACAATGCCCATGGACAGTGCTCCTGATAGTGGGGTTTGGATCAGCCCGATTCTACGGGAGTACGCCGCACACCCACGAATGCGTCCCGCGTGCTGGCTCAGGGAGCGAGATCGGCGCCCAGTATTTCCTCCGCGATCGCGAGTTGCTCGTCTTCGCCGACCACTTCGTGATCGAGCCTGTCATGGGCCACGATCGAGTGCAGCGCACTCAAGACACCACAGGCATTGCCGCCCCAAGAGGCCAGATAGGAGTACTGCCACCACCACAGGGCTTCATCGAGATTGCCAGCCCGGAAATGCTTGAGTCCGTTGGCCAGATCGGTGGCTATCGAGGTGAGCTCATCGGAGAGTTGGGCCGGGAAGGTCTCCGGGTCATAGGGCTCAAAATTGTGACTAAAGGTGTCGGCCTCATCGAGCAAGGTCGCCAAGCGCATGCGCATGTCATCAAGGTCGGGGTCGGGGCCAACGTCAGGCTGATAGGTCTCGATCGGAGTGAAGTCGATCTGTGCCCCCAGCCTGGCGCCTGCCAACAGCACTTGCGAGACCTCAAGAAGCAGGAGAGGTACGGCGACCCCTGCCGACTCCTCGCGACTAATCGCTTGCAAGGAGACCAGGAAGGACTCCACTGCGTCTGAGATCTGTTGTGCGAAGTCTTCGAACTCGAGCTCGTTCATGGCATCCTCCAAACAGTCAAAATCACCATAACGCCAGCCTTCGACACCGCGTGGGCTATTGACCGGCGACCCTGCGCCCGGCGAAGGCCCGCCCCAGCGTGACCTCATCGGCGTACTCAAGGTCACCACCGACCGGCAGGCCGCTGGCCAGGCGGGTCACCTTGATGTCCATGTCTTTGAGGAATCGGCTCAGGTAGGCGGCGGTCGCATCACCTTCGACATTGGGATCCATGGCCAAGATGACCTCGGTGACTTCGCCGCTGGCCAGGCGCCCCATGAGCTCACGGATGCGGAGTTGCTCTGGACCGATGCCGTCCATCGGAGAGATCGCCCCGCCCAAGACGTGATAGCGGCCAGTGAACTCACGTGTGCGCTCAATCGCCACGACATCCTTGGACTCCTCGACCACACAGATCAGGGTCGGGTCGCGTTGGGGATTGCCACAGATGCGGCAGGTTTCTTCTTCACTGACATTGCCGCAGACCCCACAGAAGACCGCCTTCTGCTTCATCAAGACCATGGTGTCGGCCAGGCGCTGGACGTCTGTGGGATCAGCTTCGAGAAGGTGGAAGGCGATCCGCTGGGCTCCCTTGGGACCGATGCCGGGCAGGCGAGCGAACTCATCGATCAGGTCCTGCAGGACGCCTTCATACATCTTCAGGGCCCGCCTGGGAGCCTCCTAGGCTGCCGAACAAGTCGTCACCCAGGTCGAGCCCACCGCCAAGCGGCCCCAATGTGGCCGCAGCCAACTGGTCTGCTTGGGCCTTCGCATTGCGATAGGCGGCCACGATCAGATCTCCCAAGTCGGCCAACGACTCCGCATCCTGGCCAGCGACTGCCTCCGGAGCAATGCCTACCCCAATCAAGTCACCGGTGCCATTAACCCGCACGGTCACGCCGCCAGCGGAGCCCTCAATGGTGGTCTGCGCCAACTCTTGTTGAGCACGCATCAGGTCAGCCTGCACCTGCTGAGCCTGCTCCAACATGGCGTTCAGATCAAAGCCTCCGGGGAAGCCACCTTCGCTCATTGTCTGCTCTCCTAGTCGTTGGTCTCGTGGATGACAACCGCGCCGAGCCGATCAGTGAGCAACTCTTCGCCCATAGGCCCCGAAAACTCCGAATCCGGATCATCGACGTCATAGTCAGCCGCATCATTGCCGTCTAGCTCTGGCAGCTTTGATCCCGCCTGCCTCGTCTCAGTAATCTCCTGGCGCACCTTGGCGATGCTCTGTGCGGGCGCTGGCTCGTCGCGCGTCGAGTTGACCGGGTCGACAACCGGCTCCGCCGGCGCAGCCACTGGCGAGGGCGCGGACCGAGTGTCTGCAGGCGCGGACTGCCCCGCACCATCCTCGAGATCCGTCTCGATCTTCCAATCGACATTGAGTACGTCGAGCAAGGCCTGACGCAACAGCTCGTCGCTGCCACTGGAGTTGAAGGACTCGCGAGCACCGGCGTTCTTGAAGGCTACGGTCAGCACACCCGAGGCCAAATTGCTTACTTGCGCATTCTGGCTCAACAGGATCCACGTGAAACGTCGTTTGGTCTTGACGCGTTCGAGCACCTCGGGCCAGGTCCTGTCGAGATCGGTGCGGCTGGGCCCTCCCCCTACAGGAGCCTGAGCTGGACCCGCGGGCGCTACCGCAGATGTTGGCTGGGGCGTTGCCGCAGATGTTGGCGTGGAGGTTGGCTGGGGCGTTGCCGCAGATGTTGGCTCGGGATGGTGCCGCTCACCTTGGGCCGGACGACCGGTGGGCGATAGGGGCTCCTCGACAGGACGCGCGGCAGTTGGGCGTTGGGCGGGCGGTGACACAGGAGCAGCCGAAGGGGCGGGGACTCCCGTGCTCAGCTGCCTCTCGATGCGATCGAGTCGGGCCGCGAAGCCCTGCTGAGCGTCGTCTGCACCCGGCAACAGCACCCGCGCGATGATCAGCTCAAGAAGCAACCGGGGTGGGGTCGCTCCGCGCAACTCGGTCAGCCCGGCCGCCAAGATGTCAGCAGCGCGTACAGCTTCGTGCTTGCCAAAATCAGCCGCTTGGGCCACCAACTTGTCGAGTTGGTCAGCCGGCGCCTCGATCAGCCCGGTGTCCTTGACATTGGGTACCGACGCAATGATCACCAGATCACGCAGTCGGCTCAACAGATCACGCAGGAAGCCCTCAGGGTCCTGCCCCGCTTCGATGACCTGGTCAACAGCAGCAAAAGCCGCCGCCCCATCGCGCGCTGACAGGGCATCGACCACCCCGTCGAGCAGACTGATTGGGGTGTAGCCCAGCAGATTCGTGGCCAACTCATGGGTGACTCCAGCAGGCCCTGCCCCACTGAGCAACTGGTCAAGCACCGATAGGGAGTCACGCGCCGACCCGGCACCAGCTCGTACGACGAGCGGCAGCGCGGCAGGCTCGATCGCTACTCCCTCCTGGTCACACACCTGAGCGAGGTAGTCAGACAACGTGCGCGGCGGGATCAGCCGGAAGGGATAGTGGTGCGTGCGCGAGCGGATAGTGGGGATCACTTTGTCGGGCTCGGTGGTCGCGAAGATGAACTTCAGGTGCTCGGGCGGCTCTTCGACCAACTTGAGCAGAGCGTTGAAGCCCTGCTTGGAGACCATGTGAGCCTCATCGATTATGTAGACCTTGTAGCGGCTACTGACCGGGGCAAAGAAGGCCCGCTCGCGCAGGTCGCGGGCATCGTCAACACCGCCGTGAGAAGCAGCATCGATCTCGATCACATCCACCGACCCAGCACCGTCACGGCCGAGATCTATGCACGACTGACACTGCCCGCAAGGATCTGCGATCGGGGCCTGCTCGCAGTTGAGAGCACGAGCCAGGATGCGCGCACTGGTGGTCTTGCCGCAACCTCGCGGACCGGAAAACAAGTAGGCGTGATTTACCCGATTGTTGGCCAGGGCAGCCCGTAGCGGCTCGGTGACATGATCTTGACCGATCAACTCGGCGAATGTCTCCGGGCGATAGCGACGGTAGAGCGCGAGAGAAGGCTGCACCCGGTCACCTTATCCGTGGCCGCCGACACGACCCAAGCACGTGCCCACAGCCTCGCGTGATCAAACCGTCCGGGCAAACCCTGGGCATGACTTCATTTGGTAGACGTGACCCGATCTGCCCAGGCGGCCCGGGCGCCCGAGTCACCGACCCGATAGACCTGCACCCCCGCTCCCAACGCGGCCAAGACGCTCACTGCGGCAATCGCGGCCACGACCCGATGCGACACCCGCTGGGCCCCGACCCGGTCAACGGCAACTAGCAAGACATTCAAGATCAGCAGCGGGATGGCAAACCAGATGAGCTGGTCACCAAGGTGGGCATGAGCACCCGGGTCACCCACATGTTTTTCCAATGCCTCCCCGCTCGAAGTCGCCACCGGGATCAACACCACGCTGAGCGCTGAAGCCACCACCACCAACGGCCCATACGCTCGGCGCCACGTCGGGCGCACGGCAACCAAGATGGTGCCCACGATCGCCAATGGCAACAACACCACGACTGCGTGCACCACCAAAGGATGCACCGGCAGACCATTAACCAGATCAAACATTCGCCACTCCTTCGTCAATGCACCCCGCGATGAAATGCGATCAAGTCACACCATAGCGAACTTCCCTGAGAAGATTGCCCGCCGCAATCCAAGAAGCAGCCGTGAATGGGCTCAACTGCGACGTAGGCTAGCCAAATGGGAGCGCCCGTCAACCAAGATCTCCTCGATCTGATCCGGTCTTCGGTGATCGGCGATGACCAAGTGATCGTCACGCCATACGGGCGGCGAAGAGTCATCTATGCCGACTACACCGCCAGCGGCCGCGCCCTGAGCTTCATCGAGGACTACATCCGCGACGAGGTGCTCCCCCTCTATGCCAACACTCACACAGAGTCCAGTGGCACTGGCCTGCAGACCACGCGGCTCAGAGAAGATGCCCGCCAGATCATCCGAGATGCCGTGCGCGGCGATGACCAGACCGTCGTACTTTTTGCCGGGTCAGGTTGTACCGGCGCAATCGACCGGCTGATCGGCGTACTCGGCCTAAGGATCCCTTCCGAGCTCGAAGATCGCTGGCAGCTGAGCCGGCACATCCCCGCTGAGCAACGCCCCGTGATCTTTGTGGGCCCCTATGAGCACCACTCAAACGAAGTGAGTTGGCGCGAGACCATCGCCGATGTGATCGCCATCCGCCAAGACGACGATGGCGGGGTCTGTCTGCAAGATCTGCGCGACAAGCTCGAGAAGTACGCCGACCGCCCCCTGAAGGTCGGCTCCTTCTCGGCCGCTTCCAATGTCACTGGCATCGTCTCCGACACCGTCGGCATCGCCAGCCTCCTGCACGAACATGACGCCTTGTCCTTCTGGGATTTCGCCGCCGCCGGGCCCTATGTCGAGATCGACACGTCACCCCCACCTGGGGCGCCGGAATCGTCGTACAAGGATGCGATCTTTTTGTCACCACACAAGTTCATCGGCGGCCCGTCCACTCCCGGCGTACTCGTGGCTCGGCGCGAGCTATTCCACAATCGGGTGCCAGCAGTGCCGGGCGGCGGCACGGTCGCCTATGTCAATCCCAACGAGCACGTCTATCTCGATGACCCCGAAGTGCGCGAAGAAGGCGGCACTCCTGCGATCATTGAGTCAATCCGCGCGGGCCTCGTTTTCCAACTCAAGCAGGCGGTGGGAGTGGAGACCATCCAAGCTTGCGAGAGGCGTCTCCTCGATCGGGCAATCACCAGCTGGGCCAAGGATGACCGCATCGAAATCTTGGGAAACACCGACCACGAGCGGCTCTCGATCGTGTCATTCGTGCTCCGCTCACCAAGCGGACGCTATCTCCACCACAACTTTGTGGTCGCCCTGCTCAATGACATGTTCGGGATCCAAGCTCGCGGAGGATGCTCGTGTGCTGGCCCCTATGGTCATCGTCTACTCGGCATCGACATCGAGCAGTCACACGAGTTCGAGGCCGAAATCGTTGGGGGCTGCGAGGGGATCAAGCCAGGTTGGGTGCGGATCAACTTCAACTACTTCATCAATGATGCGGTGGCTGATTACCTCATCGAGGCGATCAAGTTGATCGCCGAGTCTGGCTGGAAGATGCTGCCCGACTATCACTTCGAGCCAGCCACCGGACTTTGGCGACATCGCGAAGGCCTCATTGACCCTCCACTGTCACTGAGCCAGATCAGTTATGCAGACGGCACCATGCGCTCCCCGAGCGCCCGCGACACCGGCGACGACACCATGCTGGGTGAACAGCTCGCGCAAGCTGGGCGACTACTTACCCAAGCAAGCGAGCCTGATCTCTCACGCCCTGCAGGCCATGTCTCCGAGCACTTCGAGCATCTGCGCTGGTTTGACTGGCCGGCTTGATCTAGCTTGGGGCAATGGCCGACCTGACCCAACACACCACAGCACGGCAAAACGTCGAAGACGCGATTCGGCGTCTCCACGAACATGCCCATCTCAATGCCTTCGAGCAAGTTCGGGCCGAGCAAGCGCTTGCCGAAGCCGATGCCCTCGATGCCGGCGGGCCGGGGCATGACGGCCCCTTGGCTGGGGTGCCGATCGCGATCAAGGCCGAAAATGCCGTGGCCGGCTTGGTCACGACCTACGGCGGGCGGAGCAACTCCACCCCAGCACCCGCTGACTCTGAAGTCGTACGCCGACTGCGTGCGGCAGGAGCGATCATCTTGGGCACGACCGTGATGCCAGAGTTCGGACAATTTCCCTTCTCCGAAAGTGCCGCAAACGGCCAAGTTCGCAATCCCCACAAAGACACCCACTCAACCGGTGGGAGCAGCGGCGGGTCGGCCGCGGCGGTGGCGGCGGACGTCGTACGCATCGCGATCGGGGGTGACGGAGGCGGCTCGATCAGGATCCCAGCCGCCTGCTGTGGGCTCATCGGCCTAAAGCCCACCCGTGGCCGAGTCTCCACTGCCCCCAACGCCAACCTGTGGGGCACCCTCGGCACGATCGGCCCGCTCACTCGCACAGCCGCCGACTCCGCCTTGGTGTACGACGTGATCAGCGACACCACTGCGACCGACGACTTCCACGCCCCGACTCCCCTGAGCAGCTATCAAGATCAGGTGGCGGCGGGGCCGGGCAAACTCCGCATCGGCGTGATCACCCGACCCGCACCGGGGCCAGTGAGAGTTGACCCGCAAGTCATCGCCGCGGTCCAAGACCTTGCCGAAAAGTTGAGTCGCTTGGGCCACGAAGTCGACGAGATCGATGAGCCTTGGCCAGACGCAACCGCGGCCTTTGTGCCGCAATTCTTCAACGCGATCCGTGACGAAGCCAGACACATGGAGCATCCGGAGCGACTCGAGTGGCGCACCCGCTCAACGGCGCGCCTGGGCGCTTGGGTGGGGCCGCGCGTGCTGAAGGCGGCGATCCGGGAGGGTGAGCGCCTCACCGCCAAGGTCGAGCGGCGCTTTTCGGCGTACGACGTCGTGCTCACCCCGACCCTGGCCCGCACGGTGCCCCGACTCGGGCAACTCGACGCTACGGGCAGTGTGCACTCATTGCTCAGGTCGATGCCGATGATTGCGTTTACGACGCTCGCGAACGTGACCGGTCATCCGGCGATGTCAGTGCCAGCCGGCGTAGATCGCTCTGGGCTGCCGATCGGCGCCCAACTGATGTCCTTTGGCAGCAATGAAGGGATGCTCCTAGCCCTCGCTCACCAACTTGTCGACCCGGTGGCTTGACGCAGCAGCACCGCCAGCCATCGCTGCAGCCAAAGTGAGCAAGACACTCAAGATCAGGGCCGACCCTTCACCCGGACTCAGCACACCCATCTGCGTGCCGATCGTTGTCGCCGCAATTGGCACCCCCATCTGTGCTGCAGAAAGCACACTCAAGCTCAGGGGCTGACCAAGACCCATGGGCGTCAGGTGGGCGAGCAGCGATCCTGCCGCCAACGCAACCCCGAGCAAGATCATCATCGGGTGGGCAGCCAAGTCGCCCAGATCAAGTGAAGACCCCAGCCACACGAAGAAGACCGGCGCAAAGAAACCTTCGGTAATGGCGAACACCTGGTTGGCCACCCGCCGCGGCTCACCCACTCGCGCCACGGCGAGCCCAAGCACAAAGCCCGCCAGCATCACCGACACCCCCAACAAGACTGCCAAGGCTGATAGCGCAAACAAGATCACCAGGCTGACTCGCAGCTCCACCGCGAAGAGACGATCTTCAGAAATGACATGGATCCGTCGCCGCAAACCAGTGGCTTCAATCCGGGCTAGCAACAGATAAGCCACCAATCCCCCACCAATAACTGCCAAAACCCCGATGAGGGCCCGCAAGGCTGCACCCGGGTCAAGAGCCAGCGGCAAAGTGACGATGCAAAGCACATCAACCATCGCGATCACCGGCAAGAGCGCAATCACTTTGGGCCCGCCCAAACGCAACGAATCAAGCATCGGCAACACGATGGCCGCCGAAGATGACGCCATGATGACGGCGTACAGCATCCAGTGTTCGTCGGAGAAGATCCTCGCGAAACCAAGGCCAAGGCCGACAGCGGTCAGCACGATCAAACCGACTCTGGCTAGGCCACCGCGCAAGGCCGGCCGGATCCGGTCATCTCGCATGGGCACATGGCTCCCGGCCACGAACATCACCATGGCAAAACCGATCTGAGCCAAGAAGCCAAGTGTCTGGTCGCTAGCGTCGATGATCTCCAGGCCGCTGCGTCCCAACACAAGCCCGGCCAGCAACTCGCCCAGAACCACCGGAAGATGCCAAGCTTGCCGACTGGCCAGCAACGGACCAAGCAAGGCCACCAGGCAGATCAGCGCCAAGACCGCGAAGCTCACCCCTGCAGCCTAGGCCGAATCCAGCTCCAGTTACGTGGGTCCAAAGCACATTGGGCAACCGAAAAGTAGCTTGGGGACAGCAAGGCCCCCCGCGCACCCGGAAGAGCCCACTTGCCCTTGCTGCCTTCCGGCCCTGGGGGATTCGGTGAGATACCGCCGCACGGGGGGTTGTCCCAACTGTAGATCATCGACCAATCCGAGACCGAATCGCGGCCCGACCGATGTTTCGGGTAACCTCATCGGCGGAGGATTCGCCTAGTGGCCTATGGCGCTCGCTTGGAAAGCGGGTTGGGTTAACGCCCTCGCGGGTTCGAATCCCGCATCCTCCGCCAATTGCTCTCCTCGCAAGCCTGCCGCGAGGTGATCGGCGTACATCTGGGGCGTCACGGTCAACGGGAAACTGTCACGTTCAATGGGTTGCAACCCATTGAACGTGCAGGTTTACCAAGGGCGCTTGGGAAACCTGCACCGCGCGCTCACCCCTCCAGGCGCTGGTTCTTGATCCGCAGGCTGGGTAGGTCTTTGCTCGACCAAGACATTTCAAAAGTACGCCGGTAGCCGGTGCGTTTGATCCGCCAGCCAGCCGGGGTGCGCACGTAGGTGTCGCTGTAGAAGGCCGCGCCTTCGAGCAGATATTCAAACTCCGGCACCATCAC
>WBZL01002161.1_pt1 | contig 19432 bp, 17 predicted proteins | sample 5204291 | NCBI WGS metagenome assembly WBZL01 (sample SAMN12344345, study PRJNA552823) | activated sludge metagenome | biome: Activated sludge suspended growth; feature: Nitrification reactor; material: Wastewater; isolation source: activated sludge from nitrification reactor of wastewater...
CCGCGTTTGTCCGTGGTCGTCCGCGTCCCATTGCTGAGGATGTGGTGCTGAACGTGCGGGGGATGGTGGTGCGTTATGGGCAGAGGGAGGCGGTGGGTGGGGTGGATTTGGCGGTGGGGCGGGGGGAGGTGGTGGCGTTGGTGGGGCGGAATGGGGCGGGGAAGAGTTCGCTGCTGAAGGGGGTGGTGGGGCTGCTGCCGCTGGCGGGGGGGGAGGTGTGGATTAACGGCCGTTCTACCCAAAACCGCGCCGTGGCCGATATTTGCCGTGAGGTGGGTTATTTGCCGCAAAACCCGGATGATTTGCTGTTTGCGGAGTCGGTGGAGGAGGAGCTGATGGTGACGCTGCGGAACCATGCGGTGGAGGAGAAGCGGGTTGGGTTGTGGAAACGTATTGCGTATTCCGTATTGCGTAACCAAAATAACGATACGCCCTACGCCCTACGCCCTACGCCCTACGTTGAAGCGTTGTTGGGGCAGTTGGGATTAACGGCCGTTTCCCACAGTTACCCCCGCGATTTGTCGGTGGGGCAGCGGCAGCGGGTGGCGTTGGGGGCGGTGACGGTGACGCAGCCGGGGCTGCTGCTGTTGGATGAGCCGACGCGGGGGCTGGATGATGCGGCCAAGGGGGCGCTGGTGGCGATTTGGCGCGGCTGGCAGGCGGCGGGGATGGGTATTTTGCTGGTAACGCATGATGTAGAATTGGTGGCGGCGGTGGCGGACAGGGTGGTGACTTTGGCGGCGGGGCGGGTGGTGGATGAGATAGAGTAAGAGAATAGGACGCAGATTTGCCTGATTTACCTGATAAAAAATCAGGAAAATCAGGTTTATCAGGTAAATCTGCGTCCCATTGCTTCGATATTAAAAGGAAAGAAGATGCCGAGATTGACAAAGATTTACACGCGGAAAGGGGATGATGGCTCAACGGGGTTGGGCGGAGGGCAGCGGGTGGCAAAGGATTCGCTGCGGGTGCAGGCGTATGGCACGGTGGATGAGCTGAATTCCTGTTTGGGGGTGGCGGTGGCGCATGGCTTGTGTGAGCGATTGGCGGCATTTTTGCCCACCATTCAGAATGAGCTGTTTCACCTGGGGTCAGATTTGTGCATTTTGGAAGAAGACAAGGTGAAGTATAACATCCCGCAAATTGAAGAACGGCATGTGCTGGCGTTGGAAAAGATGATTGACGAATGTAATGAGATTGTAGGGCCGCTGGAAAACTTTATCCTGCCCGGCGGGTCGGTGGGGGCGGCGCATTTGCACGTGGCGCGGACAGTGTGCCGCCGCGCCGAGCGCGAGGTGATTGCCCTGGGAAGGCTGGAACCGATTGGGGCTTTTGTGGTTCCCTATTTGAACCGGCTGTCGGATGCTTTGTTTGTGATGGCGCGGCTGGAGAACTTTGAGCGGGGGGTGGCGGAACCATTGTGGGATAAGTTGGCGTAAGGGGGTAGAATCGGTAATCAGTTATCGGTAATCAGTTATCAGTTTGGTCCACTTGTGGTAACTTACTCTGGCAGCAGACCGATTACTGTTTACTGTTTACTGTTTACTGTTTACTGATTACTGTTTACCGTTGACCGAATCATGTGATCATTTGGGTGGGATCGCTTAAAATGGAGAGGTTGGTACGATGTTTGAGAGTTTGCCGCTGATTGCGGCGATTATTATTTTGCTTTGGTTGGCTGTTTTTGTTTACTATCTCACCACGTCGCGTTCGCAGCAGGCGTTGGAGCATGAGATTGAGGCATTGAAAAAAATTTTGGATGATGACGAGAAACATATCTGAATTTGGCCGATTGTTTGTTGTGTTCCTGTTGGTAGGGCTGCTGCTGGGCGGTTGCTCGCTGCTGCCGTCGGGTGAGGATCCATGTGTAACGGCCGTTTCCCTGTTTGAAGATGATTTTGAGGCAGGGGATGTGTGTGGCTGGACGCTATACAACCAGGGGGGGGTGGTGGCAGATATTGCCGACGGTGTGCTGCAAATTACCACTAGCCAGCCGGGGCAGATTGGCTGGACCAATACGCAGCGCAGTTTTGATGATGTGGTGATTACGGTGCAGGCGCGGCAAACGGCGGGGCCAAATAACAATGCGTATGGGGTGGTGTGTCGCTATCAGAATGCGTCGAATTTTTACCTGTTTTTGGTGAGCGGTGACGGGTATTATGCAATTGGCAAATACCAGTCGGGCAGTGACCAGATTGCTTACTTGACGCCGGATGGGAAGTATCAATTCTCGGATGTGATTAACCAGGGGATTGCCACGAACCAGTTGCGGGTTAGCTGTGTGGGGAATGAGTTGAGCTTGGCGGTGAATGGGTTGCCGCTGCTGACGGTGACGGATCCGACGTTTGTGACGGGTGATATTGGGTTGGGGGTGAGTACGTTTGAGCCAGGAACGGCCGTTGTTGCCTTTGATAATGTGCGGGTAGCGGCGCCTTAGACGAGATTGGGGATTGGAGATGAGAGATTGCCGCTTTTCTCAACTCTCCAATCTCCAATTCCTAATCTCCCTTTGAGTAAAAGCATGAAAAGACAGATCATTTGGCTGCTGGTTGTGCTGCTGGTTGGCTGTGGTGGCGGTGGCGAGGAGCAGGCTGATGCGGTTCGGCCGCAGTTGGATGCCAACACGCTGTTTTATGACAACTTTGCGCCGGGGCAGACGGGGGCGTGGCTGCTGGAGCAGGATGAGGTGGGGAAAACGGCCGTTCTGAACGAGCAGCTTGCCATCGAAATCAACGCCCCCAACACCGTGCAGTACAGTGCCTTAGCCAACGAACTGTTTGACAATTTTGTGCTGACAGTGGACGTAAGCCAGCTTCAGGGGAGCCTGGACAGCAGCTATGGGGTGCTGTTTCGCATGGTTAGCCCGGAGCAGTTTTACCGCTTTGCCATGACCAGCGAGGGGACGTATGTGATAGAGCGGCGGGAAAACGGCCGTTGGCTGCGGTTGAGCGATGATTGGCCGACGGCTCCGGCGATTAACCAGGGGCTGAATGTGGCGAATGAGATCAAAATAACGGCCGTTGGTGCCACCCTCACCTTTTTTGTCAACGGCATTGAGGTGCAGCAGGTGACGGACAGCACCTATTCGCTGGGCGGCATTGCCCTGGATGCCGGGACGTTTGGACACACAGGGCTGCAGGTGGCGTTTGACAATGTGCAGGTGTCGCGGGTTGGACAGTAATCGGTAATCGGTAAACAGTAATGTCGTTTCACGACCACTTCGTGTACGGTAATCGGTTGGGGTCACTGATAACTGATAACTGATAACTGATAACTGATAACCGATTACTGGTATCAAAAAATGGTTGATTTTGACGAACTGTGGGATTACGGTCGGCCGGCCGAAACCGAGGCCAAATTTCGTGCTTTACTGCCAGAGGCTGAGGCGGCTGGCGATGCCGATTATTTGGCGCAACTGTTGACGCAGCTGGCGCGGACGCTGGGGTTGCAGCGACAGTTTGCGGCGGCGCACGAGCTGCTGGATCGGGTAGAGGGGGTGGCGCAGGCGGGAACCATTGCCCAGGTGCGCTGTTTGCTGGAGCGGGGGCGTTGCTTTAATTCGGCGGGGGATAAAGGGGCGGCGCGGCCGCTGTTTATGGCGGCGTATGAACAGGCGGCGGTGTTGGGGGCTGATTTTTACACGGTGGACGCGCTTCACATGCTGGCGATTGTTGATCCTTCGGCGGCGCAAATTGAGTGGAATGAGCAGGCGCTGGCAGTAGCGGCGCAGTCGGATGACCCCAGGGCACGGGGCTGGGTGGGGTCGCTGACCAACAATTTGGCCTGGACGTACCATGATTTGGGCAATTATGATCGGGCACTGGTGCTGTTTGAGCAGGCGTTGGCGTTTCGGCAGGCGCAGGGCAACGCGGAAAATATTCGCGTAGCCAAGTGGTGCATTGCCCGCACGCTGCGCTCGCTGGGGCGGGTGGAGGAGGCGTTGGCGCGGCAGCAGGAATTGGCGGCGGGGGAACAGGATGGCTATGTGTTTGAAGAGCTGGGAGAATGTTTGCTGCTGCTGGGGCGTGCGGAAGAGGCGCGGCCGTATTTTGGGCAGGCGTATGGGCTGCTGTCGCAGGATGGGTGGCTGGTGGCAAATGAGGGGGCGCGGTTGGAGCGGTTGAAGCGGTTGGGGGAGGGAGAGATTGGTGATTAGGAGATTGGGGATTGGCGATTGAAGAGTGAATCTCTCAATCGCCAATCCCCAGTCTCCCATTTGCGTATGAAACCAGAAGTGGCGCGGCAGTTAGGTGAGTTGAATCGGCGGTTTTATGCTAGTTTAGCGGATCCGTTTGCGCGGTCGCGGGCGCATCCGCAGGTGGGCTTTTTGGCATTGCTGCCGTTTTTGCCGCAGCAGTGTGGGGCGGTGCTGGATGTGGGGTGTGGAAACGGCCGTTTTGGTCACTTTCTCCAGCAGCACCACCCCTTTGATCGGTACGTAGGGGTGGATTTTACGGTGGAGCTGCTGGCAAAAGGGGCGGAAATGCTGCCCAACGCCACCTTTTTGCCCCGCGACATGAGCCGCGCCGACTGTTTGGACGGGCTGGGGGCGTTTGATTTGGTGGTGTGCCTGGCGGCCATGCACCATGTGCCGGGGCGGGAAAACCGGGTGGCACTGCTGCAAGGGATGCGGCGGGTGCTGCAGCCGGGTGGACGGATTATGTTGTCGAACTGGCAGTTTATGGAGAGTGAGCGGCAGCAGCGGAAGGTGCGCGACTGGGCGGAGGTTGGGCTGACGGCGGCGGATGTGGACGGGACGGATTATTTGCTGACGTGGCGGCAAGATGGCTTTGGGTTGCGCTATGTGGCGATGATTGATGAGGCAGAAACGGCCGTTATGGCCGCCGCCGCCGATTTGCAGGTTATTGGGCAATTTCGCAGCGACGGCAAAGAAGGCAATTTGAGCCTCTACACTATTTTGATGGCTACTACAAGTGCCGATGCAACTTGATAACCCCATTGTCCAGCTCTGTTTGCGTGGCACGCAGGCTGAATTTCACGGGGAGCTACAGCAAGCTCATGCTTTGTACCAAGAGGCATGGGTCATGGCGCAGGACGATTACGAGGCGTGCGTAGCTGCCCATTATTTGGGCCATATTTTAATGCGCCTGGAGGCACCTGTGCAGGAGAGATTGCATTGGCATCAGGAGGCGCTGAAGCGTGCGAACCAAGTATCTGATGAACGTGTCAAGCCGTTTTACTTTTCGCTTTATGTGAACTTGAAGAACTGCCATGAACTTCTGAACAACCTGGAAGAGGCTCAGCGGTATGACAAATTGGTCAGGGGGCTTGTTGACACCGACCCTGCCAATGTTACAATGATGCGTGAATAGGGGTACTATCAAGAGATTGGAGATTGGAGATTAGTACCCTGCTGCATCAGCCAATCTTGAATTTTGGTTATTCTTGCCGTTGATGATGCACTATCGTTTGATTCTGGCTTGCTTAGGAACGAGGATTAAATAAGTTACGCAAGAAGTTCAACTTCTTCTAAGAAGTTGAACTTCTAAATGTGCAAGTTATTTAATTTCCATTCCTTACTTAGGTCATGGAATTAGGAGAATCAATCTCCAATCTCCAATCTCCAACCCTAGAGGTAATAATGAGTTTAAAGCAGCAATTGCAAGATGACTTAAAGGAAGCGATGCGCGGCGGTGAGGCGGCGCGGCGTGATGTGTTGCGTTTAATGATGGCGGCGATTAAGCAAGCCGAGGTAGATGGACAGAAAACGTTGAATGATGCCGAGGTGCAAGAGGTGCTGACCAAGCAGGCCAAGCAGCGGCGTGAAAGCATCAGCGATTATGAAAATGCGGGGCGGGCAGATTTGGCGGCTGGGGAACAGGCGGAACTGGTGATTATTGAGGCGTATTTGCCGCAGATGATGTCTGAGGCGGAGGTGCGGGCGGTCGCTTCGGGGCTGATTGCCGAGCTGGGTGTGACGGATGCCAAGGGGATGGGGCAGGTGATGGGGCGTTTGATGGCGCAGTTGAAGGGGAAAGCCGACGGCCGTTTGGTCAACCAGGTTGTGCGCGACCTACTCCAGTAGCGTTTAGACATCATGACCATCAACCGGATGGAACAGGTAAAGATTGGCAACGGCCGTTTACGTGACCTGGCAAAAGGGTCGCTCCTGTGGCTGTTTGTCACCGTGTTGACAGTGGGGATGACCCTGATTTTGGTCATCAACTACGGCGGCAACGCCGAAGTGATGGTTGAAGTTGGAAAGCCAGCCCCAGAGAATGTGTATGCGCCCCGTTCCATTGATTATCAGAGCGATATTTTAACGGCTCAGGCCAAAGACGATGCGGCCAACGCTGTGGAAACAGAATACACGCCGTTTGACCTCAGCATTCGTCGGGAGCAACTGCGTGATGCCCGCGCCATCTTTGCCTTTGTTGACGTGGTTCGCGCTGATTTGTATGCCAATGAGGCCGAGAAACTGTTGGTTCTGGGTGTTATTGAGGGGGTGACGATTGAGGCCGAGGTGGGGAAGGCGGTGCTGGCACTGGATACGGCGCAGTATGAGCAGACCAAGACGGAGATCATTAGCACTATTGATGAGCTGATGCGGCGGGAGATTCGGCCGGATGAATTGAGTGCGGTGCGCCGTTCGGCGCGGCAGTCGCCTAACCCGGATTTGACGCCAACGCAGGAAACGGCCGTTACCAACCTCGCCCCCCAATTTATCGTCGCCAACGTCTTCCCCAACCTCGAAGCTACCAGCCAGAAGCGTGAAGAGGCCACCGCTGCCATTGAGCCGCGCCATCGCATTGTCTTGGAAGGGCAGCAAATTCTGCAAACGGGCGACATCGTTACGGCTGAAGATGTGGAAATCCTGACCGAACTCGGTTTGCTGCGCCCCGACCGCGATTGGCGCGATATAGCCAGCCTGTTTATGGCTTCCTTGTTATCCTCCGTTCTGATCACCCTGTACTGGCAGCAGTTTCACCGCGAATTTGCCGTCAAAACGCGCTATTTGGGCGTTTTGCTAACCATCACCCTGTTCTTCACCATCGCGGCGCGGGTAATGGTGACAACACCCGCCCTGCTTTATTGGTACCCCATTGCCGCCATGTCCATGCTGTTGGCCGTCATTTTTGAAACGCGGCTGGCAATCATGATCACCGTTGTCATTGCTTCCATTGTCGGCTTTATCGCCCCTAACTCGCTGGAACTGGTCGTTTATCTGGCTGCTGGCGGGATTATGTCTGTGCTGACGCTGCGTGACGCGCAGCGAGTGACGGCCTTTTTCCGGGCAGGGTTGGCAGGGGCACTGGGGCATGTTTTTGTGCTGCTGGTTTTCCGGCTGCCGCAAAACGTGGATGTTCTGATTCTGCTCCAGCAAATCTTTTTTGCTGTGGGTAATGGTATTCTGTCGGCAGCCCTCACCCTGGTTGGCTTTTATATTTTGGGCAGCCTGTTCGGGGTCATTACCATACTGCAACTACAAGATTTGTCCCGTCTGGATCACCCCTTGCTGCAACAACTGCTGCGCCGCGCACCGGGTACCTATCACCACAGCCTGATTGTGGCGAATTTAGCGGAGCAGGCAGCGGAGCGAATTGGGGCTAACAGCCCGCTGGTGCGGGTGGGAGCGTTTTATCATGACGTAGGCAAGATGAATCGCCCGCCTTTTTTCACCGAAAACCAGGAAGGGGTTAACCCCCATGATTCGTTAGACCCATATACCAGCGCCCGGATTATTGCCAGCCACGTCACCGATGGGCTGGAGCTGGCGCGGCGTTATCGGTTGCCGCACCGGATTCAGCAGTTTATTGCCGAACATCACGGGCAGCGGCTGATTAAGGGGTTTTATTTTAAGGCCATTGAGCAGGCGGGTGGTGATGAGAGCGAGGTTGATAAGGAGAAGTTTCGTTATGCCGGCCCACGCCCGCGCACGCGGGAGTCTGGCATTGTGATGCTGGCGGATGCTGTGGAGGCGACCTCAAGTGCGCTGCGCCCTAACACGGAAAAGGCGATTGAGAAGCTGGTTAATTCGCTGGTGGATGATGATTTAATGGAGGGTCAGCTAGACGATTCTGGGCTAACGCTGGGCGATTTGCGGCTGATTCGGGCTTCGTTTATCGAAACGCTCAAGGGGCGTTTTCATGTGCGGGTTAAATATCCCGGTAATGAAACACTGGAAGAAGGGAAGGCTGTGGCGGCGTTGCCGGCCGGTGATGTGGTCGAATTTGCCGAAACGGCCGTTTTGCCTGTTTCCCAACAATCAGTACCAATGGAAAGATCATGAACTATAACATTGAAGTGCAAGTATCATGCAATGTAGGTCATAAAAAACCGAGCGAAGTGCGTTCGCTGCTGGTGGCGGCAGCCGAGCAAACGCTGCAGCAGCAAGGGATCACCCCTCCCGCCGATTTAACGATTTTGCTGACAGACGATGAGCAAATCCAGCAGTTTAACCGGGATTATCGCGGGGTGGACAGCCCTACCGATGTATTGAGCTTTCCCGCCGGGGAACCACTGCTCGATTTGGTAGACATGGATCCGTATCTGGGTGACATTGCCGTGTCGGTGCCATTTGCCGAACGGCAGGCGGGGCAGGCGGGGCATGATCTGCTGGCGGAACTGCAACTGCTGACGGTGCATGGGGTGCTGCATTTGCTGGGGCATGACCATTTGGAGCCGGAGGAGAAAGAGGTGATGTGGGGGGCGCAAACGGCCGTTCTCTCCGCCCTCGGCCTGGGCCACATCACCCCCACTGAAAGCGAGCATGATTGAGCAAGGCCGCAACGAACTCTACAGCCGCATCCGCAGCTTTGGCTACGCCTTTGAAGGGTGGTGGTTTGTGCTGAAAACGCAGCACAACGCCTGGCTACACGCTATTGCCACCATTGTGATTGTTGCCATTGGCCTGTGGCTCAGGCTACCCCTGCGTGACTGGGCCGTGCTGGTGCTAACTTTTATGGCCGTGTGGATGGCCGAATTTATGAACACAGCCCTGGAAGCGGTGGTGGATATGACAATGCCCGACCACCACCCGCTGGCAAAAGTTGCCAAAGATGTAGCCGCCGCCGCCGTGCTGGTGGGGGCGTGCGGAGCCGTCCTTATTGGGTTGTTGATACTTGGCCCCCCCCTCTGGGTCAAGCTTTTTCCCGCTGCAAATATGCCGTAATATTTTCCATCTCCTGCTTGTAGACGCGGCGCATGATGGGCGGCGTCATCCATTTTTCGATTAGCCCACCCAGCCCTGGCTTTTGCGGCATGTAGGTCGTAAAGGTTAACTCCGTTTGGCTGCCGTTGGCGTGGGGTTTGAAGCTGAAATCGGTATAAATCCCGGTGGCGCGGTCTTTTTCCCGCAGCAGCCTGCCCGGCTCCGGCTCGGTTACATCCATGTGGTATTCCACCTTCACCCCCATCACTTCCATGGGAAAGCGAATGATGCTGCCTGCGCCAAACCCACCTGCCTCAACGGTGAGGTCGCCAAAGTATGGCCTGGGTAAAATGGCGGGATGCCCCACTTTGTAATCGGCAATAACCCCGTGTACATCGGCCGGCGGGGCGGGAATAATGCTTGAGTAGCTAACTTGATAAAAACGCATGATTTTTTCCTTGTCAGGTGACAACCAGTTGCCGCCTGCTACTTGTTACCTGTCTTTGTAGGATTGAGTGCCAGCAGCGTTAGCCCCAGGTCTCGGCAGCGGAGGATGATGCCGTAGAGGGTGGCTTGGTCACTATTAACGGCCGTTAACACCGTGTTTCCATCCTCATAGCGAATAACCAGATCGCCAAACCAGGCGGCGTAGCTGAGGTCAAGCTGACCTTTGACCGTCAGGTCATAATCCATCATTGGCTGTAGTGTAGCTGATTTTGCGGTGGGTGTGACCCACCGGGGGGTGGGAAAGGGGGGTGGGAATTAGGAGGGATTGGAGATTGGAGATTAGGGATTGGAGATTGGGGCGGAGCAATCTCTAATCTCCAATCTCATTTACGCAAACAACCCCAGGGTACGTGCTTTGGCGATGGCTTCAGGGCGGTTTTGCACCTGGAGCTTGCTGTAGAGGGTGTTGATGTACCATTTAACGGTGCTGGGGGCCAGGGTGAGGGTGGCAGCGATTTCCTGGTTGGATTGCCCGGCGACGAGCAGCTGTAGCACGTCCTGTTCACGGGGAGTGAGGGGGGCAATAAGGGGTGGGAGGGCAGAAACGGCCGTTTTTCCCACCACCTCTATCATTTCCCGCGCAAACGGCGGCGCATCTGCCTGCTGGCACCATTGCGCCAACAAAGGTTGCAAACCGGGTGCCAGGCTCAAAAACGGATAGCGGCGGTTTTCCGCTGCCGCCAGTTCAACCGCCTGAACGAGGGCAAGCCGGGCGTGGTGGCTATTGCCCTGGGCGTGGCGGGCCAACGCCAGCAGCAGATAGCGTTCAACGGTGTTGATGGACGGTGCGGCTTCCTGAGCCAACAGCGCGACAACGGCATCTGGCTGCTGCTGGGCAAGCAGCACGCGGGCTTCCAGCGGCGGCAGTTGGTCGGTTGTGTAAAATAGAGAGAGCGGGAGATAGTTGGCTTTGAAATTGTGAAGCCAGCGAACGGCCGTTACCACCTGCCCCTGCATTAGCCACAATTTCGCTTGTGTTGCCTCCAGCCACCGCTGTTCGGCAGGGGGGTCAAACTGCCGGGCATAGTCGAGCGCGGCGGCGGCCAGCGTGGTGGCGCGGGTGGTGTCGCCGCGAAGCTGCGCCAATTCGGCCAGCATCATCGTGGCGCTGGCAAGAATGCCGGTGACAAGCCCACTTTGCTGGCTAATCTGAACGGCCGTTTGCAACGCCTCCTCCCCGTCTTCCAACGCCCCCCATTCCAAAAAAATGCGCCCCAGCGACACATAAACAAAGCTGGCAAGCGGCGCGGCGGTTGCCCCCAGCGCGGCGATGTGCGCCTGTGCTTGCTGGCAAAGCTGGTGCGCCTGGCGCAGCCGCCCGGCAAAAACCAGCAGGCGGCAGCGGTGAAAAAGGGCAGTGAGTGCCAGCTCAGGGTTATTTTCCTGTTCGGCGGCGTGCTGCGTGGCCGTCATCTGCTCATGCGCCGTGGCAAAATCCTCCAACAGGCTGGTGATGAGGGCCTGCATCAGCTGCGTCAGCGGGCTGGGGTTGGGCAGGGTTTGGGCTTGGGCGGCAATGGCAATAAGCTGCGCCCTGTCTTGCTGGTGGGTGGCAATGAGGTAGGCCAGCAGCAGGGTGTCGCTCGGCTGGTTGGAAAGGTCGTTGGGTGGGGCGACCCCGGCGAAAAGGGTTTGGGCGTGGAACCAACGGCCGTTTAGAGCAAACGCCAGCCCAAAATAGATGGCAAGCCGGGGGTGGTTGGCAACGTAGCCGGGGGGAAATTGGGCTTGCCAGCGCAGCAAGGTTTCAATTTCGTTGCGCTGGGAGACAGCGTTGGCGAGGCCAAGGATGAGGTCGGCGGCGTGGTCGTAGTCGGCGGCGGCCAGAACATACGCGACGGCTTCTTCAAAACGGCCGTTTTGCTCAAACCAGGCGGCGGCGCGACGCTGCAACATTGGCACAAGCTGGGGCGACTCCGCCTGTAGCCGCGCCCGCAGCAGGTCGGCAAAGAGGTGGTGGTAGCGATACCAGCGGCGGTGGCTGTCGAGGGGGATGAGGAAGAGGTTGTGGGTTTCGAGGTGGTGGAGGAGGGCGGGGGAGCGGAGGAGCAGGGGAGCAGAGGAGACTCTTTCTCCCCTACTCCCCTGCCCCCCTGCCCCCCTGCTTAAAACCACGTCACATAGCTCGGCGGTAAACTGGTGCAGAACGGCCGTTTGCAGCAAAAATTGGCGCACGTCGGCCGGCTGCTGGTTCAGCACTTCTTCCAGCAAATAATCCAGCACAAAGCGGTGGCTGCCGGAGAAGGTTGCGACGAACGCTTCTGCCGTTTCGGTTGTGTTTTGCAGGGCGATGGCCGCCAGTTGCAGTCCCACCGCCCACCCCTCGGTGCGGCTTTCCAGCGCCGCTAAAACGTGGTCGGGCAGCGGTAGGTGCATCGTTTCGTGGAAAAACTGGCGTGTGTCGGTCAGCGAAAAACGCAGGGCCTCGGCACGAAGCTCCACAAGCTGGTGGCGACCGCGCAGCCGGGGCAGCGGTAGTGGCGGGTCGGTGCGCGTCAGCAGCACTAGGGTGAGGGTGGGTGGCAGTTGCTCCAGCAAAAAGGTAAGTGCATCGTGGATGGCGAGGTTGTCAATGAGGTGGTAATCATCAAGGATGAGCAGGGCGGGGTGGGGCAGGGCAGCCAGTTCGTTGAGCAGCGGCGGCAACATGGCGGCTATCGGTGTGGGCTGCGGTGATTGCAGGGTTGCCAGCAGTGGCTGCCCGAAGTCGGGGAATTGGGTTTGCAGGGCGGCGATGAGGTAGCTGAAGAAGCGGCTGGGGTCGTTGTCGCCGGGGTCGAGGGCGAGCCAGCAGGCGGCGTTTGGGTGCTGCGCCGCCCATTGGGCGACGAGGGTGGTTTTGCCAAAACCGGCCGTTGCGGCCACCAAAATGAGCTTGCGCCCGATGCCTGCATCGAGTTTGCCCAACAGCGTTGGCCGCAGAACGGTGTTAGGGCGGCTGGGTGGGCATGTGATCTTGGTGAGCAGCAGCATGGCCTTGGGTTTACCCTGGCTGTTGGCTGGATGGATAATCTGGTTTTTGCCGGGTACGGAGGGCATTGACACCAGCCATCAGGTCGCTGCCAAAGAAGTTGAGCATTTCCAGGGCGACGGATTGGTCAAAAATGGGGCTAGCCTGAAGCATCCACTGGTTGAGGGCGCGTTTGGTGAAGCGGATGGCGTGTTTGGGGCCGGTGGCGAGGGTGGTGGCGACTTCCATCGCCTTGGCTTCCAGCTCTTCCAGCGGTACGCTGAGGCTGACGAGGCCAATGCGTTCGGCTTCTTCGCCGGTGACAAAATCGGCCGTCATCAGGTAATACTTCGCTTTGGCCATGCCGCAGAGGATGGGCCAGACAACGGCGGCGTGGTCGCCAGCTGCGACACCCATGCGGACGTGGCCGTCGCTGAGCTTGGCGTGTTTGGCGGCAATGCTGATGTCGGCCAGCAGGGCGACGACGAGACCGGCACCAACGGCGGGGCCGTTGATGGCGGAGATGATGGGTTTGTTGCAGTTGAGGATGTTGTAGACGAGGGCGCGGGCTTCTTCGTAGATTCTCAGGACTTCGTCGTAGTCGCGGTAGGCATCTTCCACCATTTGCAGGTCGCCCCCGGCGGAAAAGGCGCGGCCGGCGCCGGTGACGACGGCGACGGAGATGGTGGGGTCGTGGTTGATGGTGTGCCAGATTTCGACGAGTTCGGTGTGGAGGCGGGTGTTGGTGGCGTTGAGAACGTCGGGGCGGTTGAGGGTCATCCAGAGGATGCCGTGGTCGCGTCGTTCAAATTGGATGTGTTGGTAGTCGGTTAGTTCCATGAGGATTGGGGGATTGGGGATTGGGGATTGGAGATTGGTGAAGGTTCACAATCTCTAGTCTCCAATCCCCAATCTCAATTGTGTTATACGCGGTGACAGCGATTGACCATGCTGCCCAGCCCTTCGATGGTGGAGATGATTTCGTCGCCGTCTTTGAGGTAGGTTTTGCTGGGCATGCCGATGCCGGCGGGTGTGCCGGTGAAGATGAGGTCGCCGGGGGTGAGGGTGCAGGCGGCGGAGAGGTAGGCGATGAGTTCGGGAATGGAGAAGATGAAGTCGTTGGTACGGCCGTTTTGCCAGGTGTGGCCGTTGATTTGGCAGCTTATGGCGAGGTTGTTAGGGTCGGGCAGGAGGTCGGGGGAGACGATGGCGGGGCCGATGGGGCCGTAGGTGTCGTTGGATTTGCCAAAGCTGAATTGGGGTGGGGTGAGGGCAAATTGGACAACGCGGTCGGAGACGTCCTGACCGATGGTGAGACCAGCGACGTGGCTCCAGGCATCGGCGGCGGGGATGTGGCGACCGCCTTTGCCGATGACGACGACGAGTTCGACTTCCCAATCTACGGTGTCGGAGCCGAGTTCGATAACGGCCGTTGATCCTGCCAAACAGTTTTGGAATTTGGTGAAGACCATGGGCAGACTGGGGATGGCGAGGTTGGCTTCGTGGGCGTGGGCGCGGTAGTTGAGGCCGATGGCAAAGACTTTGGTGGGGTCGGGGACGGGTGGATCGAAGGTTATGCCGTCGAGGGTGCCGTCGGGTGTGGCTTGATCGAGCATGGCGGCGAGGGTGTGGAGGTCGTTGGTGTGGGCGAGGGCGTGGCGGGTGTGGTGGGAGAAACGGCCGTTACTGACGCGCTCCAAATCATAATAATGGTTGCCAGACAGCAGCGCGGCGCGTCCGGCGATAGTTGCTAAGCGAAAGCCCATAGGGTGTACTCCTTGTCGGTCGTCCGTCGTCGGTCGTCCGTCATTTTTTGTCTACAATCATAAGGTAAGATAAAACGGCCGTCGAGTAAAAAAAGAGGTTGCCATTGGCCGGTAGTTATGATAGCATTCTGGCTAATGATATGGCGGGTGTAGCGTAGTGGTTAACGCGTCTGGTTGTGGCCCAGAAGACCGTGGGTTCGACCCCCACCACTCGCCCAGAAGGCCGGTAACGGGTGTTACCGGCCTTTTTTGTTAGGTGGGGTGGGAAACGGCCGTTTCCATTTCCGTCAACAGGGCAAAAAAGTCGCCAGAAACGGCCGTTCGCACCATGATGTCTACTTGTTCGGCCGGCAGAGCAAAATCTTCCACATACTTCTTAAAATGTTTGCGAAACTGAATGAGGCCAAACGGGTCGCCGTAGTAAGCCAGCATTTCGCGCAAATGGAGCCGAATGCCCTGGGCAATCTCGGCAAATGACAAATCTGCCTTGTCGCGGCGGGCAAAAATCCACGGGTTGCCAATGGCCGCCCGGCCAATCATCACCGCATCACACCCGGTGTGGGCTTTCATGCGATCAATGTCGGCCGGCGTTTGCACATCCCCATTGCCAATCACCGGCACGCGCACCAGTTCGCGCAGCCGGGCAATTTCATCCCAATCCGCCTGCCCACCATACTTTTGTACCTTGGTGCGGGCGTGCATGGCAATCAGCGCCGCGCCATTGTCTTCCATAATCCGGGCAATATCGGCATAGTTACGCTGGTCTTCGTCCCATCCCAGCCGAATTTTGCCCGTGACGGGGACGCGCAAATGTTTGGTAAGCAGGGCGAAGGTGTCACGCACCAGCTCTGGCTGGGGCATCATCCCCACGCCTGCACCCCGCCCACTGACCTTGCGGGTGGAGCAGCCCATGTTGATGTCAATGATGTCGGGGTTGAGTTCCTGAATGCGTAAAGCGGCCGTTAGGAAATCCTGGGCGTTGTTGCCAAAGATTTGGAAGACAATAGGCTTTTCGTCGGGCTGAAAATCCAGCTTGTCCCAAAACGGGTTGTGCCGCCCCAAAAGCGGTTCCACTGGCACAAATTCGGTGTAGTGCATGGCCGACCCATAGGCGCGGCACAGGGCGCGGTAAGGGACATCGGAGTAGCCAGCCATTGGAGCCAGGATGGTATCGCCACAAATTGGAATGTTGTTTACATGGAAAATCGGTTCTTTTTCGCCAAACATACTGTCTATTGTAGCGTAAATCCTCGGTTGGTTGCAGATGTGGCTGATATGTGCTTGCGCGATAAATAAACTTTCTTTTGCCTTTCCTTTTTTAGATGCTAAAATGAGTAGTACTTGTCTTGCTTTTGGCAAGCGCAAAGAACAAATCATGACAGAGCCTAATGTAACCTTGGCCGCACAAGGCGGCTGTAACCCCAAATGGATATTGATTAGTTGAAGAAGAGCGTTTAGCCACAACGTGGCGCGTTATAATGCTTTGTCCATGACAAAGGAGGTGGTGTTTCCAGTTTAATCAGGTACAAAAATAGTTCATCCAAGAACAAACAGTTAGTGCATTGAGGTAATCTATTTTTTTTGCCGCATTTGTAAAGGCCTTTGTTCCCGATAAGTTTGCTTTTTGTGGGCAACAATATGGTTTTGTATATGGTTTCTTGCGGCAACCCATTCCTGGAGGAAGATTTTTAATGAGAACACAAGCGTTCAAGTATTTGATGTTGACCGCTGCTTTGCTCACACTTGTTGCTGTTGTGAGTGCTGCGCCTTCACGTGATCGTTCGGTAGATGCGACTTTTGAGGAAGCAACGGCCGTTCAAATTGGTTCTGGTATTGTGGTAGAGCCAAAAGGCGTGACAGGATCAGCGGTTTACATTGTCCAGCTAGCCGATGCCCCATTGGCTACCTATCGTGGCAACATTGGTGGTTTACAGGCGACCAGCCCACGTGTCACTGGTGCGAACAAACTTGACCCCAATTCGGCTGCCAGCCAGGCGTATATGGCATATTTGGGTGAAAAACGGGCGGAAGCGATTGAGGCGGCAGGTGCGGCAATTGAACGGCCGTTAACCATCGCCTTTGAATACAAAGCAACCCTCAACGGCTACGCCGCCGAAATGACCTCCGCCGAAGCCCACGCCATTGCTAAACTCCCTGGCGTTGTCCGCGTCGAACGCGAGAAAATTTTTGAACTGCAAACCGATGCCGGCCCCGCCTGGATCGGCGCACCCAGCATCTGGGATGGTTCCGCCACCGGTGACGCTGGCACCTACGGTGAAGGCATCATCGTTGGTGTCATTGACACAGGCATTGACCCCTGGAACCCCTCTTTTGCGGAGACAGGTGACGACGGATATACCCACACCAACCCCTTTGGTGCAGGCACATACGTAGGCGTTTGTGATCCCAACAACACCAACCCCGAACCGGGCGTTGTTGCCTATGACCCAACCTTCCCCTGTAACGGCAAGCTGATTGGCGTTTGGGGCTACACCGCCTCCGATCCCAGCCCGCGTGATGGCGACGGACACGGCTCCCACACCGCCAGCACCGCTGCCGGTAACTTTGTCAACAATTCTGTTGTCAACTCCCCCACCGCCACCTACACCGCCAACATCTCTGGTGTGGCTCCCCATGCCAACATCATCATGTACGATGGTTGTATTGACGGTGGTGGATGTCCTGGTTCTTCTCTGACTGCTGCCCGCGATCAGGCACTGCTCGACGGTGTAGATGTCATTAACTACTCCATCGGTTCCGCCGCCCCAACTGGCGACCCCTACAACGACCTGGAATCTGAACAATGGCTCGCTTTGCGTGACGCTGGTGTTTTTGTTGCCACGTCCGCTGGTAATGCTGGCCCCGGCGATGCCACCGTTGGTTCCCCGGCCGACATCCCCTGGATCACCAGCGTGGGTGCAGCCAGCCACAACCGTGCTTTCCTGCAAACCATCACCGTCACCGATGGGGTGAATGACCCCTTGGTGTTGAATGGTCGGGCAATGGCTAATGGCTATGGGCCAGCTCCCATCGTTTTTGCGGCCGATTATGCTGACCCGGCAAACGGCATTTCTGAAGAAGATGCCCGCCTTTGCGCCGACGGTGTATTCCCGGCCGGCACGTTCAATGGCGAAATCGTGATTTGTGAACGCGGTATCTATGGTCGCGTTGCCAAAGGCCAAACCGTGGCTGACGGCGGGGCTGGTGGCTACATTTTGGCCCAGCCCAACGAATTTGGCGGTGGCTCTGGGGCGTTAAATGCAGATCCCCACGTTCTGCCCGCCATTCACATTGACTACGCCACTTACCAGCAGCTCATCACCTACCTCACCGCCGCCGGTGGTTCCGCACAAGGGACAATAGGCGATGCTGTTCTGGACACAAATGACAGCCACGGCGACATCATGGCCGCCTTTAGCTCTCGCGGTGAAAACGGTACCTTTGCCGACATCATCGTGCCAAGCGTCACCGGCCCCGGCCGCGACATCTGGGCTGCCTACCATCAGGGCGAAGCAGGTGATGGCGATTTCACCTGGAACGTCATTTCCGGTACCTCTATGTCCAGCCCGCACGTGGCTGGTACGGGTGCTTTGATGAAAGCAGCTCACCCCGACTGGAGCCCCGCGCAAATTCAGTCGGCGTTGATGATGACCTCCAACACCAACGTCCTTAACGATGACGGTGTGAACCAGGCGACTCCGTTTGCAATGGGTAGCGGGCGTGTTAACGTGGCCGCCGCCGCGCAGGCTGGTTTGGTGCTGGACGTGACGACGGCTGAATATGAAGCAGCGAATCCGGCCGATGGTGGCGACCCGTCAAGCCTGAACCTGGCAAGCATGGGTAATGGTTCGTGTGTGGAAAGCTGTAGCTGGACACGTACCTTCCTGGCTACCAAAGAAGAGACCTGGACACCTTCCCTGGATTTGCCAGACGGCATGACCGGTTCTGTCACACCTGGCTTTATTGCCATTTTGCCAGGACAAACGGTTGATATTACCGTTGAAGTAAATGTTCTCGGTTTACCTGCGGAGGAGTGGGCTTTTGGTACGTTGATGCTGACTCCCGGTGGTGATACGCCAGCGGCGCATTTGCCCATTGCTGTACGCCCGGTAACGGGTGACTTGCCAGGCTCTATCGTGATCAATGCTGCCCGCAACGCGGGTTCGGTGCCGGTAAATGGTTTGACCGCGATCACTATCAGCGAGTTGACGGTTGATACCATTGGCTTGGCTAAAGCTACCACCACTGATTTTGAACTGGCGCAAGACCCGACCAATGACATTGGCGCGGGTGGTTTTTATGATGATCTGAGTCAGGTCTTCTGGATGCCGATTGATGTTCCAGCCGATAGCTATTCGCTGGTGGCTGAAATTCTTTCTTCGGAATCACCTGATGTGGATATGGCTGTTGGTCAGGATCTGGATGGTGATGGGCCGGAAGCATCAGAAGAAGTTTGTACCAGCACCAGTGGGTCCTGGACAGAGTTCTGTGAAGTAGCGGCCCCCGCTGAGGGGACTTGGTGGGTGCTTGTCTTGAACTGGGAAGAGTCCTCCAACTCGCCTGATGCGATTTCGCTGGCAACGGCCGTTGTTCCCACTGCCGACGCTGGCAACATGAGCGTGGAAGGGCCGGTCAGTGTACCGTCGCTAGAGCCATTCGACATTCGTGTCTTCTGGGATACGCCTGATGCTGCCGCCGGAGATCGCTACTACGGTGCAATCTCACTGGGTACCAGCCCCGAAAATGCGGGCAACCTGGGAACCATTCCTGTCTACCTCAATCGTATTGCGGACGATGTGACCAAGAGTGCCAGCAGCGAGACCGCGCTGCCGGGCGACACCATTACCTACACCCTTACCGTGAACCCGAACGTGCTGCCGGAAGACATTTCCTATGTCATCACCGATACGCTGCCGGCCGGTGTGACCTACGTGGATGGTTCGGCTGCGGCTTCGGCCGGCACCGTTTCTGTGGCTGATGGCGTAGTGACCTGGGAAGGCGATATGGTTTCCCTGAGCAACCTGGCTGCCAGCTACACCATGACCACCAGCGACACGGATGCCAGCTGTGATACGGGCTTTGGTGGTTATGTTGACC
>WBZL01002162.1_pt1 | contig 19431 bp, 10 predicted proteins | sample 5204291 | NCBI WGS metagenome assembly WBZL01 (sample SAMN12344345, study PRJNA552823) | activated sludge metagenome | biome: Activated sludge suspended growth; feature: Nitrification reactor; material: Wastewater; isolation source: activated sludge from nitrification reactor of wastewater...
CGCCGCCGAGGATGGTTTTGCGAACATCGGCGGCGCGTTCCCGAATGGCGCGGCCAGCGTTGCCCGCCAGCGCGGCCACGCGGCGGCGGTAGAACAGGGTGACAGCCAGCAAGAGAACGCCTAAGGTACCGGCTACAATCCAGGGAATGAGACTGCTTTGTTCGGGAACACTAGTGGTGCAGCGTGGATCATCGGGGTTCTCTTCGCAGGGATAGACGTTAACTTCTCTTGTCACAATAATTTCTGTGCCTTCGTTAGAGCCAGTTGGTGCCAAGGATTGGGAGAAACTGTCGTCTACTTCGATAGTGATTGCGACGGTGCTGCTGCTGCTTTTCATGCCGAGTTCGTCCACCACTTCAACCAGAACGGGCAGGGTTTTGGGCTGGGTGAAGGTGCTGATGTCGAGGTCTAGCTGGAAGGTGTTTTCGGCGGGGTTTTCTTTGTGCAGCACCAAGATGCCATCCGCGAAAAAGTCTACAGAGGCGATGTTGCGCGGCAGGCGGTCGGGCCAGTCGCTGATTTCGGCCGTGATGGGGATGGTGTCGGGTTCGAGGTTGATGGTGCTGGCGCTGGGGTCTGCGGCCTGTCGCTCCACGGTGTAGTTGTCGCGGGGGGAGGTGATGGTGATGGTGGGGGGCTGCAGGGTGAGGTCGTAGGTGGTGGTGGCACTGGGCGGCTGGTTTTTGGGGGCCAGGGCAATGGTGCGGGTGCCGGAGACGTTTTGGGTGCTGCGGTAGCGGATGGTGTGGGTTTGGCCTTGCTGGATGATGTGGCTGTAGATGGCGTTGAGGCCGTTGGTGTTTTCGGCGGTGTCGGTGGAGAGGAGGAGGTATTGGCCGCCGGAGGTGTCGGCGAGGGTGCGGAGGGGGTCGGCGAATTGGGCTTCGGTGTGGGCGTGGAGGGTGTAAACGGCCGTTTGTTCCCCCCTTGCCCGATTCCCCAACTCCCGCGCATTCCGCACCGTTTCCGACGTAGACGGCCACTGGATGACGCTGGCAACAAAAACAATCGCCGTGCTGCCGTTTTTGGTCACACCCAAATTGGTCAGATTCGTCAGCGTTTCATCAATGCTCAACAGTTCGCGGGTGGAGCCACTCGTTTGGGAAAAATCCAGGTTGCTGGTGGCATCGGTAAAGACAGTGGCCGATTGGGTGGGGCCAAGTACCGCTTCCAGCTTGTCATTGCCAGGGCGACCGGGGGTGAGCGCACCGGAACTGTCGGCCGGCCCCTGGGTGTTGTTCACACGGGCATAAATGGCAACCGTGTCCACCCCGTCGCGGAACTGACCGCCGCGCTGGAGCTGGCTGATGGCTTGTTGTAACACGCGGCGGTTGTAGTTGGGCATGTTGGAGTAGTAGCTGCGGTCTATGACAAAGAAGATAGTCGCGGGGGCGATTTCCCCTTCGGAAAGGGAGAAGTCGGTAATGGGCTGGTTGTTTTCAAACAGGTCTATGTTGTCTTTGATGAGAGTCGTTGGCACTTGTCCCGTTTCATCAACGGCGCGAAAGGTGACGACAATATCGGGAAATGCGCTTTTGTCTACCGACAAAATGGTGATTTCATCAACAACGGTTTGGGTGTGTCCTGGCTTGGTTTGGCTAAACACAAACATGAGGCACAGGATCACAAGAACAACAATCTGGCGAGAAAATTTGAGCATTGTGACCTTCTTTCTAGCAAGGAACGATTAATGTTACGTTAATGTTACCGCCAATTGGCAAATCGAACAAATTTCAGTTTTTAGATTTGCTCCACCTCCAAACTGGTTTGCGAGGTCAGGCGAATGATTCTGGTTTGCCCCAGCGGGGTTGGGGCGTTTGCCGGCAGCTTGATTTTGTCGAGATAGGTTCCGTTGAGGCTTTTGAGGTCTTCGACCAGAATGGTGTTGTTGCGTTGCAAAAATTGCGCGTGTGGGCGCGAGATGCGTGGGTCGTTCTCAATCACGAGGTCACAATCTTCCCGGCCAATGGTGCAGGGGAAGGTGGTGATGATTTTTTCGGCCGAGGGTGGTCTATCTCGCTGTATGATGCGGAGGCGAAGACGAACGGCCGTTTTGACCGGTGGCGGCGGTGGCGGTGCATCTATTTTGACACTTGGCAGTGGGACGCTGTGCTTTGGCGGTTCTGGCGGCACAACCTTTGGTCTTTCGCGCCTCACATCTCTCAGAAAATCCTGTTCCTCCGAAGCCACGTCTGCTTTTGACAACAACCCACCCCGGTCAAGCCCGTGAATGATGATAGATTTGTCTACGGGTGGTCTAGCAAGAACGGGTTCCTCTCGTTTTTTCTGCCTGTTTTGCAAATAAAAGTAGCCAACCACACTGCCGACAATCATCACAATGGCGAGTAAAAGGACAGGGTTTTCCCGTAAGCCGCTGCCTAATCGCTCCCACATGGTGGGCGGTTCGGGCGGAACTGGCTCAAATTCGTTGTAGCTACTTTCGGAGCGTTGCCCGTCGGTTGTGGTCAAATAGACCGTCACTGGATAATTTTTGATCTGGGTTGCCAGGCGAATTGCGTTGGGTAAAGTCTCCCGAATGGGTGAGCCAGCGAAAGCGGTGGGGCCGAATTCATGAATTTTCCCCCCGGATTCGCCGTCTCGAATAAACCCCTCATAACTTTGCACCCGTTCTGCTTCGGGAACATCTAAATCAATGTAAAATAGCCCGTTGTCAAAATCGGCCGTTACGGCCTGAATCGTAAACTGGATAGGCGGAGCCGATGACGCGGGTTTGTGTACGAATGAATGTTCGGCCAGAATGACTTCCCCGTCTGCATTTGTGATCTGGTTTCCGGTAATATCTAACGCTTGAATACGAATCACATATTCGGCGTTTGCCTGGAAGGGGGTGCCGTCTAACGAAATGATGGGTATGTCGTTGGGATCTGTCATGATCAACGGCTCACCGACCTGTAAATTGGCTTCATCCCACACGGTTACAACGAGCTGGTGAATATCGGCTGGATTTTCGATGGCAAGGGACAGGGCGTAGCGATTGGTGTCGCTGTCATAGCGAGCGCTGTTAATCAAAATTGACAGGGCTGGCGTGGGCTTTTTGTCGCTGCGCGTGGAAAGGAAGGTGAAGGACTCAATGAGGGAGCCGGTGTCGTTGCTGAGTTCCAGAGAAAGAGCGGCGCGGTTTTCTCCTTGCTGGGCCAAAACCTCTCCGTGCGCCACAAGCTGGCTGTTGAGGCCGTCAATGATTTCCTGGAACAAACCGCCCAGATCGGCCTGGCTGCCAATGGCAGAGAACGCATCTGTTTCGGCGGCCATGTTGCGTAATTCCCCCCCGTTTAGCTCGTCTGGTGATTCGTTATACAGGCCAATGGTGTGGATGGGGGTGGGGAGGCCGCTGCCGGATTGGGGTCTGGCTCTGTCAATGAGTTCGCGGTAGGTGTGGCGGCTGCAAGGTGTGGGATCGTTCTGGATTTTCTGGTCTTTGCCGTCGGTGAAGAGGATGATGGCGCGGCGGTCAACGGGGCTAGTGATTTGCTGTTCCAGCAGCCCGATGGCATCGTATGCGGTGTCATAGAGGCAGGTGCCGAGGTTGGATATTGGGAGGTCGTCTATGGCATCCTCGATGAGGCGGTGGTCGTTGGTGAAGTTGAGGGCTGTGGTGCTGGTTTCGTTGAAGGGGATGATGGCAAAGTAGGCGTTTGGGGGGGCGTTGGCGATGGCGCTTTTGGCGGCGGTGCGTACCTGATCCATGCGGCCGGTCATGCTGCCGCTGGTGTCGAGGAGGAGGGTGATGAAGATGGGGGTTGCGGGTTTGTCAATTTTGACGGAGACAGGGGGGGCGTCGCTGCCCAATAGCTCCAGGGTGGCTGATTTGATGTCGGGTTGGAGGATGAAACGGCCGTTTCCGTCACGCAGCGTAAAAAAAATATCCAGCCCCGTTGTTTCGCTTCCCGGCACCACCACATGATGATTGATGGTAATAAAATAGCTAGATTGGGCTGATGTCGCCTGTGGCAACAGCAACCAGGTTAATAGCACGAACCATAACAGCTTTTTTCTTTGTGGCATCCAGCACGCTCCTCTGTTTGATTGAACCTGAAACGAGAAATTCCTTGACAGATTTCTATTACTTTTTTACACTGTTATAACTGTAATGTCCAGAGTAAAGCAGTGCCGAACGTGCAGCTTTTTCATTTATCATAAATCGTAATAGTGACGGCTCGAAAAAAGATTTTTTCAATAGATGATTGAGTCTTGATAAGAGGTTCATTCCATCACTGAACATCATAACTGTCAGAAAGCAACACTGTTTGTGCTGTTGTTTTGGCTTGCCTTCAGGATGTTTCTGGTCTGTTTGAACCCGCGTATTTCTCGTGCGCTATTTTCGTGTGTTCCATGAATCCATCGCTGGATCTATGAAAAAAAATTTGTGACAAGGAGCAAACAAATTATGGATGAGATTAGAGCAGATTATGAACGGTTGGAGCAAATTGCGAACCAGTTTGCCAACCAGTGCCAGGCCATTCAGCAAATGTTGCAGGGTGTGCAAGGGGCAATGGACCCACTGGAAAATGGTGGATGGATTGGTCGTGGCTCTGATGCTTTTTTTGCTGAAATGGGCAGCGAGGTGCTGCCAGCCTCTGTGCGGCTGCGCGATGCGCTGGATGAGGCCAGTGCCGCCACAAAAAAGATTTCCGAAGTGATTCGTAAGGCTGAAGAAGCGGCTGCAAGTCCGTTTCGCGCTCGTTAATTTCTGATAGTGCGTTAATAAGGAGCATACATTATGTCTGAAATTAGAATGGATTATGGCTTGATGGAGGATATGAGTCGTACCTTCCTTCAAGGGGTTGAGCAGCTACAGGACACAATGCAGGCGATGCAAACCATTGCCAATGAGATGGAAGATGGGGCGTTGCTGGGGCGTGGTGGCGTTGCCTTCACAGAGGCTCTTCGCGGCAAGCTTTGTCCGGCGATTGCCAAGCTGAGTGAAAAGTTTAAGGAACTGTCGGACGATGTTCTGAAAGCGATGCAGGATATGCAAGAAGCCGATACGACTACGGAAGGTATGTATTAATAGGGAGTTGAGAAATGATTAAAGAAGCCCTGATTCGTTTTGCGCGGAAGGTTGTGGAAAATGTGCTGTCGCAGTTGATGCAGCAACTGAATGTGGTGCAGGAGCAGGCATTTAGCCCGATGCAGATGATGGTGAAGATGGTGATGGATGGGGTGTGGGTTGGTCGCGGAGCCGATGCCTTTGTGGATGAAGTGCAGAGTATTATGATGCCGGGGGTTGGCCGCATTGGCGACACCATGAGTACGTTTGGCAAGAATATTCAGAATGCTGTGAATGTGATTGATGAGGCAGATGAGCAGGTTAGCAATGCTGTAAATGGTCTTGCTGACATGTTTGGCAGTATTTATTAAGGCTATTTTTGGAGGTTTAGATGAATTCCAGTCAAGGCGTATACATGGAAACGGACGCTGTGCGCGGCATGGCGAAGAATTTTGGCACGATTGGAGATGTGTTGCAGGCAGTGAACAAGGTGTTGGAGGGGTTGTCTACGGCTCTGAAGATGACGGCGTTTATCGGGCTGGTGGGTGGTACGGCTGTGGCACATTATATTGACACGATTCGGCCGCAAATTGAAGAGATTGCGAATAAGTGTGATGAGCTGAATCGGGATCTGGAGGCTTCGGTGAAGGCGTATGAGCAGGGGGATGCGGAGGGTTCTGCTCGTTTTCACTAGGTTTCTGTGGAAGTTCAAGAAGAAGTTCAACTTCTCGGAAGAAGTTGAACTTCTGGATGGGTAGCAGAACCGAAGGCTTTTTGCCTGAGAAGGCGGAGTTGTTGTAAACCAGGTCCGCCTTCTCGTTGAGGTTATGGGGCAAAGTAGCCGCCGGCCAGGGCGACGAGGAAGGCGAGTGCCAGGGCTGTGGTGATGAGGACGACGAGGTTTTTCTTGAACCAGGTGAAGCGGCTGGGTTTTGGTGGTGGTACTTTGCCGAACTGTTGCTGGAGGTCGTGGATGAAAACGGCCGTTTCCTGATACCGCTGTGCTTTGTCGGCGGCCGTGGCTTGCAGGGCAATTTGCGCTACTTTCTTCACATCTTCAACGCGGTTCATTTGCACGCGGCGGTTATGTTTAACGGCCACATACACTTCGTCATCGCTGTAGAGCTTGAAAGGATAGGGTGGTTCGCCAACGAGCAGCTCGTAGAGGGTTAGCCCCAGCCCATAGACATCGGTGGCATGGCTGATGCGGGGGGCTGATTGGGCGAGGAGTTCCGGGGCGGTGTAGGCGGGTGTGATAAAGAAAGAATGCCAGTGGAGGCCCAGATTTTGGGCATCGCTGATGACCCCGAAATCGAACAGGAGAATGCGCGGGACGTTTGGGTCTTCGTTGTCAAACCGCACCAGCACCACATCGGGGCTGATGCCTAGGTGGTAGAAACCGCTGGCGTGGAGAAAATTAACGGCCGTTGCCAGTTCAATCATCAACCACCCCACATGATTGATCCATAACTGCGGGTTTTTCTTTAGCACATCGCGCAAAGGCTCACCCGCCACATGCTTAAAGATGTAGAAATAAAGCAGATGCCCCCGCAACATAGCCTTGCCATAAGCATCGTCTTCTATTTTGGTTTCGGCATAAGGTGGCATCAACGATGGCAAAAGAGGGTGTTCCTTGTTTTGCAGCTTGATGGTTCTTAAAAATTCTGCTTCCCGCTTCAGGCGCTCCTTGTTTTCCTCGCCGGGGTGCGCGACCTTCAGAAAAACCAGCTCTTTTTTGTGGGTGGCTTCGTAGAGGACAGCCGAGCGCAGGGTGATAACTGGCTTGACAATTTCAATATCACCCAGCCACTCTCCATAATCCAGGATGTAGGGTGACAGTTCGGCGGGGCAATACGTTTCTTGACAGTAAAGATTGCTATCAGGGGAAATACGATGACAGGACAGGCACACTTGTTTCATAAATTTATCTCCATATTGGCACCGTTTGTGCAGGTGGATGGATGGAACAATGTTACGTTCTACACTACTTTCTTCTGGTAAACCTGTCAAGCCATTTGGTTAAAAATTGAGAGGAGGGAAAACGGCCGTTTTTTCTCAAATAAATCATGAGTCAACGCATATTCATAGACCGACCACCGCGCATACAACCTGAACTGCCCTTTGACGAGATTGAAATCCCCAGCCCGCCGGAAAAAGAAGAACGCGGCTATAGCCAACTCATCCAGATAGCCCTCCCCCTCCTCACCATCATTGGCTACGTCCTTGTCACCACCCTTGGCGGCAGCGGGCGCAGCCCCTGGATGCTCATCCCCATGGCCCTCTCCGTAGTGGCCTCCACCGGCTTCTCCATCTACACCTACCTCAAGGAAAAGCGGCAGCGCGAAGAAATCGAAAAAGCCTACGAAGACCGCCTTGTTGAACTCAGCAAGGAAATGAACAACTATCACGACCAGCAGCGCCGCTTCTATCGCTACAACTACCCGGATCGCACCACCACCTTTCGCATTGTCAAAAACGCCCGCACCGAAGTTGAGAAAACAGAGCGCACCCTGCGTTCCGAAGCCCGCCTGTGGGAAAGACGGGTAGACGACGACGATTTTGGTGCCGTGCGGCTGGGCATGGGTACCCTGCCCTCAACCGTCCTGTATGTGCTTGGCGATGTTGAAAACTTCAGCGACCCCCAGGTACGTGCAGCCATGAAACTACAGGAAGAATCGCAATACGTCGCCGACATTCCCGTTATCATTAACCTCAGACAGCCGCGCCCGCAGGAAGAGCAAGAGGAAGAGCAGGAAGAAAACAAGGAAGCCAGCGCCACGCCACGTACCCCCACCATCCACGCCCTGGGCATTGCTGGCAGCCCCCAAGATCGCCCCGCAGTCTATGAATTTACCCGCGCCTTCCTGTCCCACTTTGTGGCCTACCACGCCCCCATGAACGCCCGGCTTTTTGTGTTGGCAACCAACAAACAGGAATGGCTCTGGACAACAGCCTTGCCCCACTGCCAGGGAGACGAACAAACCCAGCACCACTGCTTTGTCGAGGATATTGACCAGGAGGCACAGGCTGATAAAGCGTTTGACGATGACACCGAAGGGGCGGTGGAGCAGTTTCTGGAAGGCATTCGCAAAATTCTGGCTGCCCGCAAAATTCAAATGCACGACCGGGATGATGAGAAAGGGGGCAGCGACCCCACGCAGCCTTTTTTGCTGCTGGTGGTAGATTTGCTCGACGTGGCCGATGACGCAGCTTCGCCACTGCGCGATTTGGAGGCTGATGCGGCGATTTCTATTTTGCTGGAAGAGGGGGCGGCTTTGGGAGCGGCCGTTATTTTTTTGGTGTCCGAACGCAGCAAGGTGCCTGGCGGCTGCCTGGGGGTCGTTGAAATTGAAAGAACGATCCCGGAGACCAACAGTGCTTTCCAGCGCAACCAGACATTACATTTTCGCTATGCAGAGGTAGGGGTCAACTCATACCGGTATGTTGGCAAAGCGGACTTCATTGCCCAACCGGATATGGTACTGTGGCTGGCGCAACAGTTGGCACAGATGGAGGTGCGGCAAAGTTCCGGGGCCAATTTAGCCAATGGGGTCTCATTTATGCCCTTGATGGGTTATGACTCGCTACAGGAGCTGCAAGCAGACACCTGGCGTAAATGGCAAGATAGTGCCAAAGCCAAATATGCCAACTGGCTGCGGGTCAAAATTGGGCTGATGTCGGGCAACAAGCCGCGCACGCTGGTTTTTTCAGCCAAGCGGGACGGGGTGCATGGCATGGTGGCGGGTAGCACCGGTTCTGGTAAATCGGAGTTGCTCATCTCTCTCATTGTTGGCATGGCGGTGACATATAGCCCAACTGTTCTCAATTTTGTCCTGGTGGATTATAAGGGCGGGGGAGCGTTTAAGGAGTTTAAGGAGCTGCCCCACTGCGTAGATGTGATTACCAATTTGGCGGGGGATGGGGTGACGCGCATGTTTACGGCGATTACGTCGGAAATGAGGCGGCGGCAGGCGTTGAATGCGGAAACGGGGACAAAAAACATTGTAGATTATCGCCAGCAGGGGCTGCATCTTAGCCATAAGCCGTACCCCTATCTTTTTATGATTATTGATGAATTTGCCGAGATGATTGCAGATCGTCCGGAATACCGGACGGAGTTGGAGAGCATTACGCGGGTGGGGCGGGCGCAGGGGGTGTCGCTGATTTTGGCGGCGCAACGGCCGTCTGGGGTAACGGATCAGATGCGTTCCAACATTAAATTCCGCATTTGCCTGCGGGTGGAAACGCCGGGCGAGAGTCGGGAGATGCTGCGGCGTTCGGATGCGGCGTTTTTGCCAAGTGGGTTGCCGGGGCGCGGCTATTTGCAGGTGGGGAATGAGGAGATTGAGCTGGTTCAGGTGGCGTATACGGGGGAGAAGTATGTTGACCCTGATTCGTCGCCGCGTGCCAATGTGATTTGGCCGGAGCGTCAGGAAAGCTATAACCCGGAAGAGGATCAGGATCCGCCGGAGCTTTACAAGGTGATTATTACCTCGCTGGACAAGATGGCGCGGGAGGGTGTGGTGGAAAAGCAGCGGGCGCCGTGGCCTGAACCTTTGCGCTCTTCGCTGTCGCTGTCGCAGCTGCTTGTGTCGCAGGATCCGAAAGCAACGGCCGTTACTTCCCTCGACTATTTAACCGACGTTGAAAAAATCACCATGGGGCGGGAGGCCGATGCCATTTTGACGCTCAACCCGGCCGTTAACAAATGGCTGAATGGGGAAAACGGCTGGATCGAACCCCTGGATTGGGAAGAGTATGCCATGCGCCCGGTAGTGGGGCTGATAGACAATCCTTACGATGCCAAACAGTTGCCGTTGGTTGCCGATTTGCGGCGCGGCCACATGGTTGTGTTCGGTGCTTCGGGGTTGGGCAAAACCACCTTTATTCGCTCGCTGGTTGTCAGCCTGGCAGCCACCCACTCCCCCAACGATCTATGGATTTATATTCTGGATTTGGGGGGGCGGCAGTTGGGCGTGCTGGAAAATCTGCCCCATGTGGGGGCAGTGATTATTCCTGACGCGGAGGGGTATGAAGAGCGGGTGGAGCAGCTTCTGCGGGAGCTAGATGATATGGTGGGGGAGCGCAAGAATATTTTGGGTCTGGATGGAACGGCCGATATTTATCAATATAACAAAAAGCACCCTGAAGCAACATTGCCAGCCGTTTTGGTCGCCATTGACAACTTTATTGAGTTTAACGAAACATTTGATAACCAGAATGATGCCGTGGAGAGCGTGCTGGACAAATTTGTGGCCTTGGCGCGGCAGGCCAAGCCGTATGGCGTGCATTTTGTCATTACGGCGACCCGGTTGAGTGTGTTGTCCAACCAGTTGTTTAGCTTGTTTACGGAGCGTTTGACGCTGAAACTGGCGGAAACAGCCGATTATCGCGCTATTTTGGGGGGGCAGGTGGCGGATATTGGGGATGTACCGGGGCGTGGTTATATCAAATATGGGCATTTGCCGCTGAGTGTGCAAGTTGCCTTCCCGGTGGATTTGCAGCGTGAAGGGGTGGAGGAGGCGGTTGACGAGCGGAAAGAGCTGGAGCAATTTGCCCAAAGCATGACCGAGTTTATGGAGGGTGAGCAGCGGGGGTACAAGCAGCTTCTGCGGGTGGATGCGCTGCCCAAATCTGTTTTGCTGAAGCAGATTTTGTCGCGCCAGTTGGATCTGGAGATTGATGAGCAGTTTTTGGCGGGGTTGCGGCAGAAGGTGGCGCGGCGGTGGCGGGATAGCCTGGATGCGAAGCAGGCTGATTGGCTGCGGGTGACGATTGGGACTGTTTCGGGCAATCGGCTGCGGGATATGCACCTGGAGGCGAAGCATGACGGGGTGCATGGGATGATTGCCGGTGGTACGGGGTCGGGCAAGTCGGAGCTGCTGATGACGCTGATTGTGGGGTTGGCGTTGGCGTATGATCCGTCGGTGCTGAATTTTGTGCTGGTGGATTATAAGGGTGGTGGGGCGTTTGCACCTTTTGGGAAGCTGCCGCACTGTGTGGATATTGTGACGAATTTGAATAAATCGGCCGTTCGGCGGATGTTTACAGCGATTGGGGCGGAGATACAGCGGCGGCAAAAGTTGAATGCCGATACGGATACCAAGGATATTGTGGAGTATCGGGCGAAGGGGTTTCACCGCACCCATGAGCCGTATCCCCATTTGTTTATTATTATTGATGAATATGCGGAAATGATTACGACGAATCCGGAGTTTAAGGATGAGTTGGACAGCATTACGCGGGTGGGGCGGGCGCAGGGGGTGAATTTGCTGTTGGCTTCGCAGCGGCCGACGGGGGTGACGGATCAGATGCGGGCCAATATTAAGTATCGCATTTGTTTGCGGGTGGAGGGGGTGGATACGAGCCGGGAGATGTTGCGCCGGTCGGATGCGGCGTTTTTGCCGAGCGGGATGCCGGGGCGGGGGTATTTGCAGGTTGGGAATGAGAATATTGAGCTGATTCAGATTGCGTGGACGGGGGATGAGTATGAGTATGTTTTGGAGGGGGCGGAGGAGGGGAAGAAGCCCAAGTTTTATGATGTGGCGGTTTTGCTGGCGAATGAGCTGTTGCAGGGTGGCCGACCGCGCACGCCGTGGCCTGCGCCTTTGCCGACGAAGTTAACGTTGTCGTCGCCGCTGGTGCGGGCGTATATGCACGGGGAGAGTGTGCGGCTGTTGGGGCTGGATGGGGGAGAGGAACGGCCGTTAATGCTCAACCCCGCTATTGCCGAATGGCTGGCTGGCAACAGCGGCTGGCAAGGGGTGAACTGGCGCGAGACGGCCATGCGGGCCGTTGTCGGTCTCATTGACGACCCGTACAACGCCATCCAACTGCCGTTGATCATTGATTTGACCAAGGGGCATTTTGTCATTTTTGGGGCATCGGGCTGGGGCAAGAACACCTTTATGCGAACCCTCATTGTGACGCTGGCAGCGACTCATTCACCTGACGAATTTCATGCCCACGTCCTCGATTTGGGTGGGCGTAATCTGGATTTGCTCAAAGTCTTTCCCCACGTCGGCACCGTTATCAGGCCTGATGAGGGGGGGTATGAAGAGCGCGTGCAGCAGCTGCTGCGTGAATTAAACGACATTGTGGATCGGCGCAAGCGGCTTTTTAGCGAGGCTGGGGTCTCCACCCTGTATGAATACAACATCAGCCACCCGGAGCGGCGGGAGCCAGCCATTTTGGTTGCCATTGACAATTTTGCCGAATATATCGAGAGCTTTGGCGGTGCCAACAAGTCCGACGAGGAGGACAATTTGCTGGGGGCTTTGGTGCTGCTGGTACGCCAGGCGAAGGCGTATGGGCTGCATTTTGTCATTTCGGCAATGCGCCCCAATGAACTGTCGAGCAAATTGTACAGCTTGTTTACGGAGCGGCTGACGCTGCGGCTGTCTGATTCCACCCAGTATCGCGCCATTGTGGGGGGGCAGGTCACAGAAATTGATGAAATTCCGGGGCGAGGGTATATCCGGGTGGCTCGCCAGCCACTGGAGTTCCAGATTGCGGTGGCGACGGGTGTGATTGAAGATGGGCAGTTGCAGCAAGAAGTGCCGCAGATTCGGCTCTTGGGGCAGCAGATGCAGACGGTGGGAGCGGGGTTATGGACGAGCCAGCCGCCGTTGCGAATTGACAAGCTGGAGGAAAAGTCGTCTTATCGCCAGGTGCAGACCGAGATTTTGCACATTAATCAGGATCATCGCTTCTTGGATGAGCTGAAAGCAGCGACGCGGGAGGTGTGGGCGAGGAACGGCTCCGCAGAGGGGGCTGACTGGCTGCGGGTGGTGCTGGGGATTACGTCGGGGAACCGGATGCGGGAGCTGCAGCTGGAGGCGAAGCGGGACGGGGTGCATGGATTGATTGCTGGTGGCACGGGTTCGGGGAAGTCGGAGCTGTTGATGACGTTGATTGTGGGGCTGGCGTTGAATTATTCGCCCGATATTTTGAATTTTGTGCTGGTGGATTATAAGGGTGGGGGGGCGTTTGCGCCGTTTCGCAAGCTGCCGCACTGTGTGGATATTGTGACGAATTTGAATAAAGCGGCCGTTAACCGGATGTTTGTGGCGATTAATGCGGAGATGCGGCGGCGGCAGCGGCTGAATGCGGAGACGGGGACGAAGGATATTGTGGAGTACCGGCGCAAGGGGCTGCATCTGACGGGAGATCCTTATCCCCATCTGTTTGTCATTATTGATGAATATTCGGAGATGATTGACAACAACCCGGAGTATAAGGCAGAGTTGGAGAGTATTACGCGGGTGGGGCGGGCGCAGGGGGTGAATTTGCTGTTGGCTTCGCAGCGGCCAAAAGGGGTGACGGACCAAATGCGGGCGAATATTAAGCTGCGTTTGTGTTTGCGGGTTGAAGAGATGGATACGAGCCGGGAGATGTTGCGTCGGCCGGATGCGGCGCTGTTGCCAAACGGGATGCCGGGACGGGGGTATTTGCAGATTGGTAATGAGAATTTGGAGTTGATTCAGGTGTCGTGGACAGGGGAGAACCAGCCGGATGAGCGGGAGGCGGGTGTGGTGTGGCCGGAGCGGGAGGTGGTGGCTGCGCCGACGAGTGAGGATGTGCCGAAGTTTTTTGATGCGGTTGTTTCGCTGACTTCGGAGTTGGTGGGGGGGCAGATGGCGCGGAAGCCGTGGCCGAGCTTTTTGCCTCGGCAGTTTAGCTTGCAGTCGCCGCTGTTTGATGCCCAGCGAAATGGGTGGTTTGTGCTGCGAACGGCCGTTACTGACTGGCTCAATGGCGACACCGGGCATTTGTGGCCGGGGGTGGATTGGCGGGAGGAGGCGATGCGGCCTGTGGGAGGGTTACTGGATAACCCGGCCGAGGCGCAGCAAATGCCGCTTACCTTTCATTTGAGCCGTGAGCATTTGGCTGTTTTTGGGGATTCGGGCTGGGGGAAGAGTTCTTTTACCCGGACGCTGATCGTGGATTTGGCGACGACCCATTCCCCGGCCGAGCTGCATGTGTATGTGCTGGATTTGGGGGGTCGAACGTTCCGCACGCTGGAGGAGCTGCCGCACGTGGGGGCGGTGATTTATTCCGATGAGGAGACGTATGAGGAGCGGCTGCAGCGGCTGCTGGATAAGCTGAACCGGATGGTGGATGAGCGGCAGTTGCTCTTTAGCCAGGCCAAGGCCAGCGATTTGTATGAATATAACCAGCGGCATCCGCAGGCGATTGAGCCGGCGGTGCTGGTGGTTATTGATAACATTGTTGAACTGCGCGAAAACAATGAGACGCTGCTGGAAAACACGGTGATTCCGCTGGTGCGCCGTTCGCTGAAGGCGGGTATTTCGTTTGTGGTGACGGGCAATACGCCGTCGAGTATGCCGAGCAAGCTGTATGGGTTGTTTGGGGAGCGGGTGACGTTTAAGCAGAGTAATTCGGATCGGTATATGGATATTGTGGGGCGGGGGGCGATTGAGATTGAGGATGTGGCGGGGCGGGGGTATATCCGGGTGGATAAACGGCCGTTGTTGTTCCACGCCGCGCAGCCGGTGGGCCTGTTTAATGATGAGGGGCGGGACAGCCAGCTTGAGGGGGACGAGCTGGAGCTGATGGCGCGGCATATGCAGGCGCAGGTGGCGGCGCACCCTGCCTTTGGCCGGAATGTGCCGGACTCGATTAGGACGTTGCCAGAGGTGGTGCCGTTGATTGAGATGCTGCGTGAGGTTGAGGGGAAGCGACAGCAGCGGCCGCTGGGGGTGTTGGGGCAGAATGTGCGGTTGCAACCGGCGTTGTTTGACCTGAGAAAGATGGGTTCTCATTTTGTGGTGACAGGGCCGCCGCTTTCGGGCAAGACGACGACGCTGTACAACTGGGTGTTGTCGCTGGCGTACCGTCATTCGCCGGAGCAGGTGATGCTGGTGCTGGTGGATTTGTCGCACCGGTTTGCTAACTATGGGGGGGAGCGGAGTTTGATGGCGCTGCCGCATGTGGTAACGGCCGTTTTTGAACCAGAAGAACTGGACACCTTGTTGCCCCTTTTGAAAAACGAATGCGCTGGTTTTGCCGAGTCTGCAAACAAGCGGGAAATTTTTGTCATCATTGACAATTTTGACGACTTTGCTGAGGAGACGGAAAGGGCGCGGGATTCGCGCCTTCGTGAACTGCCGCGAGAGTTGGCAACTTTGGCAAGGAAGTATGGGCGCGAGGGGCTGCATTTTCTGACGGCGACAGGGTTGGACGGCAGCAGCGCACGGTCGAATGCGTTGTATCAGCGCGTGCGGGGCGCGAACTATGGCATTGGTTTGCGGAGTGGGCAGGCGATTAACGCCCTGGGCGTGACGCAAACGCCAGCGGCCCTGCGAATGGGCAAGGAGCTGCCGGTGGGTCGTGGGTTTATTGTGCGTTCGGGTCAGTTGACCCTGCTACAGGTGGCTTCTCCTTATGAAGGCATGGGGGTCGCGCCGCTGGAGGGGGAGGATGATGAGGAGGATGACCGGGTGGCGCAGGCACTGGATGTGTGGGTGGAGATGCTTTGCCAGAAATATCCGGGGGAAAAGGCGAACTGGGCGCAGGTGGTGGCGGCGGTGGGGGAGACGGTTGCGGTGGATCCTGAGATGCAGCTAATTTTGGATATGGTGAAGCGGATCTTGCACAAGCAGGGGGATGAGGCTGGGGGGCAGATTGAGAATTGGGATGATAAGGTCGCCCTGTTCAAGTTTGTGGAAGAGGCGTTGCAAAAAGAGTCGAGTCTCCCGGCGTCGGTTTTTGGCTCAACAAGGCAGGAGATTTTGGCGGCGGCGGCAGGTTATTTTCCGGAGGTGATTTAGAAGTTCAATTTCTCTCAGAAGTTGAACTTCTTGCCGAACTTGTTTTGAGCGATTACGAAGGGTGCAGACGGCATAGGAGCGTGATATGAGTGCGAACCAGATGCGATTGGATGTGCGGATTGATGTTTTTGAGAAAACAAATCAGTGGGCTAAACCGTTACTGACGTTGAAGCCGGCGGAGCTGGTGGAGGGGGTGCTGCTGGAGTTTCAGGAGCTGGAGTATTTGAGCAAGGTGCCGGCTGATTATTATTTGGTGCAGGGGGAGGATGGGGTTCCGCTGGAGGAGGGTGTGCCGTTGAGCCAGCAGGTTGTGCCTGAGGTGCGGTTGCGGCTGGTGGAGGCGGAGAGGCCGCTGCCGCGTGGGGGAAGGCGGCCGCCGGGGGCTGCCTATTTGCGTGACCTGGAGACGGGGCGTGTTTATAAATTGCACTGGCTGCCGGCGATTATTGGGCGGCCTGACAAGAGCCAGCCACATAATGAGCTGATTGCGGTGAATCTGGAATCTTACAAAATGGGGCTGCGGGTGTCGCGGCGGCATGTTCAGATTACGGAGCTAAACGGCCGTTATTTTGTTGAAAGTATGTCGCGCAATCCGACAGTGTTGAAGCGGGAGGGGGAGGACGGGGTGGCGGTGACGGAGCAGAAACGGCCGTTGCAGCATGGCGATATTATCCAGCTTGCCCGTAGCAACATAGCCTTTAAATTTATTGTTCGTTCGTAGGGAGGAAGCGATGACCGACGTTATACGGATTGATTATGAAGCGATGCAGCAAATTGCGGCCAAGTTTGGCGCGGAGGGTGAGGCGATTGCGGGGTTGTTAACGGCCGTTCGCAGCGCCATGGATCCATTGGAAGGCGGCGGCTGGGTTGGCACGGGTGCCCAGGCGTTTTTTGCCGAAATGGGCAAGGACGTGGTGCCAGCCGTCGAGCGACTGAAAAACGCCCTCAGTGAAGCCAGCCAGGTGACAAGCAAAATCGTTGATTTTATGCAGAAAAGCGATGAAACAGCGGCCGGTGAAATTCGCAAGGACAGCAGTGGCAGCGGGCAAAGCGGTGCCGCTGCCGCCGGTGGCAGCAGCCGCAGCGGAGCCGGGGCCGGGATGGGGGCAGGTGGTGGTGCTGTGGGTGGCTTTGGCAGCGGAGGCAGCTTTGGCGGGGCTGCTGTTGGTGGTTCCGGTGGGGCTGGCGGTTCCAGTGGCGGCGGTGGCCGATCATCATCGGGCGGCTTTGGTTCTGGCGGCTCCGGGGCAGGTGGGTCGGGGTCTACTGGCTCTGGCGTTGGCGATTCGTCGTTTGGTGGTTCAGGCTCTGGCGGTGCCAGCGGTGGGTCAGGTTATGGCGGGTCTGGTGGTTCTGGGTCTGGCGGCGGCGCAGGATCGGGTGGCTCTGGCTTTGGTGGGTCGGGGTCTGCTGGCTCCGACTTTGGCGATTCAGCGTTCGGCGGGTCTGGCTCCGGCGGATCAGACTTTGGTAGCGGTTCCGGCTTTGGCGGGTCAGGCTTCGGTGGATCAGGTTTTGGCAATTCCGGCTTTGGTGGGTCAAGCTTTGGCGGTTCAGGCTTTGGCGATACCGGCTTTGGTAGCTCTGGTTTTGGCGGTTCAGGCTTTGGCGATTCTGGCTTTGGTGGGTCTGGCTTTGGCGGTTCTGGCTTTGGCGGTTCTGGTTTTGGCTCTGGCTGGGATGATTATGGTTTTGGCGGGTCGGGCTTTGGTGGGTCAGATTATTCGGGATCTGGTTCGCTGGGTTCTTCTTTCTTTGACAAGGATTGGGGCGATGGCTGGGGGAATGGCTTGTTTGGTGGCGATCCATTTGGCAGTGGGCCGTTTCGCTATGATCGGGGTGGCGGTGATTATGGGCTGTCGCAGGATTGGCTTTCGGGCGTGAAGGATTCATTGGGTGGTTATGTCAGCGACAACTATAACGATTATGGCATTCCACGAGACTGGTTGTCTGATGTGATGGGGGGCGGGTCGGGGGAGAGTGAGGGTTTTGGCGGGGGTTCGGGTTCAGGCGGTGGCTCTGGCTTTGGCGGGGGCGGGGGCGGTAGTGGTATGGAGTCGCTGGAGCCGAAGGAGACGGAGCCAAAAAGCAGCGGTGGCGGTGGGGGCGGGTCGTCACCACAGTCGGAGATTCGGGATCCTTATGGAAAGGGGAATATGCCGAATCAATATCGAGGATATCAGGGAACGGCCGTTGCTGCCGAGGCTCCCAAAGCGGGGGGAATGCGTTATCAGCCGTTAACGATGGGGGGAGCGCCGACACCTGCGGCTGCGCCCCCGGCGGTGGCATCTGTTGCGCCTCCAGCGGCGGCACCGGCAGCGGCCGAATCGTCTGGGTCGGGTTTGTCTTGGGCGTTGGCGGCGGCCAGCCCGTTTGTGGCGCTGTTGGGCAAGGCGGTTAAAAAACAGCGGGATGGGGGCGATGAGGATTAGACACGGCTGGACGGTGGCAACTGTTTCTTTTAAATGAATGTGACACAGAGAGGTTTTCATGAGTACGACAACTGAACCAATTAATTTGTTGCTTTCGCGTGATGAACTGCTGGTGGTCTTGCGCTCTTTGGGTGTGGAGACAATTCCAGGCATAGACAGTGATCCGCTGGGGAATTTGACGGCTGAGGGGATGGAGGTTGCGGCGACGGTGGCCGGGCGGGGGCTGTGGGCGCGGGATTTGGCGCGGATGCAGGGGGATGGGAGGCTGGTGCTGCATAATTTGCTGTTAACGGCCGTTGGCATTTGTGCGTATGCCACGCAAACGGTGTTTGTGTACCATTGGCCGGAGGATGGGACGGTGGCGCGGCGAGGTTTTGGGCATATTCGTGGGGATGATTTTGTGGTGCATACGCGCCCGGCGGATGTGCTGCATTTGTTTACCATGCTGCCGGCCAGGGAGCAGATGGTTGAGCAGGTTTTGCGGCTGTGTGATTATGAGGAACGGGAGCAAGCGGGGGGGGAATTGACGTTGGCGACGGCTGATTTGGGGCGAGTGCGGCAGTGGGCGCGGCAGGGGGCTGGGGAAACGGCCGTTTCTTTTCTGACGGACCAGGGGGCTGATGGGGAAACGGCCGTTTCGTTTGTCAACACCCTGTCCCATTCGCCCCACATTTCGGTGTGGCAACTGCTGCGGCGGCAGGCTGACCAGGGGGTGGCGAAGTATGATTGCACCCTGATTCAAAATAAGCGGCACAGTTGGTTTGTGGCGCCGGGGGCGGAGGATGCGGGGGTGCTGCGGGTGGAAACGGCCGTTAAAGCCAACCTGGTCAATCTGCTAAACGATTGGTTATAGCCATAGTGTAGGGCGGATTGCCAATCCGCTCTACGATTTACACAGGAGCTTGCTATGACAGCCGACATTATCCAGGCGCGATATGACCAGTTAGACAACATTGCCAACCGCTTTGGGCGGGAGGCGGAAAACACAACGGCCCTGATGCAGCAGGTGCAGCGCGGGGTAGATGCGTTGCGGCAAGGTGGCTGGGAGGGGCAGGGGGGAGCGGCTTTTTTGGGGGAGATGGAAACGGCCGTTTTTCCCGTCATCCAGCGCCTCACCGAAGCCTTGTCCGAAGCCAACACCGCCACCCAAACGCTGCGCGACATCATTCGCACGGCAGAGGAAGAGGCGGCCAGC
>WBZL01002163.1_pt1 | contig 19431 bp, 16 predicted proteins | sample 5204291 | NCBI WGS metagenome assembly WBZL01 (sample SAMN12344345, study PRJNA552823) | activated sludge metagenome | biome: Activated sludge suspended growth; feature: Nitrification reactor; material: Wastewater; isolation source: activated sludge from nitrification reactor of wastewater...
CCGCTGCCGCGCCCGGCGTCGCGCGAGGTCGCGGGCTGGCAGTTCAGCGGCTTCGGCGAAGCCGGCCTCCGCGCCGTGGGCGGTGCGTCGCGCAACGCCTTGTTCGGCCAGTACCGCGACCTGTCGGACGGCCCGGTGCTGACGCGCTTCGACCTCGAGGCCGTCAAGCCCGACGCGGCGCGCTACGTGCAGGGCGTCGGCAGCGGCATCGGGCAGCAGGACCCCTTCATCGGCCTGCAGATCGGCCGCTACAACGATCACCGCCTCAGCCTGAGCTTTGGCGAGCAGGTGCACCGGGGCTCGACCACCGCACGGCTGATGTGGCAGGGCGTCGGCACCGGGACGCTGACCCTGCTGCCGGCCCCCGGCGTGGCTGCCGGTGGCGCCAGCACCAGCAACGCGGCCAACGCGGCCGCACTGCAGGCGCTGCTGCGCCAGACCGGCGACAGCGAGATCGGCGTGCGGCGGCGCAGCGGTGCGGTGCGCTTCGAGACCCGGCTGGCCGAGGGCTGGACCTTCACCTCGAGCTACACGCTCGAAGGTCGCCAGGGCACCCGCGCGTTCGGGGCCAACGAGGGCAACGGCGACACCGTCGAGCCGATCGACCAGCGCACCCACGAGCTGCGCGCCGGCGTGCAGTTCGCCGATGCGACGACGCAGTTCAACGCCGCCGTCGCGGCCTCGCTGTTCCGCAACGCCATCGACACGCTGAGCTGGGAGAACCCGTTCCAGCACCCGGTGGGGCCGCTGCGCATCCTGGGGGGCCGCGCCGACCTGGCACCCGACAACGAGGCCTACCACGCCCGGGTCGACCTGGCGCGGGCCCTGTCCGGCCCGTGGCGCGCCCGGCTGACCGCCACCGTCGAGCTGGGCGTGCAGCGCCAGAACGACCGGCTGATTGCACCCACCTCGACCAGTGGCGTCGGCGTGCCGTTCGGCAACGGCTTCGACGGCAACTTCGACCGCTGGAACAGCACCGCCGCGCTGAGCCAGGAGCGCGCCCATGCGCGCATCGACACGCGGCTCGTCGACCTGGGCCTGAGCCTGGCGCCGGCCGGCGGCGTGACGCTGCGCACGACGCTGCGCCACCACGAGACGCGCAACCGGACGGCCTACACCGCCTTCAATCCGCTGACCGGGCAGTACGGCTACATCATCCAGGACACCAACCCGCGCACGGTCTACGACGGCAGCAACAACGTCCACATCCGCAGCATCCCGTTCGAGGGCGCGCAGGACCAGCTGCGCGTGGGCGGCGAGTGGCAGCCGCGGCGCCGGGCGGTGCTGTCGGCCGAGATCGAGCGCGAGGAGTGGCGCCGCGCGCATCGCGAGCGCCACCACACCTGGGAAGACCGCGTGCGCCTGGCCTACACCGACCGCGGCTTCGAGCAGGCCACGCTGCGCCTGAAGGTCGAGCAGGCCAGCCGCCGCGGCAGCGCGTACGTCAGCAACCCCTACCGCGAGTTCTACACCGAGGTGCTGCCCGACTACACCGACTCGCGGGCCAACCTGCTGGAGCGGCTGCACAACCTGGAGGAGCTGCGCAAGTTCGATCTCGCCGACCGGCGCCAGCAGCTGCTCGAGGCCCGCCTCAACCTGCTGCCGCGCGACGACCTCGACCTCGGCCTGACGCTGCAGGCGCGCAGCAACGACTACCCGGCGCTGTTCGGTCGCGTCGGCGCGCAGGAGCAGGCTTCGCTGCATCTCGACGTCGGCTTCCTGCCGAGCACCCGCACCGCGATCAACGCCTACGCGTCGTGGCAGGGCTCGCGCATGCGGCAGGCCGGCGCCGCCGATCTGGGCAGCGCGTTCGCCGCCGGCTGCCTGGTGCTGCCGCCGTCGTGCTCCAACAGCTTCGGGGCGCCGGGCAGCATCTATCCGGCCGAGCTGGCCTGGAGCGCCGTCGCGCGCGAGCGCAGCCACGCCCTCGGCGTGGGCCTGCGCCACGACTTCGGCAGACCGCAGCTCGACGTGCAGCTCACGCAGCTGTCGTCGCGCTCGCCGCTGGGCTACGAGTTCGCTTCGGCGCTGGCGCTGCAGAGCCCGACGCTGGCGGCGCTGGCCGCGGCCGAAGGCTTCGTCGACATGCGCTACCGGCTGCGCAGCATCGAGACGGCGCTGCGCCTGCCGCTGGCGACGCGCACCGCGGTGCGCCTGATGCACCGCCATGAAGCCGTGCGCATCGGTGACTGGCACTACAGTGGGTTGGAGCCGGGCGGCGTGGTGGGCACCCGGGTGTACCTCGACGCCGGTCCGAGCGGCTACCGCATCGACGTCTTCGGCGTCTTTCTGCAGCTGCTGCTGTGAGGCGAGGCCGCGGCGGCGCCGCGGCCCGCGGGGCGTCGGCCGGCAGGCTCAGGCAGCGCCGGCGTCGAAGGCCGGATCCACCGGCACCTGCAGCGCGGTGACCAGGTGGTTGGTCTTGGCCGCCAGCGCGATGATGGCCATCAGCTCGCCGTGCTGGGCGTCGGTCAGGCCCTTGGCACGCGCGGCCGCGGTGTGCGAGTGCACGCAGTAGCTGCACGCGTTGGCCACCGAGACGGCGATGTAGATCAGCTCCTTGGTCAGCGGATCGAGCGTCGTCGGCGTGGCCATCAGGGCCTTGACCTCGCCCCAGGTGCGCTCCAGCAGCGCCGCGTCGAAGGCCAGCGCGCGCCACAGGTTGTTGATGAAGTCGGTCTTGCGCGTGGCGCGGATGTCGTCGAACACGGCCTGGACGCGCGGGTCGGCCTCGGGATCGGCGGGGGGCTTGCGGGTGCTCATGGGGTGTCTCCGGTCGGGGCCTGCCGGCCGGCCGACGTGGCGACGGCCGGGCCGGTCACGCACGCAGTCTATCGGTCGGTCGGCTTCATGACGGTCGCAGGGCGAGGCCACGGGCCTCGGCCGCCGGCGCCGCTGCCTGCGCTGGCGGCAGCGTCGACCCGCGGGCCGGTGCGCTCGAGGCACATGGCCCGTGCGCGACGGCGGCGAGGCAGGGGCCCCCGGTGCGCCGGCACGTCGAACGGGCCGGACAATCGCGGCCAGTGCCGCAGCCGGAGTGCCCTGATGAATCCCGTCGACCACGCCACCGCCATGTTGTTGCAGGCCCGCCGGTCCGGCCAGCCGGTGCCCGCCGCGACGCTGCCTGACGCCGCGGCGGCCTACGCGGTGCAGCGCGGCGTGGCCGGCGCCCTGGGCTGGTTTCTGGCGGCCCCGCCGATGGCCTGGAAGTCCGGCGGTCCCTCGCGCGAGGCGGTGCAGACGCATGCCCCATTGCCGGGCACCGGCCTGTGGGCCAGCCCCGCCGACGCGACGGGCCAGGCCTGGCAGCTGCGCGGCATCGAAGCCGAGATCGTGCTGCGCCTGGGCCACGACGTCACCGCCGCCGACGCCGCGCGCCTCGACCTGGCCGCCGTGAAGTCCCTGGTCGACGTGATGGGCGTGTCGATCGAGATCGTCGACTCGCGCTGGACCGAGGCCCTGGCCGCGCCCGCCGAGGCCAAGCTGGCCGACCTGCAGTCGCATGGGGCGCTGGTGCTGGGCGACTGGGTCTTGTTCGAGGCGGACCGTGACTGGTCGCAGCAGGTCTGCCGGGTGCGCATCGGCGCGGCGGACGAGCGGCGCTTCGTCGGCACCCACTCGATGGCCGACCCCTGCTGGGTGCTGCCGGCCTGGCTGCGCCATGCCACGCAGGACGGCGGGCAGGTGCCGGCGGGCACGATGGTGACGACCGGCACCTGGTGCGGCCTGCTGCACGCGGCGCCGGGCGATGCGGTCCACGTGGCCTTCGACGGCATCGGCGAGGCGCGCGTGCAGTTCTGACCCGCTTCGGGACCGGTCGCCGACGCAAGCGGTCTGACCGGACCGCATCGGTGGGGCCTGGCCGGCCTGGGGTGGATCTGGCGGGCGGAGGCGCGAAGTCGATGCCGCGGGCCGGGCATGCATCCTGCATCGGACGGGCCCGGGGGCGCTCTAAACTTCCCGTTGCCCTGTCAGGGCCGCCCCCGCGCGCCTATCCGAGGAGACCGTGTCCGTGTTGATCACCTTCGTCGTCGCCTACCTGATCGTCACCATCGCCATCGGTCTGCTGGCCGCGCGTCGGGTGAAGAGCTCCAAGGACTACATGGTGGCCGGCCGTGCGCTGCCGCTGTACATGAACGTGGCCACGGTGTTTGCCACCTGGTTCGGCGCCGAGACGGTGTTGTCGGTCTCGGCTACCTTCGCCAAGGACGGGCTGGCGGGCATCCCCGGCGACCCGTTCGGCGCCAGTGTCTGCCTGGTGCTGGCGGCACTGCTGTTCGCGCGGCTGTTCTACCGCATGAACCTGATGACCATCGGCGACTTCTACAAGCAGCGCTACGGCAAGGGCATCGAGGTGCTCACCAGCCTCAGCATCGTGTTGTCCTACCTGGGCTGGACCTCGGCGCAGATGACCGCGCTGGGTCTGGTCATCTACACGCTGTCGGGCGGCGCGGTGGACCTCAACACCGCCATCCTGCTGGGTGCCGCGGTGGTGCTGGTCTACACGATCTTCGGCGGGATGTGGTCGGTGGCCTTCACCGACCTGTTCCAGACGGTCGTCATCGTCATCGGCCTGTCGCTGGTGGCGATGCTCGTCGGCGACCTGGCCGGCGGCGCGAGCAAGGTCATCGCGCAGGCCTCGGCCGACGGCAAGTTCGCCTTCTTCCCCGACGACGCCAAGGGCTGGTGGGCGATGGCCGGCGCCTTCTTCGCCTTCGCCTTCGGGTCGATCCCGCAGCAGGACGTGTTCCAGCGCATGACCAGCGCCAAGAACGAGAAGACGGCGGTGCGCGGCACCGTCATCGGCGGGCTGATCTACTTCTGCTTCGCCTTCGTGCCCATCTACATCGGCTACGCCGCGGTGGTGGCCGACCCCGGCATGGCCAAGCTCTTCGCCGGTGACGACGCCCGCGAGATCCAGCGCATCCTGCCCGACCTGGTGCTGACCAAGATGCCGTTGTGGGCGCAGGTGATGTTCTTCGGCGCGCTGCTCTCGGCCATCCTGTCCACCGCCAGCGGCGCGCTGCTGGCGCCGACCTCGCTGTTCACCGAGAACGTGCTGCGGCCCTTCGCGCCGCGCATGGGCGACCGGCAGTTCCTGCTGCTGCTGCGCGTCATCCTGGTCACCTTCACCGCCGCCGCGCTGGTCTTCGCGGTCAACAGCAAGAGCACGATGTACGAGATGGTGCAGAACGCCTACAACGTGACGCTGGCGGGCGCCTTCGTGCCGCTGCTGGCCGGAGCGTACTGGAAGCGGGCGTCGACGCAGGGTGCGCTGTTCTCCATCGTGCTGGGCATCGGCAGCTGGCTGGCGGCCTCGCAGGTGGCCAGCGAGGCGATGGTGCCGGCCAACCTGGTGGGCCTGTTCGCGTCGATCATCGGCATGCTCATCGGCTCGCTCGCCCCGCAGATCGTGGCCAGCAAGGGCCACTCGATCGCGGCTGCGCTGCAGCATGCGCATGCGGCGCACGGCGGCCACGGATCGCACGCCGGCGACGCGCACGGCCACCACGGCCACCACGGCTGACATCCAGCGGCCCTGGGGGATGTCACCGCGCCCAGCCCGTCGCGAAGACGGGCGGGCCGCCGATCGGCGCGCTGGTGCGCGTGACCCTGGCGTGGCGGCCCGCGCGCCGCGAGCGCGCGCCGCCCGCGCGCAAGGCGGGGTCAGTCAGGGTCAGCCAAACGGCCGCACGCCGATCCACGCGGCGTGCGCCCACAGCACGAAGGCCAGCCAGGCCGCGAGACCGATGACGACGGTGACGACGGTCGGCCCCACGCGGCCGGCCGCATACACGGTGCCGGCGGTGCGGTCACGCTGGCGGGCCGACCGGAAGTCCAGCACGGCCCACGCCAGGAAGCTGCCGAACAGCACGACGTCGGCCAGCGTGTGGTTGGCCAGCAGGTGCGCCAGGGCCCACAGCTTGACCCCCAGCACCATCGGGTGGTGCACCCAGGCCTTGATCGCGTTGCCGGGCACGTAGGCGGCCGCCAGCGCGATGAAGGCCACCAGGGTCAGCAGGGCGGCGACGTGGCGCGGCCAGATCTGTGGCGACCACAGCGCAACCGGGTCCTGCCGGGCCCACCCGTAGCCCCAGACGATGGCCGCGAAGCCGGCCAGCGACAGCAACGAGTACAGGCCCTTCCAGGGGCCCTCGCCGAGCCTGGCCCGCACGCGCGTGCGCCAGGGGTCCGCCACGATGCGTACCGAATGCACGCCCAGGAAGATGACGAGGCCGAGCACGAGCAGGGTCATGGCAGCAAGGGGCACGAGAAGCGGAAGGCTGCATTGTCCGTCGCCACCGGGATGACCCCATGGCCGGCTATGCTGCGGGTCGATGAACGACGAACAGCAGGCCTCCGGCGCAGTGGGCCGTCCTGGGGCCGACCGCCAGGGCCGACCCGATGATGGGGACCCGGCACTCCCACCGGGCGGGGCGGCGCCCGGCACGGCGGAGGTGCTCGACTTCTGGTTTGGCCCCCCGCCGCTGCAATCGCGGCCGTCGTGGTTCCGCAAGGACCCGGACTTCGACGCGCAGATCCGGGCGCGCTTCGGGGCCTTGATCGAGCGCGCCCTCGATGGCACCTGGCCTGCAGGCTGGGGCCGCGAGGCGGCCGACGATCTGGCGCGCGTGCTGGTGCTGGACCAGTTCACCCGCAACGTCTTCCGCGGATCGGCGCGTGCCTTCGCGGGCGATGCGCAGGCGCTGTCGCTGGCGCTGGGCCTGGTGGATGCGGGCAGGGACCGGCAACTGCCGGCGCTTCAACGCTGGTTCGTCTACCTGCCCCTCGAGCATGCCGAGGACCTGGCGATGCAGGACCGCAGCGTCGGCCTGTTCGACGAGCTCGCGCGCGAGCACCCCGAGCTCGCCGGCGCTCTCGACTATGCGCAGCGCCACCGCGAAGTCATCGTGCGCTTCGGGCGCTTTCCGCACCGCAACGACTGGTTGGGCCGGGCCAGCACCGACGCCGAACGGGCCTACCTGGCGCAACCCGGATCGGGCTTCTGACGCGCGCCGAGGGCATGCCGGCCGTCGCCGGGGCCGACCCAGCGGCCCGCCTGGAGGGCCTGCCCGATCGACTCGCCTGCCGCCGCGCATTCGTGTGGGCACACGCGGGTACGTCGCAGCGGCACCGCGCCGTGCGTCGCGGGCAGGGCGCGACTCCATAATGCGCTCGGTCCCTCGCCTGCCTGCCTCCCGCCCGCCCGCGCCATGCTCGTCCGTCTGATCGCCGTCGTCGTCGCGCTGGGTGCCTTGTTCGCGTTGTACCTCTCGGCGGCGCTGAAGTGGAGCTACTCCACCGGCGAACGCGCGGGCTGGGTGCAGAAGCTGTCGCGCAAGGGCTGGATCTGCAAGACCTGGGAGGGCGAACTGGCGCTGGTGTCGCTGCCCGGTGCCATGCCCGAGAAGTTCCTGTTCACCATTCCCGACGACGACGTGGCGATCCAGGTGACCCGCGCGATGGGCAAGCGTGTGAGCCTGCATTACGAAGAGAAGGTCGGTCTGCCGACCAGCTGCTTCGGCGACACGCGCTACTTCGTCACCGGCATCACGGTCAGCGAAGAGATTCCGCTGGCACCCGGCATCTCGGTGCCGACCCGTCCTGCATCGGCCCCGCAGCAGACCCCTGCATCGGGCCCTTTGCCTGGCCCATCGGCTGCCCCTTCACCGGCCCCCGTCCAGGCCCCGCCATCGGCAACGACGATGCCGGCTCCTTCGGCGCTGCCCGCGCCCCCGGCTGCCGACGGGGCGAGCCCATCCGCCCTGCCCGCGTCCCGCGCCGCGTCGGGTTGAAGTCGCAGGGGCCAGGTTCGGAAATCGGCCGCGCGGGCCGCAGCAGGATCGCCCGAACGGGCTCAGTGATCCTCGAGGTGCGTGCGCACTTCCTCGGCCAGCTCGCCGGTGTCGGGGTCGACCCAGTCGGCCAGCCCCAGCACCCTCTCGGCTTCGGGCAGGGTTTCATCGGGCTCGATGTCGTCGTCGGCCGCACGGTGCAGGTCGGCCAGCGCCTCCTCGGCGGTGGCATAGGGACCGATCTGCATGCGACCATCGGCACCGAGCCAGTAGAAGCCGTCCGGGTGCTTCACCAGCGCCTGGCTGTCGGGCAACGAAAGGTCCAGCGACGTCAGGTCTTCGATGGCCGCTTCCGGCGGCAACGGGCTGTCGGTGTTCATCAAGTCAGCCATCGCATGGGCTCCGATCGATACGAATGCATTCTGCGCCGCAAGGGCCGCCTTGTGTTGCGTTGTCGCAAGCGGTCGATCGGGCCGCTACAGTGCCGCATCGGGCTGCAGGCCCGGCGTGATCAAGGCCCTGCCGGCCGACCCGAAGCGGTCGCCGCGGAGCCACGGAAGGAAGCCGCGTGAACGAATCCGTGACCGTTCGCCACCGACCCGAGGCCCATCGCTTCGAGGCCGAATTGCCGCAAGGCACTGCCGTCTGCGCCTACCGCCTGCAGGACGGCGTGATGCTGTTGACGCACACCGAGGTGCCCGCCGCCCTCGAAGGACGCGGGATCGCCGCGCGCCTGGTCGCAGCAGCGCTGGACTGGGCCCGTGCGCAGGGCCTGCGGGTGCGTCCCTTGTGCAGCTACGTGGCCGCCTACATGCGCCGCCATCCGGAGACCCGCGACCTGCTGGCGTGACACGGACTGCCGGGCCCGCCGAGTCGGGCGCGCGCCGTCAGGACTTGACGAGTCCGGACACCACGCTGTCGACGGCTTGCTGGAGCTTGGTACGGGCCAGCTCGCGGCACTGGTCGGCGCTGGCACCCGCCTGGACATCGAAAGCCGTGGCCGTCTTTTCGGGCCGGAAGAGCACCGCCTTGAGCGTCGGAGTCAGCGGCACCATCATCACGCGAGCCGTCACCACGCAGCTGCCGCTGGCGGTCAGGCCGCCCTGGACCTGGCTGACGAATCCCCACTTGGAGGCCGGATAGATCTTCCAGACCTTGGCCGGGATGTGTTCGGCCATCAGCCTCACGGCGGTCGGCGAATCGATCAGGGCCTCGGCCGAGTGGTCGAGCAGCACCGCATTCTTCGGGGGCGCCGCCAAGGCGCTCATCGACAGGACGGACAGGGCGGCGGAAAGCAACAGCCTGGGCAACATGGGCATTCTCGGGTGAGGTCGCACCCGACCGATTGCGGTGCCGGGCGGCGGCAGTGTACCCACATGCCCGGCGCCGGCGTACGCGGCCGGGGGCCGGCGGTCGTCGGGAAGACCCTAGTGCTAGTAGCTGCGCAAGGCGCCGGCCGTGCGCGACGGCCGGGTCCACCCGGCGGGGGCTGCCAGCTGCGAGCCGGCCCATGCCGCGGTCTGCGAGGTCACGCGAGCCGGAAGACTGCGATGCACGCGCAGCCATCCGGCGTCGTCGGCGCAGGGCTGGCTCTCGAACCCGCAGCGTTCCAGCCACTCCAGCGCGCTCAGGCTGGCCGAGGCCACGCGTCCGCCGATGAACTTCACGCCCTCGCGGCGGGCGGCCCGGCACAGGGCCTCGATCAGCAAGGTGCCCAGGCCATGGCGGCGCCACTCCGGGGCGACGACGATGCGGAACTCGGCGGAACCCGGCTCTCCGGTGGCCACGTAGCACGCCTCGGCGATCACGCGATCGCGCCGGCGGCCCGACCGGGTGACGATGAAGCCCCGCGTGGCCGTGCCGCCATGCAGCGTGGCGCTGCGTGGATGCACGTGCACCGTGCGCCCGTCGCGCAGGCGGAACTGATCGATGACCGGGTTGAGCTGGCCATCGACATGCGAACCGGTGTCGAGGCAGGTGGAGAGCGCGAGGTGTTCCATGGCCGCCAATGTTGGCAGGCGATGCCGGCGCGACACGGAGCGAATGCACCCCGTGGATGTGCGGTATTCACATCGGCCCGAAACCCCGCCGGCCGGTGACCGGCGGACGGCCGCGCCGCCGGTCCGTCACCAGCGCAGCGGCAGCTTGCGCAGCAGCTCGATCTGCCGGCCCTGGTTGGCGATGTACCCCCCGAGGGTGAGCTGCTTGAAGATGCGGCTGACCATCTCGCGCGACGAACCGATGCGATCGGCGATGTCCTGCTGGGTCAGCTTCTCGGCCACGAACTGCCGGCCGTCCTGCTCGATGGCCATGTCCACCAGCAGTTTGCGGATGCGGGTGTAGACATCGTCCAGCGCCAGGCTCTTGACCGTATCCGTCGAGCGGCGCGCCAGGCCGATCAGCTTGCGCACCAGGTGCAGCGCGAAGTCGGGGTGGCTGCCGAGGAAGTCGCGCACCTGCGAGCCCGGCACGACCACGCAGGTGGTCGGCTCGAGGGTCATCACCGAAGCCGAGCGTGGGCCGCCATCGAGCGTCATCTCGCCGAAGTACTCGCCGGGCCCGAGCGTCGTGTAGATCACTTCGCGGCCGTTCTCGCCGGCGCCGTAGACCTTCACCTTGCCCTTGAGCAGGATGAAGATCGAATCGCTGTCGTCGTCTTCGGTCACCAGCACGGCGTTGGCCGGGAACTGCTTGACGCCGCCGCGCTCGGCCATCGTCTGCAGCAACTGGTCACCGAGCACGGCCTGGGCTTGTGGAGTGGTGCTCATCAGGAGGCGGGGGCTGATGCCGGTGGCGATGCTCAAGTATGCGGCAGGCGCGCCGGGGCCCGTGCCGGCGGGCCGCCCGGGGCGACCCATCGGTCACGGGCGCAGCAGGGCCAGCACGACGTTGACGGTGACCACCGAGGCCAGCACCGAGGCCAGCAGTGCCGCCGCACACAGTCGCTCCACGCCGAAGCGCTGACCGAGCACCGGGAAGATCGCGATCATCGGCACGCTGGCCATCAGCACGGCGGCCGTGGCCAACTGTTGATCGACCACGGGAAAGAGCTGCAAGCCCCCTGCGACGGCCAGCGGGTGCAGCACCAGCTTGCCGCCGACGATCAGAGCCGCCGGCACAGCCAGCCCCTTCACCCGGGTGCCGTGCAGCATGCCGCCCACTGCGAACAGGGCCACCGGCGCCGCACCCATGGCCAGCATGTCGATGCCCCTCGCCACGGCCAGGGGCGGCTTGAATCCGAGCAAGGACAGCGCGATGCCGGCCACGATGGACAGGATCAGCGGCGACCGCACCAGGCGGGCCAGTGTCTCGGTCAGCACCACCCGCCATCCTTGTCCTCGGCTGCCGGCGCTTTCGGCCCAGGCCAGGCCGAGCGGGATCATGATCAGGTTCTCCACGAGCATGTTGAGGGCCAGGGCGACGGCGGCGCCGGGCCCGATGACCAGCGCCGCCAGCGGGTATCCGATGTACCCCGAGTTCGAGGTGCTCACGCCCAGCGCGGTCATGGCCACGGCCTGGCGCGACTGCCCCATCGCGGCCGCGGCCATGGCGCTGACCACAAAGACCGCCAGGCCGCCGCTGCCGACCGCCAGCAGGTAGTTCGGGTCGAACCAGTCGGCCAGCGAGCGCTGCGTGAACGCGCGCACGATCAGGGCCGGCAGTGCGATGTACAGCACGAAGCGGCCCAGCACGCCCACCTGGTCGGCGCTGAAGAGGCCGCTGCGAACGGCCGCGAAGCCGAGCGCCATCAGCATGAACAGCGGCGTGGTGAGATGGAGAAGTTCCGACAAGCCAAAGATCCTTCCGAGTCCTCGTCCATGCCGAAACCGCCGGCGTGGACCCACTCGGCATGCTGACACAGCCAGCACGCCTGTCGGCGCATCGGGGCGGTGCCGCGTTGTCGGTCGGCCCCGCGCATCGGCGCACGCCCGCGCGGGGCTTGCAGGTGGGTGCGGCCTGCGCCAAGATCGTGCGCCAGTCCAATCGGAGATCCCCTCGAAATGGCGAAGTCGTCCGCCGATGGGCGGTGGGTGTTGTCCCCGGGCCTGGCCGAGGCGCCGGTGCTCGACGTGCTGTGCTCGCACTTCGTGCTCACGCTCACCTTGCGGCAGGCCGGGCGCTTCAACCTTCGACGCGACTGGAACAGCCTGTTGTCGCTGACCGGCCGGCATCTCGTCTGGCCGGCGACCGTGCTCGCCCGCGTGCGGGCCTTCCTGAACCAGCGCTGCCGCGGCAACAGCCATTGGCGGGGCCACGAGAGCCTGTCCGACGAGGCCTTCGTGGAGCGGCACGGCCCCTGGCGCGGGCCCTACGAGGAAGGCACGCTGTTCTTCTACATCGACGAGTACATCAAGGATGCGCCCAAGGACCTGTTGAACGTCCTGGGCTGCACCTGTGACTGGCTGCAGCGTCGCCTGAAGAAGGAGTCGACGCTGGTGCAGAAGAACATCGACGCCCTGGCCGGGCTGCTGCAGCTCAATCCGGCGGAGCGGGCGCTGCTGCTGTACGGCACGCTGGCGCGCTACCAGCGCGACCTGCGCGGCCTGCTCGTCGAGTTCAAGGTCTCCAACGCGCAGGAGGCCTACGCCGCCATCGCCGCGGTGGCCGGGGTCGATGCGCGCGAGGTGGCCGAGGCCCTGCGCGCCGGTTCGCGGCTCGAGCGCATCGGCATGATCGAGAACCTGATCTCCGAGCAGAACATCACCGACCTGGCCGACTTGATGAAGGTCAGCGAGCAGCTGCCGCCGGTGCTGATGCGCGAATACAGCGGGCCTGGGGACCTGATGGCGGTGTTCACCCGACCGGCGCCCAAGAGCGAGCTGACGGTCGAGGACTTCGCCTTCGTCGCCGACGACGTCCGGGTGCTGACCGGCCTGCTGCGGCATGCCTCCGAGCGTCGCGAATGCGGCGTCAACGTGCTGCTGTACGGGCCGCCGGGCACCGGCAAGACCGAGTTGGCCAAGGTCTGCGCACGCGAGGCCGGACTCGAGCTCTACGAAGTCGAGTATGCCGACCGTGACGGCAACAGCCTGTCCGGCCGCGACCGCTACCGCAGCCTGCAGATCAGCCAGGTCTTCCTCAAGGGCAGCGCCGGCGTGGCGCTGTTGTTCGACGAGGTCGAGGACGTGTTCCCGCCGATCTCCAGCGAGGCCGCCCAGCTCATCGCGCGGCTCGACAGTTCCGATGCGCCGGCCTCCGGCAGCGTCAGCGGCAAGGCCTGGGTCAACCAGATCCTCGAGACCAATCCGGTGCCGGTGGTCTGGATCACCAACCGCATCGAGCAGATCGATCCGGCGTTCCGCCGCCGCTTCCAGTACCACCTGATGCTCAAGTCGCCTCCGCCCGGAGCGCGCCAGGGCCTGGTGTCGCGCGCGCTGCAAGGCGTGGCGGTCAGCGAGGGCTTTGCCGCGCGCCTGGCCGAGCGTCGCGGGCTGACGCCGGCGCAGATCCGCACCGCGGTGCGCTTCGCGCGCCTGGCCGGCGGGCCGACGGTCGCGGACGACGCCGCGGCGACCGAAGCGCTGATCGAGCGCCAGCTGGGCCACGCCGACCGGGCCCTGGGTGTGGGCACCGGCACGTCCGACAAGGGAGCGCGGCCGGTGGTGACCCACTACGACCTGGACCTGCTGAACGTCGAATGCCGGTTCGAGGTGCCGCGCATCGTCACCGCGCTGCAGCGGCGCGGGCACGGCACCTTGTGCTTCCATGGCATGCCCGGCACGGGAAAGACGGCACTGGCCGAGCACATCGCGCAGGCCCTGGGCAAGCCGTTGATGATCCGCCAGACCAGCGACATCGCCAGCAAGTACGTCGGCGAGACCGAGCAGAACATGGCCCGCATGTTCGAGGAGGCCACCAGCGAGGAGGCGGTGCTGCTGCTCGACGAGGCCGACAGCTTCCTGCGCAGTCGGCGCAAGGCCGAGCGGCATTACGAGGTCACCGAGGTCAACGAGATGCTGCAGGGCATGGAGCGCTTCGCCGGCGTCTTCATCTGCACCACCAACCTGTTCGAGGATCTCGACGAGGCGGCCCTGCGACGGTTCACCTTCAAGATCCGCTTCCACCCCTTGCGTCCCGAGCAGAGGGAGCGCATGTTCGTCACCGAGGTGCTCGATGGCGACGCGTCCCGGCTGACGGCCGAGCAGCGGGCGCGGCTGGCGGCACTCGATCAACTGGTCCCGGGCGACTTTGCTGCGGTGCAGCGTCAGGTGGAGATCCTGGCCGAACACTTCGACGCGGACGGCTTCCTGTCCCAGCTGGAGAGCGAGCACCGAGTGAAGCCGGAGGTGCGGCAGCGACGCAGCATCGGATTCACGGCCTGACGCGGTGCGTGCCCGGCGGCGGCGGCGTCGCAAGGGCGGGCCACGGGCCCGGTGATGTCCAACGTGACATGATTTGGCCGGACGTCACGGAGAGTGTGCAAATTACCGCGGCCAGGGGATAGGCCTTCCCTCTGGCGCCGGCTATGCTGCCGACCTTGCTCCGGTGCGCCCAGCCGCCGGGAGGCAGTTCCAGGGAGTGACGTCGCTGATGGAGTCTTCGAGTCCGAACGGATCGATCCTGCTGTGGGCGGCGGCGTGTCTGGTGGCATTCCTGGGTGCTCGCGCCTTCGTCGAGTACTTCCGGCGCGCCAATTACGAAGGACCGATCGTCTGCTGGCGTGACGTGCTGCTGGGCTCGGCGGCGCTGACGCTGGGTGCTTTCGGATCCATGAGCGTCGCGATCACCTCGCACGGCCTGCAGTTCACGGTTGGATACCACCCGTTGCGACTGTTCGGCGCCGCGGCGGCCGGATTCGTGCTCCTCGCCGTCGTCCTGGTCTGGGTCACCTTCCGCCCGGGCATCTTCGGCCGCCTCGGTGCCTCCATCGTCGGGGCCCTGGTGCTCCTGCTGATCCAGGTCGGCGTGCTGGTCTCGCTCGGTGCCGAGCCGGGCTTCCTGTGGCAGCCGCTGGGCATGGGCTTGGCCGCGGGGGTCAGCATCCTGGGGGTGATCGCCGCAGGATGGATGGTGGTGTCCCCGGTTCGCGGATCGAAGCAGGATCGGCGCAGCCGGCGCCTGCTCGCGGCTCTGCTGCTCGGGGCGGCGATCGCTGCGGCGCAGGAACTGGTCATCGTGGCGTCCGGCCTGGAGGCGCAGCAGGCCTCGAGCTACACCCACCTGCTGCCGCAGATCGCCGTGGCCCTGCTGGGCGGTGGCGCCATCCCGATGATGTTGGTGCTGATGTTGATCGACCAGCGTGCGCAGCAGCGCGTGCGGGCTTCGGAGCGTCGCCGCAAGCGGCGCGTGCAGACCGAGTACAGCGGCAACGAGTCGATGTTCTTCACCGACTCCAAGGTCGAGGCCGCATTGGCCAAGATGCCCCGCCCCACCCAGCCGATGGACACCGCCAACGGCGGCTGAGCGCCGAGCCCGCCGGCACCGGCGGGCGATTCCTACAATGCCGCCGATGACCAAGGCCTACACCCGCGGCGCGGCGCTGCCCGAGATCCTGCGCCATCGCATCGTCGTGATCGATGGCGCGATGGGCACCTTGATCCAGCGCTACCAGCTGGCGGAGTCCGACTTCCGCGGGCGGCGCTTCGCCGACCACCCGCGGGACCTGAAGGGCAACAACGACCTGTTGTCGATCACCCGCCCCGACGTCATCCGCGAGATCCATGCGGCCTACCTGGCGGCGGGCGCGGACATCATCGAGACCAACACCTTCGGCGCCACCGCGATCGCCCAGGACGACTACGGACTCGGCGACCTGGCTCGCGAGATGAATCGCGAGGCGGCGCGCATCGCGCGCGGTGCGGCCGATGCGGCCGCCACCTCCGATCGGCCGCGCTTCGTGGCCGGCGCGCTGGGCCCGACGCCACGTACCGCCAGCATCAGCCCGGACGTCAACGATCCGGGCGCCCGCAACGTCAGTTTCGACGAGTTGCGCGATGCCTACCGTGAGCAGGCCGAGGGTCTGCTCGAAGGCGGCTGCGACCTGTTCATCGTCGAGACCATCTTCGACACGCTCAACGCCAAGGCGGCCATCTTCGCGCTCGACGAGCTGATGGAATCGCAGCGGGAGCGCCTGCCGGTGATCATCTCGGGGACGGTGACGGACGCCTCGGGTCGCATCTTGTCGGGGCAGACGGTGGAGGCCTTCTGGCACTCGGTGAGCCACGCGCGCCCGCTGGCCGTGGGCCTGAACTGTGCGCTCGGCGCCGCGTTGATGCGCCCCTACATCGAGGAGCTCGCCAAGGTGGCCGGCGACACCTTCGTCAGCTGCTACCCCAACGCCGGGTTGCCCAATCCGATGAGCGAGACCGGCTTCGACGAGACCCCGGAAGTCACCGGTGCGCTGATCGAGGGCTTCGCCAAGGCGGGCTTCCTCAACATCGCCGGCGGCTGCTGCGGCACGACGCCGGACCACATCGCCGAGATTGCGCGACGCATCGCCCCGTACCGGCCGCGCTCACGGCACGACCCGCTGTTCAGCCAGTTGCTGGCAGCCTGAGCGGCACCGGCCGCTGGCACGGCCGCGGACTCCGGTGCGTCAGCCGATCAGCGCCTGCGCAGCCGCGCGGTAGCGCTCGGCGGTGGCGGCGATGACCTCGGGCGGCAGCGGAGGGGCGGGCGGGCGCTTGTTCCACGGCTGCCCGTCGATGCGCACCTGCTCGAGCCAGTCACGCAGGTACTGCTTGTCGTAGCTAGGTGGGTTCTCGCCCTCGCGCCAGCCGTCCACCGGCCAGAAGCGGGATGAATCGGGGGTCAGCACCTCGTCCATCAGGGTCAGCGTACCTTGCGCGTCGAGCCCGAACTCGAACTTGGTGTCGGCGATCACGATGCCGCGCGTCAAGGCATAGGCCGCAGCCTCCCGGTACAGCCGGATCGACACCTCGCGCACCTGCGCCGCTCGATCGGCGCCGATCAGCGCGGCGGCCTGGTCGAAGGCGATGTTCTCGTCGTGCGCACCGGCCTCGGCCTTGGTCGCCGGCGTGAAGATCGGCTCGGGCAGGCAGCTGGCCAGCCGCAGGCCCGGGGGCAGATTGACGCCGCACACCGCACCGCCTTGCTGGTACTCCTTCCAGCCCGAACCGGCCAGATAGCCACGCACCACGGCCTCGATCGGCAGCGGCGTCAGGCGGCGCACCAGCATCGAGCGGCCGCGAACCTGCTCCACCTCGTCGGCCGCGACGACCGACTCCGGCGCCTCGCCGGTGAGGTGGTGGGGCACCACGTGGGCCAGCCGCGCGAACCAGAACAAGGCCACCCGGGTGAGGATCTCGCCCTTGCCCGGGATCGGCTCGGCCATGATCACGTCGAACGCCGACAGGCGGTCGCTGGCGACCATCAGCAAGCGGTCGGTGCCGACCGCGTAGTTGTCGCGCACCTTGCCGCGCGCGATCAGCGGCAGCGAGTGCAGGTGGGTTTCGTACAGGGCAGTGGCGCTCATCGACGGGGTCCGCTTGAAGCGACGATTGTGCCGCTGCACGCCGTCGGCGCGCCCGATCGGCGCCGGCTGGCAGCCCCATCCGGTCTGGATCGGCGCGCGTGCCTCGCCCGACGCGAAGAGGTCCGCTTCGATCGGTGCCCATCCCGGCTCAGCGGCCGAGCCACACCCCGCCACCGACGGCGGGCAGTTCGAGCGCCAGCTGCCCGCCTCGCGCGCGGACCGGGGCGCCACCAGCGGCCGGTACCAGCCGCTCCGGTGCGCCGGCTGGCAGGCGCAACACGACGCGTCGCGGCGCCGCGCCATTGTTGACCGCGACGAGGGCCCAGTCCCGCCCCCAGCGCCGGGCCAGCACGAGGACCTGGTCGTCGGCGTGCAGCGGGGCGAGCAGCCGTCCGCGCCGCAGCACCGGGTGATCGTGGCGCAGCGCGATCATCCGCGTCGTGTCGGCCAGCAGGTCCAGGTCGGGCTGGCCGCCTTCGTCGGGCCAGGGGAAGGGACCGCGGTTGAACGGATCGTCGCCGCCGGTCATGCCGACCTCGTCACCGTAGTAGACCGAGGGAGCGCCGGGCAGGCCCATCTGCAGCAACGTGGCCAGGCGCAGTCGCCGCTTGGCCGCCTGCGCGGCGGGCTCGCCGGCCGGTCCCGTGGTCCAGCCCAGCACGTGAAGGGCACGCGCCACGTCGTGGCTGGACAGCAGGTTCATCGCCGCGTGCAGGGCCTGCGGCGGATAGGCTTCGCGCAGGTGCTCGAGGGCGGCGGCCAGGTCGCGGGCCGGGCCGCCGCCGGCGAAGTCGAGGATGGCGTTGCGCCACACGTAGTTCATGGTGGCGTCGAACATGTCGCCGAGCAGGTACTTCGACGCGTCGAACCAGGTCTCGGCCACCGTCACGGCCTGCGGTTGGGTGGCCTTGACGGCGCGCCGCCAGGCGCGCCAGAAGTCATCGGGAACCCAGGGCGCGACATCCATGCGCCAGCCCGCGGCGCCGCGCCTCAGCCAGTGCCGGGTCACGGCATCGTCGGCGCCGAAGGCGAAGTCGCGGAACGCCGGCGAGCCCTCGTCCACCTCGGGCAGGTCGGGCCCGCCCCAGCCCTTGTACTGGCGATCCGGCTCGCTCTGCGAGGGGTCGAAGCGGAACCAGCTGGCATAGGGCGAGTCGGCCCGGATCCTGCCGCCCTCGAAGGCGCCCACGCCGGGATGCCGGGCATAACGGTCGAAGTAGATCGAATCGCTGCCGACGTGGTTGAAGCTGGTGTCCAGCACCACGCGCAGGCCGCGGCGCCGGGCCTCGGCCACCAGGCGGTCGAAGTCCGCGTCGCTGCCCAGCGCGGGATCGACGTGGCGGTAGTCCGCGGTGTCGTACTTGTGGTTGCTGGGAGCCTCGAAGATCGGGTTCAGGTACAGCGTGTTCGCGCCGAGCTTGCGGATGTGGTCCAGCCGCGCGGTGATGCCCGCCAGGTCGCCGCCGAAGAAGTCGTTGTTGTGCACCGCGTCCGACCCGTCGCCGCTGCCGGGCCGGTACGGCGGCTCCAGCCACCGCGGATGGTGCTCGACGTCATGGCCCTGGTAGCGGGCCGTGCCGGGTCGCGGGTCGTTGCGCGGATCACCGTTGCGGAAGCGGTCCGGGAAGATCTGGTAGTACACCGCGTCGGCGGCCCAGGTCGGCACCTGGAACGACGGGTCGTAGACAGTCTGGCGGAAGCGGCGGATCGCGACGGCCGACGCCGGCATCGCGGTGACCACCGCGACCCCGCCGCTGCCGCGCTCGCGCGTCCAGGGCAGGTTGCTGCGGTTGTTGTGCACCACGTAGGTCCGGTCTCCGATGCGGGCCTCGAACCAGTAGCCGTAGACGCCGATCCCGTCGAAGCGGTGGGACGCCTGCCAGTGCGTCGTGCCGCCTGCGCGCCGAGGCTTCATCGGCACGCGCGCCAGCGGCGTATAGATCAGCCGATCCTGATTGCCTTCGAGCTGGCGCTGCTCGACGATCAAGGTCAGGGACGAGACTCCGGGCGCGGCCGCGACGGCGAAGCGCAGCGTGCGACCCGCCGGCTGCGCGCCGAACGGCACCTTGTGCGCCGGGTCGCGCGAATCGAAGTGCAGGCTGCGCGCCACCGGGTCGTCGATCGCCACCTCGGCGGCCGGCGGCGGGCAGGCCGGCGTGGCGCCCGCACAGGGCTCGAAGCGCAGCTCACCGCGGGTGA
>WBZL01002164.1_pt1 | contig 19431 bp, 22 predicted proteins | sample 5204291 | NCBI WGS metagenome assembly WBZL01 (sample SAMN12344345, study PRJNA552823) | activated sludge metagenome | biome: Activated sludge suspended growth; feature: Nitrification reactor; material: Wastewater; isolation source: activated sludge from nitrification reactor of wastewater...
GGCACGAGACGGAGGCAGGGCACATGAGCGACCAGGACAACGAGCCGGACGTCGAGATCACCGAGATCGACCTCGACGGCGACGGGGTCGCCGACGGTGTGACCGTGACCGAGACCGTGAGCAAGGACGTCGACGGCGACGGCTTCGACGACATCGTCACCGAGACCAGCACCTCGGTGATCGACGTCGACGGCGACGGCAACGCCGACATCGTCACCACCACCGAGACCACGATCTACGACCTCGACGGCGACGGCGTGACCGACGTGATCCAGGAGGTCACGACGACGGCGATCGACGTGGACGGCGACGGCGTGCCCGACATCATCCAGAGCTCGACCACCACCGCGGTCGACCTCGACGGCGACGGCACCCTCGACGTGGTCGAGGAGTTCACCGCCACCGGCGTGGACGTCGACGGCGACGGCACCATCGACGAGATCGAGGCGACCCTCGAGGTCTACCCGGTCGACGAGGACGCGGAGGAGGACGCCGAGGGCTGAACCTGGCGTCGCGAGCGGCGACGCCGACCGTGGCTCACCCCCGGTCCCCGGACCGGCGAGCCGCGGCGGCGACTCGGCTCAGACGACGGGGGTGAGCCGCAGGCCGCCGAAGCCCAGGTCGTCGACGTCGGGATAGCCCTGGCTCGGGGTGTCGACCGCGAGCACGAAGCTCCCCACGTCCCCCGTCCACGGCACCGCGTCGAGAAGCGCCGAGACCCGCAGCTGGTGCTCGTCGGGCGCCTCGACCGAGAGGGGCACCGAGGCGATCGGGGCGGGGACCACGGACTCGCCGACCTGGGGGTTGGCGTAGGACACGTGCACCGTGAACGGACCCGTCGCGGTCGCGTTCGTCGTGTACCAGTAGAGGTGCACGGCGAACGACGCCCAGGTCGACGGGAGGGTGAACGGCCGGGTGCGCCGGTGGTGGTCGACGTCGAGGAAGACGCCTTCGCTGCGCAAGGGACTGTCCAGGGACACGTCGTCGCCTCTCGGGTTCGTCGATGCGCCCGCACCGGGACGCCGGAGACCGGCGAGGCTAGCCGCGACCTATCCTCTGGTGATGGTGGGCGACGGCAGGTCGGAGGACGAGAAGCCGCTGCGCGCGCGGATCCCGGCGTCGATCGGGTCGCGAGGGCGGCGCTTCGCACGCGACGCCGTGCTCCCGGACGTCGACCGCAAGGTCGCCGAGCTCGCGCACGCCGTCGAGGGCGACCCGTCGTTCTCGGCCCGGCTGGTTCCGCTCCCCACCGACGACGACACCTACTGGACGGTCCCCGCCGTGGAGCGGCGGGGGTTCGATCCCGAGGTGCTCCCACCGGAGGCCCTCCGACGCGTCGGTCAGGACTTCCTCTCGGGCGGCCGCCAGAACGTGGCCAGCATGGTCGAGATCCTGGCGCGACACGGCTGTGACGTCCGGGCCGCCGACGGCATCCTGGACTTCGGCTGCGGCGTGGGCCGCATGATCCGGTGGCTCGCCGAGGAGGCGGAGGCCCAGCCCGTGTGGGGGGTCGACATCGAGGTCCCCGCGATCCGCTGGGCGCAGCAGCACCTCTCGCCGCCGTTCAACTTCTCGACCTGCACCACGCTCCCCCACCTCCCCTTCGAGGACCGCACCTTCGGCCTGGTCTACGCCGGCTCGGTGTTCAGCCACATCGAGGACCTCGCCGACGCGTGGCTGCTCGAGCTGCGCCGCATCACCCGACCCGGTGGCCACCTCTACCTGACCGTGCACGTCCAGACCACGATCAAGGACTGGATGACGAACGTCCCCCACGACCAGATGAGCGGCCGCATCCGCGAGCGCCCGGACCTGTTCGAGCACCTGGGCACCGAGCACGCGGCCATCGGCCACCGTGCCGGCGGCAACGTCTTCTACGACCTCGCCTACGTCGACTGGCTGTGCTCGCAGTGGTTCGACGTCGTGGCCATCGCCCAGAAGGCCTGGTTCAACCAGACCGCGATGGTCCTGCGCCGGCCGCTGCTCGACGGGGCCCGAGGCGCCGCCGACGGGCGGACCTGACCCGCCGGCGGCCCGCGGCCGCGTCGCTCAGCCCGGTGGGTGGGTGGCGGCGCGGCGACCGGCGCGGCGGCCGAAGTAGGTGCCGTCGCCCAACGAGATGCCGCTCACGTACCCGCTGACCGCGAGGCCGACGACGACGACGTCGACCACCTCGTCCCAGCGATCCCCGTCGTGCGCCTCGCGCGGCTCGATCGGCGCCCGCGGGTCCTCGGAGGTCGTCACGGCGGGAGTCTCGCAGACGGCGACGCGGACCCGTCCCGACCCGCCGCGAGGATCACCCCTGGACCGGTCCTCCGCCCGACCGGGACGCCGCCGGGACCGCTCAGGCCGGCATGCGGTCGGTCTCGTAGGCCCACATGGCGAGCTCGACCCGGTTGCGGGCCCCGAGCTTGCTCATGAGGCTCGCGAGGTGGGTCTTCACGGTGCTGAGGCTGATGCAGAGCTCATCGGCGATCTCGGCGTTCGTGTGGCCGAGCGCGACCGTGACGAGCACCTCCTCCTCACGCTCGGTGAGCGGGTCCACCGGCTGTGCCACCGGCTCGCTCGACGACACGCCGAGCTCGGAGAACGTCGACAGCAGCCGGGCCGTGACGCTCGGCGCGATGAGGGCGTCGCCGCTGGCGGCGGCACGCACGGCCTGCGAGAGCAGCTCGGGTCCGGCGTCCTTGAGGAGGAACCCGCGTGCGCCGGCCTTGAGCGCACCGTGCACGTACTCGTCCAGGTCGAACGTGGTGATCACCACGACGGCGATCGGGTCCGCCACGTCCGGCCCCGCGAGCAGGCGGGTGACCTCGATGCCGTCGAGCTCGGGCATGCGGATGTCGAGGAGGCACACGTCGGGGCGCAGGCGGCGAGCGAGCTCGAGCGCCTCGCGGCCGTCGACGGCCTCGGCCACGACCTCGATGCCGGGCTGGGCGTCGAGGATCATGCGCAGGCCGGTGCGCACGATGTCCTGGTCGTCGGCGACCAGGACCCGGATGGTCACGTCGTCACCGCTCGACGCGGGAGCGTCGCCGCGACCGCCCAGCCCCCACCCGGACGGGGGCCGGCGTCGAACGTGCCGCCGAGGAGCTTGGCCCGCTCGGCCATCCCGACGAGCCCGAACCCGGGTGTGGACGTCATCGCTGTGCCGCTGCCCCGTCCGTCGTCGACGACGGTGATCCGGACGTGCTCGTCGTCTCCGTCGACCCGCACCGCCACCTCCGACGCGTGTCGAGCATGGCGGAGGGCGTTGGTGACCGCTTCCTGGGCGAGGCGGTAGCAGGCGGCATCGACCGAGGGTCGGACCTCGTCGAGCCCGCCCGCGATCGTCACCGCCACCCGGGGACCGGTCGCCCCGCCGTGGCGTTCGAGCCGGGGCAGGTCGCGGATGCCCTGCTGCGGCCGTAGGTCGGCCTGGTCGCCGTGTCGCAGGGTGTCGACCATCGACCGCATCTCCTCGAGCGCACGGGTCGCCTCCTCCTCGATCACGCCCAGTGCCTCGACCGCCGCGTCGGGTCGGGTGGCGGCCACGACCCGACCGGCCTGCGCCTGCACCGCGATGGCGGACACGTGGTGGGCCACGGTGTCGTGGAGCTCGCGGGCCAGCTCCGCCCGCTCGCGCGATCGCAGGCCCGCGACCTCCTCGGCCCGCAGCTCGCCCGAGTAGCGGACCGCGACGCCGACCGCGCCCGAGAGCAGCACCACGAGGGCACCGCCGACGAGGGTGCCGATCGGATCGCCGGCGACGCCGGACAGGGCGAGCGGGACCGCCATGACCAGGACGCCGATCCCGACGTCACGTCGCGACGCCCACCGCGTGAGCGCGTAGGGGAGCACGAGCAGGAAGGCCGAGGTGTCCAGGCCCTCCCACGCCACGTCACGGAGGAGCGAGAGGGCCTCGACCGCGCTCACCGTCCCGAACGAGAGCACGAACACCAGCAGCGGCCGGACCCGACGCCACGGCAACAGGCAGGCGAGGCCGACCGTCAGCGCCAGTGACGCACCGGGCCACACCAGCTGATCACGGGTGACCGCCTCGACCGTCGCCACCACGACGACGACCGCGACGAGCAGCCAGTCGCGCCCTGCCGGCCCGGGCGGATCAGCCGCGCGTGGTACCGCCCAGTAGTAGGGACGGCTCCTGTCCAACGCCACGCCGCAAGGGTACGAGGCCCGGGGTGGGAGCGGATCGGCCGAAAGGACGATCTGCAGAACGGCCGATCAGACGGTGCAGAAGTGGCCGGACTCCCGATGTGCGGCCGATCCGGGATCCCGAAGATGTCCGGCATGATCAACGTCACCGGACTCACCAAGCACTACGGGGAGCGGCGTGCCGTCGACGACCTCGGCTTCGCGCTGGAGGCCGGCCGGGTCACCGGCTTCGTCGGCCCCAACGGCGCCGGCAAGTCCACCACCATGCGGATGATGGTCGGCCTCACCCGGCCCGACCGAGGCGAGGTCCGCTACGCCGGTGTCCGCTACGGCGACCTCGCCCACCCCGCGCGAACCGTCGGTTCCGTCCTCGACGCCCGCTGCATGCACCCGGGTCGCACCGCCCGGAACCACCTGCGGGCCATCGCCGCCCTCAGCGACATCCCGACCGCCCGGGTCGAGGAGGTGCTGGCCGACGTCGGACTCGAGCGCGTCGCCGACGAGCGGGCGGGCGGGTTCTCGCTGGGCATGCGCCAGCGGCTCGCGCTCGCCGGCGCCCTGCTGGGGGACCCCCGGGTCCTGCTGCTCGACGAGCCGTCCAACGGCCTCGACCCCGACGGCATCCGCTGGCTGCGGAACCGGCTGCGCAGCTTCGCCGACGCCGGCGGCACGGTCTTCGTGTCCAGCCACCTCATCGCCGAGCTCGCCAAGTTCGCCGACGACCTCGTCGTCGTCGGCGCCGGGCGGCTCATCGCCGCCGAGACCGTCGTGGCCCTCACGTCCCGGACCGGGAGGTCGCTCGAGGACAGCCTCCTCGAGATGACCGCGCCCTCCGCCGAGTTCACCTCGGCGTGACCTCCCCCACGACCACCGCCACAACCCCCACCACCGAGATCGAGGAACCCCCCATGACCACCACCGAGGTCCCACTGCCGCCGGCCGCCGAGGCCACGACCGCCACCACCACCGGCTCGCGCCCCGCGAGCCGACGCCGAGCGGTCGCCGCGGCCCTGCGCGGTGAGTGGATCAAGGCCGCCACCGTGCGGACCAACAAGGTCCTGCTCGCCACCTCGGCGATCGTCGGCCTGCTCATCTCCTGGGCCACCGCCACCTTCGGTTCCGACGACGCGCAGACCGTCGCCGACGTCTACCTCTACCCGACCCTGCTGACCGCCGTGCTGGCCGCCGTCGCCGGCATCCTGGTGCTCACCTCCGAGGTGCAGCACGGCACCCTCGCCGGCGCCCTCACCGCCCACCCCTCGCGGTGGCCCGTCGTGGCCGCGAAGACCGTCTTCGTCGCCGGCGTCGGCCTGCTCCTCGGCGCGGTCGGCATGGCCACCGGCATCCTGGGCGCACTGGTCGCGGGCCTCGAGGTCGGTGACACCTCGGGCATGGTCACGACGGTGCTCTGGGGGCTGCTGTACACCGCCGGCTCGGCGCTGCTCGGGCTCGGCGTCGGGATGGTGGTCCGCCACAGCGCCGGCGCCGTGTCCGGCCTGCTCGTCTGGTGGCTGGTCGTCGAGGGCCTCGTCGTCCAGTTCGCCCCGGCCGAGGTCGCTCGGTTCGTGCCCTTCGACACCGGGTTCCGCACGCTCGGCGTCGAGTCGGACCTCGACGTGCCCGAGGTCGCCGCCGCCGGGCTGTCGAACCTGGCCCACGCCTCGATCTTCTGGGGCTACGTCATCGCCGCCCTGGTGCTCGGGACGGCGCTGCTGGTGCGACGCGACGTCGACTGAGACGACGACGTGGTGGGCGCTACAGGACTCGAACCTGTGACCCCCTCCTTGTAAGGGAGGTGCTCTGACCAGACTGAGCTAAGCGCCCCGGGACGGGCCACGCTAGTCCCGGCGCCGCCCGCACCCGGCGGGTCGCCTGGGCTACCCTCCGGTCTTCGCAACGAAGGGGGTCGACCCATGCCTGGTCTGCGCAGCACGAACCGACGCAGGGTGGTATCCGCCTCGCTCTCGGTGGTGGCTTGGGCAGCCACGGCCCTCGTGGTCGCCGCCGTCCCCGCCGCGGCGCAGGCCGCGCCCGAGGCGGGGAACCCGGACGTCACGATCACCCAGACGGTCGACCAGGAGACCGTGGTGGCGGGTGAGGTCATCGACTACCACCTCACCGTCGAGAACACGGGTGATGTCACCCTCACGGGCGTCACGGTCATCGACCCCAAGACGCCGGACTGCGCCGGCCCGGTGGCCGACCTGGCCCCCACCGAGCAGGTCACGGTCGACTGCTCGTACACGACCGTCGACCCCGACGACGTCGGCACCCGCACGAACAAGGCCGTGGTCACGACCGACCAGGGCGCCCTGGCGATCTCGAACGAGGTCACCACCACGGTGGAGGCGCCACTCGAAGAGCTCACGGTCACCAAGTCGGCCGACGAGGCCGCGGTGATCGCAGGTGACGACATCCACTTCCACGTCGAGGTGGCGAACACCGGCAACCAGGACCTGACCGGCGTGGCGGTGACCGACGCGGTTGCCCCCGACTGCGACTCGGCCATCGGGTCCCTCGCCGCCGACGCGTCCACCACCGTGGACTGCACCTTCACCACCGATGCGGGCGACGTCGGCACCGTGAGCAACGTGGCCACCGTGTCGAGTGACCAGACGCCGGGCCAGGACTCCAACCAGGTGGACGTGACCGTCGCCGCCGAGGAGTTCGCCCTCGACGCCACCCTCACGGTGGACGAGACCTCGGTGGTGGCCACCGAGACCGTGCACTACCACCTCACCATCGAGAACATCGGCAACCGTCCGGTCACGGGCATCTCGGTCACCGACACGACCGTGCCCGACTGCGCCGGTCCCGTCGCCGACCTCGCCCCCGGCGAGGACACCACCGTCGACTGCGAGCTCGTCACCGACGCCGGCGACGTGGGCGCCCTGCTGCACGACGCCACCGTGACCTCCAGCGAGGCGCCGGCGGTCGACACGAACGAGGTCGCCACGACCGTGATCGCCGCCGCGCCGGCCATCACCATCCAGCAGACGGCCGACCAGACCGCGGTCATGGCCAGCCAGGACGTGGACCTCCACCTCACCCTCGAGAACACGGGCAACGTCACGCTGACGGGCATCGTGATCGTGGACCTGAAGGCGCCCGACTGCGCCGGCCCCGTGGCCGACCTCGCCGCCGGCGCCGAGGTCACGATCGACTGCACCTACACCACCGTGCTGGCCGACGGTGGCACGTGGAAGAACACGGCCGCGGTGGACACCGCCCAGACGGCGCTCGTCACGTCGAACCAGATCCAGGTCGCCGTGACCGTGCCCAGCTGCGGCAACGAGCCCGTCAACATCTCGATCGCCGAGGGAGACGTGCCCACGAACGGCCACGACGTGATCCTCGGGACCGTGGGCCCGGACGTGATCGACGGCCTCGGTGGCGCCGACTTCATCTGCGCGCTCGGCGGCGCCGACACCCTGATCGGCGGTAGCGGCAACGACCTGCTCGTCGGCATGAACGGCGACGACTCGATCAACGGTGGCTCGGGTGCCGACTACATCCTCGGCGACCTCGACTTCGGCACCGGCTCGCCCGGCACGGACACCGTGAACGCCGGCGGCGGGAACGACTACATCGACACCGGTGGCGGCAACGACACCGTGAACGCCGGCGCCGGTGCCGACACGGTCATCGCCAAGGGCGGCGACGACACCGTCGACGGCGGCCCCGACAACGACCTCATCGGGGGCTACGACGGCGACGACGTCCTCGACGGCGGCGACGGGCGCGACCAGGTGTTCGGCGACGGCGGCGACGACACCATCGGCGGCGGTGCCGCCTCGGACAACCTCGACGGCGGCGACGGCAAGGACACCATCGACGGTGGCACGGAGAAGGACGTCATCTTCGGACGGGCCGGGGCGGACAAGCTCAAGGGCGCCGACGGCGACGACCACATCGAGGCCGGTGACGGGGCGGACACCGTCAACGGGAACCTCGGGAACGACGTCCTGCTCGGCGGCACCGCCAACGACGTCATCCGCGCCGGCGGCGGCAACGACACGGTCTTCGGCGACGCCAACAACGACCGCCTGTTCGGTGACGCCGGCATCGACCGGTTGAACGGCGGCTCGGGCAACGACTTCCTCAGCGGCGGCACCGGGAGCGACGGCTGCTTCGGCAACTCCGGCACCGACTCGGCCGACGCCTCCTGCGACGCGAGGGTCGACATCCCCTAGGGGCCGACCACCGGCCTCCCCGGCCGGGCTCGCCCCACCGTCAGGCCACGACGCGGCCCGGCCCCGGATGCCCCCGGGCCCGGGCCAGGGCCATGAGCGCCCCGGTCGTCTCGAACTGCAGCTCGGGCAGCTCGTCCGGCGGGAACCAACGCGCCTCGGCGATCTCGGGGGAGACCGGTCCGACCGCGTCCAGGTCGGCGCCGGCGGCCGGGCGCGCCCGGTACACCAGGTCGACGCGCTGGGGCACGGCGTCGACCACCACGGCGGGCTCCCCGAGGAGCTCGACGTCGAGGCCCACCTCCTCCCACACCTCTCGACGGGCCCCTTCGTCGGGGTCCTCCCGCCGGTTCAACAGCCCGCCGGGCACCCCCCAGCGCGACCGGTAGCTGTGGCGCACGAAGAGGAGGGCCCCGTCCGTGCGCTCGATGATGCACATCGCGCCGACGGTGTACGAGGGGGCGACGGTGCGCACGACCCAGCGGCGGCCGAGGACCGGGAGGCGCTGGTAGCACCGCAGGGCGAACCGGTGCAGGCGGGCGGGCACCGGGTCAGGATACGGGTGGGGCCTCGCCGAACGTCCGGCGGGCCGCGACCAGCTCGTCGAGCAGTACCGCCGAGGCGCCGGCCACGGGTGTGCGCCGATCGGTGTGCGCGAGGGCGACCAGGTCACGCCCCCAGGCGTCGACGACCTCGACGCCGGCCTCCCGGCAGACGAGCAGCGCGCCCAGGTAGTCCCACGCCCCATGGGCGTCCGGCGAGCAGTCCACGAAGCCGTCGAGGACGCCCTCGGCGACCGAGCACAGGTCGAGCGCCACCGCCCCGTAGGCCCGGAACTGTCGCCAGCCCAGGTGCCGGGGTGGCAGCCCGGAGAGGCCGACGAGGGCATCCGCCAGTCGGGTCACGCCCGAAGGCCGCAGCGCCCGCCCGTCGACCGTGGCGCCGGCGCCGCGCCGTGCCTCGTAGGTGCGGCCGGAGACCAGGTGGCGGACCAGGGCGGCACGCGGCCCGTCCCCGTCGACCGCGCAGAGGCTGGTCGCGTACCACGGCAGCCCGTGGGCGGCGTTGGTCGAGCCGTCGAGCGGGTCGACCACCACGGTGAGCCCGCGCCCCCCGCGCCCCCCGTGCTCGCCGGACTCCTCGCTGAGCACGGCCACACCCGCCGCGTCCAGCACGCGCCGGGCGGCGGCGTCGGCCACGACGTCGCTGCGGTACTGGCCCTCGCGGAGCCCCGAGGGGCCCCAGTCCGCCAGCGGGCCCAACGCCTCGCCCACGGCGTCCGCCGCGGCCCGCAACAGGCCCATCACCTCGTCGTCGCCCACGCCTGCTCCTGTGTCCGAAACGTCACACCTCCGTGGCAGGCTAGGGACGTGGCCGCCATCGACGTCGCCGGTTTCATCGCTGATCTGAAGGACCACGCCGTGGACCACGGCTTCCACGTCCACGACGAGCGCCACTTCGTCGAGTCCTACTCGCTGCGCCAGGCGTGGGAGGTCGACCTCCACCCCGAGGAGGCCTGCGGCGGCCCGCTCGACCTGCACCTGTCGCTCGAGGTGGATCCCCGCGTGCTGCTCTCGTTCGAGGACAAGGTGCTCGAGTTGCCCGAGGACGAGGAGCCGCCGGACGCGTTCCACTTCCCGATGCTGTTCACGTGGGCCCTCCCCCCGCTGCCCCTCGGCCCGGATCTGCTCGTGCTCGCCACCGAGCTGGCCGGCATCGGTGGCACCGAGCTCCCCCTCGAGGTGTCGGCCATCGACTCGTACGCGTCGGTGACCGATGCACCCGAGCGCAGCCTCACGATCGTGGCCCGCATCGAGGTGTCCCTCGCCAAGGTCTTCCTCGGCCAGGAGCTGCTCTGCGAGGTGCTCGACCGGTGCCTGGCCGTCAGCCAGTACCTCCTCGACCGCGCCCCCGTCTGGCTCGACGAGGTCTGAGGCCACCGCCCGCGGGTGCCGTGGGCGTGTACCCGGTGCGGCTGGTCAGCGCCGATCGGCGCTGAGCCAGGCGCCGACCGCGAGCAGGTGGTCGTCCTGGCCCCGCCGGCCGACGAGCTGGACCCCCACCGGGAGGCCGTCGACCCGGGAGAACGGCAGGCACAGCACCGGGAGGCCGGTGAGCGAGAACGGGGCGGTCAGCGCCAGGAGCGCGGCGCGCAGGGGCGCGACGCCCGACTCCAACTCGACCTCGTCGCTCCCCCGCTCCGGCGGTGGCACCGGCGACGCCGGCAGCACGAGCGCGTCCACGCGCCCGATGGCCGCGTCGAGGGCGTCGGCCAGGGCGGCCCGGGCCTCACGGGCGGCGGCCTCGTCCGCGGCGGTGACGCCGGCCCCGGCCTCCAGCTGCGCCCGGACGACCGGGGTGAAGCCCTCCGGGTCCGACGCCAGCGCGGCGGCGTGCACCCGATGGGCCTCCGGGCCCTGGATGGCGCGGAGGATGTCGAGCGTGCGCTCGATCCCGGGCAGGTCGAGGTCGACCACGTCGACCCCCGCTCGCCGGGCGAGGTCGAGCCACCCGTCGAAGGCGTGGCGCACCGACCGGGACAGCCGGCCCCGCAGGTAGTCCAGGGGCACCGCGAAGCGCGAGGGCATGCGCGGCAGCACCGGCGCCGGGCGGTCGCCGGCGAGGACCGCGGTCAGCAGCGCGACGTCGTCGACCGAGCGGGCGAGGGGGCCGGCGTGGTCGCAGGTGAGGCTGAGGGGCAGCGCGCCGTCGAGGGGCACGCGGCCCGTGGTGGGCTTGAACCCGACCACACCGCAGTGGCTGGCGGGCACCCGGATGGAGCCGCCGGTGTCGGTGCCCAGCGACGCGAGGCCGATGCCGGCGGCCACCGCCGCGCCGGACCCGCTGCTCGACCCACCCGACTGGCGGCTCGGATCGTGGGGGTTGGCGACGTCCCCCGTCCAGTCGTTCTCCCCCGTGATGCCGTACGCGACCTCGTGGAGGTTCACGGTGGCGACGACGACGGCCCCGGCGGCCCGGAGCCGCGAGACCGCGGTGCCTTGGGGGCCGAGGTCGGGCAGCGGCGCCCGGGTGCCGGCGCGCAACGGGAACCCGTCGACGACGAACAGGTCCTTCACCGTGACGGGGAGCCCGTGCAGGGGGCCGACCACCTCACCCGCCGCGAGCTCGCGGTCGCGCTCGGCGGCCAGGGCCAGCGCGCCGGCCGGGTCGAGGTGGGCGACGGCGTTCAGCTCCGCTCGAGCGTCGGCGCGCTCGAGGGCGCGCTCCACGAGCGCCACCGAGGTCGTGGTGCCCGCCCGCAGGGCCGCGGCGGCGGCCCCCAGGGTGTCAGCCGCCATCGCCCGACCCGGGGGTGGCCGGCACCATGGCCGGGTGCGGCGGCGGGAACCGGCCGACGCCACCGTCGACCAGGATCAGCCCGGTCATGGTCCGGTCCTGGTGGTTGAGGCGCCAGTCGAGCATGGCCTGGGCCTCGGTGAGCACCACGGCCGGGTCGTCGACCTCGGTCCGCCAGGTGGGGTCCGCCGCCAGGTCGAAGCACCGCCACGACCCGTCCCCGAAGTGGACGTAGGCCCGCTCGGCGCTGCGCCGCACGGCCAGATGCCACGTCTCGGGGCGGCGGTCCCACGGCCACGGGAAGTCCCGGAGGCCGAGCAGGTTGTCGCGCCAGTCCCACTCGTAGAAGGCCGCCTGCCGCCACCACGGGGGTTCCTCGCCGTCGAGGAACGGGGTGAGCGGGAGGCCGTCGCACTGGGCGGGCACGTCGACGCCCATGGCCTCGCAGAGGGTCGGGAACACGTCGACGTTCTCGGTGAAGGCCTCGACCACACGACCGTGGCCCGCCGGGCGCCGCGGGTCGCGCCACAACGACACGGTGCGGTAGCTCGCCTCGAAGAAGCCGGCCTTCTCGACGAGGCCCTGGTCGCCCAGCTGCTCGCCGTGGTCGGCCACCACGACGACGATGGTGTCGTCCCACCGGCCGAGCTCCTCGAGGCACGCCCGGATGCGGCCGAGCTGGTGGTCGACGTCGCCGATCATCCCGTAGTACTGCGCCCGGAGGTGGCGGAGGTCGGATGGATCGGCCGGCGCGGCCAGCACGGGGTGCCCGGCCATGACCTCGTGGAGGGGATGACGGTGGTCGGCGGGCGGCACCGGGTCGGGCACCGTGGCCGGGTCGTAGGCGGTGGCCCAGTGGCCGGCGGCGGCGTAGGGCGGGTGCGGCCGCAGGAACGACGCGTGTGCGAACCAGGGCTCTTCGACGGGACGGGAACGGAGCCACTCGATGAGGCGGTCGGCGAGGAACGTGGAGACGCCGTGCTCGGCGGGGCGCTCGGGCTCGGTGGCGAGGGCGGCCTCGGGGTCTTCGACGTCGTGGCCCTGCTCGCGGAGCCACGCCAGCCACGGCTCGAGCTCGGTCGGCAGGTGCAGGACAGGGTCGAACCCGGGGAGGATGCCCTCGTACGTGTCGAGACGCGGGTCGTCCGGGCCGCTGGCGAGCCGGGGATCGATCCCCTGGTCGGTGTAGCCGAACAGCGCCGGCTCGTAGCCCGCTCGACGCGCGGCGAGGGCGAGGTTGTCGAAGCGGCTGTCGAGCGGCGTGCCGTTGGCGACGACCCGGTTCGTCATCTGGTAGGTGCCCGTGTAGAGCGCGGCCCGGCCCGGGCTGCACGGCGCCGCCTGGGAGAAGTGGTTCGCGAAGCGGACGCCGTCGGCGGCGAGGCGGTCGAGGTTCGGTGTGCGCACGACCGGGTGGCCCGCGCACGAGAGGCAGTCGGACCGGAACTGGTCGAGCGTGACCAGCAGGACGTTCGGGCGCGTCACCGTGCGGGGCCGGCCGCCAGGCCCGGCGGGCACGCCCGTTCGTCGATCTGGCCCATCGACCCCAGTGTCCCACGCGGACGGGGGCGGGACGGGGTTCTGGTCGGGCGCGGGGCCCGTCAGGAGGCGGCGGTCAGCGCCCGATCCCCGAGCGGCGCGTCGAGCTCGACGGTGAGCTCCTGGGCCTGGGCGATCTCGATGCAGGCCCGGTCGCCGGCGTCGGCCCGCGACCCCGTCTCCAGGGTGACCTCGACGGCCTCGTCGGTCTCGTCCACCGTGGCGCGGGCGCCGTAGCAGTCCTGGACGCCGCCGTAGAAGTGGACGAGCACGACCGAGTCGTCGTCCGGGTCGGCGAGCAGCTCGGTGGGCTCGGTGACCGTCGGGTTCACGAGGTCGTCGGTGGGCTCGATGCGCGCCCACGAGACGACGCTGGTGCCGGTGCCACCGCCCGGGAGGCTCGTCATGGTGACATCGGTGTCGGGGACGGTGGTGTCGGCCGTGCCGGTGTCACCACTCGAGACGACCTCGTCGTCGCTGCTGCCGCACGCGGCGAGCAGGAGGCCGAGCGCCAGCGCGAGGGCCACGGGCAGGACGAGGTGGGAACGACGGGGAACGGGCACAGGGATCACCCCTTTCGAGACGGCAGTCTGCCGCACACCCTTGAGACGTCGGTGACGGCCACCGGGTTCCCGCTACCGCGGGGGCGGCACCTGGCCGGGGTGCGCGGCCCGCCAGCGGTCGAGCCGGACGCGGTAGTCGAGCCACGAGATCAGGCTGTGCAGGAGCAGGGCGACGATGCCGTAGACGAGCATCGCGAAGAGCACGGCGAAGTCGAGCACCGAGCCGTTGCCGGCCTCCTTGGTGGGGAAGATGCCCCGGAAGGGCTCCATGACCCGGTCGGCGCTGCGGTACACCCACTCCGCGAACGAGGCACTGGGGTCCGCGTTGAAGAGCAGCAGGAAGAAGTAGAGCGTGAGCATGACGACGGCCACGATCACGTACGCGTAGACGAGCCACGTCAGCACCTTGGCGACGAGCAGGCCCTTCACACTCCCCGGCTCGGGCGGCGGCGTCGGGCCTGCACCCCCGCCCGGCGGGCCGGCGGCAACCGGCGCGGCCGGCGCCCCGGAGAAGACCGACGGGTCAGCCGCGGGCGGCATCGGTTCCATGGGGCGACGTTAACCGGGGGGTTCCACCGATGGGTCGATGTCCGGTCGCCCCTGGCCGATCCGGGGGCGGAACGACCGACCGCTCAATCGCCACTGCCGGGGCACGGCGGGTCGGCACCGGGCAGCAAGGGCCGGGCGACCACGAACCACGGTGCGCCGTCCACCGCCCAGATCGTGCCCTCCGGCGACGAGCCGACCTCGGTCGCCACCCGATCGGCGTCCGGGCCCCGGAGGACCCGGCAATGACCGGCGACGAGGGGGTCGTCGATCTCCCACACGGGCTCGTCACCGGCCAACGCGGCGACCGTGGCGCTCGGGCGGGTCAGCACCTCCCACGCCTGGCCCTCGAGCGGGCCCTCGGGGACGACGAAGCGCTCCTGAGGGAGCTCCTGGTCCAGATCGAGCACGCGTCCCCGGAACGCCTCGAGGCGCGCCCTGGCCTCGATCTGACCCCCGGTCAGCCCGAGGGCTTCCTCCTCGAAGCCCGGTGCCGGCACCACCACGTGGAACGTCCGACCGTTGGCCGCCACGTCGTACCAGACCGACCCGACGTCGTAGACCTCGGGCTCTCCGGTGTCGACCCCATCGGGCGCCAGCAGACCGGCATCCGCGGCCCAGCCGAGCACCGTACGCACGCCCTCCTGGTCGATCCGGGCGGTCCGGAACCCCTCGTCCGTCTGCCAGTAGGCGGTGCCGTCGCCGTAGAGGACGAGGTCGGGCACCGCCGCGAATCGATCGGGCGCCCGCTCGGGGGGCGGCAGCCCCCCACCCGAGTCGACGGCGACGACCGCGGCGGTGGCCTCCCGCGGCCAACTGGTCACCTGGATCTGGTCGCCGTCACGACCCTCCTCCACCCCTCCCCCACAGGCGGCCAGCACCGCGACGGCGATGAGCACACCCGGCCACGCCCGGCGTCGCATCGTCGGATGGTGCGGACTCGGGTGGACACGGCGCATCGGGCACCTCCCGCGGGGTCGGCTCCACGAGTGTCCTCCCCCGGCAGCACCCGTCGTAGGGGCCAACGACCCACGATCGAGCGACCATCGGCATCACCGCCCGAGGTGTCGACGCCGGGGAACGGCGTCGCGTGGTGGGCCCGGCAGGGATCGAACCTGCAACCGAGCGATTATGAGTCGCCTGCTCTGACCATTGAGCTACGGGCCCCGCGTTCTGCCTAGTCAGAAGGGGTTTTCTCTCCCATCACCCACTAGCACGCCGCTCATACAGTAGGCTACTTCTGACACCGACAGAGCGCCCCGGCACCGGCTGGCACCGGCCCGGGGCATGGCCACCGGGAGGGAACCCCGATGACGAAACCAGAGGCTAGTGGGCTGAAGCTGGCCGACCTGCTCCCCGACTTCTACCGCCACCTCCGAGCCAAGCGCCGGAGCGAGCGGACCATCTACCTGTACCGGGTCGCCGCCGAACGCCTGCTGCGCTGGCTCGAGGCCGAGGGCCGACCCACCACCGTCGGCGACATCGACCGCCGCACGCTCGAGGCCTACCTCGTCGCCCTCGACAGCGAGGTCGGCCCGTCCACCGTCGCCATGAACTACCGCAGCCTGCGCACGCTGTGGAGCTGGCTCGATGCCGAGGACGAAGTCGAGGTCAACCCCTTCCGGAAGATGCGCCAGCCCTCCGTCCCTGAGGAACCCGTACCCGTGGTGCCGGAGGCCGACCTCCGTGCCCTGGTCGACGCCTGCGCCGGTAAGGGCTTCGATGAGCGCCGGGACACCGCCATTATCCGGCTGTGGCTGGACACCGGTATCCGCCTCGGTGAGATGGCCGGGCTCACCGTCGACGCCGTGGACCTCGACCGCCTGAACGTCGTCTACGTCCACGGCAAGGGAGACCGGGGCCGCGCGGTGCCCGTGGGGTCCAAGACCGCTGAGGCCATCGGCCGATATCTCCGTGCCCGCCGATCACACCCCCAGGCGTCATCCCCTGCGCTGTGGCTGGGCCGGAAGGGCCGCATGACGGATTCAGGCCTCACGCAGATGTTGAAGCGCCGTTCGGCGCAGGCCGGCATCGAGGGCATGCATCCGCACCGCTTCCGCCACACGTTCGCCCACCAGTGGCTGAGCGACGGCGGCCAGGAGGGCGACCTCATGCACCTGGCCGGCTGGAAATCGGATGCGATGCTGCGCCGCTACGGCGCCTCCGCCGCGGCGGAGCGAGCACAGGACGCCCACCGTCGCCACTCCCCCGGTGACCGGCTATGAGCGGCCGACGTCGACCGCTTGAGTTCCGATGCGGCAAGGCGGGGTGCTACGGCAAGGTGGCTGAGTTCCGTCCGGCCGAACGCGCCTTCGAGCTCGTGCTCTACCAGCGGGAACCCACCCTTGTGGTCGAGGATGGCCAGGACTTCGTCCGGGCAATGCTCGAGGGAAACAACGTGAAGCGGCGCCGACGGGACCCCGAGCGGACCCCCGTGTCGCTCAGCCTCGACCAGCTGGCAGAGCGCGTATCGGCTGAAAGCTGGATCATCACCCCGAACTGCCCCAAGTGCGGGACGACGCTGGACATGCGCCCACTGGACCCAACGGTCATTGAGGTCTATCGGGACCCGAGCAAGCCAGCCGTGATCCTGAAACCGGTCGCATCGTGAACGGCGTGCTGCTAGCATGCCGGTAACCGAATAGGTCCCGGGCTGGTCGGCCGAAATCGACTGCATCCGTTGACGGTACGGAGGCACTCCCGAAAGGGGTGCTGCCGCCGTGCCCGAACGCCTCAGCCCCGCAGAGCGGAAGCTGCGAGCCCAGATCGCCGCCCACACATCGTGGGCGAACACTGAGGACCGCAGGGCCCGCACCGCCGCCGGCACTGCTGCGCTGCTCGACAAGTTCGAGCGCCAGGTCGACCCGGACGGCAGCCTCGATCCCGCCGAACGAGCGCGCCGCGCCGAGTCAGCACGTAAGGCCCACTTCGCCCGCCTCGCCTTCCTGTCGGCCCAGGCCCGCCGGCAGCGCAAGTCCGGGGCCGGTGGTGTCGACACCATCCGGCGAGACGCCGCATGAGCCCCGACGCGCAACCGTCGCCCAGGCCGGGGCGACGGAAGCAGGACAGCAGCGGTGGCGGCAAGTCCAAGCGACACATTACCCGGCGCTGGACCGACCTGGCACCCAACGAGCCCGAGGCCGAGGAGGCTGGCTACTGGTCGGCGCTCGCAGCGGCCATCGACGCCGGGGAGCTCGAGGAGGTCGGGCCGTGACCTGCCCGCTCCACGCCCCCATCATCGACGGCGACCGCGTCCTCGGCGTGTGCAGCTGCGCGACCGCCGACCCCCCCGAGGCCATCGAGGCCGCCACCCGTGAGGCTCTGCGCCGCCAAGGCTGCGGGTGCGACGCCACCATCGACGTGGCCCGCATCCCCGCCGGGTGGCGCGTGATGGCACTCCATGACCGCTGGTGCCCGCGCCTGCGAGTGGCGAAGGCGGGGTGCAACTGATGCTCACCCTCGACGACCTCGCCGCCCGCCTCGACCGGGCCACCGTGAAGGGCGACTACCTGAGCGCACGTTGCCCGGCGCACCCTGACGACACCCCGAGCCTGACCGCCGACTTGGGCGACGACGGCCGCATCCTTGTTCACTGCCACGCCGGGTGCGAGCAGTCGGCCGTGCTCGCCGCGCTGAAGGTCGACGCCGCAGACCTGTTCCCCGCCAAGGCGAACGGCAACGGCAACGGCCGGCGCATCGTCGCGACGTACGACTACCTCGACGCCGACGGCGAGCTGGTGGGCCAGGTGGTCCGCTACGACCCGAAGGACTTCCGCCAGCGCCGCCCCGACGGCCGTGGTGGCTGGATCTGGAAGGGCGCACGACTGCCCCTCTACTGCCTGCCCGAGGTGCTGCGCGCCGTGGCCGAGGGCTTCACGGTCTGGATCTGCGAGGGCGAGAAGGACGTCATCGCTCTGCAAGCGTTGCTACCCCCGGGCGAGGTCGCGACCACCGCCCCCGGTGGCGCCGGCAAGTGGAAGCCCGAGCACTCCGCCGCGCTGGCCGGCGCCGACGTGGTGATCGTCCGCGACCGCGACAAGCCCGGCGAGGCCCACGCCGAGGCAGTCGCCGCAGCCCTGCGCACCGTGGGCGCCGCCCCGACCGTGTGCGAGCCCTTCAAGGGCAAGGACGCCGCCGAGCACATCGGCAACGGATACGGCATCGGCGACTTCGTCCCCGTCGACCTCGAGCAGGACGACCCCGACGACGAGGACCTGACCGCCAACGTGCTGCGCATCGAGTCGGTGGCCGACCTCGCCGCCCGGGTCGACGCCGCACCGCCCCGCAAGTGGCTGGTGCGAAACCTCATCGTCTCCGGCACTTACGGAGGCTTCGCCGCCGAGGACACGTCAGGCAAGTCGCTCGCCGCGCTCGACCTGGCGGTGAACGTCGCAGCGGGCGGCAAGTGGCTGGACCGCTTCCCGGTCGACGACCCCGGCCCCGTGCTGATGTTCCTGGGCGAGGGCGACGACCAGGAGACGATGCGGCGCGGGCGTGCCATCGCCTCCCACTACGGGCACACCTTCGAGCGCCTCCCGCTGCGAATCTCGCACCGGGTGCCGAAGCTGACCAACGAGCTGCACATCGCCTACGTGCGCGCCGAGCTCGCGGCCTACCCCGCCCGCCTCGTCATCTTGGACCCGCTGTACCTCGCCATCTCCGGCGTCAAGACGTCCACGCTGAACGAGGTGGGGGCGGCGCTGGAACCCATCCAGCACGCCTGCCAGGACCACGGCGCAACCCTGTGGATCGCGCACCACTGGAACAAGACCGGGACCGGGACCGACCGCCACCGGGCCACCGGCGCCGGCTTCCCGGAGTGGTGCCGAGTAGTGGGTTCCGTGAACGTGGCGGCAACCACCAAGGTCGGCACCGCAAGCGTGGTCACCCTCGAATGGGACATCGTCGGCAACGGCATCCCGGGCGAGCGATTCAAGGTGCGCCGCAAGGTGTGGGCCGACGACCCCGCCGACCTCGAGTCACCGCTGCACTACGAGCTGCACGAAGTCGACCAGGCCACCGAACCGGAGGACGGCTACTCGCCGTCGCAGCGCCGAGTGCTGGCCGTCCTTGACGCAGCCGAAGAGCCCTTGGACGTCAAGGCCATCGGTGACCGCCTGGCCAACGACGGCTCTGACATG